>Ga0307427_1000740_pt1 | contig 19054 bp, 14 predicted proteins | sample SalMarWE160190MG_FD_202162 | JGI IMG/M metagenome (GOLD analysis project Ga0307427, IMG submission 202162) | Salt marsh sediment microbial communities from the Plum Island Ecosystem LTER, Massachusetts, United States - WE1603-190 | ecosystem: Environmental > Aquatic > Marine > Intertidal zone >... | reverse complement strand
CTGCTTGGCCGTGCCGTACTCGCGGTTGTACTCGGTCAGGATGTCCATGCCCGGCGCCTGCATGAACTCGTAGAACCGCATGCACGAGCCGACGACGCTCGTCTGCGAGGCAAGCGTCTCCTCGCACAGGACGTGACCGGTAAACTGCATGCCCGTGCGGTCGCACCACTGGCCGATCTGGCGGGCGAAGGCGTCAACGAACAGGTGGGTCACGCAATCGTGGTAGTCCAGCCGCGCCCCAGTGAACGGACGGCCGTCCACGTTCAGGAAGACCTCCGGCAGCCGCGCCACGATATCGTAGCCGTACCGTTTGCGGAAGAAGTGCGGGAGTTTGGCGGTCCACGGGGCGCTCGTGCCGTCGGGTGCGCCGCCGAGCGCGGGATTCACGTCGCGGGCCATCATGCGGCTGTGGTTCGGTTCGTCGGTGAAGATGCCTGGCACACGGCCGCCGAGCGCGCGGCCGCAGCGCTTCTGGTAAGCCTCGTGGGTCACGCGGATAAACTCACGGACCGCCTCGTGGCTGAGCGTGTCGAGGTACGTCTCACCGTTGTACCAACTGCTGGGTTGGGAGACCTCGACGCGGAAGACGAGGATGGCCTCGTCCGGCACCAGCCGCTTCGGTCGGCGTCCGCGCGGCACCCGCTTGACGTTCGCGGCCGCGTTGCCTCGCACGCAGGCCGTGAAGGCGGCCAGGGTGTCGCGGTCCCATTTGAGGCGGCGCGGCTCAGAGAGGCGGCGCATGACCACGGACCGCTGGCGGAACCTGGGGTTGCGGGTCACGAGTCCGCCTGCGGCACCCGACGGCCAGCGGTCCTCGTCGTAGAGCCACGCCTGCATATCAAGTGCCTCGGCCTCGTCGATGCAGGCGTCGACGCACTCGAACCACTCCTGGGCCAGGTACGGCGTGGCCAGGCCAACGCGGGAATGCATGAAGAACCCGCCGAGGCCCATGCGGTGCATGACCCGTATCTGGCGGCGGAGTTCCGCCGCTTCAAGGCGCCCGTTCCACGCCCAGAACGGCGCCCCGCGGTACGGGCTGGGCGGCGTGTGAAACTCGGCCAGGAACTTTCGATTCATTTGTCACGCTCCTCAACGCGGCGGGCAAGCCCGCCGGCTAACGCTGCCTCATCGGCGGCGGGCGAGGACCATCATCTGGCCCGTCCGCCCGGCTGCAAGGCCGATCCAACTCATCGCTCCGGCGAGGAGGCGCGAGTGGGCGAGTCTGCGGTGCAGCCTCCTGCCCGTCTCATCGGCCAACTGGCCGAAACTGCGGCGAAGAACCGCCGGACGCCGGACCGAACCCACGCCATCAACCTCGAACCCCGTCGCCTCCAGGTGCCGCCGCAGCGTCGCCCCGGTAAAGTGCCAGAGGTGGCGCGGCAGTTCCAGGGCGAACCAACACGAGCCGAACCACCGGGCGTCGAGGCTGTCGAGCCGCGGACACACGACGGCCAACCGACCGCCCGGACGCAGCAGCCGGGCCACCGCCTCCAGCGTCGCCTTCGGACTCGGCACGTGTTCCAGCGCCTGCCACATCGTCACGGCGTCAAACGATTCGGCCGCCAGATCCAGCCCGGGCAGCGTGCCCTGATGGAGCGTGAGTCCGGCCTGGCGGCCGAGACGGACGGCGTCGGGGCTCGTGTCGATGCCTTCGGCCCGCCAGCCTGCGGCGGCCATCCGGGCGACATACCGCCCGACGCCGCAGCCGAAATCCAGCAGTCTCCCCTCCCCCGTGAACGGGAGGTAAGCGGCCGCACGCCGCCGCGCAAGCACCGCCGCCGTCACCGGCGACAGAAGAGCGCGGATGAGCCGCGGCGCGAGGCGGCCAAGCGGATAGCCCGCGCGGTTGACGAGCGCCCAGTGCAGCAGGCCGCGCGGCGCGCGGACGGCACGCCAGGTGGCCTGATGCTCCGGGTACGCCTCGGGGTACGCGCCGGCGAGGGAGGCGGCGGTGGGACGAGGATTCGTCCGGGCCAGACCACAGTGGCGGCAGCGGACAACGTTGAACTCGCCCGGCAGACCGTGGGCGCGGTCGCGTCCGGCGATCAACAGGTCGGCGTCGCGGCCGCCGCAGTAGTCGCAAGGGACGTCTTCCAGTTGCCACTGGCCGTCAGGCATGTATCAGGCGCCGAGCGACTCGGCCGGCGTGTCGTCGCGGCCGGAGCGTGTTTTGAGGAGGGTCTCCAGTGCGTCGGTGGATGCCTCCCAGTCGAAGGCGAGGCTTCGCTCGTGAGCGGCCTCGGACATGGTTCGAAGGACGGCCTCGTCTTCAAGGAGCAGGGCGATCCGTTTGGCCATCGCCTCGTCGTCGCCGACCGGGACCAGGAACCCGTTGACCTCGTCCTCGATGATGCACTCGTGGCCTCCTGCCCGGCTCGCCACGGGCACGGCGTCGCAGGCCATCGCTTCGAGGACCGGCAGGCCGAAGCCTTCGTTGCGACTGGGGGCGAGCCAGATTTCGCAACCGGCGTAGATGGCCCGGAGGCGGGAGGGCTTCGGCCGGACGAACACCTCGGTGCGTGGCGGCACGTTGCGCGGCCGCTTGGCGCCGTACAGGACCAACCGGACGTCGGGCCACTGGTCGCGGACGCGTCGCATGGCCTCGAAGGCCTCGGCGGTTCCCTTCATTTCGCCGGCGACGAAGATCATGCCGACGGTCCGCGGCGTCCGGAACTGCCGCTCGTTGTTGTAGAACCGCGTATGGTCGACGCCGTTGGGGACGACCGCAGCCTCGATGCCGAACTGGCGTTCGAGGTACGCCGCCACGTAGTCCGAGACGGCCACGCGGTCCACGGGCAGGGCCATGACCTTTCGCGCGTCGTCGCGGTGCTGCTCCATGTGGATGGTTCCCTGCACGATTTCGACCACCCTCCCCTTTTCGGGCGGAAGGGCCGACGCCACCCGAACGGCGCGCAGGCCAGTCGTGACGATCACGTCGGCGTCGGGAACCGATTCGGGCGTGAACTCGCGGACGCCCGCCAGCACACATCCCGACTCATCGAGCGCATCGGGGGTGCGGCGGGTGATCCACCGCTGGAGCCACCGCTTGGCGTTTCTGGCGCTACGGCGATACAGGACGGCCACGTCGTGACGGCGGGCGCGAAGACGACCGGCATACTCGCCCATCACCTTGATGCCGCCGACCAGCCCACGTCCCGGAACCAGGAACGTGATTCGCAAGACCGCCTCCCTTCCAACGCCGGCGGCGACTATAGCAGGCGAGACCGGCCGACGCAACGGCCCGACCGGCCGGCGTCGCCCCGGCACCTCATAAGCCAACGAAACTTCCCGCGCGGCGGGTCCGGAGACCCGCCGCGCGAAATGGCGACGTTTCGTTGTAGTCCTAAGCCATGTCGGCTTGAACGAGGTCGATGCGGTCGGGATCGGCGTTGCCGAGTCCGATGACCTGTCCCCATGCGACCATCTGTCTGGCGGCGGTCAAGGGCCACGGTTTGCCGCGGACCGCGGCGCGCTGTTTCTCGAGGAGTCGCATTCCGACGGCGCTCGCCGCCACCGGGTCGGTCGTGACGATGAGACGGCGCAGGTCCCAGCGGTAGTCGGGATTGTCGGCCGGGCCGCCTGCGAAGAGCGGGCGGACGGCATCGACGATGACGAGTCGCGTCTTCTTGCGGAGCGGGTCGAGGGCGTTCAACTCCGGCAGACTCTTCGGCATGCGGCCGGGCTGCCAGCCGTGATAGGCGGCGGGGTTGTTGACGCTGCCGAGGTGGTTCTTCATGGCGGCCGACAAGCCTCCGCTGAAGTGGGCCTTCAGGACGGAGACGTTGACGACGGCCGTCGCCGCGTCGGTGTAGAGCCGCCGCAGCCGCGTCTTCAGACCGCTCGAAGGCAGCGTGAACGGCTCCGACAACTCGTCGTACGGGGGCGGCAGGACCCGGTCCGCCACGAGGACGCGCTTGGGATTGACCTTCGCCTCCGAAGCGAGACGCGACGCGACCACGTCGTTGATCTCGGTGTGGCTGTGGAGCGTCGGCCGACCGATGGAGTTGTGCTTGACGGCGACGAAATCGTCGGAGCGGGCGACCGCGGCCCATGCCTCGGACTCGGTGGCCTTGCCGGTCAGGTCAACGAGGGCCCGGTCGAGCATCTGCCGCAGGACGGGCGGATTGACGCGGTAGTCCCTGATGATGACTTCCGGGTGGGTCACGACCACGACGCGGCTCTTGGGGAGTGCCTTTGCGGCGGCCGCCAAGGCGCCGGCCACGCACGCCGCAGCCGACGCTCCTGCGGCCATCGAGGCGAGCATCTCGCGGCGTGTGATGCCGCGGGGGGCGGCCCGGCGCACGAAGGCGGCGTGGCGGCGGGCGAAATCGGCACAGATCCCGGCGAGCGTCAGGTGACCGGTGGGCGGCGACACGCTCCGCACCGGTTCGGCACCCCGATCGTCGAGATGCGCCATGGTCAGGTCTCGTCCGGGCGCCGTCGGGTGTGTCCGCGCCGCGCAGGGTCAGTCGTGATCGGCCCGTCCTACTTGGGCGGGATGACCAGAACGGTCCCGACGGGAATCGCCGTCACGTCGCGGAACTTGTCCCTGTTGGCCTCGGCGATTCGGGTCCAGAGTTTGCCGTCGCCATAGTAGCGTCTGGCCAGGCCGTAAAGCGTATCGCCTCGCTGCATGGCGTAACTATCGGAGATGGTCCGGGCCGGCACGGCGGCCAGGGTGGGCGTGGGGGTCTCGACCTCGGCGGTCGTGATCGGCGTCGTCAGGGCCGGTGTCGGTGTCGCGGCCTCGAGTTCGGCCGGATCGATCTGCGGCAATTCCTCTTCGCGTTTTTCGGCACAGCCTACCAGGCCGATAGCCATCACCATCACCACGGTCAACGTGAACACTCTCATGCCTGCTCCTCTCGCCTGTTCCGGCAATTCGCCCGATGTCCCTTCCTTATATCGATTCGAACTCGACTTGCAGGGCTTCTCGAGTTCGGAGTGCTTCTCGGCGGTGGCCGTCCTCCGCCGGCCTTCCGTCCGGGCCCACGTTCTCACGCCGGCTGCCCTTCGTCAGGCGAGTCTACCGCCTGCCCACGGCAAGTCAAGCGCCAACCAGCCATTCCACAAACCGGCGAAGGGGATCGACCGGCGGCATGTCCAGCAACACCAGCAGCGCCACGGTGGCGCCGGCCTGGATGTCGAAGGGGACCGTCCCGCGGCGCCAGCGGAAGAGGACGAGGCCCAGGAGTCGGCGCGGCTCATCGTCGCGCGGCGTGGTGCCTGGGCTGCCATCGGCCTGCGGGCACGTTCGGCGGGCCCGCCACAGGCGGTGGGCAACCGTCGCCAGGGGGAAGATTCCGAGGATCCACACGGCCGTGGCCAGGTGCAGAAAGGCGATGCCGAGGAGCATGGTGACGACCCGCTCGCCCCGCTGCCAGAACCCGCCGTACGCCTCGGCCCCCTCCTCGGTGGCGCGTGTCCGAAGGTAACTCGTCAGGAAGGCCCAGAGGAGTCCGAGGGCAGCGAGCAGGGCCAGGGTCAGGTTCGCCGGTTCATCGGGCTCATCGGGGTGGAGGGCGAAGTAGAAGGCGGCCCCGAGGAAGAGGGCGGCGTCGCCGATGCGGTCGTTCACGGAGTCGAGAATGGCCCCGAAGCAGGTCCTGAGTCTCCCGACGTTGGCCATGGCGCCGTCGAGCAGGTCGCACGCCCCGGCGCCGATGAGCAGGCCGATCGCCAGCGGCCGCCAGTGCGCCCGGCCGCACGCCACGGCCACGCCGGCGGCAACCGTCAAGAGCATCCCCACAACCGTGACGTGGTTCGGCCTCATCCCAAGGCGCAAGAGAAGACGAGCCACGGCGTCGCGGCAAACCGAGAAAAAGTGACCTATGTGTTCGGAGACCATATCCGTGAGATGTCGGGCGCGTCACGGCGCCGGCCCGTGCCACCCGCCGGCGCCGGCACGGACGCGGCCCGCGTCATTTTGCAGCGGACGGCACTCGCTCGACGGCTTCGGCGGGGTCTTCGACGGCGATGAAGGCATCGATCTCGGCCCGGGCGTCGGAGTCGCGCATCTGTTCGGGCGGATGCTTCATCAGGTAGGCCGAAGCCGACTTCATGGGCCCGGCCACGCCGCGGTCGCGCGCGACCTGACACAGCCGGACCGCGTCGATGCCGCACCCGGCGCTGTTCGGCGAATCCTCGACGCTCAGGCGCAGTTCGAGGTTGAGCGGGATGCCGGCAAATCCCCGGCCCTCCATCCGCAGGAAGCAGACCTTGTTGTCCTTCTGCCAGGGCACGTAATCGGAGGGTCCGATGTGGACCTGGTCGGGTGGCAGAGGCGTCTCGAGTTGAGACTGGACGGCCTCGGTCTTCGAGACCTTCTTCGAGGAGAGGCGCTCGCGCTTCAGCATGTTCAGGAAATCGGTGTTTCCGCCGGTGTTCAACTGGTACGTGGCGTCGAGGGCCGCACCCCGGTCGCGGAACAGCCGCGTGAGCGTCCGGTGGACGATGGTGGCGCCGACCTGTGCCTTGATGTCGTCGCCGACGACGGGGATGCCGGCCTCGGTGAACCGTGCCGCCCACGTCGCGTCGCTCACGATGAACACGGGCATGCAGTTGACGAAACTGACGCCGGCGTCCAGACAGGCCCGGGCGTAGTGTTCGCTGGCTTGTTGCGACCCGACGGGCAGGTAGTTCAGGAGGACCTGTGCCCCGGATTCCTTCAGGGCGGCGGTGACATCCACGGGCTCGGCGTCGGCGGGAATAAACCGCTGGTCGTCGGGAAACTCGGGCATGTGGTCGGCAACGCCGTCGAGGACGGGCCCCATCTGGACCATGGCCCCGCCGGCGGGGAGGTCGTCGAAGAACGTCTTCGTGCAGTTGGGCGGAGCGAAGATGGCTTCCTCGAAAGGCCGGCCGACCTTCCGCCGGTCGATATCAAACGCCGCGACGAAGTCGATGTCGCCCGGCAGGTATCCGGCGAGGTCGTAGTGCATGAGGCCGAGGGTCTCGCGGACGCCGTCCGCCTCGAGCCGATGCCGGTAGTACGCGACGCCCTGCGCGAGGCTTGAAGCGCAGTTGCCGACCCCCGCGATCGCTACGCGAATCCGATCGCCCATCGTGTGACCTCCTTCCGTGACCGCACCTGCCATCCCAGGCGGTGGCTCTGTGCGTAGTTGCGTGCGGACTCCAACAGATAGCATGCGCTTCGGGGAGTGTCAACGGCAAATCCCGCGATTCTTGGCGGGCGGGTGCACCTCAAGTTGTAGGATAGGTGCTCGGCACCCACGCTGAGGAGGTCTCGCGAGCGGCGCATGGGTGCGGGTACGTGTTTAGCGTGTCACGCGCCACCAAGAGGGTGGCACGGCAGCGGCGAAGCCGCGGCCGTGGGTCGCGCCGAGGAGTACACGGTCACGCCGGGCGTGGCCGCCGGCCACCCTGGCAGGGCAAGCCTGCCGCCGGCCACGGCACGAGCCGCACCCGTGCCAGGGTGGCTTGACCGCGGCACGAGCCGTCAGGGTCCCACCCGGCGTGCCGAGGGCGACTGCACGGCCCAAGGGCCGTGCCACCCCGCTAAACACGTACGGGTGCGGAGCATCCACCCTACGGCTTCGGCACGGGCGATGAAAGGCGGTGCGATTGCGGCAAGGGGCGGGAGCATCTCGGCCGGGTGTTGGGGGTCGGCGGTGGCGAGGTTTTTGTCCACAGGGTTTCCACCGCATTCACTTGTTGTGGAAAAGAATTTTCTCAGTTGATTCCCGGTGTGTAACTGCCTGTGGTTGGCCTGCTTCGGCCTTTTTGCCTCGTGCGAACACAACGTGAATAAGAAGATAGCCCTTTTTTGCACGACCCCCGGCGGTAGGATAGGAGCGTCGGCCGACAGCGACTCGGCCGGTTCATCCGCACGGCCGCAGTCCGGCGGTTACACGTTTTCTCGTGGGGAACCTGTCCATCTTCCAGTCAGGGGGTGCGTCTCGTGGCGCCGTTACACGAAACGCAGATCGCCTCGCTTGTGACCAGCCTTCGGGACGCCGTCGGTCCGGAGCGGTGGCGTATTTGGTTCGAGGGGGCCACGGATTTCCGCCTCGATGGCGAGGAACTGACCATCGGCGTGGCGAACCTCTTCATCAGCGATCACCTCCGCAGTCACTTCGCCGATCATCTGACGGGCGTCATGGCCGCCACCTTCGGCCGCCCCCTGCCCGTCACGTACCGCGTCCAGCCCGACCTGTTCCAGAAACGCCGGGCCGACAACCTCGACGGCGAGGCCGAAGCGATGGAGCGTTTCGAGCCGAAGGCGTGCGCGGCTGATCCTGCCAACGAGCGTCCCGCCGACACGTATCGTCCGCTCTTCACGCTGGACAATTTCGTCGTGGGCTCCTGTAACCGGATGGCGTATGCGGCGGCCAAGTCGGCGGCCACGGCGCCGGGTGAGGATTTCCATCCCCTGTTCCTTCATGGGGGCTGCGGCCTGGGCAAGACCCACCTGCTCCACGGCATTCTGCACGCCGCGCGGACCCGCCCCGGGCTGCGCAGCGCCTGTTTGTCCGCCGAAGGGTTCACCAACCGGTATCTGACGTGCCTGCGGACGGGGCGCCTGGACGCCTTCCGCCACCGGTACCGGAGCCTCGACATTCTTGTGATCGACGACATTCATTTTCTGGCCGGCAAGAGCGCGACGCAGGAGGAGTTTCTGCACACGTTCGACGAGTTCGACGGTCGGGGTCGTCTGATCGTGCTGGCCTCAGACAGCCACCCGCGCGAGATCGAGGCCATCCAGAATCGCCTCATCAGCCGTTGGGTCGCGGGCCTCGTCATCCGGATCTCCCGTCCCGACGCCGAGACGCGCCGGCGGATTCTCGAGGCCAAGGCCGTCCAGATGGGGCGTCCGCTGGGGGCCGACGTCCTGGCGCTGGTGGCCGACCGCGTCCAGGGAAGCGTTCGCGAACTCGAAGGCGCCTTGACTCGCATCATCGCTTACGCGGCGCTGCTCAAGACCCCGGTCACGAGGGAACTGGCCCGCCAGGCGTTGCTGGATTTCGTCGCGGTCACGCCGACGCGGACCAACCTCTCGGAGATCGAGCAGGCGGTCACGTCGTTCTTCGCCGTCACGCCGTCCGACATCCACAGTTCGCGCAAACTTCACCAGATTTCGATAGCCCGGCAAGTGTGCATGGTTCTGTCGCGGCAACTGACGGACCTCAGTTACTCCGACATCGCCCGGGCGCTGGGCAACAAGAACCATACGACCGTCCTCGCCGCCTGCCGCAAGTGGCACGAACTCGTCAAGAACGGCACCGAAGTCACCTGGGCCGACGGCGCCTCCCGCCGCACGATGTCCGCCGAAGCGCTGCTCGGGCACCTGAAAGAACGCATCCGGTGCTGACGCTCGCCGCCTCTCGGTCCCCCCGTTTTTTCTAGGCCGCCACGGTCCCGGCGTCGATAATCGTTGTGCACCTTCGGCATCGGGCCGGTCGGCGAGCGTAACGCGCAGGTTGGTTTTCAGGGGGTCGGCAGACGGCCATGGCCCAACTGATTGTGAGCATTTCAGGTATTCGCGGCATCGTCGGAGACGGTCTCGGCCCGGCGGAGGCCAGGCGTTTCGGCTTGGCCTTCGGCGCGCACCTTGGCGGCGGGCCGGTCGTTCTGGGTCGGGATTCCCGCTCCACCGGACCGATGCTGGCCGACGCCGTCGTCGAAGGGCTCCTGGCCACCGGCTGCGGTGTCCTCGACGTCGGCATCCTGTCCACGCCCGGCATCAGCCTCATGGTCCGCCGGCGCCGTGCCCGCGGAGGCATGGTCATCACCGCCAGCCACAACCCCGCGCCGTACAACGGCATCAAACTGCTCTCGTCCGAAGGCATGGCCCTGGACCGCGACCGTGGCCGCAGGGTGGTCGAACTCTACGAGCAGAATCCTTTCGCCGGAGCCGAGGCTCAAGGGGCCGCCGAACCCGTTGCCGACGCCGCCGCCACCCACGTCGAAAGCGTTCTGGCCATCCTGAACGTCGAGATAATTCGCGGGCGGGTCTTCTCGGTCGTCCTCGACCCCGTCAACGGCGCCGGCGGACGCGAGATGACGATGCTGCTCGAGCGACTCGGCTGTGCCGCTACCGTGATCCACGGTGAGCCGACGGGCGACTTCGCCCGGGGGCCCGAGCCGGTGCCCGAGAACCTCGCCGCGCTCTGCAGCGCCGTGACCGGCGCCCAAGCCGACCTCGGCCTGGCGCTGGACCCGGATGCCGACCGTCTGGCGCTCGTCGACGAGAGGGGGCGGGCCGTCGGAGAGGAGTACACGCTGGCGCTGGCGGCGCGGCATCGGCTGGCGCAGCAGGGCGGCCCGGTGGCGGCCAACCTGTCGACGTCCCGCATGATGGACCATGTCGCCGAGGAGGCCGGCGTCCGGCTGCATCGCACGCCGGTCGGCGAGTTGAACGTCGCCGAGGCGATCCTGCGGCACGGGTGCGTCATCGGCGGCGAGGGAAACGGCGGCGTCATCGATCCGCGCGTCGTGCCCGTCCGAAACAGTCTGGTCGGCGCCGGCCTGGTTCTGGAAATGATGGCAACCCGAAACCGCAGGCTGAGTGAACTTTGTGCCGACTTGCCCGTCTATACCATGGTCAAGGACAAGGTTCCGCTCGGAGACACCGACCCCGAGACCGTGTTCGATGCGGTGCGGAAGCGTTTCGCGGGCGCACGCCTCGACGAACGTGACGGTCTCCACGTGGCCCGAGACGACGGATGGATCCACATCAGGCCGTCCAACACCGAACCGGTTCTGCGGATTATGGCCGAGGCCGGCGACGCATCAACGGCCCGCGCATGGGTCACCGCCGTCAAGGCCCTGGCGACCGGCCCGTGACCGGCGTCTCCGGCGGGATGCAATATTTCTCGCGGTACGGCGTTCGACAACGTATAATAGGTCGGATGGGCGAGGTGCCTCTTCTGATGCCGCGCCGCCGACACGTCTTGAAGGAGCCTGCCCATGAGAGAGTGCATGTCCGTTTGGGTTGCGGCGACACTCGCTGTGGCGTTCGCCTCGTCTACGGTTCTCGGCGAAGCCGCCGGGAAACCGGGTACGCTGAAGGGTGACCTGCCCCCCGCTCAGTACAACCGTGTGGTCAAGCCCATTGAGGCGAAACTCGCCTTGGCTGAGAAAGCCATGGCGGGCTACGAGAAGGAGATGACCAAGCCGCCCGAAAAACGCCGCCAGGCCACACTCATCTCCTGGAAGGAGAAGGCCTCGGCCGCATACTACCAGGTGGCGCTGGCGGCCCGCAAGGCGGCCAAGATGGTCAAGAAGGTCGAGCACCAGGCCGAGATCAAGGCCAGGTACGAGGATCTGAATCTGCGCAAGGCCACCGACATTCTGCTTGCCTTCGCCGACGAGGCCCAGCAACAAGGCGATCTCCGCAAGGCCATCGCCTACTACAAACGCGTGCTCAGTATGGACCCGAACAACCCGCGGGCCAAGGCGGCGCTGGAGCGAATCGCCAGCACCGTCAAACGGGCCGCCGATCAGCAGCGGAAAGAACGCGACAAGAAGAAGGACGACAAGAAGGACTCCCGCTGGAAGAGCAACCGAGGCTCCTAGGCAGACGCCCGGCCCTCGACGTTCTGCCGGTACGGTGCTGCGTGAGTGGTGTTTCAGTCACCAGGGACCCCGAACGACGGGGCACGCGCGGTTTCCGAGGGCGAGGAAGGTCATGCCATGAAACGGTTTATGCTTGGTGCATGCACGGCGGTGTTCTTCCTGGGGTCTGTGACGGCTTGTCCGGGTCAGGACATTCCCTGGAAGCCCAAGGCGCCATCAGGCGAGTCCGTGACCCCGGGCGACCTGAAGCAGGAGTTGTCCCCCTCGCAGTATGCCCGGGTCGTCAAGCCCATCGAGTCTCGCATCGCGATGGCCAAGAAGGCCATGGAGCCTTACGAAAAGGAGATGGAGCGGCCCGAGGAGAAGCGGCGGCAGCACATCCTCATCAAGTGTAAGGAGCGGGCCGCTTCGTACTACCTTGCGGCGTCCCGGTGCGCCCAAGGCGGTGCCCACCTCGTCAAGAAGGAGAGCCTCAAGGCCGCCCTCAAGGAGCAGTACGAGGAACCCAACAAGCAAAAGGCCATTGATATCTACCTTCGACTGGCGCTCGACGCCCATACCGGCGGCAACCTGAAAGGGGCCGTTGCCTACTATGTCAAGATCCTCTCGATCGACCGAGAGAACACCGAGGCCAAGACAGCCCTCACGAAACTCGCCGAGCAGTACAAGCAAGCCATCAAGGACAGCAAGAGGGCCGGCAGCAAGGGCGGCGGCAGCGACGACGACAATGACAAGCCCTGGGACACCGAGGACTACTCAGGCGCCGGCCGCGGCTACAGCGGGGGCTGGGCGGACATCGGCCGGTCCGGCTGGTAGAGGCTCGGGCGCCCACGGCACGGATTTTTGTTGTTCTCCCGGCCCGATGTTGCCGTACAATAGGGGTGTCAGCAGCACAAAGGGGTTGCGCCGCCAAACGCGGTGCTGAAAGGAGCACGTTATGAATCGCGTCCTTCCACTGATGCTTTGTGCGGCATTGCTCTGCACCGGTGCCGTTGCCGTCCGGGCCGAGGGTGTCCCCTGGAAGACCGACGACAAGCCCAAAGACGCGGCCGCGCCGGCCGGCGACCTGAAGGCCGAGTTGCCGGCGGCCCAGTACAACCGCATCGTCAAGCCGATCGAGGCCAAACTCGCCTCCGCCGAGAAGATCATGGCGGCTTACGAGAAGGAGATGCAGAAGCCCGCCGAGAAGCGCAACCAACGCCTTCTGGTCGGCTGCAAAACGCGTACGGCTGAAGCCTACCTTGGTGCAGCCTTGGCCGCCAAGAAGGGCCTCAACATGGTTAAGAAGGACAGCCACAAGGAGGCCATCAAAAATCAGTATGAGGAGCCGAACCGCGAGAAGGGCATCGCTATCTTCCTCGATTTGGCCACGAGCGCCCACGACCGAGGCGACTTCCGCATGGCCGCCGGCTTCTACAAACGCATCCTCGCCGTGGACAAAGAGAATAGCGATGCCAAGGAAGGCCTGGTCAAGATCGTCAAGGAGATACAGCAGGCCGCCCGGGACGCCAAGACCAGCGGCAGCAAGGGTGGCGGCAGCGACGACAAAAAATCCTGGGACCGCGACGACCACAGTCGCACCGGTCGCAACGACGGTAACTGGTCCGGGGCCGGCAGAGGTTACTAGCACAACGCTCACACACGGTACCGACAGGCGAGAAAGGCCGTCCCTCAGGGGCGGCCTTCTTTCTTCGCCATGCCCCACGCGGCGTGCCGTGTCGTGGCGGGTTGAGTGGATTATTATCGGACCCTTTCTTGGCGGTCTACCGAGACCGCCCAGTTTCGCAGAGCGAAACTTTCAAGTTGACATCAGGCCCCAGCCGATGAATAATTGTGAAGTTGGGGGAGTTACGTAAGGTGAGGGAGACCATCCGCAGCCACCGGAACCACGAGCGAGGACGATGCCATGGCCAAGGACGTCTATTCGACCGGCGAGGCCGCCAAAATCTGCCGAGTCAGTCAGCAGACCATCATCCGCTGCTTTGATTCCGGCAAGTTGGACGGCTTCTACGTCCCGGGATCGCGGTTCCGACGGATCCCGCGTGAAACCCTCATCCGGTTCATGAAAGAGAACAGCATCCCCCTGACGAACCTCGACTCCGACAAGAAGAAGGTCCTTGTCGTTGACGACGAAACGGAGTTGGTGGACCTGTTTGTCGACATTCTGGAACGGGACGGGCGTTTTCAGGTCAAGACCGCCACCTGTGGCTACGACGCCGGCCTGCTGACCCAGCAGTTCCGGCCGGACATCATCGTTCTCGACTACATGCTCCCCGACATCAATGCCAACGTGGTCTGCAAGACCATCCACAGCAATCCGGGTCTCGAAGATACGAAGATTATTCTTATCAGCGCCCATTTCGACGAGGCCGACGGGTCGGCCGAGGTCGAGCGACTCGGGGCCGACGCGTTTATCCAGAAGCCGTTCCAACTCGACGAGGTCGTCGCGGTGATCGCCGATCTCCTGAAACTCTAGGCGCGAACAAGGGTCAACGCCATGGCCGCCGCCGGCCTCCAACGCCGAAAAGTCGAACTGCTCCTCGAGGAGGTTGACCACCTTCCCACCCTGCCCGGCGTCAGCCTCCACGTGCTGCCTCTGGTGATGGCCGACACCCCCCGCCCTCGCGACATTCAGCTTGCCATCGAAATCGACCCCACCCTGGCCGCACGCATCCTCAAACTGGCCATCGACCTCGGTGCCCCCGCCGACAGCGTCGTGAGCGTCGACGCCGCCCTCCAGGTGGTTCCCTTGGATGCCCTCACGGCCAGCCTGCTCAGCATCGACACCGTCGACCAGAAGGTCGCGAAGGACGTGGAACTACCCCGCCTTTGGCGACACGTCCTCGCCACCGCCATGGCCTGCCAGATCATTGCGACGCGCGTCGGAACCGTGCCGCCCGAGACGGCCCTGCTCGCAGGCCTCCTGCACGACATCGGACAGGTTGCCCTTCGCGTGCTCATGCCGAGGGCCTACGCCCAGGTCCTCGAACAACTCCGGGCCGGCAACACCGACCTGCTCGAGGCCGAACGCGACCTGTTCGGACTCGACCACGCCGTCCTCGGCAAGCAACTCGCCCAGCGTTGGGGTTTCTGCGAGACGCTCCAGAACGTCATCTGGCTCCATCACCAGGCTCAGGTGCCGACGGCCAATCGCGGCGCCGGCGGCGGGCTGACCGAACTGGTGCGGCTGGCCGACCTGCTCGCCAGGCAGCATGGTTTCAGTTACCACGCCGCCGAGCAGATCCCCGAAAACACGGCCGAGGTCGCCGAACGCATCGGGCTCTCCGGCATCCAGGCCGAACAGATCGGCCACCAGGTCAGTACCGCCATCGAATTCAACGCCGGGCCGCTCGGCCTGCGCGAAGAGCCCTCGCCGGAGGAACTCCGCCGCGTCTTCCTCGGCGCCAACGTCCGCCTCGGCGAGTTGTACCACAACGGCTACAGCCTCAGTCACGCGGCCCAGGCCGAGAGCCGCGAGTCCGGCCTCCTCCTGCAACTCAATGCCGACCTGGCCGCCTGCCATAGCACACGCGACGTCCTCGAAACCGTCGGCACGACCGCCTGTAACGCCCTGGATCTGCACGTTGCCCTGCCGTACGTTGTGGCAACCGACGGCACCTACGTTGAAGGCGTCCGGTGCATCGGCGGCCGTGTCGAGGAGCATTTCCTCTATGAGGTGACCTCCGGCGACAGCCTGGAGCCTTGGCCCACGCGGCCGGGGATACCGCTGTCGCCATCCAGCGCCCCCGTCCGGGCCGAGCGTGTCGAGGGCTGGCTGTTCGAGCGTCAGGGCATCGACCTTGGAAGCGGTCCCTTCTACGCCTCGGCGATTGCCGTCGAGGACTCCAAACTCGGCGCCCTCGTCTTCTCGATCGGAAACCCGCCCCACGAGTTGACGCCGCAGGAGGCCCGCCAAGTCGCTGCCGTCGTGACCCTTGCCGGCATCGCCCTCAAGCGGTCCCAGGCCGACGCCGACCTGGTCGCGTTGTCCGAGCGGTTGGCCGACGTCAACCGCCAACTCGAGGCCACCCACCACAAGAGCCTCCAGCAACGCAACGTCGCCTCCCTCAGCGAGATGGCCACCGGCGCCGCCCATGAGATCAACAACCCGCTGGCCATCATCAGCGGACGCGCCCAGCAGTTGGCCTCACTCCAGCAGGATGCCGCCACACGCGACATCCTCCAGACCATCATCGACCAGGCCGAACGCATCAGCGACATCATCATGGAACTGCGGGCCTTCGCCAAGCCCCCTGCCCCGAAGCCGGAGTCGGTAGAGCCTGCGGCCCTGGCCCGCCGCGCGGCAGGCGACGTTGAGCCGCCGGCCGGCGCCCCTGCGGTTCCCGTCGACGTGGAAGCCGACGACGACACGCCGCCTATCCAGGTGGACCCCGACCAGGTGGCCGCCGCCCTCAGTGAGATCCTCGCGAACGCCGTCCAGGCATGCGCCCACGCCGGCGCCGGGACGGTGAGGCTTGCCGTGGAAAGCCTGACGGTCGGCGGCGAGGTCAGGTTTGTGGTCACCGACAGCGGTCCGGGCATGGACCCGCAGGTTCGCGCCCGGGCGTTTGACCCGTTCTACAGCGGCTACGAAGCCGGTCGCCGCCGCGGCCTCGGCCTTCCGAAGGCGTACCGGGCGATCCACGCCAACGGCGGCGACATGACCCTGGAATCAACGCCGGGCCACGGCACGACCGTGCGTGTGACGTTCCCGGCTTTCAAGCCGACCCCGTCGGAGTCGGCGAACGGTTCGGTCCGGGCCTGAGAGGTCCGGCCCGCGTTGCGATACGACGTAGCGCGAAGGAGGAACCAAGCGGACCACATCGGATGCGGCGACCATCGCCGACCAGGAACGCCGGGTCCGATGATTACAATACGCCACGGCGAGGTGTGATGCCTTCTCCCTCCCCCCTCGCTCTCGCGGCTAGCGCTTCGCCGTGGCTTGACCATCACGGAGGCCGAGCGACCCACAGGCCGTCGTCGCCCGGCCTCCTTTATCCGGCCCACGGGGCCGCCGAACGATACGTGTGAAGGAACGCTGCCATGGCTCCCACAAGCGCGGACCTGCTGCGGTGCGAACAAGAGGCCCGTATCCTCATCGTGGACGACGAGTTGGAGGTCGTCACCCTTCTGGCCGACTCGCTTCAGGATGCCGACCCCTCCTGGCGCGTGGAGACCGAGACCGACCCGCAACGGGCGATGGAGCGGTTGGCCGAGGAGGATTTCGACTGCCTTATCACCGACCTCGTCATGCCCCCCGTCGGGGGACTTCGCCTCGCCCGCGAGGCCCGGTCGCACGACCAGGATCTCGCCCTGATCGCCATCACAGGCTGCGGCACGCTCGAGAGCAGCATCGAGGCCCTCCGTCTCGGGTTCGCCGATTTCCTCGAGAAGCCCTTCGACCTCGATGACGTCAAGCACGCCGTCTCCCGCAGCCTCCGTCAGCGGCGTCAGAAGGAGACCCGCGACTCGCGCTTCGCCGAACTGGCTCAAGCCAAGACGCAACTCCAGACCGAACAGGCCCAACTCGCCCAGAAACTCGATGTCGCCAGCCACGACCTTGTCCTGTCGAGCAAACGCATGGCACGCCGCATGGACGGGTTGGCGGTGACCGCCGACGTGGCACGCACGCTCATGGGAGTCATCGAACTGGAGGACCTCCTCGGGCTCAGTGCCGAGATCATCGGCGACCGCATCCCCTGCCACACCAGCACGCTCGCCCTCTACGAGACCCGCGAGAACGCCATCGGGCTCCTGGTCCGCGCCAACCCCGAGACGGACGACCCGCCCGCCCTGTCCTGGCTCCGTACGCCTGTCGATACCGGCCTCATGTGCCGGGCCGCACAGACCGCCAAGAGCATCCACGTCGAGGACATCGAGACCAGTGCGCTGGTCGTCGGGCAGGAGAAGGAACTGTGGCCCGACGGACGCCTGCTCGTCGTCCCGGTCTCTCGGCAGGGCCTGACCGTCGCCGTGGCCGCCCTTCACCGTTTGAGCCACGAGCAGGACTTTGCCGCCGACGACGTCAAGCATCTGACCGAACTGGCCGACGTGATCGCGCCGGCCATTCAGACGGCAAAACTGCATCACCGACAACGGTGTCAGATCTACGCCTGCCTCGAACGAATCGCCGACGCCGTGGAAGCCCGCGACGCTTATCTCAAGGGCCACTCCGTCCGCGTCCAGGCCTACGCCATGCCCATTGCCACGGCCCTCGACCTCCACCAGTCGCAGATCGGGGCGGTTCAGATCGCCGCCAGGCTCCACGACATCGGACGCGTGGTCATCCCCGACTCGGCCGTCAACCATCCCGGCCCTCTGACCGACGAGCAGTGGGAGATCGTCAGGAGACACCCCGACGCGGGGGCCGAGTTCCTCGACCCGCTCGACTTCCTCGGCGAAGTCGGCGACGTCATCCGGGGCCACCACGAATCGTACGACGGCACCGGTTACCCCGACCGCAAGGCCGGCGAAGAGATCCCCATCGTCTCGCGGGTCATCGCGGTTGCCGATACCTTCGATGCCATGACGAGCCCCCGTCCCCACCGCCACGCACTGGCCATTGAGGAAACCCGCGAGCAGATCCACCGTCTCGCCGGCGAGCAGTTCGACCCCCGCATCACGGAGGCCTTCCTGGCCATTCCGGGCGAGGCGCTGGCCCAGGTCCAGGCCAGCCATCGCTAACAGCACCCTTGGCGCCGGCGGCGGTGCGAGTCGTCTTCACCGCTTGACACGCTCGCCCCCTTGCCGCTAAGGTAGGCGCGACGGACGCTGGGCATTTCTGACGTCCTTGTACGGCAGCGGGTTGATGGCATGGAAACACGCACTGTCACCATCCCCGACCCCGCCTCCGGCGGCGAGGGGGTTCACGAAGCCGGCGCCGCCCTCGCCCGCGGCGACCTCGTCGTGTTCCCGACCGAGACCGTCTACGGCCTCGGCGCCAGTGCCCTCAGCCGCGAGGCCATCAACGCCCTGAGCCTCCTGAAGGACCGCCGGCCTGACAAGCCGTTCACCATACACCTGCCGGACCCTGACCAGGCCGAGATTTACGCCGGCCCCCTCTCGCCGGTTGCGCGACGATTGGCGCACCGGGCATGGCCCGGACCCCTCACGTTGGTCCTTCCCGACCGGCGAGCCGATCCGGGCAAGCCGGAGGGACTCCTCGCAACAGCCGTCTACCACCAGGGCGCCGTCGGCCTTCGGTGCCCGGACCACGCCGTCGGCCGGGCGATCCTGCGGGCGGCCGGTGTTCCGGTGGCGGGGACGAGCGCGAACCTCGGCGGCGCCCCTGCGCCTGAGACGGCTGCCGACGCGCTCGCCGGACTCAAGGGCCGGGTCTCCCTGGTAGTCGATGCCGGGCCGGCCAGGCATGCCCGCCCGTCAACGGTCGTTCGCGTCGGCGCAGACGATTTCTACACCGTGCTTCGCCAGGGCGCCATCAGCGCACGGAGACTGGCCCGGCTGGCGCGGACGCGGGTCCTGATCGTCTGCACGGGCAACATGTGCCGGAGCCCAA
>Ga0307427_1000737_pt1 | contig 19124 bp, 17 predicted proteins | sample SalMarWE160190MG_FD_202162 | JGI IMG/M metagenome (GOLD analysis project Ga0307427, IMG submission 202162) | Salt marsh sediment microbial communities from the Plum Island Ecosystem LTER, Massachusetts, United States - WE1603-190 | ecosystem: Environmental > Aquatic > Marine > Intertidal zone >... | reverse complement strand
GGGAAAAAATATTACAGATGGTAGATGTTTTCGCTCTAAAAAGAAGTAAGAAAGTCCGAAAATATCCGGAAGGATTAAAAATACTAAACTCAAGAATAATAGAAATATCATCAACTGAAATCAGAGAAAAAATTAAAAATGGAAAACCTGTAGACTTTCTTATCCCAAAAGAAATTCTGAACTATATACGAAAACATAATTTGTATAAAACTTAACAACCGTAGAGACCCATCGCGGTTAAGCCGCTAACGCATAATATTAACCACAAAGGACACAAAGAAAAAACAAATTTTGTTGTTTTACCCACCTCCACCCCACAAAAGAATTAGCCACGGATTTACATGGACGCACACTGATTTCTTTTGTTGTAGGAGGGATTTGAACCCACAATCATTCTTAGAAGCTTTGCCACTGCTAAAAAACTTTTATTATCCTTGTTTTATAAGCCTTTAAACTTAATTACATAAATCTTAATAAATAACCTATTTCCTTAATTTCTAATTATTCTGGTCGCAAAATGGTCACAAAATTAATTTAACTAGATTAAGCAATAAAAGCCGCCTGCCGGATAGAATAATCAACTTTTATCTCAACACCTTTCTCGCAAACGAGACTGTAAAATATGCCATCAGGAACAATCCAAAAAATCCTTCAAACCCAGAGAGCACTCTTCCCCAAATTGTTTGCTGAATAAAGTCAGAGCCATATCCAATAGTAAGAAAAGTTATAATACTATGGTATATACTATTAATAACTCTAATCCTCCAGTTAGGTAAGTCGGCAGGCAAGTCGATGTTTTCTAAACTACCGCAAGGTAAATATAGAATCGAAAAGAGCACTACTACTACAATCATACTCACTGCCACATTCCGGGGAGCTGTTCCATATTTGCCCATCAAATGATGCAATAATCAAACATTTCAGTTTTTGCATTCTTAACTATTTGCCTTTTTAATTTCTTTACGCCCTAACGACCAAGCTCAGTCGACGCGAAGCCGCGTAGCGGCTGAGCGGTCGGCTGGAACGCCTTGTTGAACTAAGCCCCACTTCGTGGGGCAGTTTTTTTATAAATCCCACTTTTTTACCCTCTAACTGTTGTTTATCAAACATGAGCATCATAGGTTTATTATAAGGAAAAACCTAAACAAAGTCAAGGAGGTCTATAATGACTGAATTACGCAAAAGAATGATACAAGATATGCAACTTAGAGGATACTCTATCCGTACCCAGGAGGCGTATGTCCGGGCCGTAAGACAACTTGCTGAACACTACAAAAGATCACCAGATAAAATCACAGAGGAAGAACTTCGCGATTACTTCTTATACAATAAAAACGTTCGTAAATGGTCAAGAACAGCAAGTACTATTTCTATTTGTGCCATAAAATTCTTCTTTACTTATACCTTAAAAAAAGATTGGACTACTCTTACGTTTGTTCGTCCAAAAAAGGAAAAGAAACTGCCAGTTGTACTTAGCAGAGAAGAGGTAAGAAAGATCCTCAAAAATGTTAAAATGGATAGACATCGAGTTTGCCTTGCTACGATCTACTCTTTAGGACTTAGACTTCAAGAAGGAACTCACCTGCAAATTTCCGATATAGACTCTAAACGTACGTTTGTTCATATCAAAAATGGAAAGGGGAATAAAGATAGATATGTACCTTTACCTCAAAGAACCCTTGAACTATTGAGAAGTTTCTGGAAAACTCATAAAAATCCCAAATGGATTTTCCCTGCTCCAGGCAGAAGCGGTACAAAAATGTCTGTGTCTGATAAACCACTACCTAGATCAAGTATTCAAATAGCTTTTAAAGAAGCTCGTATTAAAGCTGGTATCTATAAACAAGCCTCTATTCATCATTTACGACATTCATACGCAGTGCATCTACTTGAAGCTGGAATGGATATTAGATTTATACAGGAATATCTGGGGCATAATGATCCAAAAACAACCATGATCTATACAAGACTCACCATTAAATCTCTGGTAAGTGATTTAGACTTAATAAATAAGCTCATGGCTGATTTATGACAGAGCTGGCTGACATATTCGGAGAATATGGAGTTGAATATCTCGAGAAATACGGTAACAATATTCTTCCGAGTCATCGTAAGGCAATACTTGATATTAGCTTATGCCGGACAGATTATTTTGGTGGAAAGGTCTGGTTCTGTAAGAATTGCGATGAATACCATTACAGTTATCATTCCTGTAAAAATCGTCATTGTCCTAAATGCCAAAATGATTCAGTAGAAGAATGGCTTAAAAAACAAAAAGATATACTCCTGCCTGTTACATATTTTATGGCAACTTTTACACTTCCTGAAGGACTAAGAAACACTGCTCGGAGCAATCAAAAGGAAATATTTAATATCTTCTTCCGTACTTCCGCTTCCGCCATTCAAACACTTGCTGATGATAAAAAGTATGTAGGTGGAACTCTGGGAATGATCGGTGTACTACAAACATGGTCTCGTGACCTTATATATCATCCGCATATCCATTATCTGATTCCCGGCTGTGCTTTATCAAAGGATGAAAAGAAACTACGACGGCCTAAAAATAATTTCCTTATCCATGTAAAACCTCTATCTATAATCTTTAAAGCTAAGTTTAAACAAGCTGTCAAAGATGCTGGAGTATATGACAAAATCCCTAAGAAAGTATGGAAACAAAAATGGGTTGTTCATATAAAACCTGTTGGTAATGGAGAAGCCGCAATGAAATACCTCGCTGCTTATATCTTCAGGGTAGCTATATCTAATAACAATATTCTATGCATAAAAAATGCTAAAGTAACATTCAGGTTTAAAGATTCAAATACAAATGAATATAAAACAAGAACTCTATATGCTTTAGAGTTCATAAGAAGATTTCTTCAGCATGTTTTACCCAAAGGGTTCGTTAAAGTACGTTATTACGGCCTGCTTAATCCAAAACATAGAAAGATTTTAACTAAAGTCAAAGAACTTTTAGGGGGGAAACTTATAATTGAAAAGAAGTCAAAACAAAAAACTCAATTTAAATGTCCCAAATGTGGTAAAAGCATGACTCCTGTTGATAACATCCCTAAAAATAAATCACCACCATCTCTTTTTTTTTCATCTAATTCTAATAAAGAAGGACTTTTTAAAATTGCTTCATAAAGCAATCATACACCTTAATTTTGAAAATTTAGAAAATTTCGTGATTTTTTATCCCTTTGAATGACTATTACATGCTATAAATATTCTTTATACTCGTAAACGTCGCAGATAGTATCTTCAATTCCCCAAATAGCCTAAACTGCAATTTCCAAATATGGGCTTAGTTCAACCATGGCTTGCACACCGACCTTTATGGTCGGGTGCAAAGCCTTATTCGTTGGGCACTGCAAAATCCTACATGCTATTTCTGTGCAACAATCCAAGTGACGATAGGCCATTTGGGATCATTTTGTGTAGCAATACGATGGAGAGGATGCCACTTAGCATGGGGTATTCCGTCGAACCGTAGCCCATCACGGATTAAAAGCCACGCTTCAAAATTACCCCAACCGTTACAATCCAGTATTCGTGAGAATTTCCTTCCCAATAGTCTCAGAGCCTCTGGTGTGAAACGCCAATAATCACTCGGCGAACCATGAATGGGGTTGATGAAGCAAGTGGTATGTAGAGCAATACCTCCAGGACGGAGCACCCTCCAACTCTCGTCAATTGCTTGTTGTGGATCACCTGCTACATGCTCCAGAACTTGGTCAGAGAGCACGAAGTCGAATGACTCGTCAGGAAACTGAAGAGACAGAAAGTTGCAATATGGATAATTTGCTTCTACGAGCGATGTCGGTTTAATGCGTAGTATTACGCAGAGCTTTTTGGAGTGACTAATGGAGAGCACATCCCCTTCTCTGCTGGCGAGTGATTCTCCAACACGTTTCAGATGGTCATACATGAAGTACCTAGTTACATGGGGCCCCCGAGCTAGCCCCTTCATTGATAATCGCCATAATGTGGCATTGATCTTTCTAAACGAGTTCGCCATGGTTTGTACTGGTCCCATCCGGAAACAGAGTACTTATGCCCTTGTCAAGTAATATTATTCCATAGAAATCGTAATGCTCTATCATTAATCTTTTTCTATTTTCAAGAATTTCTTTAATATCTTTTGATTGTTCTCTATCTCCTTTTTCTAAACCGCCTTCGCCAAATATAATAGATTTTACAGTCTTTTTTGAACGAACCGTATCGTTTGCATATATAGAGTCATTTTTCATATTTATAGAATCCGATTTTATAATTTCGCCATTACTTAGTTCTATTCTGTGGGAAAAAATAGCAAATGGAATTAATAATGATAATAAAAACTTTTTTTTCAATAATCCTCCTTTTTTAAAAATTTTAGCCACAAAGACACTAAGATACAAAGAAAAATGTTGGTACTATTACCCTCACAACCCCAAAATATTATCACACGGAGACTCTTAGCGTACAGAGAAAAATTTTTCTTCCTTGTTTCTTTAAAAAGCAATTTTACAATGCCTAAGCTTTGTCAATTGTTTTTTAATCTCAAACATTTTTTTACTATATAAATTTTCAATTATTCTATCGCAATCGTGTATAAACACATCTGTATCGTCGTTTGCCAAAGTACGTGCTGTAAAAATACTTTGCATTCTCCCATGACAGGTAGGAGAAAAGCCTGAAGGCGCATCGATAAAAATCGCATCCCACTTAGTATTAACAACTTCATCAGGAAGTTCTATTTTAAGATTATCATATTTCCCACGATCATATTCATTTAATAATTTCATAAAATCACATATTCTACAAGTATACTTTACTTTTATAATATCATCGTGGTCATCAATCCATTCAGGATCATTTTCTAAAAAAATCGTTTTACCTTCTTGATTAGCATGTCGCCACAGTTTAGAATCATAACCTGCTCCAAAAACCAAAAAATTCACATTGCCTAAAAAAGAAGCGATATATTTATACTCTTCTTCGGTCATTTGGTAACCTTTAGCTTTCTCTAATAACTCTTTTATTAATTCGTCCACTACAATTCCTTATAAGAGTGCATTTGTTTGAATAAATGCAAAAATTAGTTCTCTGTTGTGCTTTAGTAAAAAAGACACCAACCCTCTTCTATCCATTCTTTTTATTTCGTTTTTTCTATCACTTCTATAATTTTTTTTAATGCAGTCCGCCCCCACAGTATACTTTGATTTCTTCCATCCCAGTAAATGTTATCAAATATAAATTCTGCGCCATCTTTCTCACAAAGAGATCTTAAAGCTTTTTTTAGTTTTTTATGTGATTGATTTATTCCTGTGTTTTTTAAAACATATTCTCTAGGATTAAATTGGTTTCTATTAGATAAAACATATTCAACAGATTCTGCTAAGCCTTCAGGAGTAGGATCAAATAACAATCCTGTTTCATCATTTATGTGTTTTTTGGTAGGATAACTAGTATCAGCTGGGATAAGTATAGGAATATTGGAGGACAAACATTCCATCTTAAATCTATTTATTCCTTCCACTTTTGTTGTTAAAATCCCTACCTTTGCTCTATTCAAATACATATTGATATCTTCCTTACTTTGTGGCATTTCTTCATTAGAATCTATGTTGCCAAATGGAAATTCTATATTTGCGCCCAATTTTTTGGTCATTGCCAAACAGGCATTTCTTAGAGCTATCTCTCTAGGGGTTCCTTCATTAACGTAATGGCCCAATTTTAAAAATCTTCTATTAGGAATCAATGCTGCTCCTTGAATAAGTAAGAAAGGTCTTTTGAATCCGTCCCAAGATGAAATCTGTATTCCATCATAATCTTTTTTAACACCTAAGGGACGAAAAGCTTCAGTGTCTATAAAATCTGGTGCACCGATGTCTAAAAGTACAGCATTCGGGAACATTTTTTTTGTTACCTCCCAAGTTGAGAGATCATCAACTAATTTAATATCTGCAGTTTTCGACTTATTGATGCCTCTCCAGCCCCTTCTTTCAATAATATAAAAGTACTCTTTTAGTTCTGGAATGACTTTCGTAATTTCATCAACGTAGCTTAATATAATAGCTCCTTTCGTAACTTCCCCTCTCTTCTTTTCCGGCTCCCTCAAAATAGTTGCGCCAATGCCAATATAGCTAATATAATGCTCACTTATAGTTAACATCTAAACCTCGTGATTTTCTTGACTCTTTCAGAGAACTTTCCTGTGATTCAAAATTAAACCGCTCTTTTAGCCAATTAAAATCATTAAACAGTTCTAATTTTTCTTTGTTATCTTTATTTTCTTCGCCATATTTCCTACCAGCTAGAGCTCCTTTAATACACCATTTCCCAAAAGGGCGATCGGCTCCATTATTACACCATACATCAAGAAAAAATAATTTTTTTCGTTCGCTGTATCGCTTCTTTAATTTTCTGCTCGCCAGATTCACGCATTCTCTAAAGCCGGAACGCCAGGAAGAAAAAGGAGAGGCGTTAAATCTACTGATAGAAGCAACTCTTCCAATTTGTCTGTGTGGTAACTGCCAGAATAAATCTACTCCATACTCTTCAACTCCATCAAAAATCGTCCTGGGGAATAGTTTTATCCCCCCATTGCCATATGTTAAATCGTTCACCGCGTTTCTACTCATCCACATATAAAAAAGATTACGCTCAAGGAAACTCTTTGAAGAACCATTATCAAAATTGAAATCATCAAGGATATACGCATCTCCATCGACAACAAAAAAATCATCAGTTTTTGCTATTCGCGTGCATTCTTTATGAGCGTTTAGTATTCCCTTTACCCCATGGACTCTTTGTGCCTCGGGAAAACGTTCTTTTAATCTTTTCCAATGTTCTTCAGCAAATGGCTCATCGTATGAAAGAAAAATAATGTCAAATTTCATTAATTCCTCCTTTACTGTAATCAATCAAAATACAACGGAGGACAGAAATTTAGGTATTCAAAAATTAAAATTTCATCCTTTGCAAGATTTAACCTTATTCTACAAATTGCTAACATATTCATTTATTATTTTTGCTGCTTTTTTCTGTCCTCTTTCAACAACCAAATTCAGGCAGCTTCTTGACATCTCTTTTCTTTTTTCTTCCGAGTCTAAAAGTCTTTCTATCTTTTCAAGTAAAATAGAAGTATAAAAATCATAAGGATTAATGGCTACTGTAGCATTAAGTTTCTCTAACTTCTTAACATGAATTAAATCCACAGGGTTATCTCCGTCAGGTATCGAAATTGAAGGAACTCCTAAGAATACAAGTTCCCATGTTGTTGTAAACGTTCCTTTATTAATTACTAAATCACTTGCCGCCATCAGCCTATCAATCTTCCAGTCATAAGATTTTACGATAACTCTATCATTTTTCTCAATTTTTTTTGAATACTCTTCAAAAAGCGGACCTGTCAGAAGTATCAACCTTAATTCCAGTTTTTTTACCCTTTCAATTATAGAGGGAGTTAAATCCAACAGCTTATTTCTGTGTTTGTGTCTTCCGGCAGGCGTAACAAGTATAACAATTTCATCGTCTTCAAGCCCTAACTCACTCCTCGCTTTTCCTTTATCCTTATGAGTGTATTCAAACTGACGAATAATTGGTCCAACGAAAGATACTGGAACATCAAAATTAGAAGGGACTTTATGGAATTCTTTTCTATCTGCAAAAATAATGTGGTTTGCATCCCTCACTACAGGAATCAGAGGATGCCTTTTGTCTATTGATTCAAAAAACCAGTTAGTTATGAGAAGTGATGGTATGCCGAATTTCTTTGCTAATGACAATACTACAAAACCCTCATCAGTCACGATAAGGGCAGGTTTAAATCTCTTAATTAGAGATTCAATTCTGTTTACCGCATTGTAACCAATTTCTTCATTCAGTTTCAATCCGAGATCAAAAACCTCAAAACCATTCTGGGTAAAACAGGTATAACCCTCTGCATAAGATGCGACCTGTATATTTAAATTCTCATTCAACTTCGTAAATTCTTCAATAATAAGCATATCTCGCATTGCGTGACAAAAACCTCTTCCACGAGAGAAATATAATATTTTAGGTTTTTTGTTTTTAGACATTATCCCAACCCATATCAATGAGATTCTTCATCGTTAAGTATTCTTCCCGGTAAATTTATCATTACGAACTCTTCTCCTTTGCTCATTTTTTGTGAAGCAAACCCTTGAGATTGCTTCGTCGTTTCACCCCTCAATGACATAGTCTCCGTGTACATTTTCTTCTTGTCTGTCTCCAGTAAGGCAATCTGACACACTTCTGAATTCTCCTTTTATTTTTTCATTTCAGTAGCTTCACTTCTCTAAGAACTCACTGCTTCTTTCCTATATAACTCCTGATAAACTAGCGAGGTATTCAGTAGTTCCTGATGATTTCCCATATCTTTTATTTTGCCTTGATTATCAAGAACCAATATCTTATCTGCATCTCTTATCGTAGATAGGCGATGAGCAATTATAATAAGAGTTTTATTCACTGATATTTTCTCTACAGCTTCAACTATTCTACGTTCTACCTTCCTATCGAGATTACTTGTTGCTTCATCAAGAATCATAATTGGTGCGTTCTTAAGGACAGCTCGGGCTATCGCGATTCGCTGTCTTTCGCCTCCTGAGAGTTTCACTCCTCGTTCACCAATTTGTGTATTATATCCATCCGGAAGACATTCTATAAAACCATCAATTCCTGCAATTCGTGCAGATTCTTTTATCTCTTTGAAATCGGCGTTTCTCCTTCCAAATCTTATGTTTTCCTCTATTGTATCTGAAAATAAAAAAACATCCTGGGAGACATAGGCGATATTTTTTCTCAAGGACTTTATTTTTATATCCTTTAAATCCATATCATCTATTAATATTTTACCTTCTGTTGGTTCGTAAAACCTAAGAAGCAAGGTTGCTATAGTAGACTTTCCAACTCCACTCTCTCCGACTATGGCAACCTTTTCACCATGTTTTACTTCAAATGAAACATTCTTTAAAATGAGTTCCGTATCGTAAGAAAAAGAAACATTTCTAAACTCAACTTTTCCTTCTATAACTTTTAGTGTCTTTGTTCCTACATCATAAGGCTCTTTCTCCGTATCAAGTATCTCAAATATCCTCTCAACCGATGCAAGCGACTGCTGAATGGATAAATTAATGTCCATAAGACTCCTTGTTGGACCAAAAAGGTATCTAAGGAATGAATTGAATGCAATTAGTCCACCAATGGTTAAATCACCCCTCATTATTTCTCCAACACCATACCAGATTAAAACAAGAGGTCCTGCTGAGGAAATGATAGAAGACGAGATACTATATAAAGTAGAAAGGATGTCCATCTGAACAGACTTCCTTATACCTTTTTTCACACTTTTTATAAGCCGCAGTGTGCCATAAGTCTCTCCTGTAAATGCCTTGAGAACTGTCATACCCGATAGGAGCTCCTGTAAATCCTTATTTACCTTAGCAAACTCTTCCCTTATCTCCCAACTCATCTTTCTTATTCTCCTGCTAAACATTGCAATTGATAAGGCGTAAAAAGGGAGAATGCAAAAAGAAATGATTGCAAGTTTTGGATGTATATAGAGAGCTGCCCCAATTCCTACAATAAACGTAAGGATATTCTGTCCAAATGAGACAAGAGTATCTGCGAGAAGACCCTGAACAGAATTTACATCTCCCGAAAGTCTGCTCATTAAATATCCGGTTTCTCTCTCCTTGAAAAATGGAATCTTTAATCTTTCTGCATGATTAAAGAGCTTCATCCGAAGGTCAAAGAGTACTCTTCCCCGGAATGTTGCAAGGAGATAACGTTCGATAAAAATTGAAATTGCCCTTAAAAATAAAACTCCAATGAGAACAAAACCGATAATATTAAGAATACGAAATGAAGCCATCGGTATTACTTTATCGATAAGGTACTTTGTAAGAAAAGGCATTGGAAGTTGTAAACCTACAGCAAAGAGCATAAAGAAAAAGGCAAAGAGCCCTTTAATCCAGTAGGGACGAAGGAACTTCAGGAATCTTTTAATTATCTTGAAAGTTGATTTCTCTTCAGGCATATCTTAATACTTATAACTAAAATAAATTGTAAACTGTCATTGCGAACTCTTCTTCCTTGCTGAACCCCCGTGAAGCAATCTCACCCAAAAACAATGAGATTCTCATTTTTTTTGACATAACTTTCCTCAAAAAATTAATCCTTTTTAAAGATAATTTCTTCCTCTATTTTTTTCTTTATCTCCGCTGCAAAGGTTTTCCATTCCTTATATCCTTCAACAGGTATCCGTGGAGCGATCCTGACATAAGAAATATTGATAAAGATTTTCTTGCCTTTAGACTCAATATCATAAGAAAATGAACCATAACGGTTTCTTACAGAAAGATCTTCAGGTAGAAACTTTACACTCAGAGATTCAGGGAGTTCGACTTCTACATTGTATCTTTTCAATTCTGGATATCTATAGTCAATTGGAAATCGCCTTTCTTTCTTGCCCACTCCCATTATATGAAAAACAACCGTAGGCAGTTCAAAGCTTAACTCCCCATCTCCAATTTCTTTAAGATAATCGGGAACCCTAAACTTCTCTTTTATAACAAAAGGATAGTTGAGGCTATCCATATATCTAAAAGAATAATCCAACAATTCCCCATTGGAACAAAAATGAGATACTTCGTTCTCAAGAACTTCTCTTCTTCTTGTAGGCTTCGAATGCTTGAACCAGGTTCTCCACATCATTGCTTTCTCTCCCCATGCTTCACCAACTTTATCCGCTTCTATAGAACCATTAGCCGCGATTCTTATTTGCATTTTTCTTGTCTCTTTGTTAATCTCCGGAATGAATAAAGGAGTTTCCTTAAAAGCACATTCCTCCTCAAAAAATACCATACATAATCTACCCTGATCATTAGATGGAAGATAGTTATATGGACAAGTTTCAGGAGTGGGATCAAGGAAGATAAAGGAAGAATTCTTATTCTCGACCATTACAATGGCATGGTTAAACTGTGGCATTGGAAAGGTTTTTTCAAGCTTACGTCTATTTACACCTATTAATACAGGATAAGCTTTAATTCCTACTTCCCTTAACATACTCACAAGCAATATCGCTTTATCCTTACAGTCACCATATCTATTTTTAAAAACTTCAGTTGCTCGATGAGGTTCAACACCTCCTTCTCCATATTCTAAACCAACGTATCTTACATCAGAACTTACCCACTCGTAAATCCTTCTTATTTTTTCCTCATCCGGAAGGTCTCTTGTGAGTTCTTTTACCTTTTCTCTCATTTTCTCATCAACACCAATCTTATCCTCATACAAAGATTTCCACCAATTGTATATCTCTTCCCAATTCTCAAAAGACGATATCCAGATTTGCGGAACAACTTCATCCCAGGAGGGCATATTTCTTTCAGGCAGTATAGATTTCATGTTACTTATTTCCCATGAATAAACTATATAATTCCCTGCTTTCTTTTTTTCGGGTTTAACATCTCTACCCAGGGATTTCACCCAAACCCTTCTCCTCTCGGGAACGGTCAACTCATATTTCTGCTGTAAAATAGGTTCATTAGTTTTAATCCTGATTTTTTCATAAAAGTTGTTATCATTTATTAATTTAATTTTCCTTTTTATTATCTTATATTCAATTATAGAACCTACTTCGAGTTCAGGAATAGAAATTACTTTAATTTTATAGTTGGAGTAAAGAGGAAAATTAGAATATGGAGTTGTAGTTTTGATATGCTTATCAGGAACCGTTATAACCTCTCTTGTAGGTTTTATCACTCTCACATAATCAATGTTTACATACTCATAAGTATCATCGTAACCAATCTTCACCTCTCCAAATTCTCTCTTTCCCCTATCATTTAAGATCTTAATAATTTGCCTGCTTGTAGAACTAAAAGCATTGTTTTCCAAATTGAAAAAACTCTCTTTCAGGAGGATTATTGCTCCCGCTTCTGGATATTCCTCTTTCGTAGGAGCAGATTTAACAATCTGCTGGACATCTAACTCAAGGTCTTTTAGTTCAAGAGATTTACCTTCAGTAATTCTCTCAATTTCTTGTTGTGCTAAATTTGCCCATAATGTATCTTTTCCCTTCCCCACACCTTTCCAGCATTCCTTGAAATTATTCAGAGCTTCATCCCAGCAATTCTTTTGCGCATATATCTTTCCAATACAATATAAGATTTCCGGTGATTCGGAGAGCTTCCCAAAAAGCTCAAGAGCCCGAGTAGTTCTGCCTGTCCTGTAATATGTGAGAGCAAGTAGTCTCAGAGTTAAAGTATCCTCAGGGTTCTTTTTTAGAGCCTTCATGAGACTATTTTCAGCCCGGAAGAATTCACCTTCAAGAAGATAAACCTTCCCAAGAGTTTGTAGAGAGGAAAAAGATGTATCTTCCTTTAACAGAACCCTTACTGAATCAAGATAAATCTGGGATTTATTGAGAAGGCTATTTATCTCATTTGTCTGAGGAGAAGTATAAGTTTGGACGAGAAGAACTAATAGGAATACGCTCATTTTTTCTTTATAACAATACTTCCATTTTCGGTTTCCAGTTTTAATTTTATTTCTCCCTTCAATTGTTCTTTTAGGGTATAGATGGGAAAATCGGAAGTTGTTTCTACACCATTTTTCTTTATATTAATGGGTCCAATACTTATCTTATTTACAATTTTTGTCTTTGTTGCATAAATAGAAAGTTCCGGATCTTCCGGAATTGAAACATAAATGCTTCCATTATTAGTCTCAAGTGATATATCGGTGGGTTTAATAAAAGTATCAACATCAAACTCGATGCTACCATTATTTGTTTTAGCTTCTATCTTACTACTTAAAATATTACGCAAAGCAAAAGAACCATTCCTTGCGGCAATTTTCACTTTTCCTTTTATATCTGAAAGCCCAATGCTTCCGTTGTTTGTTTTAACCTCTATTGTACCATCTAAATCCCGAATCTCTACACTTCCATTTTTGGTCTCTATTATGGGGTTTGCTTTTCGGGGAACTAAGATATTAAGATCTACCCAGGAATTATTTCCTCCTCTCGCCTTGATTTTAACAACTTCCTTATCCTCTGATATATTTATTTCAATATCTTCAATCATCTTCATTGCCTTTTCCTCTGTCTCCGCCCTTGCTTTCTTTATTCCTTCTATCTTTATCTCTTCCCTCTCCCATGAAGAAATCTCTACTGAGCCATTTTCAGTCTCTACAAAGAGATTATCTCCTGGCTTAAAGGACAATGTTTTGGTTAGACTTTTTTTGTAAAGATCTAATCCAATCGTACAGTTAATAAACAAAAGAACCAACAATATAAATTTAAAGGAATTCATTTAGACCTCCTTTTAAAAATTAAACTGATAACAAGCTTTCAAGAATATTCTCCTCTCCTTCTGCGGTAATTCCCAATCATCCATCTCAAAGCCTCCCGTCTCCCTTGTCTCATTCCAGACAAGGTAGATATGAGAACCGGCGAAGAATTCATAGGCAAGGAGGAAGTTCGTCTGCAATTCCTCTGATTGATCACTCCACTGAAGAAACGTTCGGAAGGTAAGCTTGGGTAAGATTCGATAGTTTGCTTTTAATACGCTTATCAAAGTAGTACTTACGTTATCTCCAACTTTAAATCTATAATACTTACCAATAAGAGATAAAGTAAGTTTCCTCGCTATACCCATCTCTAAATCACCCTTTATAAAGTCCAGTTTACCTCCATAGTAACTTCCGCCATAATAAAAAAACCCAATCTCATTATTTGAAAACCGACGGGAAATATTAATAAATAAGAGATTGTTGTCGTAATAGCTTCCTTGATAAAGATGATGATCGCCTTCATAACCTGCTGAAACATCAAAATTTCCCTGGAATGCAACACCAAGTGAGCCCTGATATTTTTTCCTCCTTAAGATTCCATCTGTATTTTGCCAATAAGTAAAATCCCCTCCCACTCCTACCATTGGCATTACTTTATTCCCCGTTTGCCAGGTATACCCTAGGTCCACATAATCTGATACTAAATCCGTTATAGGTATCCATGCGGTTTCCAAAAAATAATCCGGTGGAATATACTCATGAGAAATAAAAGTCTGAAAACCAAAGGGAGCATTTCTTTCGAATACTACTTTGTATAGATTTTTCTTCTCTCCGAAATCTCTCACCAATTGTGAACGGAAACAGAATTCATAGGGAAGTTCACTATCCCAATCAAGAGAAGCAACTTTCCTTAGACTATCCTCCCCTTTAATCCCTATAACTTCACCACCAATATATGATCCTTTAAAAATACATCCCTTTGCCCGGGATATGAGGTGATTCTTACCATCGGAATTTACGATATATGTTATAAATGAATTACTTCCTCTTTCCCATTTAATCCTTCCACCGTATTCGACCTCCTCAAAACTCCTCGTATAAAAAAGCTCTATTGGTGTTTTAAAATGGGAAAGTTCGTTTTTAAAAAAAGGTCTCTTCTCAGTCAAATAAATACCTGTCTTCGAGAGGTCAATCTGGTCTACATCCGCTTCTACTGTTGCAAAGTCAGGATTAAAGACCATCGCTCCTTCTAATCCAAATTGAGTTAAAATCTCAGCTGAGCCGCCTATATTCCATTCATCTGATGGGTTACCATTTGAATAATTATAACTATTAGCTGTAATATATGGGAGAACCGAAAACTGAATTGATTTCTTCCTATAATTAGAACTTAACTTCACTGAAGGAAAAGATGAAATATCAAAAAAATTACCTTTTGAGGGAGAGAGCTTCCAAAAATAAGCTTGGGGAGTGCCATTATCCCCATGACTCACTCTGTAGAAATTTATACCCATCACCTTGCCCTCTATATTTATTTGGTCAAACGGTATTTCCACCTCAGCCTCCCATCCAAAATTGGTTCTCGAAACCTGACTTTTCCATAAACCGTCCCACTCTAAACTTTGCTTTCTTCCCTTTCTGTATACCTTTCCGTCTGTTTGAATCTCCAGAGGAGTAAAAGCAAAAAGAAAGCAGTCTCTGTCATTATTGTTAGCATCCAATTCTATACCAAAAGTCTCATCTGCCCCCAATGAAACATTCCGGTCCCGTCTCGTCTCTCTCGCTATTACCTTCCCTCCGGGCATCCAACACTTTACCCCAACGTAGAGATTGTCTTTATCATGCAACAATAGAACAATAGTCTGATTGGAAGCGTCTTCTCCCCATTCGGGATAGTATTGCTTGAATCCGCTAACTTTCAAAGCCTTATTCCAAACTTTCTCATCTATCTTACCATCAATTTGAAGAGGACTTTGTAGAGAGGGGATAACAAATAAAGAATCATTCGATTGCATCGAAAGGATAAAAATCAATATACACTTCATTAACTCACCTCATTTTGTACTTTTTGTACTTTCTAAATTAAAAATTAATGTAACTGCATTATTATATTAATCTAATAAGACATTATGTCAAGAGAAAAAATCGAAGATCCAATAAAATGTCAACGCTTGCACAACAATTTGCAAACAAAATAGAAAATCGAGACTCAATTTCTAAATCTAACGATTGAATTAAATATTTCCAGATCAATCTTTTCCCCATGCTTTAATAGCATCCACTTTCCCCCTCTTAAAGAACTAATGCAGAGTTTAAATTGAGGGGGGAACCCCCCCCTCAATCAAATCTTAATTACACCCGCATCCAAAATCGATATCAACAGCATCCCAAATTGATATCAGGACATCCACAACCATGACATACAAAGTTGCCACTTATAGGATCATCCCCTACTTCAATGCTAAGCTCAACGGGCTCAAGCAGATATTCCATCTTTCCTCCTTTTTTATTATTTTTCCTCTTCCTGCTGTAAAAGCACAAAGAGAAGATTTAACTTACATTTTCGGATTTATACTTCTTATGGGTAACCTTCTTTCTTCTACAAGTAGTGGTATAAAATATACTCAAAATCCGAAGAAAGATAAGATATATATTTATTCATCCTTTTTCATTTTTTCCATCTTTCTCTTACGATCCAGATAAAATAATTCAATTGCACCTTCTAAGGCTTCTGCATCTGTTAGGCATCCTCTCGCGAAACCTCCTGACCTCATTCTAGATAATCTACACCCACCCATACAAAATGGAAGGGCTTTGCAATTAAGGCATTTTTCGTCATCAAAAGCTTCAAAACTCATCCATTTAGACAGTAATTCATAATTAAAAGCAGCCTTACCCTCCGGAGTAATCTTTCCAATAGGAGGAAATTCTCCCCCTGCCACATTGCACAGTAATATGTTACCTTCAGGGTCTATCTCAAAATGCTCATATGCATCATTAGGACAATAGTAACATCGACCAAATCTAGAGATCCTTGAAACCTCATAGCCTTTCTTTATTGCTTCCTTGCTTAATTTAATGTTCATCTCCGGAGCTTCATCCTTAAAACATAAAGAATCCAGCACTTTAAGTCCGTCTCCTTCCAATTTATCATAAGTACCAAATATATCTTTAAACCAAACCCGCATCCTTGGACGTACTTTCTCAGGGAAAAGGTCAAGTAACTCTCCAACCCTACTATAGCTATTTTCATCATAGTTGATTCTTAAGAATATATAGTCCAACTCCTCTGCTAAATCAGATTCAACTAAATTTTTCATATTTCTGAAAACCCTATCAAATGACTCACTTCCCCCTACCAGAGGACGATATTTATTATGAATTTTCGCTGGTCCATCAATCGGAACTTGAACAGTCTTGATCCCCAATTCTTTCTCAAATAACTTAATTACCTCATCATCCATAAGATACCCATTAGTAGAAATCCCAGCAGTATAACTACAATTTTCATCCTCACAAATTTTCTTAAATTCCTTAGTGAGTTTACGTATCATAGGAATTTCCAATAAAGGCTCTCCCCCAAACCACCCTATACGCAATCTCTTTTTCCCATTACTCAACCTATCTCTTACGAATTCAACTAAACCCTCCTGAACTTCTTCGCTCATTCTTATTGGGGGATGGTCTTCTTCAAAACAATATATGCATCTGAAATTACACGCTAAAGTTGGTTCTAATAAAAGTGATAATTCATCACTTTTATATCGTGCTCTCCTATTTCTAACTTTTAATATTGCAATTTCATCTCTTTCCTCGGGTATTAAAAAGCCCCCTCTTACCAACGACTGAAAAAGCTTCTCTTCTTCTTCCGAAATTGGCTTATATTTATCCGGTTCTTTCAGAATTTTTTGTATTTTGTCTCGTTCTTTATCCTTAATTGCGGCAAGACCTCCAGTCATTGTATTATAACCAATATACTTTCCATCTTCAGCTTCAAAGAAAAAATTGTATCTTGACTGCTTATATTCTATATCTTCCACACTCTCTCCTTTCCTTAATTTAATAATACACTATAATACAAATTTCATTCCAGAAATTTAAAAAAATTAAGTTATTGGTAGTCAATGTCTTAAAAATTTCTGTAATTTTCCTGCTGGGAACTTAGTTCCCAGTGGTTTTACTGATTTTCTCTATATTGATTCTTAAAATGCTTGCAATTACTCGGCTTTAACGAGGTGGGAACTTTGTTCACGCCATTGGGAACAAAGTTCCCATTTTTTAACAGTCTCTCGGTCATTATGAAATATTCTCTTTTGCTATGCCACGGTGACACGATTTCCCTGTCAGAATTTGAGATGGCTCCCGATAGAGGTTGCTTCGCTCGGGTCAGGCGAGATGCGGCACTCGTAATGACATTACTCACAAAGACGCTACTGAAAAGCATTCACATCTTTAACCGTTTCATCATCTTCAAAAGTCCCTTTCTGGATACCCCTAATTCTTCCGCTACTTTTGTCTTATTATTGTCGTATTCAGCCAGCACCTTTTTTATCTCTTTTTTCTTTAGTGCATCTATTTTTTCGGAAAGAGTCATGGGAATTTTTCCCAGACAAACCCTTAACTTTTCGGGCAAATCTTCTGCGGTTATAGTTCTATCTTCTGAAGTTTTCTTCTCTACTACAGCCAAATTAACTACCTGTTCAAGTTCTCTTATATTTCCCGGCCAGGAATAAGCCTTCATTAAATTCATTACTTCTGAAGAAAAAGAGATTTTTTGACCCCCATATTTTTTCAAAAAATGACGGATCAGTTCATCAAAGCATTCCATCCTATCTCTAAGCGGAGGCAGATTTATTCTAATATGTTCTATTCGATGGTATAGATCCCTTCTAAAAGCTCCTTTTTCTACGAACTTCTCTATATCAGCATTTGTAACAGAGATAAGTTTAAAATTCACTTTCTCTGGTTTCTCTGCTCCCACTCTCCAAACTTCTTTCTCTTCTATTACCCGGAGCAATTTTGCCTGCAAATTAAAGGGCATATCCGCGATTTCATCCAGGAAAATTGTTCCTTCATTCGCCAGTTGAAATTTCCCGAGTTTTCTCTCTTTTGCTCCGGTAAAACTTCCCGGTTCATGCCCAAATAGTTCGCTTTCAGCAAGACTTTCCGGTATCGCAGCGCAGTTAACGGCGATAAAAGAACCTTTATTTTTTGATTCATAATGTATTGCTCTAGCAAGAACTTCTTTTCCAACTCCACTCTCCCCCGTAATGAGTAAAGGGATTTGATTCAAAGATACTTTCCTTGCCTTCCTTACAATCTCTCCTGAAAGTCCGGGAATACTTAAAAGCGAATAGTAGGACAAAAAATCCAAGTGATAACTTCTTTGCATTTTACCCTAATAAAACATTTCGAAAAAAAACACGAAAAACAGCAAAGAACTGTTTCGCTCTATTATAATTTAGCGTTTTACCATAAAACTCAACCATATTTTTGCCCAATAAATTTGACATTTTAGCAATTATTTAGAGTTTAACTTTCGACTTTCGGTTATCATATATGAAATCGCCAACTCTGACTACAATAATACAGGGTTTAAAAAATATGTCAAGTCTTTTTTAGCATTTAGTATAATTTTATTTACTCAAAAAGAAAAAAACCTCTGTCTCCTGATTGGTGAAGACCAGGCAACAGATTTTACAGAATGGCATGAATGGGAAAAAATATTACAGATGATAGATGTTTTCGCTCTAAAAAGAAGTAAGAAAGTCCGAAAATATCCGGAAGGATTAAAAATACTAAACTCAAGA
>Ga0307427_1000736_pt1 | contig 19128 bp, 14 predicted proteins | sample SalMarWE160190MG_FD_202162 | JGI IMG/M metagenome (GOLD analysis project Ga0307427, IMG submission 202162) | Salt marsh sediment microbial communities from the Plum Island Ecosystem LTER, Massachusetts, United States - WE1603-190 | ecosystem: Environmental > Aquatic > Marine > Intertidal zone >... | reverse complement strand
GGCCTGCTGAGCAATCTCCGTAAGAAGATCCCCCGCCGCTTTCACGGATTCGTGGCTGGCCTTCCTCGGCTTCATCGCCTTGGTTTTGCCAAACGCCTGCGAACGACTACAGCCGCACTCTTTCTCGAAGTAGAGAATTGTGGCTGCTACCTCAAGACGCACTGCAGGCTGCGAATTAAGGTGCTTGGCAACCTTGCAGAAGCGGGCCACCGTTTGCTTCTGCTCGTCTGTTATGATCTTGGTCTCGAGCGCCTGTATCAGTTCCGTAGCGTCATCGGTGGGGCGATAGTCAAACCGCACGGCGTCGGGGCCCACGACGACCTGCTTCTCCTCGAGAAGGCTGGGCTCCGACGCGCTCGCAAACCTCAGAAAGGACGTCAGGTCTTCTGAATACGGTCCGTAGTAATGCAGGAAGTAATCAAGCCGGATCGGATACCCGTGGCTCTGTAACAAGTAGAAGATCTTCTGCGCGGTCGTCCGGCCCTCCACTTTGCCCAACTCACAGAAGGGCTTGAGCAGGTAATAGAGTTCCTCGGCCTGCATGGCGGCGCCCCTTACCCGTGCCTTACTTTCCCCAAACGAATATGCAGTATGCGGGACAGCCCCTCGCTGCGTCAAGCGAATTGCTCTGGGATAATCATCGGCGGCCGTCGAAGCGGAGTATTAGCCGAAGTAGGACAGCCCCGCTCCCCCTCCGCTTCCGCACGCCAGACTGCTTGCCAACAACAGCGGATACGGTTGCGTGCGTCGGCCGCGCGACCATGATATAATACCGCTCGACCAGGCTGCATGGAAGGGACACACGGTGGTTGCCAAGCGGGAATCCAAGTCGGCGCTGGCGGCCCGCGCGGCCGGAATCTGCCGCCGCCTGGTGGCAGAGTACCCCGACGCCAAGTGCCGCCTGAATCACTCATCGCCGTTTGAACTGCTCGTCGCGACCATCCTGGCGGCCCAGTGCACCGACGACAAGGTCAACGAGGTCACGGCCGGGTTCTTCAAGCGTGCGAACACACCGGAGAAGATCGCGCGGATGCGGCGGTCCACGCTGGAGGCCGCCTTCCGCCCCACGGGGTTCTTCCGCAACAAGGCCAGGAGCGTCCACGAGATGAGCAAGCGGCTCGTTGCCGAGTACGGCGGGCGGGTGCCGCAAGAGATGGCCGACCTGGTCTCGCTCCCCGGCGTCGCGCGAAAGACCGCGGGCGTGGTCCGCGCGACGGTCTTCGGCCTGCCGGCCGTCATCACCGACACGCACGTTATCCGCCTCAGCCGCCGCATGGGCCTGACGAAAAACAAAGTGCCCGAGAAGATCGAGCGCGACCTGATGGCGTTGCTCCCGGAGGAAACGTGGTCGGAGTTCAGCCACGCGATGCTCTTTCACGGCCGGGCCGTCTGCGACGCGAAGAAACCGCGGTGTGCCGTGTGCGTCGTTGCCCGTCTATGTCCGTCGGCCTTCGCGTTTCCGCATTTCGAGAGGCAAGGGCCCTCGCTGCTTGGGAAATCGAGGGAAAAGCCATGAAACTCAAATGGGCGTTCGCGAGCGCCACCGTCATGAACCTGGACTGGCCGGAGGAGTTCAAACTTCTCAGACGGTTCCGGTGGAAGGCCGTGGAACTGTGGTACGACAAGGTCAAGGCCTGTCTGGAGAAGGGCGAGACGTGCCGGCAACTCGGCCGCCGCATGAAGGACGCCGGGATCCAGCCCATCGGCCTGGCCCCCGGCGTCGTCTGGACCACCTCCAGCGGTCGCGACCCGCGGTTCGAACGCGATGAACTCTCGGAGCGCCTGGACGTGGCCGCCGCTCTCGGCGCCGCCGCCCTCACGGTCGTCGCACTCGGCAAACGCAAGGGGGAAGTGGCGACCGAGTACCGGCGTCTGGCCGACAAACTGCACGCCGTGGCCGAGATGGCAGCCGAGCGCGGTCTGAAGATCAACCTCGAGTTCATCGCCGGCCTGCCGGTCAACGGCACGATGGGCTCGTGCATGGAACTCGTGAAGATGGTGGACCACCCCGCCCTCGGCATGTTGCTCGACCTGTGCCACTACTACGCCAGCGCCAGCCACGTCGAGGAGTTGGGCCTTCTGCCGAAGAAGAAACTCTTCCTCGTCCATGTCGATGACGCCCAGAACCGGCCGATGGAGATCCTCGGCAGCGAGCACCGCTGTTTCCCCGGCGAGGGACGGATCGACGTGCCCGCACTCATCAAAGAGATCCGCAAGCGCGCGGCGTACAAGGGCTACTGGAGCGTCGAACTCTACGATCGAGAAGTCTGGGCCATGGACCCGCACGAGGTATTCAAGAAGACATCCGCCAGCATCCGCAAGATCGAGAAGGGGCTCGGGACGTAAACGTGCGGGGCTCTTGAGAACACCGTGTGACACGGTCGGTCTTGCCCGGCCCGCGAAGGTGTAGCGCTGGGGTTTATCCCCAGCGCGTGTGCCACGGCCGGTCTTGCCCGGCCGTGCGTTTGTCAGGTCCGCTTCGGTTGGGCAACCGTCCCTGTGCCCCGGTTTTTCGTGGCATCTCCGCCTGCCGCGCCATTGACATCGCCGCCGGCGCGGGTATAATCCCCCCCGTTCGTCGCAGGAAACCGATCGGCTGGGGGCATAGCTCAGTTGGGAGAGCGCTTGCATGGCATGCAAGAGGTCCGGGGTTCGAATCCCCGTGCCTCCACCAGCCAGCCAAAAGGGAGAGGCGCCGCGCGACGCCTTTAGCTCAACTCCGGCGCAGGGCGAGCCCCCGGATTCTCAGGGGAGGTGTCTTGCTGTGGGTCTTAGTATCGCGGGACACGAGGCAATCCTGGAGTACGAAGGTGGACACGCTGTTCGGGCTTGCATGCGCAAACCCCGCGGCCAATCTGCTGGCGGCCCTCTACGCCGGGCGCACGGCACTACCTTGACGCAGCCCTCCGGGCACCGCAGGGCTAGCGCGGACGGGTGACTTGCCGGTCTACTCGGTTTCCTGCGTCCCCAGCCTGTGGCAAGGCGAGCCAGAGAACGCTTGGCCGGCTACTCCTTGAACGGCTCCTTGATGACGTCCTTGGCGCCGTCGATGGAGGTGACGAGGACGTCGCGGACGCTCTGCACCGTGTCTTCGCCGATCTCGGCGGCGCCCTTGATGGCGCCCGTCGCTGCGCTCTTCAGAGCGCCGCCCGCGTCGGCTCCGACCTCCTCGGCCGCCTGGATGCCCGCCTTGGTGGCCGACACAGCCACTTCGCCGACATCCGCGCCGACTTCGGACCCTCCCTTGATGATGCCCTGGACAGTCGCCTTGATGGTGACAAGGACGTCCGCGCCGACCTCGGCAGCCGCGTGCACCGCGCCTCGCACGATCTTCGATGCTGCATCGGTCGCGGTGGCCGACACGTCCGACACGCCGGTCACGGCACTCTTGATCAGGTCGGCAGACGTCTCAAGGACGGCCTCCCCGATGTCACCCCCGCCCTGGATGGCGCCGATAGTCGCCTTCTTGGCGGTACGTCCGATCGTGGAAAGAGTCGATTCTGCCATGGTCGTTCTCCTTCGCAGCGGCTCGCTTCGCCGCGGCCCCCCGCTGGGACCTCCGCTCGCAAGCCCAGACACACGAACCGGGAACAAAGTTCACTGCCTTTAGTGTAGCCGTTGCGGCTTCACCGGAGCAAGAGGCTTTCCATGTTACGGCCGCCCCTCCGGCCGCGAACCGTCGGGGGGGTCGCCTGCTTCGTGGGGATCGGCGGTGTCGGGGCCGGCGGCCGACGGCGCGCCGGAGGAACCCAGCCATCCCCTTCTCCAGAAGAACAGGAGCAGGCACAGCGCGACGGTGGCCATCAGCGCGAGGCCCACGGGGTACCCGTACCGCCAGCCGAGTTCGGGCATGTTGAAGGGCGACGCCTCGGGGTCGAAGTTCATGCCCCAGATGCCGGCAAGAAAACCCAGCGGAATGAAGATCGTGGCGATGATCGTCAGGACCTTCATCACCTCATTCATCCGGTTCGCGACGCTCGACTGGTACGCATCGAGAAGCCCCGACGCCAGTTCGCGGTACGTCTCCACCACGTCGATGACCTGAATCACGTGATCGTAACAGTCGCGCAGGTACACGTGGGTCGTCTCGGCGATCAGGTCCATGCGCTCGCGCAGGAGGGAGTTGACCGCTTCGCGCTGCGGCCAGATGGCGCGCCGCAGAACCAGCAGGTCGCGCTTCGCCCTGTGGATGCGGGCGATCATGCTGCTGTCGGGATGGGCGATGACCTCCTCCTCCAGCGTCTCCAGATGCTCGCCGCACTGCTCGAGCACGGGGAAGTAGGCGTCGATGACCGTGTCGAGCAGGGCGTAGACCAGGTAATCGGCGCCGGCGCCGCGCAAGCGCCCGGTGCCTTTTCGGATCCGTTCGCGGACCGGTTCCAGGCAGTCGCCCGCGTGCTCCTGGAAGGTCACCACGACGTTCCGCCCCAGGAAAAGGCTCAGTTGTTCGGTCTCCAGTTGCTCCTCGAGCGAGACCATCCGCGTGACGATGAAGATGTTCTCGCCGTACTGTTCGACCTTGGCCCGCTGCGGCACGTTGACGGCATCCTCCAGGGCCAGGGGATGCATCTGGAAGATCTCGCCGATCCGGGTCAGCGTCTTGGCGTCGCCCAGCCCATCGACGTTGACCCAGGTGACGGGCCACTGGCCGAGCAGCGGCGCGAGCGACTCCAGGTCATCGACCCCCTGCTCCGCGAAGCCCTCCGGCCCGTAGACCATGACCCGCACCACCGGCCGCGGGGCGTCGGGGTGGATGCGCAACGTTCCCGGGGTGGCGCCGACGGTTCTCGGCGGCGCGCGACGTTTGCGCCTCGGCCTTCTCATCTCCTGCTCCTTTCGTTGGGAGCCGATTGCCCCGGACTTGGCGCATCTGCCACTATCATGCGGCCGTCGCGCATCGCGAAGTCCCTGCGCCATGCGGACAGCGGCCTCGGAAGCCTTGGCCGCGACGCCTTCTCGGCTGTTGGGGCAATCGGTTCGCGGTCAGGGTATCGAAGGCGCCTCGCCGGCGCCGTCATCGGCCTCCGGGCCGCGAAGACGGATCTCAAGCGGCTGCGCCGTGTCCAGGTGCATGTCGCGTTGCGGAAAGGCGATGACGATGCCCCCTTCGCGGAACAGTTTGTCGATGCGGAAACGAACGTCGCTGCAGATGACCTTCACGTCCATCATGGTGGCCACTTCCAACCAGAAGTACACCTCGAAGACGAGCGAGTTGTCGCCGAAGTCGTGGAACACCAGGATCGGCTCGGGCCTGTCCAGCACGCGGCCGTGCTCCTCAACGGCCTTCCGGATGAGCGTGGCCACCAGGCTCGTCGGCGACCCGTAGACGACGCCCACCTGGATGGACGTGCGGACCCGCTTGTCCGAGAGCGTCCAGTTGATGACGTTCTTTTCGAGGAGCGTGCTGTTCGGCACCAGGACGTCCACGCCATCGTTGCGCCGGATGCGCGTACAGCGGAAGCGGATCTCCTCGATCCGGCCGTGATGTGCTTCCACTTCAACCAGGTCGCCGATGCGGACCGGCCGCTCGAACATCAGGATCAGGCCGCTGATGAAGTTGTTGATGATGTTCTGGGCGCCGAACCCGACGCCGATGGCCAACGCCCCACCCAGAAACGTGAACAACGTCGTCGGGATCTCAAGGATCTGAAAGCCCAGCAGGACCACCGCCACGAGGAGCAGATAGAAGAGGACTCGCTCGACGGCGGCGGCCGCCGTCTCCGTGATGCGGACCCGCCTCAGCAGATGCCGACGCAACGACCGCGTCATCAGGCGGCTGATGAGCAGGCCCAGACCGACGACCAGAATCGTCAGCACCACCTGGCTGACGCTGAGCGTGTGTTCCCCGACTTGCAGCAGTTCGAAGTCCCACACCCGGCGGGCCGTACGCCTCGCCGACTCCCACGCGCCGGACGCGGGAGACGCCGGGGCCCCCGGCGCGGCGTCTGCCTCGTTCGCTGCGGCAGCGCACCAGAGAAGACTCACCAGCACGACCGCCAGGATCAACGCCGCACGTCGCACGCCCTTCTCCCCAGAAAACCGCTTCGGCAGACGCAGTATACGCCTCCCCCCGAACGACCCGGTAGCCTTGTACCAGGAACAGACCCGCGTTTTCAAGTGAATGCAGGCGTGGTCTCCATTGCCCGCGGCACCATAGAGTGAGCCGGGGCAGCCAAACCACCGACGGCTATCTTACGGCACCCCGCGCAACCTGCCCGTTATACGAACCCCTATACGAAAGGGCCATTTTGCCGCGCGCAGGCCGACACGAGCCGATACTTCGCGGCTGATGTAAGGTCAGGCGCGTCAGACGCTTACGGCGCAACTCCAACAATTACCGATACTTGCGAAAAACCCCTGGTGCTTATGGCATGCAAGAGGTCCGGGGTTCGAATCCCCGTGCCTCCACCACTCTTCGTTCGCTGCTCATCGGCGAACGAAGACCGCCACGGCGACGTCCCGTTGGGACGAAGCCGGGCCGTTTTCGTAGTCGGCAGACTGCGGCGAACTTCGCCCTGGAAGGCCTCAACAAAAGGGGAAAGGCGCCGCGCGACGCCTTTCCCTTTTTCCGTTGCGTCTACGATTATCTGCATCTGGCACGGCTTGCTCGCAGCGACGGTGTGCAGCCAGGCCGTGCCGCGCACCACTACCCCGGCGGGCGATCGGCCCGCTCGGGCCTCGCGACCAGGAACGTACGCAGAACCGCCAGGCCGATAAACAGGATCGACCCGAGCGCAAGGTCCGGCACCTTGACGATCCAGGCGGCCAGACCGAGCCCTAGCGACACGATGACCGCGACGACCCAGGTCAGGACGAGGTCGGTCCGCTTCCTGCCACTCGGCGACCAGGCCGGCGCCCGTGGAAGGCCGGGCGCGAGGTTGGCGCGTGCGGCGGTGCGGCGATCCGGCCTCACGCTCGGCCGCGGGGCGTCTCGGCGTTCCACCCGCGCGGGCACAGCATGCGCCCCCGGCTGCGCTGCGGCCCGCGCAAGGGCCTCGAGGGCATCGGCGGCCGTCCCGGTCGCCGGCGCAAGGGGCGGCCTCGGCGCTGCCGGCGCATCGGGCGCCTGTGGGGCCGGCGGGGCGACGGGTATCCCACTGGCGAGGGTGTCAAGCGCTGCCACCGCCTGCTTCGTCTCTGGCGTCGGCGGTCCGTACGACGGAGGCGAAGACGGCGAAGGAGACGGCGCAGGCGTGGGCGCCGGCTTGGGCGGCCGGGCCATGACGGCGCCGGGCGCGAACGCTCGCAACGGCGGACGGGCCCCATCTTCCGCCGCCACGATCTGAATCGGCACCACACGCGGCGCCATGAACTCGAAACCGCACGTCGGGCACTGGACCAGTTCGCCGGAGTGGTCCGGAAAGACGACCAGTTCCGTATCGCACGTCGGGTTCGGGCACATGAACGCCCACACCCGCTGTGCCCCGATGCGTGGTGGAGATGGCGCGGCCGGGCCGACGCCGGTCACCACAGGCAACTCAGGCACGCGAGCGGCCGGCCAGCCCGGAGCGTCAAACAGGCGACTGCGCCACGTCTTGCCGCGAGTCGTGTACAAGGCCGGTCCCTCCAGGGACGGCGCGCTTCACATCCCTGATAATACTTCGTCTCTCGGCCCGTTTGTAGCAAGAAATGCAGGAAAACCCGCCAAGCCATCCGGCGGCCGCGAACACCCGCGCGGGCCCGTATCACCCCGCCGGCCGGGGAAGCACGTACGGCCGGCCGGTCGCCTCGTCGGTTCGGACCTCGACCGGCGTCTCGTAAACGGGCGAGAGGACCTCCGGCCGGATAACCTCGTGCGGCGTCCCGGCGGCCGCCACGCGACCCTCACTGACCAGCACCAGACGATCGGCATACGCAGCGGCCAGGCTCAGGTCGTGGCTGACGGCGACGACCGTCTTGCCTTCTTCCGCAACGAGCCGCCGGAGCAGCCCGTAAATCCCGTGCTGATGTTTGATGTCGAGGAACGAGGTCGGCTCATCCAGCAGGATGACGTCGGGCTCCTGCGCCAGCGCCCGCGCGATGATGACCCGTTGCCTCTCGCCGCCCGACAGTTCCTCCAGGTTCCGCCGGGCGAACCGCTCGGTGTCCGTCCGTCGAAGCGCCTCCCGGGCCGCATGCCAGTCGCCGCTCGACTCGAATCCGAGTGCGCCGGTATGCGGCGAGCGGCCCATCAGGACCGTCTCGAGCGCCGTGAAGCCGACCGCCGCCAGCGTCTCCTGTGGCACGTAGGCCACGCGGCGTGCGAGCGCCCCGCGCGGGTACGCCTCCAGGGGCGTCCCCGCGAGTCGGACGCGGCCTTCCGATGGAACCAGCAGTCCCACGAGAATCCTGAGCAGCGTCGTCTTACCGCTGCCGTTCGGCCCGAGGACGCACGCCAGACGCCCGCGCGCCAGAGCCATCGTCAAGCCCTGAAGGACCGGCGCACCCGGCGTGTAGGCGAATCCCACACCGTCGGCTTCGAGGTACGGCGCTCCCTTGGCGGAGCCCGGCGCACTGGCGGACAAGCCGCCAGTGGCACCCGGCGTGTCGGGATTGGCCGCTACCGGATTTCGATTTTTCGCCGCCATCGCGTTCTCAAGAGGTAGATGAAAAACGGCCCGCCGGCCATGGCCGTCAGCACGCCCACCGGCGGGGCCACACCGCCGATGCCTTCCAGCAACCGTGTCACGAGGTCCGCCACCACCAGCAGCGACGCGCCGAAACACACGACCGCCGGCACCAGGCGCCGGTGGTCCGGGCCCAGGGCCATCCTGAGCAGGTGCGGACAGATCAAACCGACGAACCCGATCGGACCCGCCAACGCCACCGACGCCCCCGTCACGAGGCTCGCCACCACAAACGTCACCAGCCGGAGCCGATCGACCGGCACGCCGAGCGCCCCGGCCGTGTCCTCCCCCACCGCCACCAGATTGAACCCCTTGGCCAGGAAGGCAAACAAGACGGCCGCCGCCAGCACCAGCCCGCCCACCACCGCCACCAGCCACCACCTCGGGTCGAACGTGCTGATCGTACCCATCATCCAGTAGGCGATTTCGCCGCGACGTTCCGGGCTCACGAGCGCCGTGACCAGCATGATGGCCGCCCCGTAGAAGGCGTTCATGATGACGCCCGTCAGCAGCAGCGTGTACGGCTCCAGCCGGCCGCGACGCTGGGCCACCGCATACACCACGGCGACCGTCAGCAATGCGCCGACGAACCCGAAGACCGGCGCCGCCATGACCGTCAGATAGAGGCTCGACAGGATGACGCCGAGGCCGGCGCCGCCGGAGACGCCCAGGATGTACGGTTCGGCCAGGGGGTTCCTCAGGAGCGCCTGAAACGCCAGTCCCGCCAGCGCTAGCGCCGCCCCCACCGCCCCGGCCGTCAGCACGCCGTACAGGCGCAGCGTCAGGACGTCGCGCGCCTTCTCCCACGAGTCCCAGGCCCAGATGTTCTCGGCCCCCAGGACGACCGCCACCGCCGACACGATTAGCCACAGCAACACCCACCCGGCCAGGGCCAGGACGTAGCGCCGCGGTGTCAGGGGCCTGATGTTCAAGGCCTGTCGCGCTCCTGGACGAAGTCGGTCTCGCCCGGGCCGGGCCGATGGATGACGCGGGAGAGACGGTCGGCGGCCAGGCCGACGCTCGGGCCGGGAATCGTCAGGAACTCGTCCCGCAGGATGTACACGCGCCCGTTCGCCACGGCGGGGACGCTCGTCCAATTCTCCCAAGCCCGGCGGATGGCGTCCACGCGGTCTCGTGCGGCGTCCTTGCCGATGGCGTTGACGATTACAACGTCGGGCGCCAGTTGAATCACCCGCTGAGGGGTGATGGTCGGCCAGTCGGCCGTATCGGGAAAGGCGTTCTCGGCGCCGGCCACGTTCAGGAGTTCATCAACAAAGGTGCCCCGCCCCGCCACCATCATGTTGGACGATCCGACCGCCATCGGAAAGGCGAACAGGACCTTCGGCCGCCCGAGGTCCTCGACGCGGCGGCGTACCTTGTCCAAGTGGTTCTGGATATCTCCTTTCAGTGTCCCCGCGGGGCCGGTTCGTCCGGTCTCGCGGCCGATGGTCTCGATCGTCTGCATCAGTTCCGCCATCGTGTCGGACTCGAGCGCGACCGTCCGGATGCCGAGACCTTCGAGCGTTTTCACAACGTCGGCCCGCTTCGTGACGACAAAGGCCACGGTCGGCTCGAGCGAGACGATTCTTTCGAGGTTCAAGTGGATGGTGTCTCCGACGGCGGGGATCTTCCCGGCCTGCGGCGGGAAGTTGCAGTAGTTCGATCGGCCGACAATGTTATCGCCCAAAGCCAACGCAAACAGGATCTCCGTGACGCTCGGCGTGAGGCTGAGAATCCGCAGCGGTTCGGACTCGGCCGCCCCCTCGGGAGGCGCGGATTCCCAGCACCCGCCCGCAAGACCGCCCGCGAGCGCACCCGCCAGAACGAGAAGAGCCGTTCGTTTCATGCCCGCGATTCTATGGGCCCAGGCGGCCCGGTCAAGCCTAATGGCGGATGGGCCGCCGGGAAGGTGTGACCACGGATTATGGCAGGCGTCGCGCCGTCAGGCAAAAAGGTTCCAGGATCCTTTTCCCTGAAGGGCCCGAAGGGTGCTACGCAGAAAAGGATCCTGGAACCTTTTTGCCCCGCCGCGCGAGCGCCGTTCCTTTTCCGCCTATTGGCGCTTGACACTGCGCCAAGACGTGCTACAATACCGGCGACAATCGAATAGGAAACCGGGAACAGGGAAGGTGGTGCAAAGCCACCGCGGTCCCGCCGCTGTAAGCGAGGACGAAAGGCCCGACTTTAGGTCACTGCCCGAACGGTCCATACGGACCGTTATCGAGGTGGGAAGGCCGGGCCCGGTAGGATGATTCGCGAGCCAGAAGACCTCTCTCGGTTTCCACTTTCGCTTGGCATTCCTCGCGGACTGGGAATAGCCGGCTCAGAAGGTACGTCTGAACCTTCGGCCTCCCGCGCGGGGCCGAAGGTTTTTTTCGTGGCCCGACGGGAAAGCAGAACGCCCGCAGGCGGAGCGTCAGACCAGCACCCGGGGGACGTACGAGGAACGATCACAAAGGGAGGCCCGTGCAACCGCACGGGCGGCCGCGCTGGATCCGGTCCGGTCGTGCCGCGATGACCGGCCGACCCGCGCAGGCCATGAGAGGAGGGGGTTGTGCCATGATGAAGAAGATTGCAGTGATGCTGGCAGCGGTTCTGGCCGCGGCGACGAGCGGGGCGGCCGGAATGCAGAGCCTCGGCATCGCGGTTCCGGAGCCGGCGGCGTGGCGGTTCACGGCACTTGCGGTGGACGGGAGCGGCACGGTCTTCGCCGTTGAAGGCGACACGTTGTACCGGCTCGAGGGCGGCGCGTTCCAGCCGTTCGTCACGAGCATCGAAACGAAGGCCTTCGGCGGCGAGGAGGTCACGATTGACCCGTCGGGCTTCGCGGTCGATGCGTCCGGGTCGGTGGCGTACCTGGCCACGGGCGGGTCGGGCCGGCTGGTTGAGATCGACATCGACCCCGGCTCCGGCGGGTTCGGGTCGGCACGCGAACTTACCGGTGCTGCCATGCAGTCGAACTACGGGCTGGCGGTGGACCCCATCCACGGGCACGTGTTCCTGACCGATTCCTATTCGGCCGGCCTCTACGGCGTGGACCCGGCCGGCGCGGGGACGATGACACTGCTGAAGTCGTTCGCCGGCGGCATGTTCGGCGGCGGAATCGGTTTCGCACCAGACGGCCGGCTCATCGTGCCGGTGGCGAAGTCGTTCTCCAACTGGCAGGACGGCGAGGACGACTACGCGGTGGACATGTGGCGGTTCGGGACGGAGTTCCTCGACGAGGTTGCGGCGGGTGACCCGCCCGCCGACCCGGGCGACGCTTACGCCCAGATGCTCCAGGTCTCCGGTCACGGCTTCGTGGCGGTGGACGCTGACGGCGCCGCGTACCTCCAGGGCGCCGACGGCATCTACCGCGTGGACGCTTCCGGCAACCTCTCGGTCCTCGCGGGCGACACGAGCCAGAACGTCTTCACCCTGGTTGGCGTCGGCTTCATGGGTCTGGCGTACGATGCGCCCGCCAACCGCCTGCTCTTCGCATACCGCGAGGCGGACGTCGTGCCGTTCGAACTCTACGAGTACGTGATCCCCGAGCCCGCGACGCTCGGCCTCCTGGCCTTCGGCGTGGCGTGCCTCCGGGTGCGGCGGCGCAGGACATAGACGATGCACTGTGATGAAGGTCGTGCGCGGTGGGTCTCCGGCCCCACCGCGCATAGCAGCGTGTGCTCGCGGCGGGTACGGAGACCCGCCGCGCACCACGTCCAGGAGCGGGACGGGAAGGGATGCGGCTACCGATGCACGGACGCCGGCCGACAATCCGCCGCGGCTTTACGCTGGTGGAACTGATCATCGTCGTCGCCATCATCGGTCTGCTGGCCGCCCTGCTGGCACCGGCAGCGACCAAAGCATTCGAGATCGCGGACCGGACGTCCTGCGCGTCGAACTTGCACCAACTCGCCATCGCCGTGAACCTGTACCTGAAGGACAACGACGGCATGTTCTTCCCCATCCGTGAGACGCGTCCGGGCGGTGTGCTTTGGTACTTCGGGTTCGAACCGGGGGGTTCGGCGTCGCGCGGCGAAGGGAACCGCGTCCTGGACCGGACGCGCGGCAAACTCTACCCGTACCTCGGGTTGTCCGAGGACGTGGAGATCTGCCCCGCCTTCAACTACGACGTCGCCTACAAACCCAAGTACCGGGGCAAGTGGTGGACCTACGGCGTGAACGCCGAACTGGCCGGGTTCCCGAAGTGCCACAGCATTACGGAGGTTCGCGGCTGCGACGCCAACCACACCGTCATCTTCGCCGACTCGGCGTGGGTCAACACGTTTCAGGCGCCGGCCTCGCCCGCGAATCCGCTCGTCGAAGAGTGGTTCTACGTCCAGCCCGGGATGCGATACGTCCATTTCCGCCACGGCGGACTGGCCAACGTCCTGTTTGCCGACTGGCACGTCGAGGCGTGTCCGCCCAAAGAGGGAAGTTACGACCGGCGGCTGCCCTCGGCCAGGATCGGGTGCCTGGACGGCAAGGAAGTCATCTTCCGACCGCGCCGAGGCCGATAATCAGCACCCGCACGTGTTTAGCGTGTCATTCCGAGCGAGCGAAGCGAGTCGAGGAATCTCGCCGTTATCCGTGTCCGGACGACGAGATTTCTCCGCTCGCCCTCACCTTTGGCGAGGGCTCGGTCGAAATGACATCGCTTCGAGAGCACGCTAAACAGGTACCAGCACCCGGTTTCCTATGGCCATGCCTTTTCCCATCTGCCGATACTGGATGAGACTGCGTGATGATAGACCCCGGACGGGGTATTTCCCCCCCAACGGAGTGGGTGGCCGCGGCAAGGAGGGCGACATCCTATCCCACCGCATCGCACTCGGCGCCGCCGGATGGCTGGCCCTTTCGCTATCGGCCGTCGCGGCGGCCGCGCCGGCGCCGCCCGCGAAGCCGGCCGTCCAGGCAACGGTCATCCACAAGACCTACCCCGTGAGACCGCCGGCCGAGAAGAAAGGCAAACCCGGCGAAGCCAAGGCCTACGCCACCGACGCTATCGTCCTGGAGAACGAATACATCCGGGCCACCATCGTGCCGGCCCTCGAGGCGCGACTGTCGCGCGTCTTCTTCAAGAAGACCGGCCGCGACCTCTTCTCGGTGAACGACGTGCCGGGGGAGTGGTCGATGGGCGGGACGTTCTTCCCGTTCCCGCTTCGCGAGGCGGGCTGCGTGGCCGATCCGACCACCACGTGGCGGATCGTCCACGGACATGACGGCTCGGTAACCGTGGCGATGGACCGGCGGTTCACGCAGTTCGCGGGGTCGGCCTCCCGGCCGGGCGCCAACTTTTCGGCGCTTCGGATGGCAACGTACGTGACGCTGCGGCCGGGCTCGGCGGTCCTTGAATACGTTGCGCGGCTGGATAACCGGCTGCCGATGCGGCAGGGATTCCGGCTATGGCACATGGCCCGGTTTCCACAGCAGGCCGGCGCAACGGTCCTCTTCCCGGTGGGGTCGGTTACCGACTCGCATCTCGGCGAGATCAAGCCTTGGCCGGTCTGGGACGGCATCGACCACAGCCGCCTCGGGGCGGGAGCCGTCTCCGTCTTCGGCGCCGACACCCAGGGCGATTGGACCGGCGCATATTACCCGGCCGCCGACGCCAACCACCTGGTCCTCAAGTCCCGCTATACCGCGCCGGGTGCGCGGCTGCACGTCGCGAAGGCCAGGCAGAGCATCAAGGACGGGCCCACGCGGGCCGACCGGACGATCGAAATCTGGAACGGGTCCAACCCGACCTTCGATCACCCCGGCCATTATCTCCAGGCGTTCGGGACGTACATCCTGCCGCTTAGACTGACCATGGTGACGGGCATCGGCCGCATCGACTGGGCCAACGATTCCGTCGCCGTCTCGTACGAGCCGAAGGGGAAGGGCGCGGCGGTGCGCGTGGTTTCGTTCCAGCCGTGGCCGCGGTGCCGCGTCATGGTCCGCACGAGGAAGGAGACCTCCCAGGCCGCCGGCACGCTGCGGCCCGACCGGCCGCTCATCGTCCGGCTCGAGCAACGGGCCGAGCCCGTCCTGGTAACCGTCGTGAACCAGGAAGACGACGAGTTGGCGGAGGTCAGCCTGCCGCACCGGTCGCAGCCCACGCCGCCGGAGAACTTCGCGGCCATCCAGAAGGAAATGAAACCGTGGAACTGGATGGCGATGGAACTGGCGGACTGGTCCCGCCGCGGGGCGCCGCGTCTGCCCGACGCCGCCAAGACGCTCTGCCAGAACTTGGCCACCCACGACGTGGAGTCTGTCCTGGCGGCTGCCCGGGTCGTTATGCGAACCGAACGGCCGGGGTCAAGCCGGTGGCAGTCCGTCAGGAGCCGACTGGACTTTCTTGTCGGCCGCAAGCCCGACCAGGCTTACGCCCAGGCCTACCTGGGGATGATGCTGTCGCTGGAAGCGCGGGGCCGTCCGACTCCCGCCGCCGCACGCCACTTCAACGAGGCCGAGCGGCTCCCCGCCGGACGCTACCTGATGGCCCTCGAGGCGCTGGCGGCCGGCAAGATAACCAAGGCCGTGAGCCACCTGAAACGGTGCGCCTCCGAGACACCGCCTGTCGCAATGGGTCTGGGGAAGCACGCCATCGCCGGCAACGAGCGGCTGCACCCGGCGGCGCTTCCGGGCGGGCAGTGGCCGACGATGCTCCTGGCGGCGGCGCTTGTGGAACTCGGCCGAACGCGACCGGCGATCGCGGACCTCGAGCGGCTCCTGCTGTTCGATCCCGCCCGACCCGAAGCGCTGGCCCTGCTGGCCGACGCCTATGCGAAGGCCGACCAGCAAGACAAGGCCAAAGCCGCCCGAGAGGAGGTTGCCCGCCTCTTTAAGGCCAGCCCGCAGGTCCGACAGGACTATGACGCGCTGCTGCGCGAAGCCCGCCTGGGCGAGTGGGCCGGCATTCCCCGGCCGTGACCGGCTGCCGCCGTGGGCCAGAGAACCGGTCCAAGGCGTGCCCAACCGGGCCCACCCAACCATTCTGCCGAATTATCCTTCACATGGGATACCGCCTCGTGTCGATAAGCAGGTTGGGATGGGATGATGTGCCTACTGGGGGTCCCGAATGGGGCTCCGTTGCGCTGGGAGGGCACTGGGATGGCCGACCAACTGCGCGCCTCGACCGCGGGCGTCCGAGTCCACCAGTTCGTTGCCGGGAACTTACCGGTTGCCGCGTACCTGTCGGACTGGCTTCCGCCGCTCTGGGCGGCCCTTGGTCTCTCGATGCTGGCGTTGATCTCCGACCGCCTGGTCCTCGTGGACTGGCTAGTTCGCGGCCAGAAGCATCCGTACGAACAGGAAGACCCCGGGCCGCGCCAGGGCCTGTTCCGCTTCGCCGAGGCGATGCGCGTCATCTTGCTGGGCAGCGGGGCGATTCTGCTGACGGCCGGGTATCCCATCGGATGGCTGCCGACCCTGGCGGCGGCAGCCGCCTCCATCATGGAAGGTACGACGGCGTTCTCGTTCATGCTGCTGGCTTACGCGTTGCTGAAAGGATGTCTACGTGGCGTCTGGCCGGACAAGGCGGCCGAGCGCCGCCCTGCGGCCAAGCATCCGGGCAATCCCCGCTGCGTCGTGTGCCGCATCCTCCAAACCGCCCCGTATGGCCGGTGCCGCTGGTGCCGCCTGCCGAGCATCCGATGGTGTTGCGGTCTCCAGACATCGATGCTGATGGTGCTTCTGTTGGTCATTGCCTTTCTGCTGACCGCGGCATTGCAGCCGACGGTAACCAAACTGCTGGTGACGCTCAGCATGGTGAGCGTGGTGACCCTGTCGCTGGCGATCAGCCGGCAGACGGACGACCTGATCGGCTCGCTGAACAGCCTGGACAACGCCCGCCAGCGGACGGCCAGGCGATGCGCCTTCCTCGAGCGTCTGGCGCTGGTCAATTCGATCCAGGAAGCCGCCGACACCGCCGTGGCGCACGCCGCCGAAACGCTGGGCGCGCGCCGCGTCAGCGTCATGCTGATTGAGGATGCGGCGCTTCGGATTGCGGCGTCGCGCGGCATCCCCGAGGAGGTGGTCGAGAGGGTATCGGTCCCGATTCCGAATCGGATCTGCGGCCGGGTCTTCGAGAGCGGGGTGCCTGTGGTCGCGAACGACCTCGACTCCGACGAGTTTTCCGGGACGCTCGGCCTGGAAGCGGGTGATTCCATGGCCTCGTTCCCCATCGGGACGGCGCCCATGAAAACCGCCACCCGCAAGGTCGGCGTCATCAACGTGACCGGTCGCGAAGCGGGCGCGTTTAGCGAGGACGACCTGTCGGAACTGCAGTTCACGGCCGAGGCCGCCGCCATCAGCCTCTCCAGCCAGATGGACCGCCGCGACCTGGAACGCAACAACTACGCCGCCATCCGGTCCCTTGCCCTGGCCATCGAGGCCAAGGACCCGGGCACACACGGCCACTCGCTCCGCGTCCAGGTCTGGGCGACGGCCGTGGCCAAGGAACTCGGCCTGTCGGGCGAGCGGCTTCAGGCGCTCACCTACGCCGCCGAACTGCACGACATCGGCAAGATCGCCGTCCCGGACGAGATCCTCAAGGCGCCGCGGAAACTGACCCCCGACGAATGGGCCGTCGTCCAGCGACATCCCCGCCGGGGCATGGAAATGGTGCGGCACCTGGAGTTCCTGAAACCCTCACGCGAAGCCATCCTCCATCACCACGAGCGGCTCGACGGCGGCGGCTACCCGGACGGTCTCGCCGGCGGCGAGATTCCACTCGAAGCCCGCATCCTGGCCGTCGTCGATTCCTACGATGCCATGACCAGCGCGCGCCCGTACCGGCCCCCGCTCTCCCACGAAGAGGCCGCCGCGGAACTGCAGCGCGGCTCCGGCACCCAGTTCGATCCGAAGTGCGTGGAAGCGTTCCTGAACCTGATAGGCAAGCAGGCTGAGCCGGTCGGCGCCGGTGCCTGGACCGCCGACCCGTCTTGAGCCCCCCATGCGACCGACGGTGACACACTGGTGTCACACCCTCCCCCGAACCATCTGGACACTCCCCCGCCGCACGTCGTATCCTCGGTCAGGCAACAGGATGCTGACTCCCCTCTGCGCTGGGTGGGACGTTGGAGCGCGGTCGCTACGGCGACCGCCGGAAGCGCCGGGGCCTTGGGCCCGCGGCGCTTCCGTTTTGTCTCGGGCGGCGCGCCCGCGCGCCCTGCGACCGCAGCAAAACGGGGCCGGCCCTCTGACGACGTCAAAGGTCAGCCCCCTTCTCCCACGGGCGCGATTGCCTTGACCCTTGCGCCGCCGTCTGGTAGCGTACGCTCGGCTTCAGATCGGGAAAGGAGACGCCGCGTGCGCGACGTGATAGTGGGACTCGTCGGCGGGACGGGCCTCGGCGAGGCCCTGGCCCAGCAGTCCGAAGGCGAACTCAAAGAGATCGAGACCCCGTTCGGGAAGCCGTCGGCCCCGATCCTTCTGACCCGGATCGAAGGCCAGGCGGTGGCGATTCTCGCCCGCCACGGCGAGGGGCACAGACTGGCCCCGTCGCAGGTGCCGTACCGTGCCAACATCTTCGCCCTGAAGAGCCTCGGCGTAACGCACATCCTGGCCTCCGGCGCCGTGGGGAGCCTCAGGGACTCGATCCGCCCGCGCGACCTCGTGGTCTGCGACCAGACAATCGACCGGACCGTCCGTGGTCCGAAGACGTTCTTCGACGAGATGGCCGTCCACGTGGGCTTCGCGGACCCGTTCTGCCCGGGTCTGCGCGGGGTGCTCATCGAGTGCGGCATGGCGGTGGACACGACGGTGCACACGCGCGGCACGTACGTGTGCATGGAGGGGCCGCAGTTCTCGACGCGTGCCGAGAGCCTTCTGCACCGCCAATGGGGCGCCGACCTGATCGGCATGACCTGCATGCCCGAGGCGAAACTGGCCCGCGAGGCCGAGATCTGCTACGCCCTCATCGCCATCGCCACCGATTACGATTGCTGGCGGCCGCACGAGCCCGGCCTCTCGCCCGACGCCGTCCTGGAGAGCATCCATGCCAACGTCCAGGCCGGCACCGCGGGCGCCATCGCCCTTATGAGAGAGGCCGTCGGGCGGATCGCCGAGGCCGTCGGCCCCGACTGCGGTTGCCGGACCGCCCTCGCGCGTGCCATCTGGACCGACCGCAAGGCCATCGACCCTGAGATGGTCAAGCGGCTGGAGCCGCTGGTCGGCAAGTACCTGAAGTGACTTGCGGGCGTTGAAGCCGGGGGAGGTCTTGGCCAGGGGGTTCCATGAAGCGGCGACCGTTATTTGTGGGCTTCGCAGCCCTTGTCGCCGTCTCGGCGTTGTGGTTCCTCGGCGTTGATGTTTCTTCGTTCTACGAAAGGTGTCCGCGGTGTTTCCTGGACCGTGATATTATCCAGTTGCGCGTCTTCGGCAGTCCAGTTTGGGAAAGGGTGCGCGAGTATCCATCACCCATCCAGCAAATCGCCGGTGATCTCGGCGTTCCCTGTCAGCATCCGGAAATGAGGCGGTGGCTTCTGCAGCGATACTGGGGCCTCGTCTACCGTACAGGGCCCTGCTTTAACGGAACCCTTCGGATAGGTTCCGG
>Ga0307427_1000735_pt1 | contig 19150 bp, 14 predicted proteins | sample SalMarWE160190MG_FD_202162 | JGI IMG/M metagenome (GOLD analysis project Ga0307427, IMG submission 202162) | Salt marsh sediment microbial communities from the Plum Island Ecosystem LTER, Massachusetts, United States - WE1603-190 | ecosystem: Environmental > Aquatic > Marine > Intertidal zone >... | reverse complement strand
GTCGCAGCGGATGCCGTCCGGTCCGCCCGGCCGGATGGTGCAGAACACCTCGCCGCCCTCCAGCGTCTTGTCGGCCTTGATGCGGAACCGGCGGATGTGGTGGACCGCCCGGTCGCTGTTCGCCACGTACAGAATCTTGCCGTCCGGCGAGAGGCAAACGCCGTTCGGCCGCCCGAAGTCCGACGCCACCGCCACCGGCTCCTTGGCGCCGGGGTCCAGGCGGAACACGTAGTTGGCGTCCTGCTCGCTCTGGTCCGGCTTGATGCCGTACGGCGGGTCGGTGAACCAGATCGTGCCGTCCTTGGCCACACACGCGTCGTTCGGTGAGTTCAGACGCTTGCCCTTGTACGTCGAGCAGAGGACCTCGACCTTTCCGGCACGGTCCGTCCTGCTGACCTGGCGTCCCCCGTGCTCGCACGAGACGACGCGTCCCTGGGGATCGAGGGCGTTGCCGTTGGTGTTGCGCGAGGGTTTTCGCCAGACCTCCAGGCCTTTCGCCTGCGTCCACTTGTGGATAGTGTCGGCGGGGATGTCGCTGAACAGGAGGCACTTTTCGGCCTCGTACCAGACGGGCCCCTCGGTAAACTGGAATCCGTCGGCGATGCGGCGGACCTTCGAGTCCGGCCGCACGACCGTCTTGAACGACGCGTCGAGGACCTCGACGCCGGCTTTCCGTTGCACACGTGGTTCCCTTGCTCGTGACGTGGCCGGCAGCGCGGCAAGCACCGCGGCCACCGTCACCCATGCCATCAGCCTCGCGGTTCGCATTGCACGGCCTCCTTTCCAGAGAGAACGCATTCTATCGAACCACCCTCCGCGCCGCCAGAACGCATCTCAGGGGAAGACCGCAGGCGGGGAGCCTCTTGCACAGGTCACCCAGGCCTTGCGCGTGGTGGCCTTCCCAGGCCACCACGCCCTGTGCACGGCTCCCGCGGCGGCCTGGGAAGGCCGCCGCGCGGTTTGGGCAACAGGCTCCGGGTGCCGAGAAACAGTAGCAATAGCGCACGCACGTGGTACAAGTTGCTCAGCAGATTCCTGGGAGAAACTCCATGCCGACGACCGACGCGCTGATCCCGGTCCGGCGGTGCATCAAACAGCGCGGCCGCTTCCGCTGGCCGAACCGTGCCCTGCTGGCCGGACCGCGCACGGACGATGCCCTGCCCTTGGGTCAACTCGCAGATGATCTGGCACGCCATCGGGTCAGGACACGCATCGTCCGCAACGCCTGCGGCCCCGCGACGCTTCGCATCCGTCGCGACAAGGGCATCACAGACCCGGAAGGCTGCCGGCTGACCGTCTCCCCGGAAGGCGTTGAGATCGTCTCCTCGACCGCCGCCGGCGCCTACTACGGCATCCAGACGCTACGGGAACTCGTCGCCGCCCACGGCCGCACGCTGCCGGCCTGCGTCATCGACGATGCCCCCGCCTTCCGCCGCCGCGCGGTGTACCTCGACTGCTCGCGAGGCAAAGTGCCCCGGCTCGAGACCCTCAAGGCCCTCGTCGAACAACTCGCACGGTGGAAGATCAACGAACTGCAACTGTACGTCGAGAACGTCTTCACGTTCAGGCGGCACCCGGCCATCGGCCGCGGATACAGCCCGCTGACGCCCACCGAACTGCTCGCGGTCCAGGACCACTGCCGGCTGCACCACGTGCGGTTCGTCGGCTCGCTGGCGAGTTTCGGCCACGTCGAGAAGATCCTCGCCCTGCCCCGGTACAGCCATCTCGGCGAGATGCCGGGCTTCCGCGGCCTGCCCGGCGGAACGACGCTGTGCCCCGGCGAGCCCGGTTCCATCCGGCTGCTCTCAGAGATGTACGACGAGTTCCTGCCGCTCTTCGAGGCCGACGACTTCAACGTCTGCTGCGATGAAACGTGGGAACTCGGCAAGGGACGCAGCCGCAGGCGGGCCGAGCGCATCGGCGTCGGAAGAGTCTACCTCGACTTCCTCAAACAGATCCTCCGCCTGTGCGAGAAGCACGGCAAACGCATGAACGCCTGGGCCGACATCGTGCTCGACCACGCCGACCTGTTGCCGGAGGTGCCCAAGTCGATCGTCATGCTGAACTGGGATTACCACCCGCGCGGCCGCCGCATCCCGCGCACGCGAGAGATCGCCGGCGCCGGCCTCCCCCTGATGGTCTGCCCCGGCACGAACGCTTGGAACAGCCACGGCTGCCGCCTCGAGATGGGCGTGACGAACATCGCACGCTTCGCCCGCGAGGGCCTGACGTGCGGTGCCGAAGGCCTCCTCAACACCGACTGGGGCGACAACGGACACCGCAACATGCTCGCCGTCAGTCTGCACAACTACGCCTGGGGAGCCGCGGCCAGTTGGCAGCCCCGCCGCGCGCGGACCCACAGGTTCACCGAACGGTTCTGCCTGCACACCTTCGGCTCGCGCGACGCCCGACTGGCCCGGGCCATCCGTACCCTCGGCCGGGCCGATGAGACGCTCGGCCTGCCCTACGCTGGCGCCGGCGCCCTCTATCTGACGTTCCTCGGCCCCATCACCAAACGTCTGCGCGACGATGACCGGATGCTGCACCGCCTGGCGACGGCCGGCGCGTCCGGCATCGCCCGACATAACAAGGCCCTGGCGGCCCTGCGGTGGCCAAAGGTCTCGAAGCGCGCGGACCCGTTTCGCCACATGATGTTTGAGGAATACGCGCTCGCCGCGCGGCTGGACATGACGGCCTGCCTTCGCGCCGCCGCCATGACGCAGATGATGAACGGGCGCTCGCCGTCCAGGGCCCAGTGGCGGCAACTGGCCAAGGCCACGCGAGACGCGATGCGACACCTCGAACGCGTCTGGCTCCTGGGGAACAAGCCGTCGCGCCTCCGTGACAACCTCAGGGGGATGCGCCAAGCCGTCAGAGATTACGACCGGCTCGCGCGAAGGTAGACACCCGCGCCCTGTTCTCGCTTTCCGCGCGGCGGCCTTCCCAGGCCGCCGCCAATGAGCGCGGCATTCGTTCCTGGTGGCCTGGGAAGGCCACCAGGCGGCTGGGTGGAGATTACGGCCGGCTCGCCCGGCGGTAGGCGTCACGCGTCTTCTTCGATGGCGCGGCGAAGCGACTCACCGGCATGGCGCACTTTCCGCGCGGCGGCCTTCCCACTTTCCGCGCGGCGGCCTTCCCAGGCCGCCGCGAATGAGCGCGGCATTCGTTCCTGGTGGCCTCGGAAGGCCACCAGGCGGGTGAAATGGCGCTGTCGGATCAGGCCCCGTGCTCGATGGCGCGGCGAAGCGACTCACCCGCGTCGCGCAGGAAGCGCCCCGCCTCGGCAAAGCCGACCTTGCGGAAGTGCATCACGACGGCCGGCTTCAGTTCGCCGTGCGCCCTTTTCAGCAGGGCCCTTGTGCGAGCGAGGCCAAGGCCCGTCAGTTCCGAAACAATCCGCTCCGTCCGATCGCGAAGTTTCGCGTTGGTCGCCTTCAGGTCAACCATCAGGTTACCGTAGACCTTGCCGAGTTGGATCATCGCCGTCGTGGTCAGCGTGTTGAGGACCAGTTTGGTGGCCGTGCCGGCCTTCATCCGCGTCGAGCCGGTCACCACCTCCGGGCCAACGTCGGGATGAATGACCACGTCGGCGTCAACCGAGTCGCTGACCTCCGGCGCGCACGTGACGAACACCGTGGCCGCACCGACTTGCCGTGCCCGTTCGACGGCGCCGCGGACAAACGGCGTCATGCCGCAGGCGGCGATGCCGACGACGGTGTCGCGCGGCTTCAGGCGCTTGGCGTCCACGGCCGCCGCCCCGTCCTCCGGATAGTCTTCGGCTCCCTCGGCAGCGCGAACCAGCGCCCGCCGCCCGCCGGCCATGATACCCTGGACCATCGACGGCGGCGACCCGAAGGTCGGCGGACACTCGGAGGCGTCGAGGACGCCGAGGCGGCCACTCGTCCCGGCCCCGACGTAGAACAGGCGACCGCCCCGCCTGAGCCGCTCGACGATCAGGTCGGCCGCCCGGGCAATCGACTTCCGCTCGCGTGCGACGGCCGCCGGAACCTTGCGGTCCTCGGCGTTAATGAGGTCCACGATCTGGAGCGTGGTCCGCCGGTCGATGTCGCGGCTGCGCGGATTCCGCTGCTCGGTCGTCAGTTTCCAGCGGTCGTTGATCACAGCGGCGCCCCGGTTCCGTCGGACCTACTCGTATGCGGCTTTGCGATGCGCGATCACTTTCCGGGCCAAAGGGACATCGGCCCGGCGGTAGGTCTTCAGCGCCTCCGGGGTCAGCAGAACGTCATACATCGCGGCGAACCTTCGACAGGGGGACGGCCTTGCCGGCTTCCGCCTGCCGCTCCGCCCGCTTGAGGCCGGCCTTCAGGCCCGCAATAGCCAGCAACTCACGCGTTTCGGGGCTGTCCTCAGAATCCTCGAGATAGGCGAGGAAATCATCTGCAACCCGAAGTCGCCGAACGGACAACCGTCTCAGACGCCGCGAGATCCGACGCCTCAGTTCTGTCGTACTCATGTCAGCCTCCGCATGGTCCTCCCGCGAGCGAAGCCACGGCCCTGCCCGAATCTACACAAGCATCATAACCGATTCCGACGCTTTGTCAATCCTCACCCCGCCTCACTCGCCGCCGGGCACAATCTTGCCGAGAACCACGGGCCGGTTCGCGCCGGTTGCGGCCGGGACGTTCCCCGGACGGCCGCGCACCGTCTCGTACGCGAGGACGGCGAACGAGACGGCTTCCTTGGCGTCGGCGTCGAGGCCGAAGTCGTCTGTCCGCAACACGGTCGCCGGGGCGACCAGCGTTCGCAGGCGTCCGACAAGCGTCCGGTTCCGCGCCCCGCCGCCGCACAGGATCACCTCATCCACGCCACCGGGCAGGTGCCGCCGGTACGCCAGGGCGATGCTCTCGGCCGTCAAGGCGGTGACGGTCGCGAGGATATCGCGCGGCGGGATGCGCTTGGCGCGAGCGCGGTCGTAGACGGCGTCGGCACAGGGCGCGCCGAAGGTTTCGCGGCCGGTGGACTTGGGCGGCCGCCGCTTCAGGTACGGGTGCCGCAGAAGTTCGGCGAGCAGCGTCTCGTCCACCGTGCCGCGCGCCGCCGTCCTGCCGCCGGCGTCGTAGGCCCGTCTGCCTCGTGTCACGCGCTCGACGACGCGGTCGATCATCATGTTGCCGGGACCCGTGTCGAAGGCCACCACGTCCTCGACACCGCCGCCCGCCGGCAGATAGGTCACGTTGGCGATGCCGCCGATGTTCTGTACGGCGCGGCTCCTGCGTTTGTCAGCGAGGAGGAGGTAATCGACGTACGGCACCAGCGGTGCCCCCTCGCCGCCGGCGGCGACATCGCGCGGCCGGAAATCGGCCACCGTCGTGATGCCGGTCCGCTCGGCAATGACACACGGCTCGCCGATCTGAAGCGTCGAACGCACCCGCCGCTTGCCCCAACGCCGTCCCTCGGGAAGGTGGCACACCGTCTGGCCGTGCGAACCGACGAGGTCGATGGAATCGAGCCGGACGCGGCTCCGCTTGCACACGCGCATCAGGGCCTCGGCAAACACCTCGCCCAGCACAACGTTGAGGTGACACAGGTCGTCGACGCGGGCCGTCTTGGGGTCGAACAGGTGGAAGACCCGCTGCCGCAGCGACGCCGGATACGCCACCGTGCCGAACGCCACGACCTCGACGCCGCGCGGGCCGATGTCGACGACCGCCACATCCACACCGTCGGCCGACGTGCCGGACAAGAGCCCGGCGACGCGGCGTTTCGCGCGAAAGCGTCCCTTCCCCGGTAGGGCCAGCGTCGTGTCTCCTAGAGTGCCGCCAGGATGCCGCCGTCCACGTAGAGGACGTGTCCGTTGACGAAGTCGGACGCCGCCGACGCCAGAAAGACAGCCGCCCCGACGAGTTCGGTCGGGTGGCCCCAGCGGGCGGCGGGTGTGCGGCCGCAAATCCAGGCGTTGAATTGCGGGTCGTCGGCCAGTTGGCGTGTCATCTCGGTCAGGAAGTAGCCGGGCCCGATGCCGTTGGCCTGGATGTTGTGCCTGGCCCACTCGACGGCCATGGCCCGTGTCAGCATCTTCAGCCCGCCCTTCGACGCAGCATAGTTGCCGGTGGTCTGGCGGCCGAGTTCGCTCATGAGCGAGCAGATGTTGATGATCTTGCCGCGCTCACGCTCGATCATCCCGCCGACGACACGCCGGCTGACGAGGAACGGGCCCGCCAGGTTCGTTTCCATGACCTCGCGCCATGCCGCCTCATCGAGCGACTCAAGCGGTCCCCGCCGCTGGATGCCGGCGTTGTTGACGAGAATGTCGATGGGGCCGACGCCTGCTTCGATCCGGCCGACGCCGCGATCGATCGACGCCGCGTCGGTCACGTCGAAGGCACAGCCGCTTGCGGCCAGACCGTCGGTCTCGAGGGCCGCCACGGCCTCGGCGAGTTTCGCCTGGTTGCGCCCGTTCAGGACGACCGTTGCGCCGGCTTCCGCGAGGCCGCGGGCGAGCACGAGGCCCAGTCCCCGGCTCGACCCCGTGATGAGTGCGGTTCGGCCCGTCAGGTCGAAGAGATCCTTGCTCATCCGCCCGCTCCCCTTTGCCGGCCAAAGCAATTGACACACGCCGCATCGCTGCGTAGTGTACCCCGCAAGGAACCCGGGAGGAAGCAAACGATGGACTACCGGCGCATCATTCCGTGTCTCGACGTCAAGGACGGCCGGCTGGTGAAGGGCGTCCATTTCGTGGATCTCCAGGAGGTGGGCGACCCGGCCGAGGCGGGTGCGGCCTACAGCGAGGCGGGGGCCGACGAACTGGTGTTCCTCGACATCACCGCCACCTTCGAGAACCGCCAGACGATGATTGACGCCGTCCAGCGGACCGCCAAGCGTGTGACGGTTCCACTGACGGTCGGCGGCGGCATCAAGACGCCCAGCGACATTCAGGCCCTCCTCGCCGCCGGCGCCACGAAGGTCTCGATCAACACGGCCGCCGTCCTGAACCCCGACCTGATGGCCGAAGCCGCCGACGAGTTCGGCAGCGAGTGCATTACCGTCGCCATCGACACGCGCACCAGCGACAAACTGCCGTCCGGCTTCGAGGTGATGATCAACGGCGGCCGCAAGGGCACCGGCATCGACGCCGTCGAATGGGCCGCCAAGGTCGAGGACCTCGGCGCCGGGGCCATCCTGCCGACCAGCATGGACGCCGATGGAACGCAGGCCGGATACGATCTGCCGATGACCCGGGCCATCGCCGACGCCGTGAGCCTGCCCGTCATCGCGTCCGGCGGCGCCGGGGCGCTGGAGCACCTCTACGACGCCATCGTTGAAGGCCACGCCGACGCCGTCCTGGTCGCCTCCATCGCGCACTTCGGCACGTTCACCATCGGCCAGATGAAGGCGTATCTGGCCAGCCGCGGGATTTCGGTCAAGACCTGACCGCCACGTTCGACACGACGGCGACCCGCCGGGCCGAACTCGATCAGACCGGCGCCACTCGCTCCGGCCCGGCTCACGTCACGCCGTCCCAGCAGTAGGTGCACAGTTTTTCATTGGGCAGGCCGATGGCGGCAACGAGGTCGTCGAGCCGCTGGTACTGGAGGGTCGTCAGATTGAGCCGTTTGCGGATGCCCTCGACCATGCGGTGGAACGTGTCGGAGTCGGGGTCGGCGTAGGCTTCGGGCGTGGCCGTTTCGTCGCCTTCGATCTCGCAGATGGAACGCCTGGCGGCCAGGTCAAGTTCGCTTCGCGAGCGCGAGAAATTAAGGAACTTGCATCCGTAGACCAACGGCGGGCACGCCGGCCGCATGTGTACCTCCTTCGCGCCGCAGGCGTAGAGGCGCTGGATCGTCTGCTTCAGTTGCGTGCCGCGGACGATCGAATCCTCGCAGAACATCAGGCGTTTGCCTTCGACCAGTTCATGGACAGGAATCAGTTTCATCACCGCCACCAGGTCGCGGATCGTCTGATCCTGAGGCATGAAACTGCGCGGCCAGGTGGGCGTGTACTTGACGAACGGCCGCGCGTACGGCAAATGCCTCTCGTTCGCGTAGCCGATGGCGTGGCCGGTTCCGGAATCGGGAATGCCCGCCACCAGGTCCACGTCGGTGCTGTCTCTGCGGGCCAAGGCCGCACCGCACCGGTTCCGCACGACCTCCACGTTGATGCCTTCGTAGTTGGACGAGGGATACCCGTAGTAAACCCAGAGGAACGCGCAGATCTGCAAGCAGTCGCCGGGCGGGCGTATCTGCTCGATGCCGTCTTCGGTCATCCACACGATCTCACCCGGCCCGAGGTACCGCTCGACACGGCAGTCAATGTTCGGCAGCGCACACGTCTCAAGCGTGACGGCGCAGGCGCCGTCCTTGGTGGCGGTGACAACGGGGGTGCGGCCGAATTTGTCTCGTGCGGCGTAGATGCCGTTCCTGGTGAGCAGGAGGATGGAGCAGGACCCTTCGATCACGTCCTGGGCGTGCTGAATGCCGTCCTCGAACGTGGCCTGCTGGTTGATGAGCGTCGCGACGAGTTCCGTGGGGTTGACCTCGCCGCCGCTCATCTCCGAGAAGTGGGTCGCCCGTTTGCCGAAGGTCTCTCTGGCCAGTTCGTCGAGGTTCGCGACGACACCGACCGTGACGATGGCGTACACGCCGAGGTGCGAGCCGATGATGAGGGGCTGGTCCTCGTAGTCGCTGATGACGCCGATGCCGAGGCGTCCGCGCATCTTCGCGATGTCGTCCTCGAACTTCGACCGGAACTGAGAGTTCTCGATGTTGTGAATGAAGCGGATGAAGTCGTCGCCGTCGTGCGTCGCCAGGCCGCCCCGCTTCGTCCCGAGGTGGGAATGATAGTCGGTCCCGAAAAACAGGTCCCGCACACAGTCGCTCTTGGAAACGATCCCAAAAAATCCACCCATGTCGAAATCCCTTCTCCCTGACCGACTCCCCCCCTGCACCCTGCCCAGCGGAGCCGCGCCCCGACGGGTACCGGTTGTCACGCCGCCCTCATGCACGCCATCTTACCGGCGACGTGCAAGACTGGCAAGCCCTCGGCCGAACCGCCTTCCCCGGCAAGGTCAAGCCGTACCGTCCGCCGACGGTCAAGCGGTAGCGGCGCCGCTGAAGCGCCGGGGCCCGATGCTCACGCCGTCGCCGTCAGGACGGTCGTGCCGGCGTAGTCGGGCATCGGTCGGACCTGGACGGCGGCGAAACCGGCATCCTCGATGCGGCCGGCGAGTTCCGGAACCGAGAAGGCGCCGACCATCAGGTTGAACAGCGCCGGAACCAGCGGGCCGGTCTTGGCGGCGTTCATCAAAAAATCCTGAATGACCAACAGGCCGCCCGCCTTCATCGACCGGTGCGCTTTCGCCAGTTTCATCTCGGCCTCGCTCCTCGGGCCGTGCAGGACGCTTGACATCAGTACGACGTCGTTGCCGGTTCCGAACTCGTCGGCCTTCCAGTCGCAGACGGCCGTGCGGACGCGATCCGACATGCCCAGCCGGTGGATGACGTCGCCGGCAATCGCGATCGTCTCCGGCAGATCCATCACCGTGGCCGTCAGGTCCGGGTACCGCTCGCACAGGGCCATGGCGTAAGTGCCGGGCCCGCCGCCGACATCCGCCAACGTGTGCCGGCCGGCCAGGTCCACGCGTTCGGCAAGGTCGGCCGCGCGGCCGGCCATCGCGATGTTGTGCATACCGAGAACGAAGTCGCGATGCGACCGGAGGAACGGCCGGCCGTTCGGATCGAACACCCATCCGCCCGTCTTGCCCTGAAGGGCCGCCTCCAGGTCGCTCCAGAACGACCAGACGTTGGCATGGTGGACCAGCATGTTGCCCTGATAGTGCGGGGCGGCGGGCAGGAGCGTGGCTTCGGCCTTCGGCGTCAGGCGCCACGCGTCGCCATCCCGGTCCAGAAGCCCCATCGCCGCCAGGACGATGAGGACCTTGCCGACCGCGGCCGGTTCGAGGTCGAGGTCGGCGGCCAACCGCTCATCCGACGCGGGCCCGTCCCCGAGCCGCTCGAAGATGCCGACGGCGTGAGCGGCTTCAAGCGTCCGCTGTGCCCTGCCGCGCCATCCGTTGTCGAGCAGTTCGATGGCCCAACGAATCTTCTGACTGTCTGCCTCGAAGATCATGCATCCCTCCGCCGCTCACCCCCTGCCCTGTTCGTCGATTATACCGCAGGCGGGCCGGTTCTTGCACAACCGGCTGCGCACGAGTAGAGTGGCGTGCCGCTCGTCGCCCGACGTAAGGCGGCTCAAACCAGGGCCGGCCATGACACGATCCGCTCGCAACCGCCAGAAGCCCGCGACGCCGAAGGCGACACACCTCTCGGGCAGGCGGATTCCGCCCCGGGGCATTACCGGGCGCGACTCGCTCCGGACCGTCATCGGCGAAACGTTCCTCGCCTACCATGCGGGACGGCTGCGCGAGGCCTGCCGGCTCGTCACCGAGAATCTGCTGAGGGCGAACGTGACGGTCGGCCTGAGCCCGGCCGGCGCCCTCGCCCTCATCGCCGCAGTCCTGGTCATCGCCCCCGCCCGGGCCCGCGCGGGCGGCGGACCGGAGAACGTGGCCGTTGTCGTCAACGCCGACAGTTGGGCGTCGCTGGCGGTGGCCAACGCCTACGTCGCCTTGCGCCGGATACCGCCCGGCAACGTCATCTACGTGGCGAACCTGCCGTCGTTCGAGCGCGTGACGGTGGACGATTTCCGCTCGCACATCCTTGGACCCGTTCTGCGGGCCGTCAGGAACCGCCGTCTGACGGACCGGATCGACTGCATCGCCTACTCGAGCGACCTGCCCCACGCCGTGGACGTTGCCGGCGACGTCGGCAAAAAGGAGTTGCCGAAGTACATCACGAAACGCGCCGCCATCAACGGCCTGACCTACCTGCACGACCTGGTCATGGCCAGGGACATCGAGTACCTCGACCTGGGCGCCAACTACTACGTCCGCCGCGCAGGGCCGACCCGGCCCGCCGCCTCCTGGACGAGCGAGGACCAGGCCGCGCTGCGCCGGGCCGTCGCGCTGCTCCAGCAGAAGAGGCGGGCCGAGGCCGAGACGATCTTCCGCCGCCTGGCCGAGGACCGGCCCGACGTGCCCGACCTGCACTACAACCTCGCCTGCTGCCTCGCGCTCCAGGACAAGGCGGAGGAGGCCGTCGCGGCCCTGGAGCGCGCCGTCGACGCCGGATGGGCCAACGCCACACACACCCAGGCCGACGCGGACCTCGAGTCGCTCCGCAACCGTAAGGATTTCAAGCGCCTCCTCGAGAAGATGAAGCAGCCGCTGCTCGACCTCCAGCCGTCCGTCGGGTTCCGCAGCGCCTACGGGTGGTCGCGCCGCGGGCAGTTGACCGAACCCGGTCTCGGCCGCCGGTACATGCTCTCGACCATGCTGGCCGTGACCAGCGGTCGCGGCAACTCGGTCCGCGAGGCCATCGCATGCCTCCGCCGCAGCGTGGCCGCCGACGGCTCCGCGCCCGCCGGCACCGTCTATTTTCTACAGAACAGCAACGTCCGCTCCCGGACCCGTGCGTGGGCCTTCCGGGCGGCGGCCAAGACGTTGCAGGAACTGGGCGTGGCGGCCGAAATCCTCGACGGTCGCCTCCCCAGGAACAAGCCCGACGTCGCCGGCGCCGTCATCGGCACCGGCGTCTTCGACTGGAAGGCGTGCGGCAGCACGATCCTGCCCGGCGCCATCTGCGACCACCTGACCTCCATGGGCGGCGTCATGACCGGCCGCGCCGGGCAGACGCCGCTTACCGAGTTCCTCCGACACGGCGCCGCCGGCGCAAGCGGCACCGTCACCGAACCGATGGCCATCCAGGCCAAGTTTCCCCTGGCGTTCATGCACGTGCATTACGCGCGCGGCTGTTCGCTGGCCGAGGCGTTCTACCAGTCGGTCGCGGGGCCGTACCAACTGCTCATCGTGGGCGACCCCCTGTGTCGGCCGTGGGCAAAGATCCCCGAGGTCACCGCCCGCGGCGCCGAGCCGTGGCAGACGGTCAAGGGTCGCCTGACCATCACGCCCGGCGTCAAACCCCGCGACGGCGTCCGTATCGGCGGGTACGATCTACTCGTCAACGGCGACCGCTACCGACGCTGCCGGCCCGGTGAATCGTTCGAGATCGACACGAACAGCCTCGCCGACGGCTACTACGACGTGCGTATCGTGGCCACCACCGCCGACGCCGTCGCCACGCAGGGCCGCCTGCTCCTGCCGCTCATCGTCGGGAACCGGGGCCACACGCTCCAGGTCACGCCGCCCCGGGCCAAGCGCATCGAGTGGGGAACGACCTTCAAACTCGGCGCCCGCCTCAAGGGCGCTCGCGCGATCCGAATCCTTCACAACGCGCGCGTCCTGGCAGAGATCGAAGGCGACCAGGGCGAGGTCGAGATCGACACCGTCCGTCTCGGCCTTGGCCCGGTCGCGATTCAGGCGGTCGGCCACATCCCCGCCGGACCCCGCCCGAAGCCGCCGCCAGCAGCCGGTCCCGCCAGGCCCGTCCCCGACCGCACGCATCCCGGTTGGCAGATTGCTGCGCGGCCGGTCGACCTCGAGATCATCCCGCCGCCGCCGCTGCCTGCGGTCAACCCGCCCGAAAAGACCGCCAAGGGGCTGAAACTCACCCCCGATGGCGGCCCGGCCGTCGCCGTCACCGAGACCGGCGGACGCGACTGGCTGGCCAAGGCGGGCCTCGGGCCGGGACGCGCCTTTACGCTCGAAGGCTACTTCGACGTGCCCGACGACGACGTGTACCAGTTTCAGGTCCGGACGAACGGCAACGTTTCCGTGAAGGTAGACGGCCGGCCGCTGAAGCCGCCGCGCCTGAACCGCTGGACGTTTCTGCCGGTCTCGCTTGCGGCGGGGACGCACCTGGTGCGTGTCAGCGGTCGGTTCGCCGCCAAGCCGTCGTTCGACCTCCGCTTCGGCGGCCCCGGCGCCATGGCCATCCGCGCCGACGACTTCCGCCACGCCGCCGCGAGCCAGACCCCCGCATCCCGCGCGGCGGGTCTCCCGACCTGCCGCGCAGCATATCGTTGACCGCACCCCGCGTGGTGGCCTTCCCAGGCCACCACGCTTGATGGAAGACCTCTCGCGGCGGCCTGGGAAGGCCGCCGCGCGGGTTGCCCAACAGGCCCTCCCGACCTGCCGCCCAGCATATCGTTGACCGCGCGCCGTTCCACCGCTACAGTAGCCCCGTCGCGTACACGAAGCGGCCAAGGGCATTCCTTTTGGCGGAGCGAGGTCGCCATGGAAATCGTCAGATACAAAGGCTGGCAGCGGAACATCCGCCTGGCCAATGCGACGATCGAACTCATCGCCACACTCGACGTCGGGCCGCGCATCGTTCACCTGGCCGTCCCGGGCGGCAAGAACGTCATGAAGAACTACCCGGACATGATGGGCAAGACCGGCGAGCGCGCCTGGCAGATACGCGGCGGCCACCGCCTCTGGTTCGCACCCGAACACCCCGTCAAGACCTACTTCCCCGACAACGGGCCCGTCGCCCTGAAGAAACGGCCCAAGGGCGGCATCCGACTCGTCTGTGACCCCGAAACGCCCAACGGCATCCGCAAGGAACTCGACATCCGTCTCCATCCCCGCCGGCCGCACGTCCGGCTCGTCCACCGCATCCGGAACATCGGACGCCGCACCATCGAACTCGCCCCGTGGGCCCTCACCGTCATGGCCCGAGGCGGGACGGCCGTCATCGGCCTGCCCAAGCGCGGCAAGCACCCGCGCGACCTGTTGCCGAACCAGCACATCGTCCTCTGGCCGTACAGTGACCTGGGCGACTCGCGGCTGACGCTTGGCAGGCGGGCGATTCTGCTCAGGCAGACGGCCAAGACCACGCCGCAGAAACTCGGCCTCGCCAACCCCGAAGGATGGGCCGCCTACGCCGTCCACCGGTGCCTGTTCGTCAAACGCTTCGCCTACGACCCCCGCGCGACGTACCCCGACACGGGCTGCAACACGGAACTGTTCACGAACGCCTCGATGCTGGAGGTCGAATCGCTCGGGCCGCTCGTCCGGCTCGCCCCGGGCAAGAAGACCGAACACGTCGAGGACTGGCGCCTGTTGCCCGGCGTGCCGCCCATCACCACCGAAGCCGCCGTCGACAAACACGTGCGCCCGCTTCTGCGGAGGATCCGCTGACTGAATAGTCGCCGCGCATGCCTATGACGAAGCGCTCCTGCGCAGTGGGCTCGGAGACCCACCAAGCGCTTGCGCGGCGGGTCTCCGCACCCGCCGCGCCGCCGGCCCGTCAGGCCACGTTGGTGCGCGGCGGGCAATCTTGCCCGCCGCGATTGCGGCGCCCAAACCGCGCGGCGGCCTTCCCAGGCCGCCGCGAGAGGACACGCACAGGGCGTGGACACGTTTTGCGGCAAGAACACGGCTGGGCAAGCCAGCCGCCGGCCACGGCACCCTGGCAGGGCGAGCCTGCCGTGGCTCGACCGCGAGCCGTACCCGTGCCAGAGTGCCACACGCGCTCAACACGTACGGGTCGGGAGACCCGCCGCGCAACGACTCGGAGTGCTGAGCCCCACATGACCGACCCCGCCGACATCACGATTCGCCCCGCCCGCCGCCGCGACCTCACTGCCCTGGTTGAGTTCTTCCAGATCGCCCCGTCCCCCCGGGGAACCGACCACGCGGAGGAGGCCGTGCTTCTCTCGAACCTGCGAAACCAACTCGTGGCCGTCCGGGAAGGCGACATCATCGGCACCGTCCTCGTTGTCCGCGGCGCCGGACGCTGTGCCGCCATCCGCCCGCCGTGGCTGCTCGACTGGGACGCGGAACTGGCAGCGCGGCTCCTGCACGCTGCGGCGGCACACGGCAGGACGAAGCACGGCGCACGGCTCATCCAATCGCTCATCAACCCGGCGGCCGCCCAGTCGCTCGTGCCGGCCCTGGAGCGCGCCGGCTTCGCGCCCCTCGCCACCCTCTCGTATCTGCGGCGGGCGGTCCAACCCGAGGACGCCAAGGCCGCGCCCGACGCGCGGGCGGACCTCACCTGGCAGCATTACTCGCGGTTGCGGCACCGCAGGTTCGCCGCCGCCATCGCGCGGACCTACACCGAGAGCCTCGACTGTCCCGGCCTCATCGGCCTTCGCACCGTGGACGACGCCATCGACACGCACAAGCACACCGGCCGGTTCAAGCCCCGCTGTTGGCGCCTCGTCCTCGACGGCGACCATCCGGTGGGCGTCGCCCTGGTCAACCATCTGAAAGGGCGGGGGGAACTGGTCTACCTGGGCGTCGTCCCCGAAGCGCGAAGCCAAGGCCTCGGCCGCATTCTTCTCAGCCGTGCCATCCACGACACCGCGGCGATGGGGCTTCGCCGAATGGGCCTGGCCGTCGACGTCGCCAACACCCCGGCCGTGCGGCTGTACGAGAGCGCCGGCTTCCACGAGACCCACCGCCGCCTCGCCTGGTTCGTCCCGGCCGAGCGGCTGGACTCACTCACCCGCATTTGACGGTCACATGACCGCGACACCGGCTCAGCACGCATTTGCTTTTTCCCCATTTTGTGCTACTCTTAAGTAGGCTGGGGCGTGGCCCGGCGTCCAACTTATCTCAACCCGCTCGGGGAGCGCTATGTCGGCCGCCTGGCGGCCTTCCCCGGCCACCTGGACGCGTCGCGACGATGGTTGCGGCGGTCTGGGTTGGTTGCCGCGCGGAGTTCGGCGCCAGAGTATCAGGAGAGCGCCATCGCCGCGTGCGCGGCACGGGCCCTGCTTCGCCGCGAAAGGGGCTGGTCCCCATGAGATGTGCTGCCTGCTTTGGCCGGTTGGTTGCCGTGTGTGCCGTCCTCGGCGCTTCCGCAACGCCGAGCCTGCTTGCAGACACGGCGCCGGTGGACCTGCAACTCCTGCCGCCGTCGGGCAGCGTGAACAAGTTCGACATTACCGTCACGGCGGTGGCCTCGGGCACCGAGGAGCACGACACCGACACGACGACGGTCACCGGCAACGCCCTGAGTGTCCTGACCTTCGACCTCGACCCCATGACCTGCGAAGCAACCGTGACGGGCCTCGAGTTCACGGGCGGCCGAATCCACATCAGCGATCCCTCATTCACTCTGGATTACGGCTGGCTGGGGAAGATCAACGCCTCGGGCGGCAACATCTCGGGCACGCTGGATACGCCCTCGCCACCCGGGTCGATATTGGGCATCATCTTCCCGGCCGACGAGCACACGGTGACCCTCGACCAGGGCACCTTCCACGCATCGGGCACGGGCTTGGTGGGCGGCCTCTTCGAGCCGATGGCCATCAACCTGGCCACCCAGCCGATTACCGCAACGCCGGAAGGCATCGGCACGCTAACGGTTTCCTCGCCTGCCATCGCAGGCCGGTCGGGTACCTACGACGTGACCCTTGTCATGCCGGTTAACTTCCAGGAGCGGGTCCTTGACAACGATCCCCTCTTTGTGGACGTGGCCGGCGCCGGAAGCCTGAAGGCCGCCGGGCAGTTCACGCATCCGCTGCCCGACCCGCCGCGGCCGCGCTGGACCGGCCAGACGACCGACCGGTGGGGCAACCGTGCCAACTGGTCGTCGGTCCTCTCGCCTGGACCGGCCTCGACCGCCGTGTTCGATGCGGCGGCACCCCGCCAGGCGGAACTCTACGGCAACGAGACCGTCACGGGCATCGAGTTCCGCACGGCCGGCTGGACGGTCGAAGGCGGGTTCCGCCTGACCGTCGGCTCGGGCGGCATCGCCTCCGACGGCCCCGGAGCCAGCACCGTCCGAGGTGCCGTGACGATGGCAGCCAACTCCACCTGGACCGTCGGCGCGGGCAATACGTTACATCTGGCCGGTGAACTCGACGGAGGCGGCCGCGCCCTCACGAAGACCGGCCCGGGCACGCTCGGCCTGGCCGGCGCCCGGAACCTGGCCGCCCTGAACATCGGCGGGGGCACAGCACGGCTGGCGAGCGGCGGCGCGAACGTCCTCGTGGCGGACGCCGTCTCGATCGCTCCAGCCGCTGCCCTCGACCTGACCGACAACGCCCTCATCGTCGATTACACCGGCGGCACAAGTCCGTACGGCGCCGTCCAGGCCTGTATCGCCACCGGCTGCGCCGACGGTTCCTGGGGCGGGCCGGGCATCCATTCGAGTCTTGCCGCCGGCCACACCCAGAACCTGACCGCCGTCGGCGCCATCGACAACAGCGATCCCCAGACGGCCATCGGCGGCCTGACCACGTTCGCCGACCGGCCCGTGACCGACGCTTGCGTCCTGGTGCGGTACACCTGGTGGGGCGATGCCGACCTCGACGGCGTCGTCAACTCCAACGACTACGACCGCATCAACACCAACTGGCTGCTCTGGACGGCCGAAGGCATCGTGCCGGAAGGCGGATTCCGTTGGGCTGCAGGCGACTTCAACTACGACGGCACCATCGACTCCAACGATTACGATCGCATCAACAACGCCTGGCTCCTCTCGGGCAGCGTCCCCGTCGGCGCCGGCACACCCGCGCCCATCCCCGAACCCGCCTCCGCAGCGCTTGTGCTGGCAGGACTGGCCCTCGCGGCGCGCCGAGCACACCGCCTTCGGACACGATGACACTCCCCGCTTCGGCGTGGCAGACCTGCTGGTCCTGCTACCCTAAGTCACTCTCTTGCGCGGTGGGTCTCTGTACCCACCGCGCGGGAATGGCCGATTCTGCCGGTACGCGGCGGGTACGGAGACTCGCCGCGCACCACGTAGCGTTGTAGGATCAGGCGACGGTCACGTCGTCGCACAGGTACACGTCCTGGACGGCGCCGAGGAGTTTGGCGCCCTCGGCCATGGGTCGCTGGAAGGCCTTGCGGCCGGTGATGAGGCCCGTTCCGCCGGCCCGTTTGTTAATCACGGCGGTGCGGGTGACCTGGGCGAAGTCGTTCTCGCCCGAGGCGCCGCCCGAATTGATGAGCGAGACGCGTCCCATGTAGCAATTGACCACCTGCCACCGCGTCCACTCGATGGGGTGGTCGGTGCACAACTCCTCGTACACGCGGTCGTGTGTGCGGCCGTATTTCTGCTCCTTGGCCATGGCCAGGTAACCGCCGTTGCACTCGGGGGCCTTCTGCTTGACGAGATCGGCCTCGATGGTGACGCCGAGATGGTTGGCCTGGCCGGTGAGGTCGGCGGCCAGGTGGTAATCGGCCTCCTCGGTCTTGAAGGCGTTATTGCGCAGATAGCACCACAGGACGGTGAACAGGCCGCGCTCGTGGGCCTGTTTGAAGGCCGCGCTCACTTCCTGAATCTGGCGCCGACATTCGGGCGAGCCGTAGTAGATGGTGGCGCCGACGGCCGCAGCGCCCAACTGGTACGCCTGCTCGACGGAGGCGAACATCGTCTGGTCGTAGGAATTCGGATACGTCAGCAGTTCCGAGTGGTTCAGTTTGACGATGAAGGGAATCTTGTGGGCGAACTCGCGCGAGACGGCGCCCAGGACGCCGAGTGTCGAGGCGCAGCCGTTCGCGCCGCCCTCCATCGCCAGTTTCACGATGTTCGCCGGGTCGAAGTACAGCGGGTTCGGCGCGAACGACGCCGCGCCCGAGTGCTCGATGCCCTGGTCCACCGGCAGAATCGAGAGGTACCCGGTCCCTGCGAGCCTGCCCGTGTTGAAGAGCCGATGGAGTTGCACCAGCACGGGATTCGGCCGGTCGGTCTTGGCCGTCACCCGGTTAAGGAAGTCGGGTCCGGGCAGGTGCAAGAGGTCTTTCGAGATGCCCTTCGCCTGGTGGGCCAGGAGGTCGTCGGCCTCATCGCCGAGATGCTCGCGGATCGTGTCGATGGCAGCCATGGTTTCTCCCCGCAACGTTGGGCGTGCGACACGCTCCGTCGCGTGGATCGAGCGCACGCAGTCCCCGCGTCCCCGCGTCGTGACTGACTATACCGCCGGTGCGAGCGGCCGGTCAATGGACTTTCGACAAAGAGCCCCGCCGCAGCGCCGCTCGCGCTTGCGTCGGGCCGGGCATCGTCTATGATGCCGGTGGGGCGATGCGCGACACGCTTTCTCGCAGCCGGCAAGAGGCAGAGGCAGGACCATGAAGGCAGTGGCAATCGGTGCCCTGGCGTTTGTGCTTGCGGTGGCCGGCAGCCGCTTCGCCCATGCGGCCGAGGTCCGCCTCATCGAGGACTTCGACGCAACGTGGAAGGAAGGGCGGTGGCAGTTCTCGGACGGCGCAGAATTT
>Ga0307427_1000734_pt1 | contig 19179 bp, 17 predicted proteins | sample SalMarWE160190MG_FD_202162 | JGI IMG/M metagenome (GOLD analysis project Ga0307427, IMG submission 202162) | Salt marsh sediment microbial communities from the Plum Island Ecosystem LTER, Massachusetts, United States - WE1603-190 | ecosystem: Environmental > Aquatic > Marine > Intertidal zone >... | reverse complement strand
AAGAGAGTAGTCATTGGTTACACCAGTGATCTTAGCATCATGAGCCTCAATCGGAGCCGCCTCAGTAAGATCAAGCGCCTTTCCGGCTGGCACACCCTCCAAAATATCTACCACTACAACATCTGCCAGTTCTTTTTCAGCAATCCTCATAGCCACAGTTGCACCTACATTTCCGGCCCCAATAACAGTTACTTTTTTTCTCATGATGGTGCTCCCCTTTAAATTTATAGATTCGGAAAAAAATAGTCTCTAATTTATTTGCTATAAGACTTATCTACAGTTGGGGCATTTATCCCAGAAAACTTTTAGAATCCTTTCGGTAATTTTTAATAGTGTAGCTGAATTTCTGATTGTTCTTATCTACAATTTACACAGGTATAAAGCTTATCTAGTGGCACACCTGTCTTCTTGCCTATATATTCCAACTGCTCTTGAGGAGCAAAATATCTTCCACATACCTTGCAGGCCACCATTTCGAAAGTCTTACCCCAGATAACCCGCTCCTTACCGTTCTCACTCTCCTCCATCTTTATATGCCCTGTTGGGCAGACATAGGCGCATGCACCACATCCTATGCAGACACCTGAAGGCTCCATAAATGGAGTACCTACAGATTTATCAGCGCCTCTGTTTAAAAAACCAATGGCACTCACTCCCACAACTTGTTCGCAAACCTCTACACACTGCCGACACAGAATACACTTACCCTTGTCTTCATCGAGCTGAAACCTTTTTTGTGGTTCCACGCCCAGTTTTTCTGCAAGTTCTCGAATAACTTCTGACTCAGGGCATCTCGCCATAAGTAGCTGCAAGACCAACCGGCGGACATTCATTACCCGGTCACTTTGGGTATTAACAACAAGATCTTCTTCCACCTGGTAAATGCAGGATGCAACAATCCTTGTCCTTTCACCTTTTTTAATCTCTACCGAACAAAGTCTACATGATCCAGACGCAGTTATCTCATCATGATAACACAGGGTAGGGATCTCTATTCCATTGCTTTGCGCCGCCTTCAGGATTGTTGAACCCTCCTCTGCCTGAATCTCCTTATTATCAATTACTAAATTTATCATTTTTCCTGCCTTATCTATTTTATATCTATTGCATTAAATTCACCTATTACACTTATCGGGCAATAGGTGAATTTTGGCATATACACCTCAATCGGAATGGATAAGTTCCGTACAAACACCAGCAGGACATTTCTTGTCCTGTATATGGGCATTATACTCATCCCTGAAGGACTTAATAGTACTCAAAACCGGATTGGGCGCAGAACCTCCCAGGGCACACAAAGAACCATCTTTGATTGCCTCCGACATAGATTCTAAAAGCTCTACATCTCCCTCTCTGCCCCTTCCCGCACATATATCATCCAAGATCTGACGCATTCTACGAACTCCCTCACGACAGGGAACGCATTTCCCACAGGACTCACCCTCCAGAAATTCAAGAAAATATCTGGCAACATCTACCATGCAGCTCGTTTCATCCATAACAATCATTCCACCTGATCCCATCATCGAACCCGCCTTGCTTAATTCATCAAAACTGACCGGAAGATCAAGCATTTCCTTGGGGATGCACCCTCCTGATGGTCCCCCAGTTTGCACTGCCTTAAATTGTTTTCCTTTTGGTATCCCTCCGCCTATGTTGTAGATAATCTCTTGTAGGGTTATACCCATGGGAACCTCTATTAAGCCAACATTACGAATGTTTCCAACAAGGGAAAACACCTTAGTTCCCGCATTATTTTCAATACCAATTTCAGAAAACCACTCACTGCCTCTCCCAACAATTACCGGTACATTTGCCCAGGTTTCTACATTGTTTAAATTAGTTGGTCTATCCTTTAACCCATGTTCTACAGTGTGAACATATTTCGCTCTCGGTTCTCCTGCTCTTCCTTCCAGAGAGGCCATCAGTGCGGTTGATTCACCACATACAAATGCGCCAGCACCTTTGCCTATTTGTATGTCGAAACTGAATCCGGAATCGAGTATATTCTCGCCCAAAAGCCCACATTCCCTTGCCTGGGAAATAGCTAAAGATAAAGCATTGACTGCAAAAGGATATTCGTCTCTTACGTAGATATATCCTTCATGGGCGCCTATAGCATAGGCACCGATGATCATTCCCTCTATGACACTGTGGGGATCACCTTCCATAACACTTCTATCCATGTACGCTCCTGGATCACCCTCATCACCATTGCAGATAACATATTTCACTTCGCCGTGGGCCTCTCTACAGGACTGCCATTTATATCCCGTGGGAAAACCACCACCCCCTCTTCCTCTCAACCCCGCTTTAATTATTTCTTCTGTCTGCATTGTGGAAAGTGCCTTGTGGAGAGTAAAATAACCGCCCCTTGCGATGTATTCATCTATATTGTCAGGATCTATATATCCACAGTTTCTTGTGGCTATCTTAAACTGTTTCTCGTAAAAATCGATATCCGACATGAGAGGAATTGCCGCTAAATCATCTGGTAAATCTCCATTAAGATATCTTTTTGTTTCTCCGTTAATAATCAAAATATCTTCATCTATTCTGCAATAAGGCTTCTTGCTTTTATGGTTTCCTTCCAGAATTTGGTTTAAAAATGCCGGCACATTTTTAGGCGTCAGTCTGCTATAGGTAAGTCGTGGCCTGTTTGGTTCCATAACATCCACCAGAGGTTCTCTGTAACACATGCCGATGCACCCGGTTTTACTTAGAATGATGTCTAATTTTTGTTTCTCTATTTCCTCCGCCAATGCGTTATGAACCAGGCCAGCCCCTGTTGCGAGCCCACAGGTTGCCTCCCCTACCATTACCTTTATCTTTGAGGGAAAAAGAGATGCTATACCTTGTTCCCTTCTTTTATTTAAATCCTGTAGATTATTAATTCTCGCCACTTTGCCTCCGTTCTTCTCTATAGTTTTCTAGAATTCCTGGAATTTTATCTTCCTCTAGATAAGCATAGATGTCACTGTCAACCTTGACAACTGGTGCCAAACTACAGCACCCAAGACATCGCACCTCTTCCAAGGTAAACATTCTATCCTCAGTAGTCTCTCCACATTCAATACTTAATTCTGCTTCCAGCCTGGAACGGAGTTTCGGTCCGCCTTTGACATGACAGGCGGTGCCAGCACAAACCTCTATCACGTGTCTTCCTCGAGGCACAAGGCTGAAGGAATTGTAAAACGTGGATACTTCATATACTCTACTAAACGGGATCTCCATCTCTTCACTAAGGAGACTGAGAGCGTCCTTGGGCAAGAAGCTGTACTCTTTTTGAACATCCTGAAGTATCGAAATTAAAGCAGTTTTCTCCCCATGATATTTTTCTACTATATTCTTAATTGTGTCTTCTGAAATGCTGATCTCGTTCATTTTCAAACCACCCTTTTAATGTGAGCCTTTATTTTCTTTATAAATCCGACCAGGAAGGTAAATTTTCCACCTTATTCATCAGCTTTTTATGCTCCAGGTTCACCCTTGCCTGCATCTCTTCTATCTTTCCCGGTGTGAGATGCCTGAATCGACCCTGCGGCTTCAGATAATCCTGAACAGGCCGGAGGGGCTCCGGCATATCAACAGTTATCCTATATTTACCATTTTCCACCTCATAAAGGGGGAAAATACCGGTTTCCAACGCCAGCCGACCCACTTTGATTGTCAGACTCGAATCCATCCTCCATCCGGTGGGACACACCGCAAGACAGTGGATATAAGCTGGACCCTTTACCTTCCTTGCTTTTTCCACCTTTCTTATAAGATCCAGGGGATAGCTCGGATTCGCCGTGGCCACATAAGACACATTATGTGCTACCATAATCTCAGGAATATTCTTCTTCCATGTCCGCTGCCCGAAACTCACTTCACCGGGTGGCGATGTAGTTGACCACGCCCCAAAAGGGGTTTGGCTGGAACGCTGGATTCCAGTGTTCATATATGCTTCATTATCATAACAGACATGAAACATATCATGGCCTCTCTCCATTGCCCCGGACAAAGCCTGAAGTCCGATATCTGCCGTTCCTCCATCCCCTGCCATACTTACTGATTTTACATCTCTATCCGGTATCCTCCCTTTGCGGCGCAGCGCCTTCAACCCTGCTTCAACACCTGCTGCAACCGCTGCAGCATTTTCAAACGCCACGTGTATCCAGGGTACTTCCCAGGCGGTCGTAGGAAACCGGCTTGTTGTAATCTCCAGACACCCTGTTGCACATGAGATTATAGTATCTTTACCCAGGCCCTTCATAACCAATCTCGCTGCCAAGGCCTCTCCACATCCCGCACACGCGGTGTGTCCTGCAGCTAAGTACTCTCCCTTATCAATCAATCTCGGTGCATACAGGTCAAAGTTTTTTACAATACTCATTATCCCATCACCCCATAAAATTCATATTTTTCTTTTTTAGCCTTAACCGCTTTTTCTCCCATCTTTACAAAATCTCCCACTGTAACGTCTACACCTCCGAGCCCCATCACGTAATTCACAATTATGGGTCTTTTATCTTCACTGTAAAAAGCAGCTTTGACATCAGTAAAAACAGGCCCTCCTGATCGCCCGCAAGAAACTGCCCTATCCATTACTGCCAGAACCCTTGCACCTTTTACAGCCAATTTCAACTCATCAGATGGGAACGGTCTCCAGAGCCTTATCTTAACCAGTCCGGCCGAAACACCTTTGTCTCTCAATTCATCAACACCCAACTCGGCAGTCTCACTCATCGAACCCATGGTTACCAATATCACTTCAGCACCCTCGGCCCTGTATGTCTCTACAGGCCTATATCTACGTCCGAATCGCTTTTCCCACTCATCCCAGACTTTCGTTATGGTCTTCTTTGAATTCAGAAGCGCCATATCTTTTGCCTTCATCATCTGCGGGAAGAAATCCGGCATCGCAAAGGCCCCCATAGTCAACGGCTTATCTGGATGCAAAGTCGCATAAGGCTTATAATCAGGAAGAAACTTATCCATCTCCTTCTGGTCTGGGAATTCCATAGGTTCAACCATATGCGTTAATATAAAACCATCTATGCATATAACAACAGGCAACATAACATCTTTATCTTCCGCTATCCTGTATGCCATTAAAGTCAGATCTATAACTTCCTGCCCATTCTCAGAGAAGATCACGATCCAGCCACTATCCCTCTGGGGCATAATATCAGAATGGTCACTCAATATATTAAGGGGGGCATTCACCGGACGATTTGCCACAGACATTACAATAGGAAGCCTCATTGCTGAGGCTATGGGGAGCAACTCATGCATCAGCATCAAACCCTGAGAACAGGTTGCCGTATAAGCCCTTGCACCCGTTGCTGAAGCACCTATACAAACACTCATAGATGAATGCTCGGATTCAACCGTAACATACTCTGTATCGGTCTTCCCATCAGCAACTAAATCCGATAGGTGTTCTGCTATGTGAGACTGAGGGGTTATGGGATAAACAGCGGCTACATCTACATTACACATCCCCACTGCCTCCGCAGCAGCTAATGCCACTTCCATACCAACACGGTTGCGCTTTGCCATACTTACCCCTCCTCCACCATTTCTATTGCACCTGTCCAGCATTCGTGCGCACAAATCCCGCATCCTTTACAGTAATCCAGGTTTGCCATAAAATAACCATCTTTATCCTGACTGACACACCCCTCAGGACAGTATACATAACAGATGCCACATTTGATACATTTTGAATTATCCCATATGGGGCGAAGTGACCTCCAGCCCCCTGTGTGATACTCCTTTGCGCTACCAGGTGTAAGAATTACATTTCCTGGTTCAATCTCCCGCCAAGTTGCTTCTGCCATAATGACACCTCAAATTCCATCTATATTGCTAACTTATTTTCACTTCTTTATAAGCCCTATTCAGGGCATTAATATTTTTATTTGCTATCCTCCCGAATCTCTTCTCCAGTGGAGTCTTTAATGAGGCTACCTTTACTATGGGCACTACCTTAAGAAAAGCACCGAGCATTGTCGTATTCACAATCGGGACACCCAGCTCATCCCAGGCTATCCTTGTAGCATCCACAGTTGCAACCTTACCCGAAAACCCGAGTTTTTTCTTCATTTCTTCGGCACTCATCGATGTATTGATAACTATAACTCCCTCTGGTTTCAGCCCATCTGTAACATTAACCACATCTACAAGCCCTGCATCAAGGACAACAACCGCATCTGGTTTATAAACATAATGCCTTATTTTTATCTGTTTCTCATCAATGCGTGTGAATGCAGCAACCGGAGAGCCTCTTCTTTCCGGACCAAACATCGGAAAGCCCTGCCCATACTTATCTTCCTCAATGGCAGCGAGCGTTAGCATCTCTCCTGATGTTACTGCTCCCTGCCCACCTCTTCCATGCCACCTTATTTCTAACATATTAACTCCTTACAGATAGAGAAACCTTTCTTAGCCAAATTTTTGGTATCTATTGTAATTTATCATTGATCTACTGCACCATATTTATATATTCAAAACAATTCGAAAAATAATTTTTACCTGACAGCTATTTTCCTATGTTTCCACTGTTTTGTTCTACAGTGCACAGATGCAATGGCCAGATACACTCAAATTTTCTATTAATGATCTTCAGGACCTGTGTTTGGGTACTATTTTGCCTCTCGAAATCCTTATAATTGTAAAATTTTACGGGGCCGAACGGGGTTACCATGAAAGTTTTATCTAATGCCGTCCTTATACCTTTAGAACTATAATTTTTGGCCCTTCCCAAAGAATCTGAAGCAAGGATCAGTGCTGAATAAGCTTCAACACCATGATAGTCCGGTGGCGTAGAATAAAGTTCCGTATATCGTTCATAATATTCTTTCGCCCCTGGATATCGTAAATTAGGTGTCCATAAAGTTGCGGTCAACACATTGTTGGCAGAATCCCCTGCCAATTCTATAAATTTGTTTAATGTAAAACCCCCGGCTCCTCCACAAAGTAATGATTTAATCTTTATTTTACGTAACTCTTTAACCAGGCAGACAGCATCTTTGAGATAAGAGACCATATAGATTACATCAGGAGGCTCTTCAGTTAAAGGAGCAATCATAGGGCGAAAGTAGGTTGAGCTGGCCTTTTCTTCGACATAGCCGATTACTTCCTCTATCTCAATTGAGTTGTCACGACAAAACTCAATCACTCTCAGTGCACTGCTTGTCCCATACATGCCGTATTCGTGGATAATGGCTATGGATTTTGGTTTGAGCTCCTTGATCCAGAAATCTTCCAGCCCTTTTGTGTATTCGCTGACCGGCGGATTTAGCCTGTAGATATTCTTCCAGCCCATTTTAGTAATCTTGTCAGCCGAGGCTGTGCAGATGAGAAAAGGCACATTTAATCTCTGAGCAATCCTCGCCATAGCATAAGTAGAATTACTCCCGTAGCCGCCAACCAGCATAATTGCCTTAGATTCAGTAACCAATTTTTCAATAACCTGCTCCCCTACAGACGCTTTCCCCTGGTCATCACCATATACAAGCTTTAATAAACGACCCTTGATTCCTCCTGCTTTGTTAATGTCCTTTTTTGCCATTTCGAATGAATTTTTCATCAGGATCCCAAAGGGTTTGAGATCTCCCGACAATGGAATAGGAACTCCTATAATGATCGGGCTGTTATTTTCTGAAATATTTTTTGATACCCCCCCAGTTTCCAAGTTGGCTGAATATACTACCCCTGGAAAAATTACAATGAGAAGCAGTATAAATTTTTTAAACATCTCTCTCATATCTCATCCCTCAGTTATGGCTAAACCAAGCCAAAAAAATCTCTTTTTTATTTTCGCGAATACACAACTATATACCTAAGTAAGCCTCCTTCACATGATCGTCTGCCATGAGTTCCTTGCCTGTACCTTCGAGGATAGTTCTTCCAGTTTCCAGGACATAGGCCCGATGGCACATAGCTAAGGTCTGCCTCACATTCTGCTCAACGAGAAGAACTGTGACACCTTCTCCATTGATCTTCTTCACTGTCTTGAATATCTGAACCACGAGGATCGGGGAAAGGCCCAGGGACGGCTCATCCAACATCATCAACTTAGGATGCCCCATCAGTCCCCTGGCCACAGCAAGCATCTGCTGTTCACCCCCGGAAAGCGTTCCTGCCATCTGTTTTTTTCTCTCACCCAGTATCGGGAAAAGCCCGTATACATAATCTATAGTTTCATAGCGCTTCCCTTTCGCATCACCACGAAGTGAACCCATGATCAGGTTCTCCTCTACACTCATATCAGGAAAAAGGCGCCTCGCTTCAGGAACGTGCACAATGCCTTGCTCAATAATCCTATTGGCCGGCAATTGATCCAGACGAATACCATGAAACTCTATTGTCCCCTTCTCTGGCGTGAGTGCCGAGGATATGGTCTTAAGTGTGGTGGATTTTCCCGCCCCGTTAGCGCCCACCAGAACCACGATCTCATTCTCCTTTACCTCAAAGGAAACATCCCAGAGGACCTGTAAATCTCCATAAAAGACATCTATATCATTAACTTTGAGCATATTCCTCCCCCAAATAGGCTTTAATCACCGCCTCATTATTGGCAACCTCCTCAGGTGTACCTGCACCAATGGTCTGGCCGAAATTGATAGCATGGATGCGATCCGATATGGTCATAATTACCTTCATTATATGTTCTATAATCAAGATCGTTATGCCATTATCCCTTATCTTTTTAACCAGTTCAATAGCCTCATCCAGTTCTGAAGGATTTAAGCCTGCGGCAGTTTCGTCAAGAAGTAAAAATTCCGGTTTTGTAGCGAGGGCACGGGCAATCTCAAGCCGTTTTCTTCCCCCTATGGGAAGACTCTTTGCCAGCTTATCTTTTTCACCTGTAAGATTAGTGAATTCCAATACCTCTAATGCCTCCTTCTGGGCTTGTCCTATGGTATTGACACGACAAAAGGCAGACGCGGTTACATTTTCCAGCACCGTCATCCTCGCAAGGGGTTTTACAACCTGGAATGTACGGCCTATACCAAGATGACAGACCTTATGAGTCTTCAACCCCTTTATACTTTTTCCTTTGTAGAGGACATCCCCGGAAGTAATAGGAAAGTAATTATTGATAGAATTAAAGATTGTGGTTTTCCCGGATCCATTCGGCCCGATAAGACCGAATATCTCGCCTTCTTCTACATGGAAGGTAACATTATTTACCGCCTTGAGCCCTCCAAAGGCCTTAACGAGATTCTTCAATTCAAGGAGTGCTGACATATCAACTTCTCCCTTACATTCTTATTATATAGTAGATGGTTTAATTCTAAAAACATACCGTTTAATTTTCGACCAATCGCCCACAATGCCATTCGCTAAAAACATGATCGCAAATACAACCAGCAGGCCGAAAGCCATTGCGTGTCCCTGGCTTATCCATTTTGGAGCCAGGCCAAAGAAGGCACTTCTGAATGTTTCCTGAACTCCCACCATAACAAAGGCGCCGACCGCAGGACCCATGATGGTGCCGACTCCGCCTACAATCCCGACCAGAATGGCCATAATAGATATATAGTGCAAGGAAAACACCACCTCAGGATCAATGAAGGCCATATAATTCATATAAAAAGCGCCTGCCATACCTGTAAAAAAGGAACTTGCCAGAAGAGACACATTTTTATAAAGAGTTGTATTTATGCCCAGGGATTCAGCTGCATCCTGATCCTCCCTTATGGAGACAAAATAATATCCCCATTTGGACTTCATAATCAGATGCATGACATAAACACAAGCGAAAGCTAATAATAACGCGAGGTAATAGTAAGGAAGTTTGCTTCTAAAGGTCTGGATGATGAGGATCCCTACCATTCCTTCGGTCAGGCTTTCCCAGTTGGTGGCGATGAGTCTGAATATTTCGCCTCCAGCGAGAGTCGCCAGGGCAAAATAAGGGCCCCTCAATCTAAAACAGACCCAACCCACAAAAAGCCCGATCAACATGGCCACAATACCTCCAAACATCATACCCCACCAGGCAGATATCCCCAGTTTCGTAACAAATATACCGGCGGTATACGCACCGACACCGAAAAACATGGCATGTCCGAAAGATACCTGACCGGTGTATCCTGCTAAGAGGTTCCATGAAGAACCGATTAAAACCCATATAAAGGCAAGGATAAGCAGATGCTGGTAGTAGTCAGAGCGGACAACCAGTGGAAAAACTAAAAAAACAATCCCCAGAATAACTAATGCCAGATTTCTTTTCGTCATAGTTCCATTTCCTCTATGATTTAATAAGACGTTTTAGACCAACCAGACCACCGGGTAAAAAGACCAGGACAATCACGAAAATCAAAAAGCCGACCATGTCTTTATAACCCATGCCAATATAAGTCGCGCCAAGAGATTCCGCAATGCCCAGGGTGAGTCCGCCAAATATTGCTCCCACAGTACTTCCCAGGCCTCCCAGTATACAGATAACAAACGCCTTCAGAGTAAAGGGCCCCCCAATATCAGGAAAAAGATAAAAGATTGGTATTAACAAACTTCCAGCCGATGCTACCAATGCCGAACCCAGACCAAATGTTATGATTGTAATACGAGTGCTGTTCACACCCATCAATGTCGCCGCTTCTTTATCCTGAGCAGTAGCACGGATGGAACGACCTGTGTCCGTTTTAGCAAGGAACCAGAAAAGCACCACTGTAATGACAATCGCAAAGATAAAGGCGATACACATCGGCAGATTAAAAGAGATATTGCCAATAAAGAAAGCTTGACCACCGTATGATGTTTTAACTGTCTTATAATCCGACGTAAAAATAAACCTGCATATCTCAGCCAGAACCATGCCCATTCCAACGGTCATCAAAACCTGATTTTCAGGGAGAATGGATTCTTTTTTCATCAATGGATTCAACAGATATTTTTGCAAAAAACAGCCCAGGAGAAACAGGCCCGGCATGGCAACAATCAGTGAAAAATAAGGGTCAACATGCATATAGGCGGATAAGACAAATGTGATATACATGGCCACCATCATCAACTGCCCATGGGCGAGGTTTATAATCCCCATGACACCCATGATCAGCGACATACCTATTCCAATCAGGCAGTAAATACCGCCTATGAGAATCCCAGCTACGAGCGTCTGAATAAAGACATCCATCTGAAGTTCCTTTCACAAAATTCTTTATAGGGTGAACTACCACCCAGTAATCTGGGTAATAGTTCATTCACCCCTTTGCATTAGTATCCCCAGACTTTCAGCCAGTTTACAGGATAATTGAATTTTTTCGTCGCATGCTTTGTAGGCCAGACCAGTTCCAGTTTTCCATCGAGCCACTGTACCACATAGGTACCTGCTATATTCTGGTTTTTCAGTTTACCCCAAGTAGTGAATTTAACCGGCCCAAAAACCGTCATCATGTCTGTTTTAGAAAGCGCCTTCTTGATATCGGTGTTTTTGTATGATTTAGCTCTCTTAAGAATATCAGCAATCACATAGCATGCAGCATATGCCTCTGCCCCATGATACTCGGTCGGTCTTTTATGCTTTGCCACGAATTTATTATAATAATCCATGGCCCCCGGGAAAGGAAGAACCTGATGCCAGAGTGTGGCTGAGATAACTTTATCGGAAGCTTTCCCCGCATTATCCACGAATTCCGGCAGTGTAAAACCGGCGGCTCCACCAACGAACATCTTCGGCGTCAATTTCAATTCTCTTGCCTGCTTCATAAGGAGAGAGGCATCCATAATATAGGATACCATATAGACGATGTCGGGATTGAGTCGTTTAATCTGGGTCAAAACCGGTTTATAATCAATTCCGCCATGCTCATACCCCTGCTTTAAAAGCACCTTATACGCTGCATTGTCACAGATCTTTTGAAAAGATTTGGCGCCTTTCGTACCAAAGAGAGAATTCTCATAAAGAATGGCAACCGTCTTAGGTTTTACCTTTTCAGCAAGCAGAGTTTTAACAGCATCCGCATAATGGCTTACTGGCGGATTCAATCTGAAAATCCAGTCCCACCCTGAACCGGTAATCTTATCCGCAGAACCAGTATTCACCAAAAAAGGCATCGCATTTTGCTGGCAGACACCAGCCACGGCATAGGTCACCGAACTGCTGTACCCACCGCCAAGCATAACAACCTTGTCTTTGGTGATAAGCTTTTCAACAACAGAACGGCCCACATCCGGCCGGCCCGTGTCATCTTCTATGAGTAACTCCAATGTTTTCCCATTAATACCGCCTGCTGTATTGATCTCTTCCAGAGCCAAGTCAAAAGAGAGCTTCTCAACCTCTCCAAATTTGGCCTGGGGACCGGTAAGTGGAAGAACAATGCCCACCTCTACTGTGTCAGCGGCCATGGAAAAGGATGGCCAGAGACTGAAAATCACGGCAACTGCTAAAACGAGTCCTATCAATATTTTTACTTTTTTCATTATACTACCCTCCTTTTGTGATTAAAAATTATGTTAACAAATAAAAAACTATTATATTCCTATCTGTTCACGGGTTCACGGTTCGGAGGTTCAAGGTTGACCAAAAATTTAAACCGTGCATAAATACCATAACCTTTTATGATCTGAATGATCATGCCTGACTCACCAACGCTGGCAGTTATGGTTTCATTATGCACTTCTAAGCCTATGAGCAAGATCAAAGAAAGAAAGGCAGGGCCGAACCTTTTTCAACCGTGAACGGTTACAATTATTCTTAAATGGTTTTTTATTAATTATGCTCGCTTGCTGTTTCAATCTTTTGTTTAATCTTGCTCGGTGCGACAGAGAGTCAGCCTTTATTTTAGGTTTATTTATTTCAATAGTTTGGTCAATCAGGTAACTCACTTAAAAATCAAAAGCCATATCCTATAGAAATGGGAATTGATTCTGTTTTGGATTTATTTCCAATTTCTATTATGGATAAATATCTAAGTGATATTTACTAAACTGAATAATACACATGAAGAGGGGTTTTCAATCGGTAAAATTCTGATTTTCTTGTAGTAGATTTTCTTACAGGTGAGAATTTCTTGCTGGAATCACGATTTAATAAGCCTGTTTTGGATGGCAAAGCGAGACAGATCTGCATTGTTTCGCAGGTTAAGTTTTATTAGCAATCTGGATCTGTAGGTATCTACGGTCTTGATGCTGATGCAGTAGGCCTCGGCAATCTCTCGATTGGTCTGACCTAGGGCCAGGCACCTTAGCACTTGAATCTCTCTATTGGAAAGGCATTCCAGCGGAGAAAGGTCATCTGCTTTCTTACCCACGCGCATCGCTAAAAACTCTGCTGCCGAGTCAGTGAGATAGCGTTTACCTGAATACACTTTGCGGATGGCATTCACAAGTGCCTCGGGTGCAGATCTCTTGGTGACATATCCCATTGCTCCTGCACCTATCGCCCTAATCATATATTGTTCTTCCTCATACATGGTCAGGATGAGGATAGGCAGTTTTGGATAGCAAGAGCGCAGCTGGCTGATCACTTCCAGTCCATCCATACCTGGCATGGAAAGATCAATGACTGCTACATCAGGCAATGTCCCATGTACTTTTTGAATGGCGTCATGGCCATCGGCTGCTTCTGCAATAACCACTATATCGCCGCTTTCTTCAATAATACGGCAAAGGCCAGCCCGAACAACACTATGGTCGTCTGCCAGTAATACCTTAATCATTAGACTGCTCCATTATATCCATCGATGGCTAGTCTGAAACAGACTCGGGTGCCCTTACCTGGCTGAGAGTGAATTTCCAGCGTACCGCCAACAAGACTGGCCCTCTCACGCATTCCGGCGACTCCCAAGGCCTCGGATCCCGCTATCTTTAGTGTACTGAATCCAATACCATTGTCTGATACAACTAGTTCCAATATGCCGTCTTGTGCTCGCAGGGCAATATCTACTTGGGTGGCAAAGGAATGTCGCGCCACGTTTGTTAAGGCCTCCTGTGTAATCCTATAGGCTGCGGTAGCCACAATATTGTTTACGGTTGGAACATCTAGATGTTGAAAATTGCAAGCAATCCCTATGCGTTTCTCAAAATCAGTACAGTACCACTCCAACGCATCGATTAGTCCCAGATTGTCCAGCACTCCGGGTCGTAGCCGGACAGCCATTGCCTGGACCGCGTCAATAGTCTTATCGATCAGGTCACGCATTGTCGAGGCCCGTTCTGAGGCTTTGGTATCCGTGTCCTTCAGGCGTCCCCGCAGCCATACTGAATCAAGGCGGAGCGCTGTGAGAACCTGACCAAGTTCATCGTGCAGTTCCCTGGATATGGCAGTGCGCTCTTTCTCTTGGCTGGCCATGATCCTGCCTGAAAGACGCCTGAGTTGATCCTGAGCTTTTTTGATTGTGCTGATATCTGTTGAAATCCCGCACACGCCACGAATGGAGCCTTTTTCATCGTAGAGGGGAAATTTCACTGAAAGATAGGTGCGAATGCCATCCTCTTGTGGAATGCGTTCCTCTATCTGAACAGAACCCCTTTCTTTGAGGACTTTTAGATCGTTAGCTCGAAGTTTGTCGGCAATCTCCTTTGAGAAAATATCGTAGTCGCTTTTTCCCTGAATTTCCTCATTGCTTATGCCGAATAATTTTTCGAATCTGGGATTGACAATAATATAAAGGCACTTTTTGTCTTTGATATAGACCATTGCGGGAGTATTTTTGAGAATACTTTGGATCTCCCTTGTCCTTTCCGTTACCTGCCGTTCGAGATCTTTTGAGTAGCGGCTCAGATTTTCTTTGGCAACCCTGAGCTCTTTCTCCGTCTTTTTTTGCTCTGTAATATCGCAGCTAAAAAGAGCCACTCGTACCACTTTTCCATGGGCATCGAAAATAGGATATACATTGGTATCCAAATATCTGCTTTCACGATCGTCTTCATAATGAACAGGTTTACTTGAACGAACAACCTCATCGTGATACGCCTTCCTGTGTTGTGCAATGTCAGGAGAAAATAGGTCAAAGGAGCACAATCCGATAAGTTCATCCAAGCTCTTGCCAAATGCATCAGCAGCTGGTTTATTCAATGCAAGTATGATCCCTCTGGTATCTAAAAGCAAGGCCCTGTCCGTGGGGGCGTTCAAGAGTGCTTGCGCTGTCTCCTCGCTCTCTTGAAGTGCCTCCTCGGCGGCTTTCCGTTGAACAATTTCATTGCTTGCCTTTCTATAGAGCAAGGAAACGGACAATCCGATAAGAACACATAATAGCAAGATTACATTACCTGCAATCCCCTTCAGGGGATCAGTAACACTTTTGGAAATTGTCTTTAGGCTTTGCATGAAAATAATATTCCAACCCTGATAATTATCGATTTCTATTTTGTGGATGAGGTATTCATTTCCTGACTCATCAACAGCATGTTTCCCGGTTTTCATGTCCAGGCCGATCCAATTCCATGGCCCTTTTCCAAATTGTTGTGACCTGGCAATCTGAGAAATTTCTTTAGGGGGAAGTTTCCATAAGGTATGGTAAAGCCAATCTTTACGATTGGAAATGAAAATAACACCACGAGGATCTGTGAGCAATACAATCCCTTCATAAGCCTGGTTGAATTCTTCCTCTATGGCTTCTATGGGAGCCTTGATCACAGCAACTCCTATTGGTCTGTCTTTCCCTTCTTTGTTAACTGGATGGCTGTAATAAATCCCACGTTTCTTTGAAGTAATCCCAAGGGCTGTATAGATGGCAGGGTGGCCTTGTATTGCTTGCCGGAAATATGGCCGAAAGGAATAATTTTTCCCCACGAAACTGTCAGATGCATTGCGATTGCTGGAGGCTATAGTATTCCCATCATGGTCCATCAGATAACAGACATTGACGTCCAAAGCACGCTTAAAATGGTCAAGAATTGAATTTGCCTTTACCAATGAGTCATCATCTGTTTTGGACAGGGCCCCTCGTAGTTCCTTAAGGCCTGCCAAAGACCTAACAGATTTTAGGTTTTCACCCAGAAATGAAGAGAGATGACTGGTAATGGTTTCCACATACAAGGCAGCCTGTCTGTCAGCCTCCTTAAATGCGGATTCTTTTAAGGATGAATAGTAAAGGTACCCCCCTGTCAAGGTAGGCAGGAGGGCCAGTAAAGACAAGACTAATAAAATGATACGAAGTTTCATTTCAATTTAACATGAATGATAGAATTCACTTATTACTTTATGGAGGATAGAGGCTTTCGTGTCAAACGTGAAAGCGTTTTATTTTGTGCCTATTCCCTATCTCTGGTAGGGGAAAATACCTACTTTAGGGTGGATGAAATAGGGGTATTATAGATGATACCAATTGCTAAGAAATGTGATCGTCTTATTCACTTCCTTGCGAATTTTATCTTTTTGCCGCCCTGTGATGGTATAGGATCGATCATGCAGACTGCCTACCTCCATCTCAGGACCAAACATCATTCCGCCTACCAGGCCTGCGAATTCATCTTTTGGTTCGATATTATTCAATAGAGCCCAGGCCAGTGTCCAGCATCTGGCTGTGCGATAGATATCATAGCCACCTCCACCAGTGGCCAGGATTTTTCCACATAGCCCTCTCAATTCTTTGATAATCTCAGTATAAGAATTGTTTGTGAGCATAAGGTCAGTTAGCGGATCAGATATCATGGAATCTGCACCTAATTGGACAACTAAGATGTCCGGACTAAAACGCTTAATAAGAGGGATGACAATCTTGTGAAAGGCCTCAAGATAGATTTCATCATCTGTCTTTGGAGGTAAAGGGATGTTTATCGTAAACCCTTCACCATTTCCATCCCCTGTCTCTTCTGCAAATCCACTATATGGATAAATATGATTTCCGCACTCATGTATGGATATAAATTGAACTCTGTTTTCATGGTAAAATGCCTCCTGGACCCCATTTCCATGATGGGCATCAATATCCATATAGCTAATCTTTATGTTATGATTAAGTGCCTCCTTAATGGCTATAATAAGATCATTAATATAGCAAAATCCATCTGCTTTAGACCGATGGGCGTGATGGAAGCCTCCTAAAGGATTAAAGGCAACATCAGTATCTGTATCCAATAATTGAATCATTCCATCCCAGGTTGCACCAGCGCACTTTCTGGACCATTCATATATTCCCCGTAATGGTGGGTTATCCTCAGTGCCGATTCCAAATGAGAACATCTCCTCAAATATTTCACCCTGGCTGACACGTCGAAGTGCCTCAAGGTAATTTTCACTATGGGCAAGAAGAAGCTTATTGTATTCAAGGGATGGAGGGCTTTTTAGGGCCATATGTGGTAAATCTAATACTCCATAGCGGCGACAAAGCTCGAGGGCTTTTTGTGCCCGTTCAGGCTTAAAGGGGTGATCTGGCCCAAAATCATACCGGGCCAATTCTTGTGAATAATAAAAGATGGAATGCAATTCATATTTCCTTTATTGTTATTGCGCTGAGCGTAATAGCTCAATATTTAGGGGCAATACCTCATGGATTCCCGCCTACGCGGGAATGACGAGATAAGATAAGCGGCTGTCATTCCCGCGAAAGCGGGAATCTAATAGGTCAGTATCCATCGGTATCCAAAGAAGCTACCCCTATTTATTGAGCTGATACCGTTGAGCCTTCTAATGTATTCCGAATCAATTCCTTCAACCTGTCTGGATCAATAGGTTTTGTGAGATACAGATCGCAACCACAGTTTTCTTTTATTTCAGCGTTACGAGCATCGGTTTTCGCAGTTAGCATGATTATCTTGACCATGCTCATTTCGTCATCTCTTTTACGCACCGCGCAGCAGACATCAAAACCTGTCATCTTGGGCATAACTACATCCAAAATCAGAAGGTCAAAGCGCTCTTTTTCCAATATCTCCAATGCCTCCTGGCCCCGGGTAGCAACTCTCACCTTATATCCTGAAGATTTAAGTAGTTCCTCAAGGGCCTCAAGTACTAATATGTCATCATCCACCACCAGAATTTTATGAGACATCGTTTCCTCCCAGTGTCTGATCTTCATCATCTTTCTTGCCTCCAGCCAGATAAACAGGCAGGGTTACAATGAATGTTGTGCCTTTATTCAATTCGCTTTTAACTTCGATTTTACCCTGATGGGCCTCAATTATTCGATAGCTAATGGAAAGACCAAGCCCAATGCCTTTGTCAGAGTCTTTAGTAGTAAAAAAAGGATTAAATATTTGCTCTATCTGCTCTGTCGTCATCCCTATTCCTGTATCGCTGAGTCGAATTTCGACCTGCTTGCCTTTTTGACCGAGATCTGTTTGGATGGCCAAAACCTTTTTCGAACATCCTTCCATAGCATCCCAGGCATTAGAGATGATATTTAATAAGACTTGCTCAATTTGATTCTTATCACCTAAAACATGTGGCAACTTTTCACTTAACCCGAGTTCCATTTCTATGCCCTGATTGAGTAATTGTTGTCGAGTGATTGCCAATACGGACAATACAGCATCATTAACATCCATGGCAGTGAATTCAAATCTGGACTGCCGAGAAAACTCCTTAAGTTTTTTCACAATATTTTGAATTCTAAGGTTACATTCCTTGAGAAGTTTTATTCTCTTTTTTGTTTCAGGACTATTATCTGTTTCACTCTCTAATAAATGGAGAAAGGTATCTGATGCCATGAGGGGGTTATTGATCTCATGTGCCACACCGGTTACCAGGTCACCAAGAGCCCTTATCTTAACTGCCTGAATCAATTCCGCCTGGGTGGTAGATAATTTTTCTGACAGTTTTTTTCTGGCTGTAATATCCTGAAAAACTCCCATAGTACCTACAACTTCACCATACTCGTCATACAGAAGGGTGTCAGAAGTCCTAATGGAAACAACTTTACCTCCAATCATCATATCGAATTCATAATCTCGAATGCGCCCAGATTCCCTAAGTTTATTCATGATTTCTCGTGCCTGATTAATGCCACCTTTATAATAGATAGATATGTGTTTTCCAATAATCTGATGACCTCGTAACCCAATAAGCTCCTTAAGCGCCCGGTTGGCATAAGTGATGTATCCCTTAGGATCGGTTGTTACAATGGCATCAATAGAACTTGCCATGATATTTTCCATAAAATTTCTAGATCCTTTAAGCTCTTTTTCCAACCTGAAAAGATTAGGCATATCCTGGGTAATCTCCAGAATCCCTTGAAATTGAACTTTAGAGTCTTTTAGACAGGTAATTGTGGAGATTGCCGGGAAGATACGTCCACTTTT
>Ga0307427_1000733_pt1 | contig 19179 bp, 16 predicted proteins | sample SalMarWE160190MG_FD_202162 | JGI IMG/M metagenome (GOLD analysis project Ga0307427, IMG submission 202162) | Salt marsh sediment microbial communities from the Plum Island Ecosystem LTER, Massachusetts, United States - WE1603-190 | ecosystem: Environmental > Aquatic > Marine > Intertidal zone >... | reverse complement strand
TAAGCTAATCCTTGGCTAAATAAATAAAAGTGTCAGCATAATCAGCGGTTAATTGCAACCGATAGGCCTGCCTTGTTTACCCTGAGCTTGTTGAAGGGAGCGCAGCCGAAGGGGACGGAGTCTAAGAGGATTTTTAATTTACGATTGACGATTTGGAGTTTAGCAAGTGGCGGTAAAAGTTTTGGAATACCACATCATTGCGGTAAATAAAGCAGGTGTTGGGGAACCCAGTAATACCGTGATGGTGGTGCTGTAGGGATAGAGTTTTAAACCACGAAGTACATGAAAAACACGAAGGAATATTGAATTCTTTGATTTAACTTCGCGACCTTCGTGGTGAGCTAATTTACACTACAATAAAAAAACGTTTTTAACCACGAAGTGCACAAAGGACACGAAATAGAATTTGATCAATTGTCTAACCGGGTTATTGGATGTGCTTTGGAAGTGCATCGAACTTTGGGACCAGGTCTCTTGGAATCGACTTATGAGCAGTGCCTTGCGCATGAATTATCTCGGTCAAATATTCCTTTCAAACTCCAGTGGCCACTTCCGGTGAAATATAAAGGCATTAAACTGGATTGCGGATATCGCGTCGACTTATTTGTAGATGATGAACTTATTGTCGAACTTAAAAGCGTTGATAAAATAATGGGAATTCACAGGGCGCAGTTACTTACATATATGAAGCTTTCCGCGGTGAGAATCGGGCTTTTAATCAACTTTAATGTGGAAATTCTCAAGGCCGGAATCAAGCGTTTTGTTCTGTAGAATATATTTTTAACCACGAAGAGCACAAAGGGCACGAAGGATTAGAAAGAGATATAGTATCAATTGTCTTTAACTTCGCGAACTTCGTGTCCTTCGTGGTGAGCTAATTCCCTTCGTGGTGAGCTTTAGATTACAGCAAAGGAGGCTTTTAATATGCTGCAAATCAGGCGTAATTGATTGTAGATAAGGCGTGATATGCCATAGATGAAGCTTGATTTACCGTAGATGAAGCTTAATTTGGCGTAGATAACGTTTAATCTGTTACAGATGAAATTTGAGTTGTCGTAGATGAAGCGTGATATGTCGCAGATGAAGCGTGAGTTGTCGTAGATGAAGTGTTGTATGCCGCATTGCAAACAAGCAAGAATCGAGATAACTCTTTTATTAGCAGTTAGTTAGGTGAGAATAAGCTGCAAAAACACGAAAATGAATGAATTTAACCACGAAGTTCTCGAAGAACACGAAAAAATACTGAATTCCTTGACTTAACCTTCTGGACTTCGTGTCCTTCGTGGTGAGCTTTACATAGCTTTAATTTTGCAATTTTCAATGTTAACTTGTTTTTTAGAAAGGAGTTAGGTAAACGGCACGATTTCCAATCGCAGAAGCAGAGATTATAGTATTGGCACAAGCAATGGAATCAGGACTGGCGGACAATGCGGCGGTTTATCCGGCCCCGCCGGTAGCACCAGCAGATTTGACAGCCCTGATAAGTGCTTATACCACCGCCAAAAATGCCGCTATTGCAGCCCAGGCCGCTGCCGAAGATGCTACCACCAGTAAGGATGAGGCCCTGGAAGATTTGGCAGATGCAATAAAAAGCGATATCCGCTATGCCGAGAACACCGTCGATTTCGATGATGATAAATTAAAGCTCATCGGCTGGGCCGGACGCAAGGAACGCACGCCGCTGGCCCCTCCCGGCCAGGCACGGCTCCTGGAAGCTCCCAAGCAGGGCGAGGGCTGGGTGTTCTTAGACTGGAAGGCACCTATCGACGGTGGTGCGCCCGCAGCTTACAAGGTAATGCGCCGAGAGCGTCCTGAAGGACCCTGGCAAGAAGTCGCTACCGCCGTTATCAGCGAGGCAACACTGGTTGAGCAGCCCCGCAGCAAGGAACTGGAATACCGCATCATCGCCGTCAATAAAGCTGGTGACGGCGAGCCAAGCAATACCGCAATGGTTGTGCTGTAAATTAAGCGAACGCGAAAGGTGCGGAGAAGAGTCTCTGCGCCTTCGGCGTTTTTTTGCAAAATTCTGAATAGCGAAAATCTGATGATCAAAAGACTTTTCTCCAGCCAGTTCCGCATCAACATGGTTTCTAGCGTTGTGGCAACAGTGGTTAACGTTGTCGGGCTTGAGTGCGAGGATGATTGCCGAGCAGGCTACAGCCGACAAAGAAGAAGCACTTGAGAACCTTATCGAGGCAATGAGGGCCGAATGCAGTCAAGCATCTATACAAATGGAGAATATCTGCGGCGAAATCCCACCTGGGACGAGGAAGACTCACCTTGGAAAGCGGAGCAGATATCCAGGATGATCAACAGAAACAATCTCAGCTATCGTTCTGTCTGCGAGGTTGGCTGCGGCGCGGGGGGGATTCTTCAGCAACTGTCCCTGCTGCTACCTAAAGATGTTGTATTTGACGGATATGAGATATCACCGCAAGCGTATGAGATGGCGAAGCTGAAGGAAGAGGAACGACTGCGTTTCCATCTGGAAGATCTCTTGACGGCTGGGACGGAACGTTATGACATACTGCTCGTCATTGATGTGTTCGAGCACGTACCCGATTACATTGGTTTTATCCAAGCGTGCGGATTAAGGGCAAAATATAAAATATACCACATCCCGTTAGATGTGCATGTGTCATCTGTGCTTCGAGCAAGCCTGACAAATGCGAGAGATTCTGTAGGCCATCTGCACTACTTTACCCCAGAAACAGCGTTGGCCACCCTGAAGGACTCAGGGCAGAAAATACTGGACGTGTGCTATACGGACGGCGGAATTGCTTTGCAGAAGATGCATCCATCCACGAAAAGAATGCTGGCCAATATTCCGCGGCGCATACTTTCAAAGTTCAGTGTGCCCCTTGCCGCGAAACTCCTGGGCGGCTATTCCTTACTTGTACTGACCAAGTAGAAGGCTTCGCCTTATGAATTACGAAGAATCCCACTTCACTCCCAAGGAACTTACTCAGAACGATTTCTGCGTTGGTTGTGGATTGTGTGCTGGAATCTGCCCAACCGGGGCATTGACCATCGAGGACGATGACAAGGGAAAACCTCACCCGCAGTTGGATGAGTCGCTATGCGTCAATTGCGGCAAATGCGTGAAGGTTTGTCCCTTCGTCGATCATAATTGCGATGAGGATTCTCTCGGGAAAGAGATATTTGGCGGTGTTCCGGGCATAGAAAAAGGCGAAGACTGCGGCTATTATCTGAGTTCCTATATAGGTCATGTAAACGATCTCGAATGTCGCCTAAACTCGGCATCCGGTGGACTGACCTCGTGGCTTTTGGAGAAACTGTTGGAAAGCGGCGCCGTGGACGCGGTATGTTGCGTCTCACATAATCCCAGGAACAGGGAACACCGATTCGAATTCAGAATGTGCGAGTCGGTCGAGAACATAAGAAACGCGGCGGGATCGAAGTATTATCCAGTCGAGATTTCCGACGTCCTTGCACACATACGAGATAGCAAAGGCAAAAGGTTCGCCATTGTGGGACTGCCCTGCCTTCTCAAAGGCCTTCGTCTCGCGATGGCGCACGATCCGAGTCTTAGGGAGCGAATAAAGTTCACGCTGGGCCTCGTCTGTGGCTCGATGAAGACAAAGTACTTCACCGAATACTTGGCAAAACGATATGGCTCCGATTATGAGAAAATAGACGAGATTCGCTTCAGAGGTTATGACGAAGGTGGACTTGCCTGTAATTATCAGTTTGAGATACAGAGTAAGGTGAATGAAGACGAAGAAATTTTGGGCCGTGTAGGATTTGAAAAGTACAGCCGACTGTTTGGGTCAGGCTTTTTTAGCGTACAGGCATGTCGTTGTTGCGATGACATATTTGCCGAAATGGCCGACGCTTCTTTTATGGACGCTTGGTTGCCAGAGTATATGTCGGACTGGCGTGGAACCAGTGCCGTAATCGTTAGAAATGAACTCATAAACAAGATATTCGCAGATGAACTGCATGGCGGCAAGGCCCTGAATATCGAGAGTGTTCCGATAGATAAAACGGTCGAGACCCAGAAAAATGCCGCAACTTGGGCAAAACGCCCATCATTGACGGCCAGATTGTTGCACTGGAGAAGACGAGGCGTATCGCACCCGAAGAAGAGAATAGTTCTTGCAGAAGATGCACGTGGCCCCAACGCAAGATGGCGTATCTATTTCAGATTTCAAGAATTGCTTAACAAGTTCAGCGCTGTGCTTTGGCGACGAGAGATGAGGTTGAACAAAACAGGAGTCAGTCCGTTTACACGTATGGTCATAGGTGCCGGCGTGTTCCTAAATAGAGTTCTACGAAGGATTCTATGATATACTCGACCTCTTTTGAAAAGCTAAAAGCAGAATGATCTCAAGTAAGGATGACATCCATGAGCAAGGTTCACATTGTTACATTTCATTGGGTACACAACCATGGTGCCGTCATGCAATGCTACGCGCTATGTGAGGCGGTTAAGGAGATGGGACATGAAGTCGAACTCCTTGATTACCGTCCCTATAGAATCTATTTCCGTCAATTCCTGTCATGTTTGCTGCGTCACAGAATTAGAAGACTCTCAGTTGTTATACCTTTTCGGAATTTCCTAAAGAAGTACCTGCCGTTAAGCAAGAAAATATTCTGGAAAAAGATTAAAGTATCGGACACGTTAGCTCCTGATGCCCGGGAGAACATGGATATATACATATCTGGCAGCGATCAGTTATGGAATTACAAAATCACAGGTGGTTTGGATTTCAACTTTCTTCTTGAATTTGCTCCTCCTGGAAGCAAGAAAATTTCTTATGCATCAAGTATGGGAGGGGTTGAATTTCCAGACGACGTCCGTGAACATGTCAAAAAGGGCCTGAATGATTTTTCCGCTATAGCGGCCCGAGAGGAATTCACCAAGAACCAGGTGGAGGAGTTGACGGGAATGGACGTCGCCTTGACCTTAGATCCCGTATTTCTCCGCGATAGTTATTCGGAAATCATTTCTAAGAAAAAGGTGCCAAGCGAAGACTACATAGTGACGTATTGTCTTCAGGACAGCGAGAGATTCAGGAAAGTCCTGAAGATTCTCAAAGAGCGTCATGGCATGCCGGTACTAAATATCGGCCCTGTCATGCCAGAGGGAGCGGATCGGCACATATATTCACTTAGTCCTGGAGAGTGGTTGGGGATGATAAAGAACGCCGATTATGTCGTTACGAATTCGTTCCATGGGCTGGCCTTCTCAATACTGTTCAACCGGCAATTTCTCTGCCTGGGTATGACGGGCGGTGTGAGTTCCAGAAGCGACAGGCTTTCGAATCTGTGTGGCCTATTGCATCTCGAACATAGATTGTTGCTGGATGACGTCGGATTGGATTCCCTGGGAATGGGGTCAGACATAGATTACAGCAAGGTCGATGTCCTATTGAACGAAGAGAGAGAAAAATCCCTGGCCTACTTAAGAAATAACTTGGGGTGATCTGGAAATGGCGTCACGCGGCAAAGGCCTATTGCGAAAATCGTTTATCTACAGTTTGGGCGTAATAGGCGGGAAGGCCATATACTTCCTGTTGATCCCGATCCTGACCTTTTGCATGAGCAAGGGAGAAGTCGGTCGCTATGACATAATCCTGACATCCATTGCATTGCTGTGTCCTATCGTATCCTTATATATTGAACAAGGCGTTCTTCGATGGCTTTTGGACGAAAAAAGCGAGAGCAGCGATGAGGTTATATATACAGCTTTCGTTACCATCCTTCGTAATTGTCTTGTGTTTAGTCTCTTGTACTGGTTTTTGTTTATATGGATAGAATTTGAGTACAAGCTCCTAGTCTATATCTTGATTATATGCAATGCGTTTTTCTTTTACTGTCAATGTGTTCTCAGGGGCACAGGAAAAAGCGTTCTATATGTCATTCTGAATCTTCTCAATCCGTTGCTATTCATCATTTTTGCGTTCTCATCAGTATATTTCCTGGGAATGGGAATTGAGGGGATATTGATCGCTCAAGTATACGCAGCATGCGCCACGATAATCGTGTTTGTCTTGAAGACCCATTTTATCCCTCGGTTCTCTCTTGCACTTGTTGACCGAAGACTAAGCAGGTCTTTGCTCAGTTATTCTATTCCCCTGTTACCGAATTTCTTTAGTTGGTGGGGGATTACGTCAGCCAACAAATATCTCGTCCTTTGCATACTCGGGCTGGAGGCAAACGGCATATACGGCGTTGCACAAAGGCTCGCAGGCGTGTTCTTGATGATTAACACCGCCTTTTACTCAGCGTGGACGGAGGAGTCCATTATTCATTATGAGAAGGAAGATCGCGACAGTTATTTTTCAAACATATTCAATGCATACTCAACTCTTTTTCTTACAACCATTATCCTGGCAATTTCGGTTCTTAAACCAGGCGTGAAATGGGTGATTGATTCAGATTTCTATGAGGTTTGGAAATACGTTCCAATATTATGCCTGGGCGTTGCGTTCAACGCATTCGCTGGATTTTTGGGTACTATTCATCTCTGCGAAAAGAAGACAATAGACGTGTTAAAGACTTCATTGATTGGCTTGCTCGTTACTATCATCCTTGGAGTAGGCTTGGTTGGCCCCTTCGATCTCTATGGAGTCGCCTTCGCAATGCTAGCCGGCAACGCGACAGTTTTTGTTGCCAGGCTTATATTTATACGCAAAATCATGAGTCTAAAAATAGACAAGCTACGGTTCCTGTCCTTGACTTGTTTCGCTTTTCTTTCTTACGGCCTTATTCTACTCGATCAAAAGTGGATTGATCGCTGCCTGATTGGGTGTGCGCTTGTTCTGTTCGCCGTATATAATCAGAACACAATACAACGTATTCTTAAAGGAAGAATAAGATGACGGAGACAAAGCATATACATTATAGAAACACTCTTAGGCTAGTGTTCTTGTGTTTCATATGTAATGCCTTGGCAGCTTACTCCTTGTTTGGAATACCTTTGCCGTGGATGGGATTAGCTCTGGCTCCTGTTGCGGCAGTCGTTTGCTTTGCAAGAACAGGCATCCCCAGTTTCCCCGGGCACGGCTTCCTACTTGTTTATGCCATATACGCGCTTCTGCTTAATCTCTACTATTACGTGGGCGGACAATTCGAAACGCTTATGCCGTCCCTTAGCACGACGCCCTATACAGTGTTCATCTCATTGAGATTTCTCACAATCATTAGCGCGTTCTCTTTTCTAACGGTTCTGTGGTTCTTGCTGCGGCAAGGCATGGGCGAACAGTTAAAGCGTTTCTTGATCGGCTTGGGATGCATTGTGAGTATTGTGGGCTTGTATATCTATGCGGCTCAGAAGCTGGGGTTGCCGGAATTACCTCGGACACGCGTGGGGACAACCGGTCTGGCTGTGGGAGAAGTCAGATTTACTTACGCTTTTCATAGAGTGCTTGGGACGTTCAGAGAACCGAGCCACTTGGCCGAATGGCTGATCCTGCCCATATTTCTGGCGTTCAGCGAAGGGAAAAAGCGCCTACTCAGCCAGATATTGATGAGTGTTACGATGCTTATGACAGGCAGCATGACGGGAATTTGCAGTTCTGCAATAGGTGTTATTGCTGCGCTTATATTTTTCAATCCCCTCAAAGGCAAACAGATAAAAATCATCTGTTCGATGCTGATACTTGCGTCGCTTTCTCTTTTTGTCGCCCAATCCAGCATCTACAGCAACCCCGGAGAGGAAAAGGGGATATTGGACGTCTTAGAAGAAAGAACTGCTGTCATTTTCAAAGGAGGCCTGGCGGCGTCAAACCGAGATTACATTTATGACTACGTCAAGAACAATCCCCCGTCTCTGTTTGGAGTCGGTTTGGGAAACGCCAATCTTCTTCTCGCGCAATATCGAAACAGTGATGCGGTTTCTTCTTTTCTTAATATATTCTTCGCTACCTTGTATTCGACCGGTATTCTTGGCTTGACTCTTATTGCCTGCTTCTTCTTTACGCCCATATACCAAGCACTAAAGAGGAGAAGGGCCTTTGTCCGAGAAAGGAAGAATGTCTTTTTATTCGCAGCTTACATCTCTTATTGCGCTGTCTATTGCGTTGCCTCCGAAGAACTCACTTTCGCTTTTATCACCACATACGCTCTGTTGCTGAATTCTGTGTTAAAGATGAAAACGACATTCCCAAATGACGACAAGGTGTCTATCGAACTTATCGCCACGGACGATTTGAGCGGGGCGTCCGAAATAGGCGTCCGGTTTTCTGACGGAAGACCGGAAACTACGAAAAGGAAATAGATGCGAATAGCTATGGTCAACATTACCGCGGGAGGAATGAGCGGAGGCTATAAGAAATACCTGTGTAATATACTGCCGCGCATGGCTGATAATCCCGGAGTTGATGAAATATTGTGCTTGGGGCACAGTTCGCTGAATCTGGCTGATTGGTTTGAGACAAGACCCAATCTTTATTTTGCAAACTGTGATTCGTTTAGAATATTGCGGTCTTCGATCAATGTTGATCTGTGGAAGCATCTTGGTGGATTTTCTCCTGACATCATATTTATACCGACCGAACGATTCCTGAAATTTCGGGAAGTCCCTGTGGTCAACATGGTGCAAAATATGGAGCCATTGGCAGACGTTAATGAGGGCAACCCTATATCTGAGAGGGTTGAAAATTGGTTTCGTGTTTACTACGCGAAGCGGGCTGTAAAAAAAGCGGATAGAGTAATTGCCATTTCTATATTTGTAAAAGAATTTTTAGTAAAAAAATGGAATATCTCGGAAGATAAAATAAGATTAATCTATTATGGCATAGATGGTTCTAAGAATAGCAATGCTATTAAACCGTCAAAATTACCTACTGACTGGGAAGGAAAATTTCTTTTTACCGCCGGTTCAATTAGGCCGGCGCGAGGGTTAGAAGACATTTTGAGGGCAATGCATTATTTGAGCAGCGAGGGTGAAAAATCTATAAGGTTAGTAATTGCAGGAGATACGGTACCTAATATGGCGGTATATAAAAATAAATTGAAGAGGTGGGTTGAAAAACACGGGTTTGCAGATAGGATATGCTGGGCAGGAAATTTGGGCGAGGATGAGATGAAATGGTGTTATAACAATTGCAGTGCTTTTGTTATGAGCAGCAGGGTTGAATCCTTTGGCCAGATAGCCTTAGAAGCGATATCGCACGGGTGTATTTGCATTTCCGCGGACAATCCTTGTTTACCAGAAATTTTTAAAGATGCAGCGGTTTATTACCCGCCTAAAGATAGTCAATCTTTGGCAAAAAGCATTAAATCCATTTTAAGTTGGAATCCCAGGCAAAAAGAAGAAATGGCTGTTCGGGCCAGAAATCGGGCAGCTATGTTCTCCTGGGATGTTTGTGCTACGAAAACCGTAGAAGAACTAATCAAGGCTTATAAAAACTAGGAAATTAATATGAGAATACTCGTTACTGGTGGGTCGGGTTTTATAGGGACCAATTATATTGAGTTGTTATTGCGAGATGGTAAAGCCGAGTTTATCAATGTGGATAATAATCATCCGCGCAACGTGGTCCATCAAAAGTTTTGGCGCCGATGCGATATTCTGGATGCCTCGCAACTTGAAAGAATAATAAAAGATTTTAAGCCGACTCACGTTGTTCATCTTGCGGCAAAAACTGGATTAGATGAAAAACAATTAAGTGAGTTTGCGGCAAATATAGACGGCGTTGAGAATATGGTGCGGATTTTAAGGGAAGTGTCGTCTGTTGAGCGGGCTATATTTACTTCATCGCTACTTGTTTGCAAGATGGGCTATGTGCCTAAAAGTGATACCGAGTATAAGCCGACTACATTTTACGGACAAAGCAAGGTTTGCGGAGAACAAATTGTCCGTTCGGCAAAAGATTTGCCGTATGCCTGGACGATCATTCGGCCGATATCCGTCTGGGGTCCATATGCGGAAGAGCCGTATAGAAACTTTTTTCAATCCGTATCGCGTAATTGGTATTTTCATATTGGCCCTGGGCATTATAAGCGGTCTATGGGGTATGTGGAAAATATGGTTTATCAAATTCATAAATTACTTTTGGCTCCGGTTGAGAAGGTAAACAGAAAAGTTTTTTATTTAGGGGATAGTCCACCGGTAGATCTGTATGAATTTGCAAATGAAGTTCAATCGGTTTTAGGGGTAAGGAAAATCAAGAATTTACCGCTTTGTGTTGTTAAATTAGTGGCAAAAAGCGGCGATATTCTTAAAGCTATGGGATGGAAAAAGTTTCCCTTAACCAGCTTCAGGTTTAATAACATTCGTACGGAATATATGTTTGACCTTCAGCCAATTATGGATATCGCGGGACATTTACCATATGATTTTAAAACCGGTATTAGGAGAACTGTTCAATATATGCGCGAAGCAGGAGAAATTTAAGTAGATAATAACTAATTCAAGGAGTAAAGACTATGTTAAAAATCTTAGTTACTGGTGGATTAGGTTTTATTGGGACGAATTTGGTTAATGAGTTACGCGCGCGGGGGCATGATGTATGGACCTGCGATATACTTCAGGGAGCAGACCCTAAACACTTCAAGGCTGATACCGGAGTATATCAGCAGATGGATTGGATTTTTCGTCAGTATAAATTTGATTATGTGTATCATTTAGCTGCTGAGTATGGTCGTTGGAATGGAGAAGACCACTATGAGAATCTTTGGCGGACTAATGTTATTGGTACTAAAAACATGCTTCGCCTTCAGGAGATACATCGTTTTCGAATGATTTTCTTCAGTAGCGCTGAAGTTTATGGGGATTATGATAAACTGATGACTGAAGATGTAATGGATAAAGTGCCAATCAAACAGATGAACGACTATGCGATATCAAAGTGGGCAGGAGAATTACAGTGTTTAAATTCAGCAATAATGTTTAATACCGAGACTGTACGGGTTAGGCCGGTCGGCTGTTATGGCCCGCATGAATATTACAGCCGTTATCGAGGCGTAATCCCCATTATAGTGTATAGCTGTTTGCATGGGTTAAAATTTACGGTTTACCGAGGGCATATGCGTATTTTTGATTACGTAGAAGATACCTGCAGGACTTTTGCCAATATCATAAGCAACTTTATTCCCGGAGAGGTGTATAATGTAGGCGGTAGAGAGGATTGGGCAATCAGCATAGAAGATCTGGCAGCTATTATCTTAAAAGAAATGGGAGCAAAGCCTTCTCTGGCACAGTATAAAGGAGAAGAAAATTTCACTACCCTGGTAAAGATGGTCGATTTTAGTAAAAGTCGTAAGGATCTGCAACATAAGCCCACGGTTGATATTAAAGAAGGTATCCGTAGGTATGTAGCGTGGATGCGGAAGGTGTATGAAAAATAAAAGATCGGGATATAAAAGGAGAAAATGATGGATAATTATAAGTCTTACTATAAAGGTAAAACTATTTTAATAACTGGTGGCGCTGGCGCAATAGGCTGCAATCTTACCATGGCATTAAGCGCGCTAGGAGCAGAGAGAATTATTGTTTTAGATGATCTGTCTAGCGCTGAATTATGGAATATTCCTAATGAAAAGAATGTCCAGTTCATTCAAGGAAGCGTGATTGATCAAAACGAACTTAAAAGAGTATTTAATTTAAAGCCGACTATTGTTTTTCATCTGGCTGCTCTTTTTGCAAACCAGAACTCGCTTGATTATCCAGAGAAGGATTTGGAAGTAAATGGACTTGGCATTTTACGTACGCTTCAATTTGCAAGTATGTCCGGAAAAGTTGAGCGTTTCGTCTACGCCAGTTCAGGTTGTTCAATCTATGGCAGTCATGGTAAATTACCTCTTACAGAAGATCAGGTTTCTTTATTTCATACTACCCCGTATCAGATCACAAAAATGTTAGGAGAGCTTTACTGTAATTTCTTCTTTCATCAGTACGGTTTGCCTGTAGTTAAGACAAGATTTTTCAATAGTTATGGGCCTGGAGAAGTACCCGGACAGTATCGTAACGTTATTCCTAATTTTATTTACTGGGCTTTGTTAGGAAAACCTTTGGTTATAACCGGTAATCCTCAGGCCACTCGTGATTTTGCCTGGGTTTTAGATTTGGTTGATGCGTTGTTGCGTTCGGGATATTGTAAAGAAGCAATTGGGGAGGCGTATAATCTTTCTGAGGGCAAGGAAATTGAAATTGGTTATTTAGCGAAGAAAATAGTAGAATATTCCGGAAGTAAATCAGAAATTATAATTGGTTCAAAAAGGAAATGGGATACAAAAGACCGATTATTGGCAAGCACAGAGAAAGCCTACCAGCTTATCGGCTTTAAACCAAGCATGGATTTTGATGAAGGATTAAAGATTACTATTACCTGGATGAAAAGTAACTTGGAGAATATCAAACTTTCAGCCAAGTTTGGCCCGGGCATTAGTAGCGCTAATGTAGATGTGATAAAGTAGGGGATTTTACTTTTATGCGGATTTTAATAGTTTCGCAATTTTTTTGGCCGGAAAACTTTCGGGTTAATGATTTGAGCACAGGGTTGGTGCAAAGAGGGCACCAAGTTACTATCCTAACAGGAATACCAAATTATCCGGAGGGTAAATTTTACTCCGGTTATAACTTTTTCAAAAATACACGTCAAAACTATTGTGGAGCTCAGGTGATTCGTGTTCCGCTTATTCCACGAGGAAAAGGTGGAAATTTAAATTTAGTTCTTAATTATTTATCTTTTGTTATATTTGGAACATTGCTTGCCCCATTTGTTTGTCGCGAGAAATATGATGTTGTTTTTGTATTTGGTGGCTCACCAATACTTATGGCTATTCCCGCCATTTTTTTAAAAAAAATCAAAAAAATTCCATTAATTTTATACGTTCTAGACTTATGGCCAGAGAGTATTTCTGCCGTAGATGCTGTTAAGTCTCCTTTCTTTTTGACCGTAGTAAGAAAAATTGTGCAATTTATCTATAAACATTGTGATCAGATTCTTGTTCCCTCAACTAGTTTTGTAGGGCAGATTAAGGAAATGGGCATTAATGAATCGAAAATTAATTACTGGCCGCAATGGGCTGAGGATAATTATAAAATTGTTGCTGTTAAAGAAAACTCAACGGAAAGTCGAGAAATGCCCTCAGGTTTTTGTATTATGTTTGCGGGAAATATTGGCGCCGCACAAGGCTTTAAAACAATTATCGAAGCGGCAGAGAAATTAAAAAATCATCTCAACATCCATTGGATTATTATCGGAGATGGCCGGATGAAGCCTTGGGTAGAAGATCAAGTTCGGTTGCGTAAATTAGAGAATACTGTGCACCTCTTAGGGAAACGTCCTATTGAGACAATGTCGAGCTATTTCGCCTTAGCTGACGTGTTGTTGGTTAGCCTAAAAAAAGATCCTATATTTACCCTTACGCTTCCTGCGAAGATTCAGTCGTACATGGCATGTGGCCGTCCAGTCTTGGCGTATCTTGATGGGGAAGGGGCAAGGTTAGTTCAGGAGTCAGGAGCAGGAATTTCTTGCCCTGCAGATGATTATGAGTTACTGGCGGAGAGTGTTTTAAAGATGAATAATCTTACTGATGCAGAACGGAAAGAAATGGGCCTACGAGGAAGAACATATTTTGAGAAGCATTTCACGCGAGATATTTTATTGTCGCAATTTGTGAAGTGGGTTAGAGAAAGGTTGATTAAATGAAAATTATGTTCGTTTTTGGAACTCGGCCAGAAGCGATTAAGATGGCGCCAATTATTTGTCTCCTGAAAATTAGTACCAAAAGTTTAAAACCTATTATTTGTGTTACTGCTCAGCACAGAGAGATGCTTGATCAAGTTCTTAATATTTTCAATATAATACCCGATTATGACTTGAATATTATGCGCCCATCTCAGGATTTGTTTTCTATTACGGCGAATATTTTAATGGGTCTAAAGAGTATTTTAATGAAAGAACAGCCTGATATGGTTTTAGTCCAAGGAGATACAACAACTGCTTTTATTGCAGGACTTGCTGCGTACTATTTACAAATTCCCGTTGGACATGTTGAAGCAGGGCTTAGGACTTATAATAAATATAGTCCATTTCCAGAGGAAGTAAATAGGCGATTGTTAAGCGCATTCGTTGATATCCATTTTGTTCCTACGGATTTGGCGAAATTAAATCTTTTGAAAGAAGATGTGCCGGCTTCAAAAATAGTTGTTACCGGTAATACTGTTGTGGATGCGCTTATAGCCATTAAGCGTAGGCAACAAACTGAGAAGGTAGGAAAAACATTGAAAGAATATTTTAAAAAATCATGGAATTTGGTGATCCCTGAGAAATCGATAGGTAAAAAGCTTATTCTCGTTACAGGCCATAGACGGGAAAATTTTGGGGAAAGTTTTAGAAGCATATGTTTTGCGTTAAAGAAAATAGCTATAGCACGGAAAGATGTTGTTATTGTGTATCCTGTGCACCTTAATCCTAATGTTCAGCTACCCGTTAAGACGATACTAGGCGGAGTCTCTAACATTTACCTTATTAGGCCATTAGAATATCAACCGTTTATCTATTTAATGGACCACGCGTATTTAATTCTTACGGATTCAGGAGGCATACAAGAAGAGGCGCCCTCTTTAGGTAAACCGGTTTTGGTAATGCGCGATACTACTGAAAGGCCAGAGGGAATAACGGCAGGAGTGGTAAAGCTTGTTGGTACTGATAAAAAAAGAATTGTAAATGCTACATTGGAATTGCTGGATAATAAAAGATTGTATAAAAAGATGTCAAAAGCAATTAATCCATACGGTGATGGAAAGGCTGCCGAAAGGATTGTAAGAGTGCTTGTGAAAATATGTACCGGAGGTAAAATCGGACATCTAAAAGGAATTATTCGGTGAAACTGGGAGGCCTTGTCATAGTTATGGCAACACAAATTATACTGTTTATAACAAATACCGTTCTTGTAAATATTGGATTTCTTATTTCTTTTTTAATCAGATATGGCTTGTCAGTTCCTGAGAGCAGTTTTCTGCCGTATAAAAGCAGCTTTGTGTTTCTAACGCTGATATATATGTCGGCGTTAGTTGTTTTTAGAGTATATAAGAGCAGATTCAGGTCGTCGTGGGAGCTGTTCAAGAGGGTTTTTGAGGGACTGTTTTTCGGGACATTGTTGAGTGTTGCTTTCGTTTATGTCTTCAGAATTAATTGGGGTGCCTTCCCGACAAGTGTCTTTGTTCTCTCCTTTTTTATCAATCTTTTTCTGATTTTTAAGGCCAATCAGTTTATTTTGAAGGCAACAAAAAAGATAAAGAGAGAGGTAGTAATACTGGGCGAGGGTAAGGTGGATGATATTGTCGGCAAAAAGGCAAATGTAGAAAAAAAACAAATTGACCAGATTCGAGAATTGCTTACATACACGAATGTTGACGAAATAGTGGTGAGTGAAAAAATCACCAGTGCGAAAGACCTGAATCTATTACTCTATCTGCAGCGAAAGTTAAAGGCTGAAATTCTACTCAGTCCTCCAGTTTACATGGAGCTTTTGTCTGAAAGAATAAACGGAAACTCCTCAGTTGAGTTGCTGAACACTTTCGTGGGCAGGCAATCAGACCTTGATGAATTCTCAATGAGGATACTTGACCTTGTGGCCGGTATAGGCGTCTTGCTTGCTATTTCGCCTGTAATATTTCTGATTTCTTTGCTGATTAAGTTAACCTCGCCGGGTCCTGTTCTTTACAAGCAGCAAAGGGTGGGTAAAGATGGCAAAACATTCACATTGTACAAATTCAGGACGATGGTAAAAGATGCAGAAAAAATGTCAGGTCTTTCGCCAGCAATTGAAAATGACCCACGCATAACAAAAATAGGGAACTGGCTGAGGCGAACCCGATTAGATGAACTGCCCCAATTACTAAACGTGATGAAAGGAGAAATGAGTCTGGTTGGCCCAAGGCCGGAGAATCTATACCGAGTGGGTAATCATAAAGCACTACAGAGCCTCAGACTGGCGGTAAAACCTGGGCTGACGGGCTTAGCACAGATAAGAAGTTTTTATGACCTGAGCCCCAAGCACAAAATCAAATACGATTATTTGTATATCCAGAGACGCTCTTTGATATTGAATCTTTATATCCTCGCAAAGACTATTCCTGTCGTGTTGTTGAAAAAAGGCCAGTGACCCCCTTTACGGTCTGGCTCTCAGCGAATCACCTTACAAATCACCAGTTTTTTGTTCTTCTTGCTGTTCACCCACGTTGAATATTCTTCTTTGGCATTTTTGCCAAACTCCATTTTTTCATCCTCACTCCTGACAAATCTTACTACGTAATCAGCTTTCTTGGGAATCTTCTTCTCGTCATACTTTACCCATTTCCGCTCCGCATAAAAAGCTATACGCTTGTCTGGGACAGCTATAATATCCGTAGGAGCAGTATTTTTGTTTAACCATTCTGCAGTGTCTCGATAACCTTGTTTTTCCCATCGCAGGGGGGTTCTTCTAACGAACTTCGCCGCACAAATACAATATCCAACCACCATAAGTATAAAAAACCAACGTCGTATATTTTCTTCTACTGCCGCATCACTTTTGGAAGTTCTCCCATGGCTCGGCAGGCACGCCGTGGCCTGACGGCTACTTAGCCATCTGGCGATTACATGTAAGCCAACCGGTATATAAAAAACGGTAAATGCAACCAGAACCAATGTGTGTCTCCTGCTGAGAAAGCCCCGGCATAAAGATTGCCATAACAACATGCCAACATTAACAATAATAAATGCTGCAGCAAAAAATGTCTGTTCCAGTGTCTTTGATTGCTTTCGGAAATAATAATAGCAGCCTATCAGCAAAAACGGAGCAAAATAATACACCAGTGTCTCGCAAATATTAGTTATCAGCGTCTCATTTCCTATTACTCCCTTTATTGATAAACCAGCTAAACACATATTTACATCTATAATAGGGCTGTAATTATCGTTGCTAAAGCTCAAAAATGCTGGGAGTTTCCATAAACCCTGCCTGGGAAAAATGTATCCTTTAGACCACATATAGGGAATAGCAATAATGGCAAAACCTGCTAAAAACAAAATTAAAGCCCCTATCGCCTTTGCTCTCTTCATTTTGCCTTGTGGCCGGATAAGGCTAAATAGCAGCCATGCGCTACCATATAGAACCAGCTGACAACACTCAGATCGAACTAGATATCCTAATCCTGCGATTACTCCCGCCCAGCCAAACATCCAGCTCTTGCGGTATTGCGCACCTAATAACAAAAGCAAAAAGCCAACTGCTAAAAACATAAGATGCGGCCAATCACTTATAGCATCGCTACCAAATTCAGCAGAATCTGATAAAATACTCAAAATCAGAACCCCCCAAAAACTTAATCGTGGTCCAACAAAATAACTCCCCACAAAATACAATGCTATAGAGGCAATTACTTTGCTTATAAGCGAAATGACTTGGGCGGAAATAATCCACCCCTGGAGTGATGTTGTAATGTAAAATAATCCTATTATTTTATGCATGAGATAAATGAGAAATGGATATCCCCAAGAGTGCATATTACGCATAGCTCCAACAGGATTATCCGCAATCTGCCTCGCACATTCGACGTACAATGTGCCATCTTTTGCAATCAGAACAGTTGTGGCGATTAGATATATACCTATTCCAAGAACAACTACTAATAAAATTATAATATGGATAATATCCTGTTTATTGACTAATCGAGTCATGGTTTCACCAATTCCATTCTCTTGCCCTGAACACTAAAATTAGCGTCTTATAAAATACTGTCAAGCATAAAACCTGCTGAATCCTCCCCGCCTTTCACATAAAAGCTCTCCCCGCAACCCTCGCAACAGGCGATTCAATGATTGCGGGATTCTACGCAGAAATACTTACATCAATAAAAAAGTTGTCTCTGTTGGTTTCGGCAGGGATTATGGGTTGATTTTCTTCCTTACCGTTCATTTAGGTCCGGGAATCGTTTAATTTTGAATTTGAAAGCCAAAATATCGGAAAAACCTTCAATTATTTCCAGAGATTTCTGTCGAATAGGAATAATAGGAAAAATCTGAAAAAAGCGTAATTTTCACGATTAACCCGGCCAAAACTTGTGCCGATATAATATTTATAACTTGCAAAAGCTTTTTTGAGTTAAAAAAGGAGAATTTAAAATGGGGATTCAGAATTGGTCTGAAGATATCATTCTCGTTGACCTTCCTCAGGAGCCGGAAATAGGCGATGAGCTGAAAACTGCTACTGAAATGGTGCGCGATAGAGGCGATTGCGATGTGGTAATTGATTTTTCGAAGGTCGATATTGTAACATCTTCGAGCTTGTCAAAACTGCTGAAGCTGCGCAAGCTGCTGGCCGACTGCGGACACAGGCTTGTCTTTTGCAGCGTTGCCGCTGCAACCAAAGGTATCTTTACAGTAACCGGCCTTGATGGAATTTTTGAAATTGCAGACGATAAGTTCGTCGCCCTGGCCGGCCTTCAGATGGTCAGGTAGTCAGCAAGCCACATTAACAGGGTTGACAAAAACTTTTCTATTGATATAATATAAGTTGACCCTTGTCGAGCCGGCTACGAAGACCGCTTAAAAACAGCGGTGTTCGTACTCTGCTCGCAGGGCTTTTTAATACCGCAGTAACAACGAATTACGGCGGATTTTTCCCGGTTGGGGGGGCAAAATAGGAAATGATGAGATGGAAAAAGAAGCTCTGGAGCAAATCGAGCAGATAACAGGTTATAAATTTTCCGACCGTAATCTTTTAGCCCAGGCATTCACTCACACATCTTCGGTTGATAACCGCCTTTTAAGCAACGAGCGATTAGAGTTTCTCGGCGACGCCATTTTGGCAATGGTGATTTGCCAGAGCTTGTACGAGCGATTCTCAAGATATCTCGAAGGCAACCTGACAAAAATCAAGAGCATGCTTGTCTCACGCAGGACATGCGCCCGGGTCACCAGGCGGCTGGAGCTGCAAAAGTTCCTAAGGGTGGGCAAAGGTATGGCCCTGTCGCCTGCTTTGTCGGGCTCTCTTGCCGCCGGCGTGCTGGAAGCCACTATCGCAGCAATCTACATCGACGGCGGATTTGACGCTGCCCAAAGTTTTATCATAAAGGCTTTCGGCCCAACTATTGAGCAAGCTGACGCAGAACAAATCCAGGGCAACTACAAATCTCTGTTGCAGCAATACACCCAGGAGCATTTCAATATGACGCCTGTTTATGTGCTGCTCGACGAAAAAGGGCCCGACCACAAC
>Ga0307427_1000731_pt1 | contig 19182 bp, 17 predicted proteins | sample SalMarWE160190MG_FD_202162 | JGI IMG/M metagenome (GOLD analysis project Ga0307427, IMG submission 202162) | Salt marsh sediment microbial communities from the Plum Island Ecosystem LTER, Massachusetts, United States - WE1603-190 | ecosystem: Environmental > Aquatic > Marine > Intertidal zone >... | reverse complement strand
TGCCTATGCGAGTATTGAAAAGCTTGCTGCACGCAGCAAGATGAGCTTTCTTCCTCTTCTCTTCACACCAACACACAATGCTCGCTAACAGACACCTGTCCTAAGAACAAGCGACAAAGGATCTCTGCTCCCCGCCTACACGTCCTTTGCAACGGTGTCTACATCTCTACCCTTAAGCTTGTGGGATAAATGTATCTACCAAGGAGAAACAGTGATGTGTGCACTGCGGAATTCTTGCCGTTGTCCCTCTTATTTGGGCCACGAAAGCAGCATCACAGGGTATGAGATGGGAGACTTTTCTTCTCTGCCTTGTTGTGCAGCAAAAGCTATGTCAGTAAACTACTCGGAGTACAATCACTATGAACAATCTAGGAGAGCGGCTGCAGCGTTTCCGACTAGTACAAGGATGGACTAAGCGAGTTATGGCAAACCAATCCATCATTCAGACCTATTCACCGAGGATGTGGAAAGGGTTTGTTAAGCAATGACAAGAATCAATCGCGTGGCCCTCACAGGGTTCAAATCCTTTCGGAAGAAAACAGTAGTCCCATTCTTCGACGGTCTGACCGCTGTTGTTGGAGAAAACGGTTCTGGGAAGTCAAATCTCTTTGACGCTATCAGTTTTGTTATGGGAAGGAGATCTTCGCAGTTACGATCCGATAGAATGGAACACCTGATTTTCAATGGTGGAGAAAAATATTCTCCTGCCCAAGCTGCCGAAGTTATTCTTCATCTTAGCAACACCGATCATGTATTCGATCACCTCCTTACAAATGGTGATTCCCCACCAGAGATCACTATTGGCCGTCGTATCAGCCATGGCGCTTCTTCCTATTACTTCATGGGTAAGGCTTGCTCGCGAGCAATGATTGACCAAGTATTGGTACAAGCAAAAATAGACCCTGATGGACAACAGCTGATCGCCCAAGGAACACTCACCAAGGTGATAAGAGACAACGCAGTAACACGCCGCCAAATCATCGATGACATCTGTGGTATTGCTACCTATGACGAGAAACGAAAGAAGGCAATCATTGAGCTCAAAGAAGTGAAATCTAAGCTAAATACCCACCGTATCATTCTGGCGGAACGCCGCCGCCGACTCCTCTCTCTTTCACGGGAACGGGATGCAGCACTGGAATATCAACGCATGACTCAAGAATTGGATCGCTTAGAAGCATCCATCCGATACTCAAAGCGAAAGAAAGCCGAGGAGAAGCTCCTTCTCTCCGAAAAGGAATGCGCTCAAATCTCAGGGCGCATAAGGACGCTACAGGAAGAGGTAGAGAAACTTGATCTCCAAATTGAGAATAAGGAGTGGGAACTTGAAAGCGTTCAAGAAGAGCTGGAAAACGACGGACAAATTGATCTGATTAAAGAAGTTGAGCACCTGCGATCGGAAATCTCACGAAAGCAGGGGGAGATCGATTTGAAACGCCAGCAAGCCACTAATCTCCAGCAGATGATAGATGAAGTAGCACGGATCAAAGCCACCGAAGAGGCACGGACCAAAACAGCAGCAAGACGCAGTGGTGCTGTGCAAGCCATACTTGAGCACAAGCGTAGCGGAGTCTACGGAACCATTGCATCAATCGCAAGACCCAATTCTGGTTTCGAGATACCTTTTGAGACAGCAGCTGGAGGCCACCTGAACGACATCGTTGTTGACTCACGTGAGACAGCAATCAACTGTATCAACTATCTGAAGGAGAATAATCTTGGCCGTGTACGCATCCTCCCATTGCGCAGGCTAGTCACACGACCCAAAAGCCTTGCCTCAGCCGATGCCCTTAGGCTACCAGGAATTATCGATTACGCAATCAACCTCGTTGATTTCGATCCCAAATACCGCCGTGCATTTGAATACATACTGTACGATACAGTAGTCAGTGAGAACCTTGAAGCACTGCGAGATATCGATGGAGTACGTGCAGTAACCCTGGACGGCGACTTGCAAAGTAAGGGAGGAGCACTCACTGGTGGCTCCCGAATAAGCACAAAGAAAGAGAAACCAGGGATAAGAGTACCCGCAGATTCAACTTTTGATACGGCAAGGAAGCGTCAACAAATCTCCAAGATAGGAAGAGAGATCATCGACCTAGAGGAAAAGATCGAGGAGTTGACTGACGAGCTCCAGCGCAAGGAGCAGGAACTCTCCGCACAGCAACAGCAATCCACCCTAGCAAAGGGCGAAACAACTACACGTAGCGACGATCTGCACGCGTTGCGCGACAAGCGCCGAGAAACGTATCGTCAATTGGAAAACATGCGACGTGGTCTTACACGTTACGAGCGCGAGGAAGCACAGGCAAGAGCAGAATTAGAAGCCTTTGGAAACGAAGAACAAGATGATTCTTACTATGTCAAAGACTCCTTAAGACAACTAGAACAACTAGCCCAAAAGAATAGAAAAGAGCTCCGGAGATTGGAACCCATAAATATGCGCGCAATCGACGAATACAAAGCCTATGAACAGGAATTCGACCTACTTAGCGAGCGTGTAACCGCCCTTCAGACTGAGAAACACGAGATAGAAATACTCATTGGCCAGATTGAGCAACGCAAGAAAGAGCTCTTCCTTTCCACTCTAACGCAGATCAATGAGCACTTTAAGCGTATCTTCCATGAGTTATTCGAAGGTGGCACCGCGTCACTGGAACTTGAAGAGTCAGAGAATATCAATTCGGGACTCCTGATCAAAGCAAACCCACCAGATAAGGAACCAGACCTGATTAATTCGCTATCTGGCGGGGAGCAAACCTTAGTTGCAACAGCATTTATCTTCGCCTTGCAGGAATATCAGCAAGCACCACTCTTCATCCTGGACGAGATAGACGCTGCACTAGATCTCGTAAACATCACGCGACTCGGGCGAATGTTGCGATATTACGCCGAGCGTATTCAGGTGATCGTTGTCTCACACAATGATGAAACAATTCGCCATGCAGACCGAGCCTACGGAGTAACAATGAGGAATGGAGTCTCCAAGATTCTGGCCCTTAAGTTAAATTGAAGATGATGATGAAACAGGTATCAATCACCAAGATCCCAGTTGATGAGCTGGTAGGTAAGAGCTGGCAAGAGGTCCTAGCCTGCCTAACTGCAGATATGGACCCATGGAGCATCGACATAGCGCAACTTGCTCAGCGCTATCGCTCTTACATCGCTTCATTAAGTCAACTCCACTACGAAGTCTCGGGGCAAATGGTTCTGACTTGCTCAATCTTGCTGCGCATGAAGTCAGACATCCTTCTCGAAATGGGCCGCCCCGCTGAGCGGAGTGAATTACTTGATGAACTAGAGGAAGCAGTTGAGGAAGCAGCTAGCGAATGGGAGGAACCTCTTGTACCCTCAGAGTTCTCCCTTCCTTTACGGCGTTATACACGACGACACGTCACCATTACTGACCTGCGGATTGCCCTTAGCAATGCAATGAAAGTAACACGTCGCCGAATACAGCGTCATCAAGGGGAAGAAGATGAGGATGATCTTGGCTATCTTCAAGCTGAAGATGAGGATATCTCGGAGCGCTTGCACGGCCTTTTCTCGACTATTAGGAAAATGCTCTCAGGCAGAAAGACGCTGAGTTTTTTCCGCTTGCTGAGACAAGGAGATAAGGAAGAAAGGGTACGCAGATTCCTCGAGGTTCTACATCTCATTGCTCAGGGGAAGATCTCTTGCGAGCAAGAGGAGTTTCTCGGCGACATTCTGATTAGTATCGAGGAAGGAGTCTAAGGTTTGAGTGCAAATACACAAGAGCCACATGACAAGGGGTTGTTGGAAGCAGCCCTATTCCTTGCTGATAGGCCTCTTTCAGTCAACGAGCTGGCAAGAATTCTTGGCCCTGATTCTGCCCACTACACTAGAGATCTCCTGAGTGAACTTCAAAATGACCTCAACTCTGATGCACACGGAGTTGAGTTGTCAATAAACGAAGAGAAAGCCCTATTACGCGTAAAACATGGCTATGTCGATGCTGTTGCTCACCTTGCTCGCCATCAGGATATTCCTCGACCCATTCTACGGAGCCTGGCAATGATCGCCTATAATCATCCTATGACCCAGTCTGACCTTGTAAAAGCACGCGGGAATAAGGCCTACGAACATGTTCGACAACTGGTCAATAGAGATCTTATTCGCGCCGATAAACAAGGCCGTACGCTCCTCTTGCACGTAACTGACAACTTCTTACACTATTTCGACCTCAGTAGTACTGAGGAATTCCGCTTTCATGTTGCTACCCCCTTGTCAAGCAATGACGGGCAATAACCTGGAACGCACGGAGGTGAGACAATGGAGAAATGGGAATGCACAGTTTGTGGTCACATATACGATCCTGCAACTGGCGACACCACCACTGGAATAGACCCACAAACACCATTTGATGACCTTCCCGACGAATGGACTTGCCCCGAATGTGGTGCAGAGAAGAACACGTTCGAAATGATCTAGTGTGTCTGGAATTCTTGTCCACACTTATCCCAAGCAGTGACAAGGGAGGGATCTAGGGGGAGGGGAGGGAGATGTTATCCTTATTACCGACAATTCACTCGCGAGGTGCTATAGTCTCTGAGTTAGGGTGTAAGACCCCCTCATCTTTTTTCACCACCCGGAGAGGGCGATCAGGCACTCCGGCTTGATCGCCCTTAAACCTTATCATGGAACAAACTGCATAATCGCTCGATTTACCAGGTAGACTATCATCACTAATAATGGATACAGAATAACAAGCGACAGGGCAAGTGGAAATACTTGAAACATTTCCCTCTTTCTCTTCCCGGGCCAAGCAAACCCATCTGCAAACAGGTACCTAATTGGCGCCCATGGATGATCCCATCGCTGTTCTATGTTGTCGCTTATCATGAGGATAAGTGCTCGAAATGGAGATCGGCCTATGGCAAGCTGTCGGAATACAAGAAACAAGCCTATAAGGAAGACTATGTATATGAGAAGAGGAGTCTCCCCGCCCACATCTGCAATTACGTTGAATAGACTATGCAGGACCACCGCAAGAACGAATCCGCTGCAGAACCAGACCAGTCGCAACAGCTGCCCCGTAGAAAAACGAGCTTTCCCAATAAGGTAGCCAGCAAGCCCATCAAACAAGACATGCCCGGGAAAAGCGCGCGCTAACGCAATCGAGTGTAATGCCTCTTGCAAGCGATCGATCTCCCCCGCTGTCCACAGCGGGTAGCTGCCATGAAAGATATAACGGAAATCCTCATATACACCAAAGCCAACTCCCAGGATTCCAAAATAGATTGCGATATCCATTGGTTCAGCTACATCGGAAAACCTGAACCGCCAGATTGTGGCTATCATTAGCAGAAACTTGACTCCCTCTTCAAGCAATCCGGTACCTATGTGGCTAGAGAAAGCACCCGTTCCTTGCGGCAACGGGACAAGGCCATTGATCACATCAACCAGGATTACGGCAAGCATTCCCAATACAAAGACCAGCGTCACGGTAATGGATGGAAGCCGCCGAAATGGATTGCTACGGTAGAGCACGAAAACATAGAGCAGTGACAAGCCGGCAGAAAGGTAAACTGACTGTACGAATAAGCTCACACTAACCTCCACCCAAACTACTAGTGGCCATCAGCTAGCTCAACTCTATTCACATGAGATCAAGAATATAGTGGCAATAGAAAAAGAAAACAGGCAAAGCAAACAACAGTCCATCGATTCGGTCAAGTGTGCCGCCATGCCCAGGAAGAAAGGTTCCTGAATCCTTCTCCCCAGCTGCTCTTTTCAGCTTAGACTCAAAAACATCCCCAAGCTGAACAGCCATTCCTACAACAAACGATGAGGCAAGGATATGGGGAAATCCTGTCCAAGAAGCAGCCTGGTCCCACACTAGTGCAATTGAGCTACCCAATAGCGCTCCAATGACTGTCATTACAAATCCTCCGATCACTCCCTCCCAGGTCTTTCCAGGACTAACATATGGAAAGGCTTGATGACGACCAATAAGGCTTCCCAATACGTAAGCGCCTGTATCGTACCCCCAAACCATGAGCAAGAGGATAAGCGTGTATGAAACGCCAAGATGGCTGTAGATCAGATAAAAAAAGCTGAGTAACCAGGGAATATACAACAGACCGAATACTCCGGCTATTGCCTGCATGAAGCCAGTCCGATGCGGAAGCTTGCCAAGATAGCGTAATACCTGGTAACTCATTGCCAAAAAGAGAACCACATCACCGTAACGACCGTCTAGAGCAACGTACCCAAAAACGAGAAGCGGGATCCAGATCAGGAATTCCGGCTGTGCTACTGAGATTCCTATCTTCTTCATTAGTTGCAAGTATTCTATCCCAGCAGGATACGCAACAATGAGAATCAAGATTCCTACGATCCACTCTATCTCAAACTGAGACCCAGCATAGAGAATCGCAAAAACGATTCCTCCGCCGAGAACACCGCTCACACTTCGCTTGACTACGTTCATACTATTCTTCCCCAGGCACAGTACCAAATCGACGATCTCTCTCTTGATAGACGGCAATGGCGCTCAACAGCTCTTCTGGAGCGAAATCCGGCCACAAAATATCTGTGAAGTAAAGCTCTGAATATGCGGCTTGCCAGAGAAGGAAGTTGGACAGCCGCATTTCTCCACTTGTGCGAATAATAAGGTCAGGGTCAGGAATATCCTTGCTATACAGGAACTCAGAGAATGCCTTTGAGTCAAGCAGCTTCAAATCAAGCTCTCCCAGCTGTACCGCTCGAGCAATCACCTGACAGGCACGAACGATTTCTTGTCTCGAACCGTAATTCAACGCGATGTTCAGATACAGACGATCATTCTTCGCTGTCTCTCCAATTGCGTGAGCAACGGTCTCTCGTACACGAACTGGGAGTCCTTTCACATCGCCGGATACGCAAAGATGTACTCCCTCGCTAATGAACTCCTGCAACTTCTCCGAGATGAATCGCTCTAGAAGATCCATTAGGAAATCCACTTCGGCCGCTGGTCGATCCCAGTTTTCAACGGAGAAAGCAAATAAGGTTAGGTATTTCAAGCCCAATTGCCTGCCCACAAAGCGGATCATGCGCTCGGCGGCTTGAGCACCAGCCTGATGACCAGCAGTGCGTACAAGCCCTCGCCGTTTGGCCCAGCGCCCGTTCCCGTCCATAATAATAGCTACGTGATACGGAAGACCTCGCGCTTTCACCTCTTCAATTCGGATCACACAGCACCCCCAAGAAGAATGGTCTCGCTTCACGGACAATAGTAATCGATCCGGTAATAAGAAGGAAATCTTCTGTTCCTAACGACGCGCAAGCTACAGACACTCCATTCTCCACATCGGCTGACTCCACAACCACAGAATTCAATGAAGAGGTCAGCTGAGCCAGGTCCTTCACCGATGTTGCACGAGCACTATGTGATTGGGTCAGGGTAACCGTCTCAAAGCTGGGAAACAGGGCATTACAGATAGGGACCACTTCCTTGTCGGCAAGAACACCGAACAGCAAGTGGCGATGTTCTTTCTCCGACACGTAGCGCCTTACATCCTCGCGCAGCGCAAGTACACCAGGAAGATTATGAGCTCCATCAAGAACGATTGTTGGGCTGCGCTGCACCACCTCAAATCGACCAGGCCAGCGCACCTCAGCCAATCCACAAACTATGGCAGTGTTAGGAATAGTAAAGCCTGCCTTTCTCATAAGTTCAATCGCCTGTAAGGTGATTCTCAAATTCTCCAGTTGATAACCGCCCAAGAGGGGGGAATCAATCCTTCTGGGTAAGTCTCCTTTACCTATCATATAGCTAACATGTTCCCAGTCAAAGGCAATCCGTTCTATCTCAGGCTCCTCAAGCTGCACGAGCACTGCTTCACTGCGTCGACATTCTTCTATCACAACTTGCTCAACATCAGAGGGAAGCTTCCCAACAAGAAACGGAATCTGAGGTTTTCCGATCCCGGCCTTCTCCCAGGCAATCTGGGAAAGGGAGCTTCCCAATACTTGGAGGTGATCACGGCCAACATTAGTCAGTATACAAAGGATTGGGGTCACGACGTTTGTTGCATCAAATCGGCCACCAAGTCCGGCTTCAACAAGAGCAATGTCAACCTTGTTGTGAGAGAAGTGTTCAAAGGCTATTGCTGTCAGTGCCTCAAATAACGTCGGACAATCTTCCCCAACCAATTGCGGGTGCAATTGCTCCACAGTCCTAGCTAATTCCTCCTTGCTAATCCACTTATCATCAATCACAATGCGATCACGAAAATCAACAAGATCAGGGGAGGTAAAACGTCCCACCCGGTAGCCAGCACGGCCAAGAACGCTTGCGAGCATCGACACCACCGAACCTTTCCCATTTGTTCCAGCCACGTGAACTGCTGGAAATGAGTTCTCGGGGTGATCAATAGCGGCAAGAAGATGTTCGGTTCTAGCCAATCCTGGCTTCACCTCAAGAGAAGGCAGTCTTTGCAGGATTCGGCGAGCTTCCACATAATTCATTTTACGACTCTATTGCAACCAGATTCTCACGTAATCGGCTCAATCTAGAGGAGAATTCGTCTTGCTTTGCCCGTTCCTTCGCAATAACTGCTTCTGGCGCTCGGCTAAGAAAGGTTTCATTTGTTAAATTTCTCTCCACGTTTTTAAGCCTAGCCAGCATCTGCGCTAATTCTTTGCGAAGACGAGCGCGTTCCACATCAACATCAATCAATCCCCTTAGTGGAATGAACACTTCCGCCACTGAAAGGACTTTCCGTGCCGCTCCCGCAGGTGGCACAAGCTTATCCGAAATCCTTACCGTCCCCGCACATGCCAGCGCACGCAGAGCTTGCGTCTTCTGATTGACAAGATTTCTCACCTTGGCGCTATCAGTCTTTATCAATACTTCGATTGATGAATCTTGCGGAACGTTTAGCTCAGATCGGATCATCCGCACAGCGTTTACAACCTCTTGAAAAACTGCCATTTCCGCTTCTGCATCTTCGTCCCTTACAGCGGCCTTTGGAAATGATGTAATGGAAACAGATGCGGGTTTCTCGCCAAGAACGCGCCAGATTTCCTCACTGATAAATGGAACAAATGGATGCAAGAGTTTCACAGTTGTCTTTAGAACATGATAAAGGACGGCCTTTACTGTGTGGTCCTTGCGTAACGTAAGCCTTACCTTTGCAAGCTCAAGATACCAATCACAGAAATCGTGCCAAATAAAGGAATATAACTCCTCGCTCGCCAGATTGAAGTTATATGACTCGATGTTATTACGAACCAGTTGAATCGTTTCAGCAAGTCGAGACAGAAGAAACCGATCTTCAAGCTCACTCACATGTTCGGGCAACTGCGGTCGTTCATCATCCAAGTTTATGAGAACAAACCGAGCCATGTTCCAGATCTTGTTCAAGAAGTTTCTACTTGCTTCAATATTACGTACCTCTACTCGCATTCCGCGTCCCTTGGAAGAAGATTGAGTCAAGGTAAAGCGAAGTGCATCCATCCCATAGAGCTTTTTCACTTCCAAAGGATCAATTATGTTTCCGCGGGATGAACTCATCTTTATCCCGTGTTCATCCTCGACAAGGGGTGTAATGTAAACCTGACGAAACGGGACCTTATCAATAAAGTGAATTCCCATCATAATCATTCGTGCTACCCAGAAGAAGATGATGTCAAACCCCGTGATCAACAATGAAGTCGGATAGAAATACTCAAGTTCAGGGGTCTTTTCAGGCCATCCCATGACCGAGAATGGAAACAAGGCTGAACTGAACCATGTATCCAGAACATCTGGATCTTGCACAAGCTTCCTGCTCTCGCATCTTGGACAACAGGTTGGATCCTCCCGTGAGACAACTGTTTCTCCGCAACTCTGGCAGTACCATACCGGAATCTGGTGACCCCACCACAGCTGCCGCGAGATACACCAGTCTTTTATGTTTTCCATCCATTCGAAGTACACGTTCTCCCAACGCTCGGGGATAAACTGTACCTGATTGGAATCAACAGCCTTGATTGCTGGGGTCGCGAGTTCCTTCATCTTTACAAACCATTGCTTAGAAATCAGCGGCTCGACCGGGGTATCACAGCGTTGGCAGTGCCCGATAGAGTGCGGGTATGGCTCCACCTTTACGAGCAGCCCAGCTGCCTGAAGAGCCTTTACGATACGTTTTCGTGCCTCGCTTACAGTAAGCCCTGCGTACGAAGCAGCATTCTCGTTGAGCGTTCCATCAGTGTTCAATATGTTTATTGAGGGCAGATGGTGCTGCTGGCCAATCCCAAAATCAACTGGATCATGCCCAGGTGTCACCTTAAGGATCCCTGTTCCAAACAGAGGGTCGATCTCCTCAGAAGCAACAATTGGGAGCTCGCGCCCCAAAAGGGGAAGAATAGCTATTTTTCCAATCAATCCAGCGTGTGCAGGATCGCTAGGATTGACTGCTATACCAGTATCTCCAAGCATTGTCTCCGGTCGCGTGGTAGCAATCTCAATTGCCTCGCCCGGTCCAGCCAATGGATAACGGATGGTATAGAGATTTCCTGGTTCTTCGTAATGTATTACTTCAATATCAGACAGAGCTGTTTGACAACGTGGGCACCAATTGATCATCCGCTCCCCTCTATAGATCTTGTTCTCTTCATAGAGGCGGACAAAAACCTCGCGTACAGCGCGGGAGAGTCCTTCGTCAAGAGTAAATCGCTCTCGACGCCAATCAGGTGAAGTACCAAGCGCTCTCATCTGTTCTCGAATCTGCCCACCGTAACGCTCCTTCCATTCCCATACGCGTTCTACAAACTCCTCGCGACCAAGGTCATGCCGGATGACCCCTTTCTTGGCCAACTCACGTTCTACCACATTTTGAGTAGCAATTCCGGCGTGGTCCATGCCAGGGAACCAGCACGTAACATAACCATCCATTCGTTTATAGCGAACTATTACATCGTGTAGTGTATATTGAAGGGCGTTGCCTATGTGCATAGCCGAGGTAATATTCGGTGGTGGAATTACCATGGAAAACCGTTTCTCCTGTGTTGGATCTACATCCGCATGAAAGAATCCTCCTTCTTCCCAGAAACGGCAAAGTCTCTCTTCTACCTCTGTCGGATCATAGCGCCTGGAGAGCTCCATCAACTCCTCCTTGCTTCACTAACTACAGCTCATCAATCTACAGCCATGCCTCAAGCTCAAGAGAATAATCCTGCAACTCCTCTTGGGAAAAGAAGAGGGCTAGTTCACGCTTGGCTGAACCAAGTGAATCGGACCCATGGACCACATTTCTTGTAAGATTAAGACCAAAATCACCCCGAATCGTTCCTGCCGCGGCGTCTTGTGGGTTGGTTGCACCCATCAGCCGACGCACAACCTCAACTGCGTTGTTTCCCTCAATAGCTATCGCCACAACCGGAGAAACAGTTATGAATGACACAAGATCAGAAAAGAATGCTTTCTCGACATGCTCCTGATAGTGTTGTCGCGCAAGATCCTCATCGACACGCAACATTTTCATTCCAATAATCTTTAGTCCCTTTTTCTCCAAGCGCGAAATCACTCTTCCTATAAGTTGCCTTTGAACGGTATCTGGCTTGCACAAAACCAGCGTACGCTGTGCATTCATCTTGCTAGTACCTCCTATCGAACTCTAATGTAACGCCCTCCCTCTACTTCCTGGATCAAATTCTCCATCTGCAGCACGAGAAGGATATACGAAGCTTCACTCAGGGAAAGATTCCCTCGATCAATGATATCGTCAATATGCATCGCTTCAAGCCCGATAAGATCGTAAACACGTTGCTGTGCCTCGGAAAGTGAAATCCTTTTTCTTTCCTTAACTCGCGACTTCTCATTTGAGCAACATAAATCAGGGAATTCCTGGACAATATCATCCACGGTTTCCACAAGCTTAGCCCCATCCTTGATCAGACGATTTGGCCCGGCACTCGATGCGCTAGTCAAATTGCCAGGTACGGCAAGTACCTCACGCCCTTGCTCTAGCGCAAAACGCGCCGTGATCAAAGCGCCGCTTCGCACGCCAGCTTCAACTACCACCACTCCTCGCGAGAGACCGGAAAGTATTCGATTGCGCTGCGGGAAAGTCCACTTTGCTGGCTTAGTATCCACGGGATACTCGCTCAGAAGTGTTCCCATCTCGCCAATTCTCTCCGCTAGTTTCGCATTTGCCGCCGGATATATATGCCGAAAACCCGAGCCAAGAACCGCAACAGTGTGAGCATTTGTCTCCAGGGCACCGCGGTGGGCTGCAGTGTCAATCCCTACAGCAAGACCGCTCACGATAACAAGCCCCATAGCCCCCAATTCACGCGCCAGTTGCCTGGCAATAGCTCTTCCATACCCACTGCTGCGCCGTGTTCCTACAATGGCAATCGTACGAGCAGTGTCGATTCTCTTCCGTCCCTTCATATAGAGCACAGCTGGTGGTACCTCAATTTCACGCAGCAATACCGGGTAATCCAGATCAACAAGTGTAGTTATATCTAGTTCTAGTTTTCTTGCCAGCTCAAGCTCATTATCAAGCTTTTCTTCGCTACGTCCACTGACAACCTCTCCCGCCACACCACGAAAACCAGGCAGACTCGATATCTCGTTGACCGAGGCAAGCCAAACCTCTTCTGGAGATGAGAAGTGATCAAGAAGGGTGATCAGCCTTCGCGGTGAAAGTTCAGGAATTAGGTTAAGCCCAACTAAGTATTGAGAATTTGTTCTTTTCATTGCCTAGAATCTTAGACGAATGTGTACATATAGACAACATTTCCAGACCCTCTCATGTCAAATCCTCAATCTTGTGAACCGTAGTTTCTTCTGCTATGATCGTCCAAGGTGAAGAGGATGTCAGTTATCGTATTTCTTTTTGCGTGTGTCGAACTTGCCGCGCTTATCAAGCTTGGCCAAGTAATTGGTAGTGGCTCAGTACTGGGGATAATCCTGCTTACCGCTGTTCTTGGACTGGTCATCATCAGGCTCAGTCAACGACCTGCTTTCTCCGCTATGCTCATGCTACTCTTGAAGGGGAAGTTCTCGCTCAAGACAGTTCTCATGCAGCAGGAACTCATCCTTCCTCTTGCTAGCGTTCTTCTCATTCTTCCCGGTCTCCTTGGCGATGCCTGCGGAGTCATGCTGCTTTTCTGGCACCTTAGAATCAAACAAGCTCATATCTCGAAGCCCAATAAAGAAGACATAATCGACGTTGACTACCACGTAGAAGAAACTTCATCACAGGAGTAAACCGCCACCTCGAACAAGAAAAACACAAGCCCAACAAGCCACATCCCCATCCAAGCAGGAACAACAAGAGCACTTAGTGGAATGTGGGAAAGCGCTTCCACCACATCAATTAGCAGGCTCAGAGTAAATTGAAGCATTTTACTTATCGGTGAGAGCAGTTGCGGCAAGAGGAGAATACTAAAGGAAAGCCCTATCCAAAGCACACAAGTGGCAAGCGGAATGGCAATAAGGTTTGATAGAAGGACAAACGGGTAGAGCGTGCCAAAGTGATATGCAAGAACAGGCGCAGTACCAGCTTGAGCTGCTACCGACACAACTAAAAGGGTAAGGATATACCTCACAGGCTTGGAGAAGAACGGAACACGTTCTGCTACACGATGTATCCAGTTCTGTAAGCCAAATTCTGGGTTACAAACAAGGATAATTGACGCGGTGGCAGAAAAACTTAATTGAAAACCAGCATCCCACAATGAATTGGGTCTGAAAGCAAGAATGACTAGAGCGGCTACAGCAAGCCCTTGAAGTGGATTTACCCAACGCCGTAGTATAATTCCCAAATCTGCAAGCACACTTCCCATACCTACAAAAATAAAAAGGATACCCGCACGCAATAAACTGACGCGAGGGCCGATGACCCACACAATTACAGCAACAGCTAGTCCAACAATGGGATAACTAACCGCTGGCCGCAACCTCAGCATTCGCAGAGCAAACCACAACCCAGCAATGAAAACCCCAAGGTGAAGGCCGGAAACAGCAAGCAAGTGCATCAATCCGGTCTGGCGAAAGCTCTCCTCTATTTGTGGAAGAAGGGCGGTACGATCCCCAAGCAGAAGTCCGTGCGCCAAACTTGATTCAGCCGGGGAGAGACTTCGGTCAAGCCTTGCCAACAAACGATGTCGAACCAGATCTCCAAGACGTAATAGATAACTTTTCCCAACACCCAATTTCTCTACTTCGTCCTTACCTTCACCGATCGTCATGGTTGCAAAGATACCTTGACGGGCAAGGTAACCGCGATAATCGAAATCGGCAAATTGCTCTGGCGCACCTATCCTCCCAATTAGTCGAAGACGATCACCATAATAAACGCTCTGTTCCGCCAGATGCTTCGCTTCTCCAAACCATGTTACGCGGATCTTGGCCGGGATATCGTCCGGATCAAATGTGAACGAAATGTATTGTTCGCTTATGTTAGGATACGAAACAACTCTCCCAATGACCTGATGAAGATGCGATGCTCGTTCATAAAGCCTTTCAAACGATTGCTCTGTTGACCGAAAGCGCATCAACCCTAAGACCGCAACCACAACAAGCGAACCAACCACGAAAAACCCCTTCCAGCGAGCCAAGATCATGCAGCAACCCGCTATTCCCACTGCTAGCCAATAGAGAAACGACAAACTGCAGGTGCCTGGAAGCATCATGCCCACCCCGATTCCACCCGCAAACACAAGAGCAATAATGACTAATACATAGTTCATCTCTGTTTACATGATAACACATTATACTACTCCCTTGCCAGACACCGCGAGAAAGGATATAATGGAAGTGGATCATTGACATGGGGGTGAATGGATTCGACGGAGTTAGTAAAGCAAGGCTGCAAGCGGAGCTCTCGCTATCTCCCAAAACTAGCGAACAAAACAACTAAATGCGGAAAATAACTACGCATTTTCTGTTCCTGCATCTAGTCTAAACTAGGCAGGCCGTCTGCTGGAGCTGCCCGCAAGCTTCAACCAGGCGTCAAAAAAGCGGGTATATCGCGCCCCGTGCTTCCCGCGGACACGATGAATCTTCGGAAGCTAGACAGGTGTCATCCTGGTCGTAGGAGGGCATCGGCCGAACTTAAAATACGACTCTAAGCTTGTAGATGCCAAGTGGCACTATCTTCGGACGCGGGTTCAAATCCCGCCACCTCCACCAGTCTTATGCTAAAACTTGCTTCCAGATGGCGGTGTTCTGCGTACATGGGGCTGTGTTTCATTCGCCTATGTCTGTCAATATGGTCTGTGCCTTATCACTTACTGTAGTCAAGCCGGTAGTATCTTGCCGGTTTTTTAGTGTAATATTGATATAATCTATTCACTTTACTCATCAGGAGATGGGGAATCATAATGTACCCCTCCCTGTAAGCCTGCACGCAAGAGCTCAAGCATGCTGAGGGAGTGTGAACAGAAGATGCTGTATCTGGTATGTAGTCTAATGGCTCTGCTGGTAGGAGGGCTAGTCGCCTGGATGATGAGTACCTTCCGTTGCAAACCAGGTTTCTTGAAGAAATTGGCTGACAGTGAGCGACGTGCAAACACCGCACAGCGAACCATTCGTGAACTTCGAACTCAAGCCGAAAAGGCTGATAGAAACTTCCACAAGGCAAACTTTGAGCTGACGATTAGCACGTTCAGCTACGCGACGAGTGTTGCGATGCACGTCAATGCCTGCCGCGCAGATATGCAACGTTGCTGAACAGAGAGGAAAGTGCTATTCTGAGAGACTAAGGAATATGAGTTTCAGAAGAGGAACGCGATGCCTAAATTGAGCCACGTTGGAGTAAAGAACTTCAAGTCGATTCGTGATCTTGAATTGGACTTGAATGCTCTCAATGTTTTCATCGGCGCTAACGGAGCGGGCAAATCCAACTTCGTTGAGGTGTTCAAGTTTCTGAACCAGCTCGTCCATGACAATCTACAAGAGTATGTCGGCGCAAGTGGCGGATCGGATCGGATTCTATATTTCAGCCGTAAGACTTCTGATTCGTTATCGCTCGAACTTTCGTTTGACGCAGGCGTAAATGGTTACAAGTGCGTCCTGGCGCCAACAGCAGAGGATAACTTCATCTTCAGCAATGAGAGTATTTGGTTCCATGATGCTAGTAAGTACCACGACCCTTACAGGATTGGCCTTGGTAGTGGACACAAGGAGTCGAAGCTGAGAGAAGAAGCGTCTACAGACACAGGTCAAGTAGCCTACCATGTGCTACTTGATCTGAAAAGCTGGAGACTCTACCATTTCCATGACACCAGCGAGAGCGCGAGAGTGAAACAGACCGGTGATATCGAAGACAATATTGCACTTCAACCGGACGCTCGAAACCTTGCTGCTTTCTTGTACAGGATTCACAAGAACTTCCCAGACCACTTTGAGAACATCCAGGATGCAGTGCGAATGGTTGCCCCGTTTTTTGACAGACTCAACCTACATCCATCGGGGCTCAATGAGCAGAAAATTCGCCTGGAATGGAAGGAGGTGGGGAGCGACGCATACTTCAATGGTGCATCTCTATCCGATGGCTCCCTTCGATTCATGTGTCTTGCGACGCTTCTACTGCAACCAGTTCCACTCCTGCCCTCGGTAATACTACTTGACGAGCCGGAGCTTGGGCTCCATCCGCGTGCGGTTGCGGTTCTTGCCGGTCTTCTCCGCCAAGCAGCTCAAAGAAGGCAGGTCATGGTAGCAACCCAATCCGTCACCCTGGTAAATCAGTTTGAACCTCAAGACATAGTGGTAGTTGAACGCGAGGAAGGGCAGAGTGTATTTCGCCATCTGGAGAAGAGCGATATGGAGGGGTGGCTTGAAGACTATGGATTGGGGGATCTCTGGGAGAAGAATGTCCTGAGGGGACGACCTTGAAGAAGGTGCATTTCCTTGTAGAAGGACAGACAGAAGAGTCATTCGTCAAGCGAGCCCTGCGGCCTCATCTGAGCCCACGTGGCGTGTGGGCAAATCCTGTGATTATCACAACAAAGCGAACGAAGAGAGGCCCAGACTTCAGGGGAGGAGTGGCATCGTACAAGCATGTGAGGAAAGATATTCAAAGGCTGCTTGGGGATACTAGCGCAACACTAGTCACAACCCTCATTGACTTCTACGGACTCCCGCACAGTTTTCCTGGTAGGTTAGAAGCCTCTGGCAGTCCACAAGCAAAGGTCGCATTCGTTGAACAGGCTTTCAGCGATGACATAGCAAACAACAGATTTTTCCCTTACTTATCGCTTCATGAGTTTGAAGCCCTGCTGTTTAGCTCACCAGCGGACATCGCGCGGGCTTTGCATAATCGAGATAAGGAGAGCCAGTTGGCCGCTATCCGCAGGACTTTTCCAACGCCCGAAGATATCAACGACAATCCGCCAACTATTCCATCAAGACGTATAGTCAATCATTTCCCTAACTACAACAAAGGCCTGTTTGGTGCCATCATAGCGCTAAGGATTGGTTTGCAGCGGATGCGAGAAGAATGCCCGCATTTTTCGGCTTGGATCAGTCAACTGGAAGCGGTCTGATAATCCGCATATCCTATACGTCGCTTACTCCTCCTTCACTCTCTTCAAGCTGAGCAATGCCTTGCGCATGTAATCTACTCTGTACACATAGTAGCAAAGCGTGGCAGGGTACATCTCCTGTCCCTCTCCGCCACCTCCACCAGTCCTAGATAGAAAACCCGTCTCTTCAGAGTGAGACTCTGAGCGAACGGGTTTTCTATTTCCGCTTGTTTCGGGCAGTTTTGGTGCGCTTCACAGCTTTGTCGATCTCTTCCCCACCGGATAGAGTGGATGAATGGGTTGCCCGACAAGTTCTGATATAATGAACGCGAGAAAGCACAGAACAGGCTGGATGCGCAATAACCAAGAGCTACGCGTGATCCACAAGGTAGGCAGCAGAAGAAATGAAACAGTTACGCAGAAAAGACCGTGCCATTTCCCGAGAGGAAGCAATAGCTATACTAAACAAGGCGGAATATGGAGTATTATCGACCGTTTCTGAAAATGGAGAACCTTACGGAGTACCTCTGAACTTCTGTATCATTGATCGTAGCATATACTTCCACTGTGCCGTTGAAGGGCAGAAGATTGACAATATCACACAGAACAAGTCTGTCTCATTTTGCGTTGTTGGAGATACGAAGATGCTACCTGATGAATTCACCACAAACTACGAAAGCGTAGTAGTCTTGGGTGACATCGAAGAAGTACTTGATATGAAGAAACAGATAGCCCTGGAAGGTCTGCTGCATAAGTACTCTCCGGAATTCTTTGACAATGGGATAGAATATATCGAGAGCCTAAGAGAGAGAACCAAAGTATTTAGAATCTCCATCAATAAATTAACTGGCAAGGCACGAAAACAATGACTTCGCCTATCTGCAAACGGCACACGATTTGCCCCGCGTTCGAGTCTCTCAAGGTTGATACGAAATTACCGATCGGCTCAAGTTCAGTCGGCCTAGGATCTCCTGGCACTTCACGCTTCTGCCGGGCAGCAATCCTACAATCCGCAGACGGGCATCCCTAGCCAGTGCGGAGAAAACCTGCTCCGCTTTCTCTTGTTCTCAATCACAGCTTGCCTATTCCCTTTCATTAACGTAAGATTCTCCACTAGTGTTCAGATTTGTCACATATTCATACATAGATTACTGGAGAACAGATGGGAAGAACTGTGGTGAAGCTTGTCGAAGGAATGAAGTTTCTCGCTCAAGGGAAGAGCAGGCACCCGGTGATGATGGATACCGTCCCTGCATTCGGAGGGAGCGACAGCGCGGCACGACCGATGGAGGTTCTCCTCGCTTCTCTCGGAGGGTGCACCGGAATGGATGTTGTCTCCATATTACGCAAGATGAAGACAGAACCTAAATCGTTGAAGATAGAGATTGAAGATGAACGGGCAACGCAACATCCCAAGATCCTAACCAAGCTTCACTTGAGATACTACGTAAGTGGGGAAGTGTCCGAGGCGAACCTGAAGAAGGCGATCGATCTCTCCCTCACCAAGTTCTGCCCAGTTGCCAACGGCCTCGCTGAAATAGCAGAGATCACGTCAAGCTATGTAATTGAGCCATAGCTGCAGAAGATTAGTCGTTCACACTCCTTGCTGATGATCAGTTCAGTGCCAAGCGGAACTGGTAGGATCGCAGAGAGAAACAGAAAGATGGGTCTTAATAGCACAGACATCTTACCGGAGAGGAGACAGGTCCCCCCCCCAAC
>Ga0307427_1000729_pt1 | contig 19250 bp, 9 predicted proteins | sample SalMarWE160190MG_FD_202162 | JGI IMG/M metagenome (GOLD analysis project Ga0307427, IMG submission 202162) | Salt marsh sediment microbial communities from the Plum Island Ecosystem LTER, Massachusetts, United States - WE1603-190 | ecosystem: Environmental > Aquatic > Marine > Intertidal zone >... | reverse complement strand
GTCGTGTGGCTCGGCTGCAAGGTGCGGCGGGGCGGCCTGCAAACGCCGGTCCGCCTGGTCGAGGTCGCGTGCAAGCCGCACCGCAGGCCCTCGGGCAAGAACGGACGCGGCGGCCCCGAACAGGGGTCGGTGCTTCGCCTCGTGGCCGACAGGTTGGACCTGCCGGCCGAGGTCGTCGGCCTGGTCTACGAGGCCCGCTGGCAGATCGAGATCTTCTTTCGCATGCTCAAGCATCTGCTGGGATGTCGGCACTTGCTTGAGTCACTCGCAGAACGGGATCACCCTTCAGACGTATGCAGCCATCCTGGCGTGCCTGTTGATCGCCCTTTGGACCGGCCGCAAGCCGACACGCGCGACGTACGAGATGCTGGCCTACTACCTGTCGGGGTGGGCGGACGAAGACGAACTGGATGCCCACCTCGCCACCCTGAAAGAACAGGCCCCGCAGGCGTGAGCCGCAAGGCCGGTCCCGCCCCTGACCGCCGCCGCCGTGGATGCTGCGCGGAATCCGCCGCCGCCCAGCCCCCGCCGCCATCCGGTCCCCCCCATCCCCTTCCCGCCACCCGGCTTCCCCCACGACACCCCCCTCGTGCAAACGGCGGGCCGAACGGGATTGGGACGGTACCCATGTTTTTCGCTTGCATGGGGGGGGACGCGGGGGGGACGTGGTGAGTTCCGCGGACGCGCGACGTAACTCGCCGGGGACCGGGGCAGTTCCGGCGACACCCATAACCGCCCTCGTGTCAAAGGCGATGTTGCCCCGGAAGTTCGTCCACGGAGTCGTTCGCTGTTATCGTTTCCCTGGTGAAGAGTCGTGGCTGTTGTCTTTGCTGTTGCTGTACCGCGTGCCTTACAGACACCCATTCGCACCCGCGCCGGCTGCCCCGCCCACCGGCCGGCAGCGCCGTGTGATGCGGCTATCGCGCTATTGGGGTTTGACCTCCACGTCTTTGACGGGCATGCCGTTTGGCTGCCTCAGGCGGCAGGAGAAGGCCCCTTGCGTGCTCTCATTGACAATCTTCAGGAGCAGGACGTTGCGGCCCTTGTTCACTTCTTCAAGTCGGCGATCGTTTTCGACGCCTTGTTGGCGACCGTCTTGTTCTTGCTCTTGCGGAGTTCCTGCGCCATCGCCGTCACTTCCGCGCGATGCCTCTTACGGAGGTCCCATATCAGGTTGGCGGCCGCCATCTCCGCCTCGGCCTTTAGCGCGGGGTCGTTCATGTATTGCTTCAACATATTGAGCGCTTCAAGAGTTGGGGCACTCTGCAGCGCGCCGACGACCTGTTTCTTCTCGTCGGTGCGTTCCGCAAGCCCCATCGCCGTCTTGAGCATTTGCGTTCGTTTGGCGCCCGTCAGGCGGGCGGTCTCCAGGGCCGCGATGCGGATATATCCCCTCAACGCCACGAGACGGTCAACCTTCTCGGGAGCGCCTTTGGCGAGTTTCAGAAGGTCCTCCGCCGCAGACGCGTTGGGCCATGCGGCCAGGGCACGCAGGGCTTGGCCGTAGAGCGCCTTGTCTCCGGACGCCAGCGCCTTTCGTTCCATGGCCAGGGCTTCGGCATCGCCGCTTACCGCGCCGAGGCCGAGGATGACACCCTTGGTTGCGTCCGGCACGTTGTCGAAGTAATCGGCGATCGCCTTGAAACACGTGCCCTTGTCCTGGGCCCGCGAGGTGACCTTCTTGATGGCTTCCTCCGCATCGGGCAGGTCTTTTGCCTCCTTGGTCTTCACGACGGCCTTCATGATGGCGTCCATGTGGTCCTCGCCGGCGAGGGCGGCCAAGCCCGCCCAGGCCTGCTTTCTTATATCCGCATCTGGCTCTGACACTAACTTCAACAGGCCGGGCACCAGCGCCGTGCATCCGCGAGCGATACCGGCCTCGATCGCCACCTTCCTGAGTCTGCCGTCTTCCAGGGCGTCAACCAGGGCCCGATCGATGTTGTCGGCCTTCATCCTGGCGATGGCCTCCGCCACACTTGCGATGAGCGTGGGTGAATCGGCCATGCCCAGGAGGATTCGGACGGTTCCGGCGTCTCCCAGTTTGCTGACCGCCTTGATGGCGGCGTCGCGGACGACGGTCGCCTGGCTCTTGATGAGTGTCGTCAGGCTCTCGAGCGCCGCCTTGTCGCCGCGCGAACCGAGCGCAAGGATCAGCCCCGCCTTGCGCCCCGGCGAAAGATCGCCGAGCAGACCGAGCATCGCCCTGGTCAACGCTTCACCCTTGGTGCCAGCGACGATGCCCAGCGCGCCCTTGCGCAGTGTCAGGTCGTCGCCCTTGAGGGCACGGGCGATCAGGGGCGATGCCTTGGACGCATCCGCCGAGGCCAACGCCGTCAGGGCGGCGATGCGGCAGGGGCTGTAGTCTCCGGCGAGGACCTTCTCACATAGGGCCGCCGCCTCGTCGCCCGGCAGGCTCCCGGCACACGCGACCATCGCCCGCATCTGGACGGGCACCAGCAACTTGCCCGGCCTCAGGGCCGCAAGGCTCTGCCCCGCCCGGCTGCCGCCGATCTTTCCGAGCGTCTGGATGGCCGCCGCCGCCACGTTCGGATCGTCGCTCCGTGCGAGTTGGCCGGCCAACGGGACGGCCTTGGCGTCGCGGCCCTCGCCGAGGCTTCCGAGGAGGCCGACCTTGACCTTGGCGGGGGCCTTCTCGAGCGCCTCGCGCATCGCCTGGTTGGCCTTCCCGCTCTTCAGCCGCTCCAGCACGAGCCGCGCATAGTGCGACAGGACCTCGTCGCCCAACAGGCCCGACACGGCGGGAATACATTTCTCCGTTCCCACCTGCTGGAGCATGCGGCAGGCGATGGCCTTGCCGGCCTGTGTCGCCTTTTTCGAGGTCACGACGCCGATAAGCCCCTTTTCGATCAGGCCGTATTGGTTGACGGGCGTTTCCTGGAGCAACTTCTCGACGGCCTCGCCCGCCTTCGATTCGTCGCCGTACTCGTAGTTGGTCAGGTCTGCACCGAACAGCACCTGTGTGGCCAGGCCACAAATCATGAACGTGATCGCGATTGTCTTGGTCATCTCTTCATATCCTTGCTTTAACGGGTTCCGGAACACCGGCTCTCAAGCAACCGATAATCGTAGGCGTGGTCATATCTGCCACGGGCCGCGCCGAGGCCTGTCGACAAGCCGGTTGGCTTCGGCGTCACCGATGAACGCTTCCTTGTCGGGGTCCCATTTCAGGTCTCGCTTCAGCCGGTAGCAGATGTTGCCGAGATGGCACACCGTGGCCACACGGTGCGCGTATTCCACGTCACGGAACGGGCGCCTGCGTTCCACGATACAGTTGATGAGGTCCTGGTGCGGGGAGCCTGCGCCGTTCTCGTACCAGCGGAGGCCCGGCACAGGAACGGGCATGCCGGCGAACGGCTTCGCCATGCCCTTCTCGCACTTGTATCCCTGCCCGCCGCCGACCACGAGCCTCATGCCGTTGGCAAACACGTAGGTCAGGTGTTGGCAGTCCTGGTTGCCCGGGTAGATGATCTCGGTCGGTCCGGTATGGTCAACGCCCATGCCGTGCATGGCGCCGCCGAACTTATGACCGCCCCAGTCGGTCATCATCCCGCCGGAGTAGTCATACCATGTCCGGAAGCCTTTTCCGCCCAACCCATACGCCCTCCCGCAGCGGTAGGGATGGTACGGGACCCAGGGCGCCGGACCCAGCCACAGGTCCCAGTTGATCGTGTTCGGCGGAATCGGCTGGCCGGGCAGGTAGCACATGCGCGGCGGGCCGCCGGGCGAGGCATACGCCTCCAGTATCTTGCCGAACCGGCCGCTCCTTGCGGCACAGGCCAGCCGCCCGTAATCCCCGATCACCCGCTGGCTGCCGCACGAGAAGATGCGGCCGTAGGCGCGGGCCGCTTCGACCATCTTGCGTCCCTCGCGTATGGTCAGGCTGAGGGGCTTCTCGCAGTAAACGTCCTTGCCGGCCTTCATGGCGTCGATCGTGACCTGCGCGTGCCAGTGATCCGGCGTTCCGCACATGATCATATCGATGTCATCGCGTGCGATTAACTCGCGATAGTCCGTGTAGCCTCGTGCGCCCCGCTTTTCCCACGCCTGCAGGGCCGAGTACTTGACGTCGCACACGGCCGCCAACTCGACGCGCCTGTCACGCGTCAACTGGCCGGTGTCGCCGGAGCCTTGCCCCCCCATGCCAATGCCGCCCAGGGCGATACGCTCGCTGGCAGGCGGGGTGCCGTCGGCCGCCCCCAATGCCTTGGACGTAATGATGGTCGGCAGCGCCACCGCCGCGCCCGCGGCCTTGAGGAACCCTCGCCTGCTGATTACGGTGTTTCCCGTTTTCATTCGGCATCTCCTATAGGTACGTGTTCTCAGATAGACGCTCGGCGGCGCTTGCCACGGGCCTTCCGCGCGTCGGTGGTGAACGGCCGCCCGTTTATGCCGAGAATCCCGTAAAGTCCGCAGCCGGCGGCTGGTTGCGCGCCGCCATCTGCTTGCCGGTCAGCGTTTTCGGATCGTCACGACGCCCGCCGCCAGCGGCGGCAGCGTCAGGCGAATCGTCTGCCCGTCCACCGTCACCTTGCCCGGCTCCGGCCGGACGGCGTGGGGCTCTTCGAGCGTGTTCCGGGCCTCGAGCGACCCGGGGGCCACGCACCGCATCGCCGCCTCGCCGACCTCGAACCCGCCCGCGACGGTCAGCGCCACCGGCACGGCCTCGTCGGTCGGGTTAACGACCTTCCAGTAGATCGTCCGGCCGTCGGCCGAGACCGTGGCGACGGCATTCAGCGGCGTGGGCTCGCCGGCGGCGGCCACGCGCTTCGGGGCGTAGTGCTGCCGCCACAGTTTCATGACCACGTAGTTCGGGGCGGGGTACCACGTGCGGTGGTCGAAGTTAATGAACGCGTTGTCCCACGACTTGGCCGAGGCGTGCCGCAGGAACAGCGCCGGGCCGCCGACCGTCAGTACGTCGCCGCACCGCTCGAAGGCGTTCAGCAGGCCGCCGCAGTACAGGCCCGTCCGCCAGTCGGTGCTCTGGGCGTTCCACTCGGAGACGTAGATCTTGAGGCGGGGGTTCTTCGACTTGGCGATCAAGTCGGCCGTCTTGCGGAAGAAGGCCTCGTAGGCGCGCGGCCCGTCGGCGAACTTGTTCGGGTTCTCGTAGTGGTGGATGCTGAGGTAATCGATAAGGTCCGCGCACCGCTCGATGATCGTGCGGTTCCACGGCAGGCCGTTGCCTCTGTCGCCGTAGCCCGCGCTGCCGCAGGCGGCGATCCGAATGGACGGGTCCACCTCTTTCATCTTCGGGGCGAAGGTGCGGACGGCCTCGGCGTAGCCCTCGGCGCCCATGTGCCAGGTCTCGTTGTCAATCTCCCAGTACCGGACGCCGTGCGGTTCGGGATGGCCGGCGTCGGCCCGGACCTTACCCCATTTCGAGTCGGGGGGACCGTTGCAATACTGAATCCAGTCCTGGACCTCGCGGATGAAGTCGGCGCGCTTCACGTCGCCGTTCCAGTTCCGCGTGCCGATGTTGACGACGATGAGGGGTTCGGCGCCGACGCGCCGGCACATGCCGATGAATTCGCTGGTACCGAACGAGTTGACGTCGACGTCGTCCCAGATGTCGCGGGGGTACGCCACGCGCTCATGCTGCGGGCCGATGCCGTCCTTCCAGCGGTAGGCGGAGGCAAAGCACCCGCCCGGCCAGCGGATGACGGGCGGCTCAAGGTCCGCGATCGCCTTCAGCAGGTCCGGCCGGAAACCGCCCACAGCCCGGGCGGCGCCCGCCATCAGGCTGACCTGGTCCAGCCAGACCGTCCCCTTGCCGCGGACAGCGACCTGGAGCGTGGCGCTGGTGGCCGTCTGCTTCGCGTCGAACCGGATGGGGTAGGCCTTCCACGCGCTCGTCGGTGGGGGCAGGACGTGCTCGGCCAAGGTGGCCTCGCCGTCCATCAGGCGGACGAGGAGGCCGCCCGCCGCCTCGCCCCGCGCCCAGAGCGATCCGCGGTACGTCCGGCCCCGGCGGATGCACAGGGGCGTCTGGCGGATGCCCGCTTCCGGGCCCTCCGACACGATTCGCACGCACGTGTTGCCGTTGAGGGCGTCCTCCCCGCTCATCGACACCGCACCCTTGCCGCAGGCCTCCCAGAACCTGCCGGCCGAGGGGCGGGTCAGGTCGGACGGCAGGCCCTCGAACAGCACCGTGCCATCGAGCGCGGTCACCTTCAGGTTGCGGAACCGGGCCTGGGTGCTCCAGGTGCCGACGCCGACCCGGCCGGCGAGGTGGGCCTTCGGCGCCTCGTCGGTGAAGTCGATTACCTTCTTGCCGTCCAGGAAGACCTGGACGTGCGGGCCCTGGCAGCGGACGCCGATGGCGTACCACTTGCCCTTGGCGATGGAGCCGTCGAGCACAGGCCCGACGGTATGCCAGCGTCCCTCGCCCTTTCGTCCGCGCTCGATGCCGTGGCGCGCGTTGGTCCAGCCGCCCAGGTTGACCCAGTAGAAGTCCTCGTCGCCGGCGACGCGGAAGAGTACGAGGAAACCTTCCGCGCCGCCCGTCTTCTTCGCCTCCAGTGTGAACGTGTAGTCGCGCCACGCCGGGTCGCCGAACGGCAGGCGCACGTTCGAGGCCAGGCTCTTCTGGCTGACGGCGCCGTCCTCGGCGAGCCACTGGCCGGCGGAATCGCTCTGCTCGAAACTGCGGTTCCAGACCATCTCGCCCCACAGCCCGCCGTTGACCGAGTGGAAGATGTGTTCGAGGAAATGGCCGTAGATCTTTTCGTCGATGCGGTTGACGACCCGATCCGCGTCAACCGTGACCGCCACGGTGCGTTCGGCAGCATGCACTCGGGGCAGAAGGAACAAGCACGAGACGACCATCATCAGCAACAGGGCCGGCGACTTCTGCATCAACATGTGTATGTTCATGGCTCCTCCCGACAAGGGTGCCCGGAAGATTACGGTTGGGGATTCGGGGTTTCGATCGCCACGACGCCCACGTCGAGCCACCGGCCCTTTCCCGATTGACGGCGGTGGACGGCCGGTACGTTATCGCCTTTCTTCATGGAGGATAACGCCGTTGCCCGCGATTGTCGAGACCTCTTCTCGACTAAGCGGGGTCAGGTGAGTTTCTTGCAGTTGATGCGCGGCGGCCTTCCGAGGCCGCCGCGAACGCAGTTTATGCCTGTTGCGAATAACCGGCGGAGCGGGCCGCGCTGGCCGACCGCGGCAAGGCACGGAAACACGTTTCGACACCATAGAAAAAGGGGGGGCTTGCTCACAGGTTCTTGGGCGTGTCAGCGATCCAGCACCCCGCATCCGGCGGCGGGGCGGCGAAGCCCACCACCTTGCCCTCAAGAAACTCCACCCGCCCGCGGTACTTCTGCGGCCACTTCCCGTAATGCCACACCGTCGTGACAAAGCCGGTTGGCAGGCGTTTAGGCTCAATGCGGCGGGGGCCGCCAAGCAGGTGCCGCACCTGCCCTTCCGTCCAGCCGGGCTCAATCAGCCGCCAGTGCGCTTCCACGACCTGGCGCAGGTACGACCCATCGCGGCGCGTGGCGCGGGTGCGGAACGTTGCGGTGACACTTTGCGGGGCCTCCCGTGGTCCCAAGTCGAGGGTGACCGTAGTGGCCTTGCGGAGGGGCGACGGAGCAGCCAGGGGCTTGGCTGAGGTGGCCTGCTGGGGTCTCGGGGGTGCCTGTCGCAACCGTGGGTGCACAGCAATGAGGACCGTCCCGGAAACCATCAACGCCAAGCCCAGCGCTATCGTCGTCAAGCCCCCCATCGCCGCCTCTATGTCCTCCGCTGTCGTGGCGCTGGACGCCAGCCCCCCGAGCGGGCTTTCGCCCGCCCGCAACCGGAGGTCGCGCAGTTCCGCCGCTTCTGCGGCCGTTAGGCCCTTCGGCCCAATCGTTTTCGCTGTCCGCTGTGTGACAAGGTCTACTTCAGATACAAACCTGTAAGTCCCGCCGTTCTGCTCGGCGATCTTCTTGAGAACATCCTCGCCAGTCCGGTAGAGAAAGCCGACGGTATGGACGGTTACCTTGGCACCGGTGTTCAGGCGTTTCACCAAGTCGATAATCGCCCGGTCAAATTCACCGTCGGTCAACAGGTAGATCGTGTCCGGCGTGCAGTCGAAAGCACGTTCGAGGGCCTTTGAGGGGTCGGTCTCACCTTGGGAAATGATGCTGTCGATGAACTCGAAGGCCAACTGCTTGTTCCGCTGGCTGGCGACGACCAGTCGCCGCGTCGGCATCTCGACCGGCGCGCCGGACGAGTAGAAAACAACGTGGAATTCGATGTCTTCGCTCAGTTCGCCGATACTGCGTTTCAGTTCGCACTTCACGTAGTCGATTGAGTCAGTCATGCCGCCGGAGCGGTCCACGACGTAGACGATCCTGTGGGCGATCTCGGCCTCGGCACCGGTGCCAAAGGACCCGCGGCCGCCCTGGCCGAGGCCGTCGAACCGGCCAATGGACTTGCCAAACCCGGCATCGGCAAGGGCGGGCGGGCCTCGTTCAATCTCATCGAGGACTGAGGGGGCTTCGGCTTCGTAAGACGGTTTCACGCTCACAGCGGAGCGCGCTTCGTTTTCATGCCGCGCCAGCGAAGCGGTTTGGTGTGCTACCAGGTAGGCGCCTTCTACGAAGAAGAAGGCACCCACGCCGAACACAACGAGAAATGCCACCGCTCGTACGAAGGTACGCACCGCAGTCCCCCCGCCTTGGCCTGTCGTGAATGTGCAGCGAGCCATCATAACGTGCACGGCCGCTTGTACAAACATAAACCCGGGGGCGGTGCGAAGGCCCCCGGAGAGGGTCCAGCGGGGGCCTGTTGATCGCCCGTAATCTGGGCGGGCGGACAACAACCCTGGCGCGCGGCGACCCGCGCAAGTAGGCGTAGAATACGCGACACTCCGGGCATGGCCCACGGGGGCAGACACCCTTGCGGGGCCGCTGCCTGCTACGCACACCAGCCGGGACCACCGCGCGCGAGTTGTGCCTTGCACCTGCGCGGCCTATGCTTGACCGCACCGCTTCGGACGACAGCACCCCCGGGCGCGCACAACCCCTCTCGATACCTATTTTAACACATAAAGCCTGTCTGTCAAGCACTGGGTGCATGGCGTGGGGAGCGCGCCGGCTACCGTACCCCCTGGCGCGAATGCTCCCCCCGCAAGCGGCTCCAATCGCACCGACGCCGCGACACGGGCTGCGGTCACGTTGACCGTCGCTTCTTGAGCATGTCCAGCAGGACGGCCCCGAGGATGACCGCACCGAGAATGACCTTCTGGGTGTAACTTTCCACGCCCGTCAGGTTCATGCCGTTCTGGATGACGGCAATGATGAAGGCGCCGGCGAGGGTGCCCAGGATTCGTCCCTGGCCTCCGGCCAGGCTCGTCCCGCCGACGACGACGGCGGCAATAACGTAAAGTTCGTACATAAGACCGTAGGTCGGCGCCCCGCTCTGGAGTTGCGACGCCTGCACCACGCCGCCGACCCCCGCCAGCAGGCCGCACACGGCGTACACGAAGAGGATGACCCGCCGCACCGGCACGCCCGACAGTCGGGCCGCCTCGACGTTGCCGCCGACCGCGTAGATGTAGCGGCCGAGAACGGTCCGCGTCATCAGGATATGGGCGCCGGCATACAGGGCAACCATCAGCAGCACCGTGTTGGGAATGCCCCCCAGACTGGAGCCGCGCCCCAGCCAGTCGATCGCCGCCGGCACCTTGTAGATCGACTGCCCGCCCGCCAGGATGAAGGCCGTCCCGCTGGCGATGAGCATCATGGCCAGCGTCCCGATGAACGGCGGAATCGAGAAGGCGGTCACCATGAGTCCCGAAAAGGCGCCCATCGCCCCGCATGCGAGCACCGCCGCCAGGCAGCACAGGACCATGCCGGAGGCCGTGGCGTCCTTGGCGCCGGCCACCTCGCGGATGAGCAGCGTTGACACGACCGCCGACAGGGCGATCAAACTACCCACCGACAGGTCGATGCCACCCGTAATAATCACCATGGTCATGCCGATCGCGATGACCGCGATGACCACGATCCGGTCGGCAATGGCCGCCAGGTTCGACCGTTTCAGGAAGTCCGGCCACCAGTAACTCGCCGGCGAGACGATCCGCACCGTCGCCAGCGAGGGGAAGCGTTCAGGAAGCGTCTGCATCAGCCGCCACTCGGCCGCTTCGCGCGTCGCGGCTATGGCCGCCGGTTTGCCGGGACGCGCGGCCCGCCGCTCCAGGTCCGTGCGCAGGTCGTGCGGGTCGCCCAGGACCACACCGGCAACGTCCATTCCGCGGTCGCGGAGGGCGGCGGTCGCGGCGTCGGCGAACGCCTTGGCCTCCACGCCTTGATGGGCCACCACCAGCACCCGCGCCCCCGGGGCGAGTTCGTTGCAGACGGCGGCGGCGACCTGGTCGGCGGCTTCCCGGCCGCCGGGGTACTGCTCCTTCCACGTGGCCCAGGAGTAATAGCCCGCCAGCAGGACCAGGATGAACACCATCCCGTAGTTGGCCAGGAAGCGTTTGACGGCCGGTCTGGCGTGCGGAATGGCCACTCGTGTTCTCCGCGCAGGCGGTTGGCCCTACGACGCTACCTGTGCGACTGGCCGGTTGTCGCTCGGCCGGGGAAAAAGCGGGTCAGGGCCATATTCAATGCCAAACCAGCCGTTCGGTTTGGCTTTGAATGGGTTGGCTTTGTCCATGCCCAAGACGTTCAAACGGCCTCTTGGCTGGTCAAACCGGAAACGGCCCCGGTTTGACCGCCAAGTGGCCCTGACCCACTTTTTCCCCGGCCGACGGGCGGCCTCGCTGAAAGGTCTCATCGCGTTATAGGATCAGCCCACGGCGAGTTCCAGAATCTGCTCCTGGGTCGCACCGGCAGGGTCGGTGATCTCGCCGGTGATGCGGCCGTCGTGCATCACGAGGATACGGTCGCTCATGCCAAGGACCTCGGGCAGTTCGGAACTGATCATGAGGACGGCCTTGCCGTCGGCGGCGAGTTGGTTGATGAGCAGATAAATCTCGTACTTCGATCCGACGTCGATGCCGCGCGTCGGTTCGTCGAAGATGATGACCTTGCAGTTCTGCTGCAGCCACTTGGCCAGGACGACTTTCTGCTGGTTCCCGCCCGAGAGGTTCTTCGCGGGCGTGTCCTGACGGGGGATCTTGATCTTCAGGCTCGCGATGAATCCGGCAAAGGCATCGCGCTCGGCCCGTCGGCGGACGAAACCCAGGGCCGACAGGCTGGGGAGATTCGGCAGGGCGAAATTCGCCCGCGCCGAATGGTCAAGAACGAGCCCCTGGTTCCGCCGGTCCTCGGTCAGCAGGCCGATGCCGCTGGCCATGGCGTCGCGCGGCGAACGCAGGCGGAGCCGCCGACCGTCGAGCGAAATCGTACCGCCGGCCATCCGGTCGGCCCCGAAGAGCAGCCGGGCCGTCTCGGTGCGCCCGGCGCCGACCAGGCCGGTCAGCGCCACGACCTCGCCGGCTCGGACCGAGAACGAGACGTCGCGGACGCGGTTGCCGCGATTCAACCCCTCGACGCGGAGCCTCTCGGCACCCGGCCTCACCCTCTGCTTGGGAAACTCGTCCTCGATCGTGCGGCCGACCATCATCTCGATCATGTCCTGCCGCGTCAGGTCTCCGACGGGCCGGGTTGCAACGTGTGCGCCGTCGCGCATCACCATGACGCGGTCGGCGACGCGGAAGACCTCGTCAAGGCGGTGGCTGATGTAGATAACCCCGATGCCCTGCCGCTTCAGGTCGCCGATAATCTCGAACAGCCGGTCCACCTCCTGCATGGTGAGCGCGGCCGACGGTTCGTCCATGACGATGATGCGTGCGTCGGCGGCCAGGGCCTTGGCAATCTCAACGACCTGCTGCCGGGCGACCGTCAGGTCCGCGCACGGCGTCTCGGGGTCGATGGCCACGCCAATGCGGTCGAACAGTTGGCGGGCGCGCCGGTGCTCGTCTCGCCTCCTGACGAAACCGCCGCGCGCCTGCTCGCGCCCGAGGAAAATGTTCTCCCTCGCCGAAAGGTGCGCAACGAGGTTGAACTCCTGGTACATGACGGCGACGCCCGCCCGCTGGGCGTCGGTGGGCCGGGTGATGGTGACCGGGCGGCCGTCGATGCGGATCGTGCCTCCGTCCGGCCGGTAGGCGCCGCCGAGTACCTTGATGAGCGTGCTCTTGCCGGCGCCGTTCTCGCCGACCAGGGCCAAGACCTCGCCCGACCGCAGCGCCAACCCCACCTGCCGCAGCGCATGCACGCCGGGGAACGACTTGTCGATGTCGGTCATGGCGAGCAGCGCGGGCGCCTCGACAGCCGTTGCGGCAGTCATGGGGTCAGTCCGCTTTCAGGGCGGGGTCCTTGTCCGCGTCGGCCTTGTAGTAGAGGCGAGTTGGAATGAGGATCTCGGGCGGCACCTTCTCGCCTTCGAGGTACGTCATGATCGCCTGGACGGTACGGCGGGCGATCTCGTCGGGGAACTGAATCGGGTCGGCGTAGATTCTGCCTTCCTTGATGGCCTGCTTGCCCTCCAGTTGACCGTCGAAGCCAACCACCAGAACCTTCCCCGTCCGGTTGTCCTTCTCAATAGCCGCGCACGCCCCCAGGGCCGACGGGTCGTTGATGGCGAAGATCCCGGCCAGGTCCTGGTGGGCCGTCAGGATATCCTGGGCCGCCTTGAAGGCCTCGTCCTTCGACCCCTTGCCGGGCCATGCGCCGACGATCTCGATGGGGCTGTTCGCCTCCTTGAGTTCATCCTTGAACCCTCGGGTCCGAAGGATGACCGACTCGACCATCGGATGGTCGATGATGGCAACCTTGCCCCTGTTGCCGAGCGCCTGCATGATGGCCTTGGCGGCCTGCCGACCGCCGGCGTAGTTGTCGGTCGCGACGTGGCAGATGACCTTGGCGTCGTCGACCAGACTCGCGATGTCGGCCGTGAAGACCGGGATGCCGGCCGCGTTCGCCTCCTTGATGGCCGTGCCGACCGCCTTGGAGTCCGCCGGCGTCAGAATAATCGCGCTCACCTTCCGGACAACGAAGTCCTTGACCTGCAGCCGCTGCCTGGCCGGGTCGAACTCCGCACTGGTGACGCTGACCTCGTAGCCGTACGTGGCGGCCTCGGCGGTCACCACGTCGGCGATCTCCTTGAAGAAGGGGTTGGTCATCGTGAGGACGGAGATGCCGATGACGCCGCCCGGCCGGTCGGTCCGTGTTCCGTCCGCCGCCTCATCGCCGCCGTTGCAGCCCGCCAGAAGGCCCAGCGAGACGGCTGCCGCCAGAAGACCGACCCGCGCCTTCGTCATCGTCCGACTCCTTTCGTCCTCGAACCGATGGGGTCCCGCCCGGCCACTCGGAGATCGACCGTCCGGCACACCATGCCGGTTGCCGCCTCAGGACGGGTCGCACTTCAGGGCATCGAGTTGATCGAGCAGCCGCCTGGCCTCGGCCCCGCCCGAGAGGCCGCCGGGGTTGAAACGCGTGGCGAAGGCCTGAAGCGCCTTCCGCCCCTCCTTCGCCCCTGCGTCCACCCATCACAGGCTCCACGAACGGCGCTCGGTCCTGCATACCCGCTCGCGGCGAGGATAGACACCAACCACCCCCCCATACGGGGCGCGCCCGTGGTAGGATGATTCCCTGATGGCCCGTGCCGTGCGCGCCCCTGCCGGGGTCCTTTTCCGAACGGTCCCGGTGGCGCGTGCACCTGCCGGGCGAGTGCGGCGCGTCTTTTTGGCACGGCCCGGCGTCTGGTTGTGGCGTCGGCCTACTTCGGCGCCAGTTTGGCGATCGCCGACGCCAACTGCTTCAGGTTGGCCTTGTCGGTGCTGTAGATGACGGCCTTGCCGGCGCGTGTGCCGTTGGCGAGCCTGCCCATCCTTAACAGTCCGAGGTGGTGGCTCACGGTGGGCTGCTTCAGCCCGAGCGCTTTGCACAGCGCCGTAACGTTCTTCGGCCCGCTGGCAAGCAGCGTCAGGATACCCAGACGCGTCGCGTCCGAGAGCAGCCCGAAGCCCTGAGCCCAGTCGCGCAACTCTGCCTTCTTCAGTTTTGCCATGTTCTTTCCTTTCCCCCGTTCCTGGTAACCTTCTATGTAATGGTTCCGCGACGAGACTGCAACAACAAAAAAGGGTCTCTTTCCAAAAGCGTGGGTGCCAAGCACCCACCCTACGGCTTGGCCGCACGAGCCGGGGTTTATCCCCGGCGCATCCTGGCCGGCGCCGCCGCCAACGGCCGCCGGGCATAAAGCCCGGCGCTACAGGCGCCTGCGCCCGCCGGAAAAACTTGCCACACCCGTTACCGGCCGGCTCGAGATACAAGTTATATCTAGACCATATCTACTTGATAGGATTCGCCTTCGGGCGGGCCGTCAGGGTGACCCCGGGGGCCGCCGGCAGGGGCCGTCCCTCGCCCGGAGCGAGGCAGAGCACCTTGCCATCGACGGTGGCCAGGTAGAGCCGGCCGGCGGCGGCGATCAGACCGTCGAAGCGGGGCATGCTGTCCAGCCGGTAGGCGGCCAGTTTCTGCCCGTCGCTCGGCGACACGGCCATCAGCAGTGCCCCGCGGCGGCCCTCGAAGGCGGCGGACTGCTCCGCGAGTCGCCTCAGCGTCCCGGGGTCGTTCAACGTCTTGACGGACTCCTCTTCGTTCTCCACATCGGGCGGCCCCGCGACGAACAACACCTCTCCCGCAAGCACCATGGCGGTGACTTGCACGGACGTGTCACCCGACCAGGAAGACACGAACCCGGTCACCCTCAGGATTCTCGACGTGCCCGTTGGTTTGCCCTTCTTCCTTACAGGCTTCCGCTCGGTGCCCACCGCGACGATCTCCGGTTGCTTGCCGGTGGCGAACAGATGGAACTCCAGCGGCGTGGTCCACCGATAGTATTTCGCCAGCCGGCCGTAGCCGTACACCGTCTTGTCGTCGAAGACGAGTATCCGCCCGGCCGGCGCGACCCGCCCGGCTTTGTGGTACCCGCCGGCTCCGGACGCGAACGCACGGCCGTATACCCAGTACGTCCGATGCCACAGTGAATCGTCGAGGAATCCGGTCGGGCTGAACAGGTGCACGTCGTCGCCCCGCTGGTCCTTCACGTCCACGTAGGTTACGAACTTGCGTTTGCCTTCCAGGCTGAAGGGGAGGGACCGCATGTAGACATATTTGCCGTCGCTCGACAGGATATCGGGCAGCGCCACGGGCATATTGAGCCCGCGGATGTGGGTCTGCAGGTTTTCCCCGGTCGCGGGGTCGCGCTCGTCGAGGATCGTCTCGGAGCGTTTGCGGCCCGTTTTCGCATCGAGCCGAAGCAGCCGCAACCCGCCGTCGAGGAACATCGAGCGGCCGGCCACGCAGGTGACCGTATCGTTCTGCACCAACACGCTGCCATGGACCGGCCACACCGATTCGAGTTGCCCGAACGCTCCCATCCGCCGGTCTTCCGGAGCGGCGCGGTATCGCCAGACCAGCCGCCCGTCGGACGCACGCAGACAGTAGACGCAGCCGTCGGCCGACCCGAACAGCGCGCGGCCGTGCCAGAGGGTCGGCGGCGAGTCGATGCGGCCGCCGGCGGTGAAACGCCAGGCGGGCTCGCCGGTGCCGGCGTCCAGCGCGTGAACGGTGTGCGTGTCCGCCGACGCCACCAGCAGTTTGCCTTCGGCGACGACGGGGCTGCTAAGCCTGCCGCCCAGCGTCGTTTCCCAGGACCGCTTCAGGCCGGTTGGCCGGACGGCTGTTTTCGTAGCGCCGCTTCGCGCGGCGTCGTGTCGGTAGGTCGGCCAGTCGGTCCCATTTCGGATGGCAGATTTCAGTTCCGATATCTCCGCGCCGTAGGCCGGGCCGCGCTCCATCCACGCCGCCACCCTCTCGTCGCTTCGCGGCCGGCCGTGCGCTGAAGGCGGGGCCACGGCGCTGAAGCCGAACAGTTTCGCCTCGATGTAGCAGGCGCATGGATGCGGAGGCGCATAAATCAGGCCGTTGCAGGGCATGATGCCGTACAGGCAGGCCCCGCGGACCCAGTGGTGACAGATCCAATGCTTCTTCGCGTGGTCGATGAACTCGATGCCCGTCCGCGAGAAGAGCAGATACTTGTCGGTCGCCTTGGCGCGGTAGCAGCGGTGGTGGAACCAGTGGGTCTTCACGTCGGGCGGGAACTCGCTCTTCACCTCGCCGGTATGGAGGTCGCGGCCGATCATGATGCCCGAGTCCGACCCCTGTGCCACGGCGCCGCCCCAGACGAGTCCGCCCGCCACGAGGATGTCGACCGGCGTGCCCATGTGCCCGCACGGGAGATGCTCCGCCTTCCAGAGCGTCTTGCCATCCTTGATCGACAGGGCGAACAGGGTGGTCGAACGGCGGTCCGGATACTTATCGGCCGCCACCAGGCCGCCGTACAGAACCACGTCATCGTAGATGACGAGCGTGGCGCCGGAGGAACTCCTCATCTTCTCGCGTTTGGGCAGCGGGTCCGACTGCCACCGCAGGCGGCCGCTGCCGCGGTCGAGACACTGGATCCTCTCGCCGTCGTGGAACAGCACGCGCCCCCCGTCGGCAGCCAGCGACATCGAAACAACCTTCGATTGTTTCTGCCATCGCACCTTGCCCGACTCGGCGTCGACGGCCATGACGGTTCGAGGCGCTTCGGTCCACAACGGATGGGTGACCGCCGCCCGGATCTCCCGCATATTCGCGTAGGTCTTCTTCGGGTCGCTGCGCAGGGGCTGATCGCCGGCCGCCACGCTCAGCAACAGCACGCCGTCATCGCAGAGGATCTCCTCGGTCGCCTTGGTGCCTTCGTAGGTGCGGAGGGTCTCGCCCGTCGCGGCGTCGAGTTCCGACAGCGGCGCATCGGTGCCGAGGGTCACGTACACGCGGTCGCCGACGGCCACCAGCCGGCGCGTCATGAGTTGGGGACCGCTCTTCAGCGGCCACAGATGCTCGTGCCAGGGGGCGATGTCCCGCTTCCAGAGCACCGTGCCGTTGAAGGCGTCGCGGGCGATGAGGCGCCAGCGCGACGGCGTCAGGATCGACGCGCGAGACCCCTCGTCGAAGATGTAGAAGACCCGCCCGCCAGCCGACACCGCAGCGTTGACGCTGGACATGTGATCGTGTTGCCTGCCATAGCGCTCGCCGCCGACCCACTGGTACCGCGTGGGTGGCTCGACCAGGCTGTCGTGCGCCACGGCGTTGCCCGTCGCGTCGTGAAGGTAATGCGTCCACTCGTCCATCTCTTTCGGCCGAGGCTTGACGGTCTTGGCCCACTTGCCGTTTCGCTTGATGTACGCCACGCCGTTCGGCGCCAGCACGCGCATCACCTCGGTCATTGGAACGTCGCCCGGATCCTCCGACACGACGAGGTTCACGAGATTGTCCGTGTAGGGCAACCGTTTGCCGTCGAACGTGTCAACCGAAACCGGCCCGTACAGGGCGAGCGATCCGATGTGCTTCCGGGCGAGGGCAACCTTCGTCGCGTCGGCGTCGAGCCCGTGAACGAGGTAACCGGCGCCTGCCCGCAGCGCGGCCGTGAGCCTGCCGTCCCGGCAGCCGACGTGGACGACGAGCCCGCCCCTGACGCGCGTCGCATCGAGGATGTGGGCGGCCACGTCCTCGGCGGAACCGGCGGCCGCCGCCACACGGCTGCCCGCAGCGAGGCACAGCGACACCATCGCGACGAGGACAACGGCACCCTGGCGAAAGCCCTTTGCCTTGTATCTGTTCATCGTGCCACTCCGGTATGCCGTGATTTCCCGTTTGACCTGCGGCCCACGACGATCGCGTGCCTCTGTGCTGATTCTACCCGGTCTCCGGACCTTCACAAGGATGTTATCGACCGCGAAGGTTGCCATGGGTGTGGCAACGATTTCTGGCATGGGACGATTTTCTGCGGCTTGGCCGTAGCGCCGGGGTTTATCCCCGGCGCATCCTGGGCGGCGCCGCCGCCAACGGCCGCCGGGCATGAAGCCCGGCGCTACAACCGCCTGTGATCGCCAGAAAGAATTGCCACACCCGTTGCCATGGCAGCGCGGTGGGTCGGAGCCTGCCCTGAGCCTGCCGAACGGGCACCCACCGCGCGGGAAGTGGCGTAGTCGTGTCAGCCGCAAGCGTCAGCCGGGGGGCGCGCCAGGGGCGGGCGGCGGTTGGGTCGCGCCAGGGGCGGGCGGCGGTTGGGGCGCGCCAGGGGCGGGCGGCGGTTGGGGCGGACCTGGAGCAGCGGCCGGCGGCGCCTCGGATTCCGGCTCGAAGAGCGATTCGGGAATGTCGGCGATCTCGGGCGCTGCGCGGTCGATGAGTTCGCGGGCCAGGCGAATCTGCTCGTGCGGCCAGTAGGTCGAGAGTTCGGCCTTGGCGCCCCGAAACCGCACGCCGATGCCGACGAGTTCGTGGCCGGGATCAACCGTCCCGATCCGGTCGGCCGGCGTACCGCCGCGCGTCAGCGATTGGCCGAGGTACACCGGCAGACTGAGGGCCAGCATGACGTTCTGGTCCTGCGACACGTGGGTCCCCAACCGCTGCATGGCGGGGGATGGTTCGGGCCCTGCGCCCATTTTGAGGCGTTCGATCGTCCGCCGGAACAGCATCAGGTCACTCCCGGCCGCCACCACCGCGTGGTTGCCCACGATGGCAACGCGATAGACCAGGCCTTCCGGGCCGTACAGCAGCCGCAGCCGCTTGCGGAACTCGACGTGCCGTATGGGAATGCCGAACCGCAGGCGCGGCACGTACGTGAGGACGGGCACACCGGCGATGTCGGTGGTATCGGGCTGGGCCTTGAATTTCAGGTACAGGTTAAGTTGGTCGGCCAAGCGTTCCCATGCGGTCGCGAGCAGTTCGACGCCTCGGCGGAACTGTTCGGGGTCCTTGAGTTCATAGATGCTGACACCGCTCTCGATGCCCATTCCCGTCCGGGCCGGCGCCGAGAGGAAGGTCATGTTGTCGCCGAGGGATTCGACAAACGTCTGGACGGCCTCGTAGGCGGCGGCCTTTGTCGGTTCGGGCAACGGCTCGGGGCGGGGGGCTGATTCGAGGAAGAAATGCGTCGCCCGCAGCGCGAAATCGGTCCGTTTCTGCGCATCGATGCGGGCCGAGACAGCCGAGGCCACCGGCCGGTCCGTCATCATCGGGACCTGAGCGGCGACCTGTTTCTGGACCGAGAGAAACTCGGCCACGCCGGCGCCTTCGACAAACCGCACCGAGAGGTCCGCCGCCACGCCCTCCGGCCCGAACCGCACGGCCGCTTCCGCCGTCTCGATCTGGTCGATGAACGACGCGATG
>Ga0307427_1000724_pt1 | contig 19329 bp, 22 predicted proteins | sample SalMarWE160190MG_FD_202162 | JGI IMG/M metagenome (GOLD analysis project Ga0307427, IMG submission 202162) | Salt marsh sediment microbial communities from the Plum Island Ecosystem LTER, Massachusetts, United States - WE1603-190 | ecosystem: Environmental > Aquatic > Marine > Intertidal zone >... | reverse complement strand
GAGACCATCCTGCATGGACCACACCAGGGTGCCCAGAAATCAACCTCTGTGGGAAGGTCTGACCTGAGAACTTCCTGTTCAAAGTTCTGATCGGTAACCTCTATTACTTTGCTCACATTACCTCCTTCTAGATTACTTCTTTTAACTAACAACTGTAATAAGAAAATATCACGCTTTCCTGAAGTTCAAAATTCTGCCCTTGTCGAGCTCCTTCTTGTTGTGAATAAGTATCTCGGAAACCTCCTCTTCCAGATGAAAATTCGTGTTTCTTATGTCATCTTCGGTTCCAGATTTCATATGTTTTGGCCAGACCGACATAAACGCAGAGCGTTTCATGATTCTATAAATTTCACTTAGTAATCTTATCCTATCTCTTGCCTGCGGGAAATAATAAAAATGAAAGACGTCAAACAGGAGAACCACGTCTACAAATTCATCAGTTAAATCGATTTCTAGTTTTCCCGATGTCTGCATTCTTTCTATGTTTCTCGAGCCTGTTGACTCGGCCTTTTGCATCAACTCATCCAAGGCTTCCTTATCCTTATCTAAGGCGTAGACTCTTCCCTGCTCACCAACTATTTTGGCGGCCGGAATAGTATACGTGCCAGAGCCACAGCCAAAATCCAGCACAGTTTGACCTCTCATAATCCCTATTCTCTCTAATACATGAAGAGCTCGTGATTCTAGCTTCATTTCCTCGTCTCTTGAAGATAGTTGAAGGCAGAAATGGCTGCGGTAACACCATCGCCAACTGCAGTACCGATCTGGCGCGGTGAGTTCTGGCGGATATCGCCAGCCGCAAGAATACCAGGAGCCGAGGTAGCCATCCTTTCATCAGTAGCGATGTAGCCGGTATTCTCGAGCTCCAAAATGTTGGAAAAAATCTGGCTATTGGGTGTGAGCCCTATGGCAACGAAGACGCCATCTACTTTCAAAATAGATTCCTGACCTGTTTTCACGTCACGTAGTTTAAGGCCGTTTACCATTTTCTCTCCCAAGACCTCCTCTACCACCATGCTCCAGATGAACTCCAGCTTTGAATGGGCAAAGGCTCGCTGTTGAAGAACCTGCCCTGCCCGGAGCTGATCTCGCCGATGTATTACGTAGACCTTGCTGGCATATTGGGTCAGCTCCAAAGCATCGGTAATAGCGGTATCCCCTCCTCCTACCACTGCTATCTCCCGGTTGCGGAAGAAGAAACCATCACAGGTAGCACAATAGGAAACACCTCTACCTGAGAACCTTTTCTCACCAGCAACTCCTAGTTTACGATATTCTGAGCCAGCGGCAATAATTATGACTATAGCATCAAAGTTACCCTCAGTGGTAGAGATACTATAGGGTTGTCCTTGGGTAAGACCTGTAACCTCAGCAGTCACCACCTCCAGACCATATCTGGTAGCTTGTCGATGCATAAGTGAACCCAGCTCGGAGCCGGAGATACCCTCAGGAAAACCAGGATAATTCTCGACTAGAGTCGCATTTATCATCTGACCTCCCAGTGCCCCACGCTCCACCAGTAGGCTCTTAAGCCCTGCCCGTGAGGTATAGAGTCCAGCAGTAAGCCCAGCTGGACCACCCCCAATAATGATTACTTCATATCTAGTCAATTCAGCTACTCCTTTCCTAAACCTATAACCCCTTCCAGCCTTTCTGCTCCATGGCTAAGAAAGCCAGTCGTTCTTCCTCATTCATCTCCGTTACCTTAATCTCCACATTGGCACCCAGGCTCATCACCGCCTGGCGCAGACCCTTCACAAGGTAGTCCTTGATTGAATCAGGAATACCAAGGAAAGGAAGCACGAGGGTAAGCGTAACCTCGTCATCCTTTAGGGCTATATCCCTAACCATCCCCAACTCAACTAGGGTGCGACTGATTTCTGGGTGCATTACCTGTTCTATTGTGTGATGCACATCTTCCTCTGAGATATTCTTAGGCATTATGACTCTCCCTTTAATTAGTTATGTGCTTTAGTCTCTCCATCTTTTAGCACTGGCAGGACGTTCCTGACAAGGTTAGTGAATGCTTACACAGGTTTGCGGATTACTTTTGTGCAGCACCGTGAAGCGATCAGGCATCAAGGCTCACAGGCTTAGTCCCCGACTTATGCTTAAAAAGCAACAGGAGCTTTGGCCTAATTCTTTAGCTTACAGAGGAAGTCCGCCAGCTCTTCGATCCCTTCAACGTTAAGGGCAAGCTCCCTCCCTTCTAAGCCATATTGCAAGATCCGCTCATCCTGGGGGACAGCCGCGATAACCCTGCTTCCAGCCAGGGCTTCAAGAAGGAGGGCTTCCGTCTTACCATCGATTTTATTTAGGATGTAGTAGACCGGTTTGTCGATGCTCTTGGCCATCGCGGCAATCCTGTTGGCAAGTCCGATCGACTCCTGGGAGGGCTCCACAACCACCAAGATGAGATCGCAACCCTTCTCCACGCCCCGGCCGAGGTGCTCGATCCCCGCATCAGTATCCGCAATTAGGAATTCGTCATCTTTAAGCTCCAGGACCTCTAGAAACCTAGAGGAGAGGGCATTGATCGGGCAGGCGCACCCCTCCCCAAAATTGTAGATCTTCCCCATCGCCATGAGCTTCAGATTCCCCTTCTCCGCGAGATACTCCGAGGGGAGCTCGTCCATCCCCCATCTTTTCTGAATGGCCTTCACTCTCTCGAACAGAACCTTCTTGCCGCCGAAATAGTTCATAAAATCCTCAGGCTGCTTTAGCCCCAAATGCGTATGAAGCCCGAAGTTGGACTCATCGGTGTCGATCACCAGCACCCTGCTCCCAGTCTTAGCCAGCGCTTTGGCCAGGAGGGTAGAGACGGTGCTCTTCCCGCAGCCGCCCTTCCCCGCGACGATGACCTTCATCTATTCCTCCTCGATGAGGACCGTGGAGTTCATGAAGTCGATCTCCTTGATCTTGCCCTTGATGGCCCTCTCCTCGCCAAAGAGGGTTCTCACAAGCAACTTCTCCCCCTCGAACCTTATCAGCGCTACCTCCTCTAGAAGCTTCTCCTTCTCAGTCCCCCTCCCTTTCTGAACGCTTGCCAGACACATTATAATCAGCCCTCCTCTTAGCTGGAGATACCCATACCTTTTTTCGTATCTGGGGCTCCCTTCCCTTTTGCCCGAAGCTTCGGTTTGAGCACCTTCAGGATGAACCTGAGTGCCTCATCCCGATCCCTATCTACAATGATAGCCTCCAGGTCCATTATCTCCTTATCATCTAAACTCAATATCGTCGTTCCCATGGTCTTTCAGATTCTTCAACACCTCCCTTTTTGCCCTAATCCGCTCCTCCAACTCCTCGATTGCCTGGAACTGCGCGGGGCGGACGGAATGAATGGGAAGGGCTGCCTCCCTCTCTCGCAGCTCCTCCTCCAAGGCCGCAATCTCCTCCTCTAGCTCCTCCCTTGTCGGCATCTCACTCATACTTGCCATGGCTCAGGTATACATCACCTCCTTGAGTTTGAGCGCGGCTCGTTTTTTGTCGATGTGGTCGATCATCAGACGGGCGGCCTTTACTGGATCGGGCTCAAAGGCAAACTTTCCGCCGACGGTTCCTTCCAATTCTTCGGTCACAAGTCTGGTAAGATTTTCAGACCCGAGAACTGGAAGTGGCATCCCGAGAGTGGTGAACACCCCTGAAGCGACAAAGTAGAACCCGATCGAAACGGCCTTTTCGCTCATCCACTCCGGAGCCGCCCCGGCAACCGGCAGCTCAGAGATATCCTCGCCAAGACCTCCCTCACTGACCACGTGGGCGAGGGTCATCAAGATCCTCGAGTTATCGACGCAGGAACCCATATGCAAGACCGGCGGGATACCAACGGCCTCGCAGATCTCCTGTAAGCCCTTACCGGCAAGCTCAAACGCCACCTCAGGCCTCATCAAACCAGCCTTGGCATCGGCAATCGCCGAGCAGCCGCCAGCCACCACCAGGATATCGTTTTTTATCAACTCTTTTGCCATCTCCACGTGGCCAAAGTCATGGGTGATCTTGGGGTTGTTGCAGCCAACGATCCCCGCCGCACCACGCAGTCGGCCATCGATGATCGCATCGTTTAAGGGTCGATACGTAGCCCGGTAGGTTCCGCCGAGAAAGTTGAACACCGACTCTGCAGTAAAACCACCGATCAGGTCCATCGTCTCCTGCGGGATGAACGGTGGCTTGTCACGATTGGCAAAATTCTCTATCCCCATGCGGAGAAGCTGTTTAGCAATATCCAAAGCGTGTTCCTCGGAGAACTCAACGTGCTCCACCCCGGGGAACTTTGCCTTGGGTGAGGTGCTGACGAGCTTGGTGTGGAACCGCTGGGAGAGGTCGGATAGCGCGGGCATGATGCATTGCACATCGACCATCATCAGATCAACTGCTCCTGTCATCATCGCCAGCTCCTGCTGAAGGAAGTTTCCGGCGACAGGGACCCCATGGCGCATCAGGATCTCATTAGCCGTGCAACACATCCCAGCGATGTTGATCCCCTTGGCACCTACCTTGTCGGCGAGTTGCAGGAGTTCAGGGTCCTGAGCCGCCACCACGACCATCTCGGAGAGAACCGGTTCATGGCCATGGACAACGATGTTCACCTGATCCTTCTCTAGGGTACCTAGGTTACAGGTGGCCCTTATGGGCGCGGGAGTCCCGAAGAGAATGTCTTGGAGCTCGGTGGCGATCATCGACCCACCCCAGCCATCGGAGAGGGCACAGCGCAACCCCTGCTTCATGATGTTCCGATAATCGGTATCGACGCCCATGTGAGTGCGGTGCATAATCTCGACGATCTCGCGGTCGATGCCACGGGGCATAATCCCCAATTCCTGCCAGCGCTCGACCCTTCTTTTGGGCGCGCGTTTTGCTAGCTCCAGCTCCCCTTCCTGCTGGCCAAAGTTGGCCAAAGCCCGCTTGGCTAGGGCTACGGCGATCTCTCGATCACTGGCACCATCGAGCCCAATCCCGTAGACGTTCGCCACCTCACGGAGCTTAACCGGATCCTTAATCTCGTAATCGCTTGACTCATCCTGAGCCGCCAACAGGAGCGCATGGGCTACATCTCGTCCGTGGTCAGAGTGGGCCGCCGCACCCCCTGCGATCATCCGGACAAGGTTCCGCGCGGCGATGGTGTCTACGTCAGCTCCGCAAATCCCGCGATCTGTTCTTCCCGGGATGATCCGGCAAGGTCCCATGCTACAGATCCGACAACAGACTCCTTCGCTTCCGAACTTGCACTGGGGCTGCATCGCCTCAAAGCGATCCCAGGCAGTTTCCCAACTTTCCTCGTCCGCTTTTCTTAGCATCGCTAGAGATGCTCGATCGATACTTTTTTCGCGACCTTTGGCCATTCATTCCTCCTTTATTTGACCGCCAGCTGAAAGTTAATAGCAAAAGTAGTAATTCATCTCATCCGATATGTATCTAAATAAGAATCGCTGTAGATCTCATTATTTAAGATAAGTTCAGCCGTCGCGACAGCATCCATCAGTTTCTTGTCGGTTACATCGCAGATGGCGGCATCCAGCCCTGCTCCCATGGCCATCACCAAGAATATGCGGTTTATCAGGTTCCTCTGGTTTGTGTCAGAGGCCATATTGCTCAGGCCTAACGTTATATGCGGAGGAGGATCGGAGAGCACGGTGAGTTGCCTGATAGCCTCTAGGATGTTCTTCGCCTGCTCCTGCATAAATTTGAGGGGCATTGCTATCGGGTCTAGAAATAATTTTTGTGTATCCAGGCCGTGATCCACGGCAGCGGCAAAGATGGTCGCTGCGTTTTCCACCCTTCTTCCTACATCCTGTGGACTACCCCCATCACCACTGGCCACCCCAATCAGGCAGGCATCGTATTCTACAGCCAAGGGGATTAAACCGTTCAGTCTCTCCGCCACAGCAGTGGTAGAGTTTATCATACGCTCATTCTCGCAAACCTCAAGCCCTCTCCTCACCACTTCCATTCGTGGCGAATCGATGGATATCGCTGTATCTACCACCTCCTGCACAGTCTCCACCATCCAGGCCATATCATCCGGATCCCTGGTGACGGCCCCCATATTCACATCCAGGAAATCCGCTCCGGCCTCACTCTGCAACTTGGCCCATTTTTGAATCGGCCCCTTATCTTTATCTTTTATCGCTTGAGCGATGTCCCTAAAGCCCCCGTTTATCCTTTCAGCGATGAGGATCATTTTGCCTCCTTGTCACCAGTGGGTCCTGCCAGTTGCTCAATATATCTCTTTACCTCCTCCACTGCTTTCGGATGAAGCATTACCAGGATATCGGCGCCGGCCTGAAGATACGTGTATGCGGTAGCTGCTTCCCACAGGGGTCCACGCTTTGTATGATCGCCCCATTCCGGAACCTCTTCCGCCCTCGCTTTGGCCTCCTTAGTTTTCCAGACATTTAGCCCTATATTGGCTATGATGGGTTGAGCCATCAACTTATCCCCCTTGAGTCCGGCCATTCTCGTTCTCTCCATGATGGAGTAGACATACTCGGTACCATAGCCTAAGGCTGGTGAATCCGGGAAGATGACCATATCCTTTATGTCAAACCCGACATCTAAAGCCAAGGAGTTCACCTGCTTTGCTATATTTATGTCTACCGGCGATTCGGCTATCAATTTGTGGTTATCGGCCTTACACAAAGCGGTCAGTGTCCGATAGTTATCCTGGGTAATGGTGCCCAGAAGGCAGTTCTCCCCAGCCGCGGCTTGTGAACACTCAGTAAACACCTCATTATCCTTATCGTCGTCACCACAACCCCAGATAATCAGAGGGACCGATACGGCCTCCAAGACCTCCCTTACAACCTCGGCTGCCTCTCTGGGCGAGCGGTCCTCCCCGCTGGGATCGCAGCCTTGCAGCCGGAGACAAATTAGATCGGCTCCATACTCTTCCACGCATTTCTTCGCCCATCTACTTGGGCTGTCGTAGACATCGGAGAAGGGTTGAGCCAATACCTCCGGCCACCCTTTGGGTGGAATATCCCATATCTCCATGCCCACGACGGGCCGGTGAGGAATCTCACCCTCAAAATGCATGAATGGCAGAGCTGTCTCTCCGCCCACCGTTATTGTACGAGCTCTGGTCCCTCCTTCTTCTTTCGTGGCTCCAATGGTGACTGTACTGATCCTATTGCTCCAGGTCTTTTTCACATCGGGTATCTTCATACGCGTTTTTTACGCTCCTTTCTTTAAATTTTAGAACTTAAGAAGGGTGTTAATGACCCACAAATGCCCTTGCTCTAGAGGGTAAAACTCTATCCATAATAACCCTCATCGCCTCTATGGCCGGCGAATCAGGTGACAAAGACTCAAGCGACCCCCCCTCCCAGGAGATCTCTAAGAGGGCCTCATCTCGGGGAATCTTTCCTACAACCTCTAGATGCATTCCTCTGAGCATTTCCTTCGCTCTCGCCGGCAGCTGGTCCGGAAGGTTGTTCAGGACCAGGTATCTCTCCTTTACGTTGATGTTGAGTTCATCCACCAGCTCGTCTATCCTCTCAGCCGCGCGTATCGCCACTGGATTGGCATCGCTCACTACCAAAAGCACATCTACATCTGTCGTGGTTTGTCGGGAGATGTGCTCCATTCCGGCTTCATTATCCATCACTATATAGTGATAGTTTCCAGCCAGGAAGTCCATATACTTTCTGAGGATATGATTCACTATGCAGTAACATTCGGGGCCCTCCCCCCGACCCATTACCAGGAGGTCTAGACTCTCCGCTTCGACGAGCAGCTGTTGGAGCCGATACTCTATATACCTCCCTTTGGTCATCCCCGCTGGAAGCTCAGTTAAGGTCTTTAAGGTCTCCCGTTCCAACCCGCCGATCGTCTGTTCGAACTTGAGGCCTAGTGCCTGATTCAGATTGGCATTAGGATCGGCATCTATGGCCAGAACCGGGCCATCGGCTCTTTCCACAAGTAGCTGGATGAGAAGCCCGGACACCGTTGTCTTTCCGGTGCCCCCTTTTCCGGCTATGGCTATGGTGAATGGCTTCATGGCTAGACCTTCTGGCTCAACTTCTCTGTTACAGTGGGAAACCTTTCTAAGTCCGTATGGGGCAGGAACAAGGCTGCCATGAACTCATCGTAGTAGTTGGGGAAACTTATCAGATCGACATAGGTTACTGATTCAGCCATCCTGTGGCAGGTGGTAAAAGCCTCGCGAGAGAGGAGAGCCATCTTGGCTCCAATTATCGAGGTGTTGCCAACAAACTTAATCCTCTCCAGCGGGATATCGGGGATCAGTCCCAGTATTTGCGTTTTCCTCCTGTCCAGATACGATCCAAATCCGCCCGCTATCAGTATTCGCTCAAAATCCCCGAATTCAAGGCCCAGGCTCTTTACCAATATATTGACTCCGGCGTAGATGGCTGCCTTGGCCCTTAGTAGGTTCTCGATATCTGGCTGGGTTATCACTATATCCTTTCCCGTCTCTGTCCCTGAACTGGGTACCACTACAAACTCCGACTGGCCATCCCTCTCTCTGATTCGATCGGATTTTCGCGGATCAAGGACCCCCCTGCGATCGATAAGTTCGGCTTTGAAGAGTTCCGCCACTAGATCGATCAACCCTGAACCGCATATCCCCTTGGGTTTTCCATCTCCTATGGTGGAGTACTCTATTCTTCCATCGATCATGGTAACGTGTTCAATCGCTCCGCGGCTGGCCCTCATTCCGCTCTCCGCACCCATTCCCTCGAAGGCCGGACCAGCGGACGCTGAGCAGGTAATCATCCAATCCTTATTGCCAATCAGTATTTCACCGTTAGTACCTATATCTATCAGCAAGGTGAGCCGCTCGGATTTGTTAATTCCACAGGCCAGCCCCCCTGCGGTTGTATCTCCTCCTACCCAACCCCCTATCATTGGAACCACGTAAAGTAGCCCTCTGGGGTTTATCTTTATCCCCACTTCGGTCGCCCTAATGGGAGGAGGAGAGGCAGAGGCAGAGACATAAGGGGTTTTTCGGATCCAGGAAGCGGGCAAATTCAGGAGGAAATGCAGCATGGTGGTGTTCCCCGAACAGATTACACTGGTTATGTCATCGCGCCTCACCTTGTTCCTGAAAATCAGGGTGGAGATGAGGCCGTTTATGTCATCCATGATGAGGCTATGCAGTTCTTCAGGCCCTTCTTCATCCGCATGAATTATGCGGCGGGTTACATCTTCTCCATACTTCATCTGCGAATTGTACTTTGCCTCTCCATCTATGGTCTTGGAGCTGTTCAAATCCACCAGGTGAACGACCACGGTGGAGGTGCCTATATCCACAGCTATCCCATAGTTCTTTCCGGAAGTATCCCCACCTTCCACCTGCAATAGCTCGGTGGTATCGCCCTTCATCCCCAAGGTAACAGTCACGGCCCATTCATTGTTCCTCAAAATGGCGGGAATCCCTTGAAGCATGGTCAGCCCGGTCTGTAGTATGGGAACCTTTTTCTTGGAACGTATCTCCCTGTACAACCGCTGGTGATCGGAGAGGTTGTCATCGAGGGAAGGCTTGGGGAGTTCCAGATACAACTTGTCGACCAAGGGTTCGCGCGCGAAGAAGACCTCTTCTCCTCCTGCTCGTATAGTGTGAAGTTTTTCAGCATCCTTATCTATCAGGATTTGTCCCTCTTCGATCCTCGTCTCTAAGGGGACCTCTACCTTCACATCTCCTAGAACTCTTGTCTGGCAGGCTAAGACGTAGCCCTCCTTGGCTTCTTCCTTGGTGAGCAAGCCGATGGAACCGTGCTCGATCTGACCATCCTTGACTAAGACCTTGCATGTCCCACAGATCCCTTCTCCTCCACAGAGGCTATTTAAATATACCCCTGTCCTCGAAGCGGCTTCCAGCAAGGTCTCACCTTGCTCTACGTCAATTTCTACTACTTCCCCGTCCAAATAAAAGCTTACTCTAGCCATAGGTTCCTATTCTTGCACTGCAGATCTTAACTTTGGCCATTCTTGTTTAAGGAATCTGGGTATGCTGGCGGCATCCTCCGGTCCAACTATGACTTCCCATCCTCCTTCTTCCTGTATCTTCATCCGCAGCACTGCCACCAAGCCCGGTATGATGAGCTTACCATGGTTCACCTTCTCCATTACCCCTTGCTTCTTCACCGTCTCTACCACCGTCTCCCCGGAGAGCCTATCGTCCGCGTAGGCGTTTAAGACCCCCAGCCCTTCCGTATCCATCACTGAGATATATGTCGGGACCCTGCAATCTTCCACCTCTCCGGCCACGGTGAAGTATGTAAGAGAGAAGTTCGTAGTAAATAGCACCGGGGAGTCCGGTCCTGGTTCGCCTATTTCATAGAGTTTGGCTTCCACAGCATTTGGCACCTGCGGATCGATGTATACGTGTTGACGTACGGTGAGTGGGGGCAAGATCCGCCATGGCTCCATCCCTTCCATCACCAAGATAGAACCGTATTTTAAGATGCTGTTTGCAGCCTGAGCCACCTCTTGGAAAGGATCTTCGTCACTGGTAAAGGTTATCACGGGGTAGCCTAGAGGGCGGAAGGCCTTCTCCAGAGCAAGCCTTCTGATAAGGGTCAATTTCTCCAGGTATCCAAGCATATCCTCCGAGGTTGGAGCCAAAATCAACTCTTCAACCCCCGCCTGGTTGATTTGCTCAGTCAGAGAAGCTAAGCTTTCCAAATCACCGCCTTCGACCGCCAGGGGGCAAGAGGCCTCTTTTGCCAGGGAGGCCATATCCTCCCAATTTTCTTCGCTGGCAGCGTAGATGAGAGGTCGGGAGTCGGCACATCTCCCTAAAGCAGCTTTCATGGTGATCGCGTCTTGGGAGAGGAGGATTAAAGGGAGATTGGTTCTCTTCGCTATCCCCTCTACTCGCTTGGCATACTCCTCTGGACTGGTGTTTGAATGTTCGATGGCTATCAGGTTGACCCTGATGATCTCCCCTATCCGTTCAAACCCTAGCAAGTTGATCTGCTCCACCTTGTCTTCCAATTCGTCATCAGACAGGCTATCCTTGACCTTGATCGCTACCCCTGTAGGGCGGTGAAACTTCTCCTCATGCCTGAACAGGACAGTCTCTCCTCCTATCTCCACCTTATTTTCATTCTTACCGATTGCCACCTTTCTCATTGGCGGAGCGGCCGCTGCTGACAATGCCTGCTTTGCCTCCTCAGTGACGTGGGGACATTGATCGAGCAAGGCTTGCTTATTGGCAAGCTGCATGGCGAAAGCCAGACAGGTAGGGAAACCACATTCCCCACAATTTGTCTTGGGTAGGTTCTTATAGATCTCTATAGCGCTCAATTTGGCCATCTATTTCCCCTTTATGCTTTTTTACATCATCGGCTCTAGCTCCGACACCGGATGGTTCACCTTTTGCAGGTATTCTACCAACTCCGCCGAGGTTGTGGCATTCTCTTCTGTAGCTATCTTGTCCATCAGCTCCGGCTCTCCTATCTCTTCAAGCCTCTTCTCCAACCGATCGTGGATCTCCTCCTTGAGAGCGGCCGGCATCCAGACTACCCGCTTAAGCCCCCCGTCGGCAGAGATGAACTTCTCCGACGTGATATAGATCTTGCCTATCCCGATGAAGCCCGGGATCTGTCTCCCTCCGCCGATCTGGCCTGCCATGGTGGAGAAGGTCATCCCAACGGGAGTCATCTCCGTGTACTCGCGGTTGAGGATCATCACCCCGTTGGTTTCGGGAAGGATCGCCGTGATGCACTCGAAGCAGCCACAGGAGGTCATCGGATCTTTGATCATAGAGTAGGCACTGAACTTTTCCAGCTTCCCGTCGGTCTCCCGAGCGAGGTATTCGTTAACCCCTTTCCACTGACCATATACTGGATCCAGCGTTTGCCCCTTGGGCACCGGTCGGTTGGGTCCAAGGGGGTCCATCTCATAGGCGGCCTTACAGTCAAGCCAGGTATATGCACCACAGAGGCCCAATCTTTGCGGGGTTACGATGCAGACATGATCGGGCGCATAGGTCTGGCAGAGGATGCAGGAATAGTAAGTATCTATATCCTCATCCTTCATATCACCTATCCTCTCGTCCCTCTCGTGATAGATCTCCTTGGCCCTCTTTAGGGGTTCTTGTATTTTGTCTTCGTCGGTTATGAACGTTACCTGCACCTTATCAACGATTGAGGAGAAATCCTCATGGATCTTCGCCACCAGAATTTCACCGAAGTGTTTGATTCTAAAACCCTTCTCGAAGCTTTTCTTGCTGATCCTGATCCACGGTATATCACGCTGTCCCATATGGAAGATCCCACTGGCCCATGAGAGGAATTCATGGATCCTCCGTTCGACTACGGTCTCAAAGTCCTCCTTAAACTTCCGTCCGGCCACCTCAACGAGTATGGCAAGGGGCATGGATCCTCCCACCTCAGAGTTTTCGTCAACATCTGAACCGATCAGTTTGATCTTTCTGTCCTCTACTTCATCCATCGGCCTGCCACGGACCAACTCGAAGGCGGTGCTGTACTTCCCGCCGAATTCGACATACATATCGGGTTTTCGAACCGACTCCCCTTCGAATCCGGCACCGAAAGGAACGGGAATATCAACCTCGCTCACCTTTATCTCCAGGTCTCTTACTTCAATAGCCTTATCCACCAGCTTATCGCGAGGGATCCCTGAGACTACATGCTCGTAGGTACATATCCCTCTTGGCAGGATCTGGGGGATCTCAACATCGGAGATGACAGGGAAGCCAAAGTTGATCGCCCCCGCTGCGGTGGCATACTTCTCGTCGCTAATCACTTGATCCTCGTCCACACCTGCATCGGCCCCTAGAGCCAGGACAAAGGCGTGGACCCGCCCTTTATTATAGAGCAGCATTTCTCTGGCTTCCTTCATTCCGCCGGCTTTGATCCCGCCGAACGTCAAGCCTGCCCGACAAGCGAAGTTCAGGGCATGGACAGCAGCCGATGTATCCTTACCGTATGGGACGAGGAAGGTGTCCCAGCTCATCTCCACTCCTTCTTCAGCAAGCTGCTCGGCCATGCTCTTCCCATTGGTGTGGGAGGCCATAAACACAAGTATGTTCCTCGCCTGAAGCTCTTGAGCAAGCTTAACCGCTTCTTCGTTGGTGGGCAGGGCTCCCACGCAGGCAGCAAAGCCTGGCATTCGCCCGTCCACCAGCTTTATCCCCTGCTGTCTCAGGGTAGCATCGTCGGTAAATCCCAACCAGGGCGGCTCAGGCTGGTATCCATTTACCAATTTTAATGCCTCAATTATCTCCTGTGCGATCAAAGTGGCCATACCGGCGTCTAAGGCGGCTCCCAGATAGGGTGTCCATAGATGCTCTGAAGGAACCTGGGGAAGGAGCCGCCTAGCTCTCTCCAATGGCTCTTTTATATCTTCTAGGGTCTTTACCTCGATCCCCGTCATGGAGAGAATTAAGGGGAGGTAGAAGCCGGTATTGGGGAAGACTACCTCCTGCTCCGGTCCCTTCTCTTCGAGGACTTCGCTCAATTTTGTCTCAGCCTCGGCCACATACTTACGAGCGCCTCGGATGGCCGCCGTTGCGATGATCCTTGACATAATCTATTACCTCCTAAAAAGAAAAATGCTTCCCCACGGTGACTCGCAAGCATACGCCTGTACGCAGTCATATCCCGAAGAGTAATATAACACATTGAGAGGATCCTGGCAAATTAAGGCCGTGGGCCGTAACAGCAACTAGAACGAAACTCTGGGCTCTCACGATACGGTGGCGGACGCCTCCGAGAACAAGCAGCCGGATTCCGTCCAAGTCAACCGAGTAGCGGTCTGGGATGTCGTCCACAGTGGGATTCAATTTGATCAGTCCACCAGTGCCGACCCGATTGCCAATCAGATCCCACTCTTTTGCTAATGGAATGATCACTTCGGCAAATCCCACGCTCATGGCAAGATTGCCATCGGAATCGGTATCTACCGCAATCACTCAATAGCCACGGGTTACGGCCTCACGAGCAAGCAGTACCACGAGAGTAGTCTTACCCACCTCGCCCTTCCCAGCTACGGCAAGCTTCATTCTTCCCTCGCTAATTTGGCCAGTTTTCGGCATAGCATTCGACCAAGAATCGCCAGACCATCAGTAGGGAGATAGTTACCGGCCGTCTCATCGAACAACACACTCCCTTTTGCGGGAACCTCCTCATCGCCTCCCCACCAGACCACCGCCATCGGCAGCTGCGGCAGCGCGCGGAAAGCATAAGAAGCGTCTCCCATGTCCAGTGGTTCTCCTCCTAGCATTTTCGTCGCTCGACGGAAGGCTTCAATGTTACCGTCCAGATCTCGAACGAGCTGATCGCCCGAATATCCTTGGAATGCCCGCCAGTAGAATCCTCCATCAGGCAACTCGCGAAAGCCGATCCACCGACCTGTGGGGGATGCACCGTCTCCATTTTTCAGGTAATCGAGCAGGAGGATCTGTAGTTCTTCCGGGCAGGCCTCACCGTCTGCTGCAGTGAGCACCAGCTCCGGCCAGCGGATCGAGTACATTCTTCCCAGTAGAGGAAGCTCCAACCGGCCGGCCTGGAAAGTCAAACCTCCCCTGCGGGCTAGTTCTTGTGGATTAACCAGCGTCAGCTCCTCCCTGGCTTCGTTGATCATGGGGCGTAGAGATTTACGCCACTTTATGTTTGACATTGCCTCACCTCGCTTAGCGATCCAGACCAGGCCCTCGAGGATCTTCTCCGCAGACACGACTTGCTCCTGCCGGTCACGCTGAAAGCGAAAGCCCCGGGATTGGAAGATACGGATTATTCGCACGTTACTTGGAGAGAACTCACTCACCACCCTTTTGAGGCCCCATCGCCACGCGATTTCATGGCAAAAGTCAGTTAACTTGCTCCCCAGGCCCTTCCCTTGCCAAGGATCGGCCACGAGTACCGCGTACTCGGCCGTCCTGTGGGCCGGATCGGCTGACAGCTGTCCTAACCCGATGAGTTTATGAGATCCGGCCTCCTTGATCTCAGCCACGATACCTATTTCATTCTTGTGATCAACAGAACATAGTTGAACAGATTGATCGAGGGAGATCTCGCTCAACTCGCGCTCAAACCGAAGATAAAGGCTCTTTGAGCTACAGGCACGAAACATGGCGCATAACGCAGGTGCATCTTCGGGCTGAACGGAGCGGAGGGTCACCGGTGTCCTGTCCCACATCCACCCATGACGTACAAGCTCCTCTGGAGCAAGCCACATCCGCTCACCGGCACCTTTCCGGCTGAGCCTCTTCCGTGAGTCCAGGTTCTTGTGCGCTTTTGCCATGAGGATATTATAGGGGAACGGGTGGCTGGTACAATAGCTCTTACAAGAGAAGGATGCTGTGAAGAAGGAGCGAGCCACAATTCGTAGGCTACCGGCACTGGCCAGTTTGAGGAGTTGACAGCTGTCAAGGGTCGGGTAGGTTTCCCCGGTCCGGGGTGACCTACGTATCCCCATCCTTTGTTTGGACTCACTTCGCCCCGTGAAATACAGAACAGAACAAGATTTCACAGGGCAAGCAGGGCAGGCATGTCCCTGTTGTATAGACTATCTATCTAGCGGGCCTGCCTGTGCCTGTCTGCTTGTGCGTGTTCGCACGCAGATTTGTCAGTTCCTTCGTCCAGGATCGCCATGGGATGCTCTCTCCTCTCGGTATCAGTGCACCACTCACTCCGGCTGAAGGTCTTCAGCCTTACCTTTGGCCTCGCTGTAGGAGGGATTCTCTATTTATCGGGACTCTGACGACGACGTTTGGGGGAAACGAGGAGAGCTGTAAGGAAGACGCCCGTTGCAGCGACAGCGATTGATGAACCGATGGGAAGATCAGCCCCAAGGGAAAGGAGGAATCCGGCCAAAGCGGAAAGGGCCCCCAACAGCGGCGCGAACAAGAAGACCTTCTTGATGTCGTAGAAAAGTTGGTACCCGGCCGAGGCGGGGAGAATCATCAGGGTGTAGATCAAAAGCCCCCCAGTGATCTGCAGGGAAAGCGCGACGGTGAGCGCGGTGAGAAAAAGAACGACGTAGAAATAGATGCGGGTATTGATCCCCGAGGCTGCCGCCAGCTTTCGATCGAGAAGGATCGCCAGAAACTCCTTGTAAAAGCCGCTGACGACGATCAGCACTACAAAAGCAAGGACGGCAAGCTTGAGGACGTCTCTCATGGTGATACCAAGAACGCTTCCCCAGAGCAAGGAGAGCGCACCACTTCCGATCGCTGCGCTAGGCGCAAGACTGATGAAGATGAGGCCAAGGGCCATCATCACGGGGAAGGTCGCTCCGATGATGGTATCGGGTTTAAGGCGGGAGACCTCAGAGACCGGTCCCAACACTGCCGCGGTTGCAACCGCGAACAGAATTGCCATCCATAACGGGTCAAGCACAGCTACGACTAGTCCCAGCGCAGCGCCAGCAAAGGCCGCATGGGACATCGCAAACCCAAGCGAAGAGAGGTTCATCCGTACCACAAAGACGCCCATCAGACTACACAGCATCCCGCCCAACAGGCTTCCCAGCAAGGTTGGAAGGACGATGTGGATAGGGATCCCAAACAAGGTCACGCCCTCTGCAGCAGACTTCTAACTTCCGGGATGGGCCCTCGCAGTGGCGATTCGGAAATCAGTCTTCCCCGAGCCAAGTTGAGCACGCGATCGGCTTCTTCAAGCAGGGGACCGAATTCATGGCTCACCACAAGGGTGGTAAGCGAGAGGTCACGCTGGATTTGAAGAACGAGCCTAGAGACCTCCTCCTTGGACTCGGGATCAAGGTTGGTCGTTGGCTCATCAAGCAGGAAAACCCGCGGGCGCTTCGCCAACACCCGTGCCAATAGGACCTTTCGCTGTTGCCCTCCGGAGAGACGGCCAATGGGGCGACCGGCCAGGTCGAGGATCCCCACAGAACTCATCGCTTCGGCGACGAGGGCACGATCCATCTTACTGGGGAAACGGAACGGTCCTACCTTGGCGAAACGGCTCATCAGCACGACGTCCTTTGCCAGAAATGGGGTCGACGGGTCAAAAAACAGGTCCTGTGGAAGGTAGGCAATCTCCTGACGAAGGCGGTGGCTTGAGGAGCAAACAAGCTCCCCAAGGACAGTCACCTCTCCGGTGGTGATAGGAAGCAGGCCATTTACTACCTCAAGGAGCGTTGTCTTGCCCGCTCCGTTCGGTCCAACGATGGCAACTAGTTCGCCTTCCTCCACAGTGAGGGTGATATCGTGGAGGGTTGGGATCCGCTCACCCTCGTAGATGGCGCAGACCTTAATAAGCTCTATTGCGGTGGTTCCCAAATGAACAACTCCTTTTGGGGTTTGTCGCGCGCAACCGCGGACTGCTCTTCCAACCTGCCGTTTAAGAATCCTTCATAGATCTTGGGGCGAAGCTCGATCGTCACCCGCCGGGCTGATTTGTCCAAAAAATGTACCCGAGCCCGGCGTGCATCGGTTACACGGATGTTCCCTTTGCCCAACGTACAGCCGCTTCCGATCTGCACCCCATCGGTGAGACAGGAAAGGGGCGTGACCGTTCCTGTCTCCGACTCGGCCTCAAGACCAAAGTAGCCGGAGCTTTCGAGGAGTTTAAGTGCAAGCAAACCCATACGGATTCCCGCGATCAGGAAGGGACCGCGGTGTCCGTGTAGGTGAATTCCACGGTCGATCAGCCCGTCAAGATCAACCGTTCGTGGATCAATGGTGAGCGTTTCCACATTGCCTCCCGTTCTTCTCTATAGAAGCGGCTCAATAGCCGAGAAAAGCGCCTCGGCGTTTCGTTCGAAGAGATCCAACACGGTCGCCGTCCCCGGCATGGCACCGGGAAAATTCGAGAGTACGACATGGACCGCTCCGATCTCACGCGCAAGTTTCGCCCCAAAGTTTACCCCGCTTTGGAGATTATCGATGACTAGTGCAGCTGCGTTCTCTGTTCCCACCTGAGCGAGGTGGACAAGATCCTTGAGGGATAGATTCTCTGGCATCCCATAGGTCGCGACGATATCGAACCCCAGCCAGGCAACGAAGTCCTCCTGCCAGGCCATTGAGATGACCGGGATGCTCTCCACATTGAGTGCGGCAGCCTGCGCTTTGAGAGAGGTGGCCAGGGAAGCAAGGGCCTCTTTATAGGTGGCGGCGTTTGCCGCGAACGAGTCGGCATTTTCGGGCAAGAGCTCACTGAGCGCGGTGGCGATGGCATCCACCTTTCCGGAAGCGGCATCGGGCGTGCTCCAAGACCCTTCTAGCTGCACAACGGTGGCGCTTCCACCAACTGCATTCAGCAGGGACTCCATCCAGGGCTCAAAGCCTGAGTACAGAACCATCGTGGCGCGACTTACAGCGGCCACATCGCTTGGACAGAGGTCGTAGTGAGCCGGGCAGAACCCCGAGGGAATGATGCTGACTAGCTCGACCAAGTCACCACCGACTATCTCAACGAACTCGCCAAAGACGGCGTGGGTCGCGACGATGGTCGGTTTCGCCAGCACAGTTATCCCAAGGCCGGCAATGACCAACAACGACATTCCAACAATCAACAGCTTTTTCACAATAGCCTCCTTTAGTTTTCTAGGTGAGCTTCTTGCCGGTCGACGTAGCGGTAAGCTCCCCGTGTTTTACACCTTTTAAGCTCTTGAGCCGGTCTGCAAGCGCCTCAATCGTCCCCGCCTCTCCTCTGACAGCTATGCATTCCAGGCAATTTGACTCATCGAGGTGAATGTGCGTGCTTGCGATCACGTGGGCTAGCGCATGGTGCTGGAGCTCTGTCAACGCCTCGGCAACACCGGGACGATGATGGTCATACAGAATCGTGATCACCCCAGCGACCTCCTCCCCAGCCTCCCACTCGCGGTAGATTAACTGGCGGCGGATGGCGTCGCGGATCGCCTCCGAGCGGTTCTGGTATCCACGTTCCCGGACCAACTCATCGAAGGAGGAAAGGAGCCCCTCCTTGATCGAGACGCTGAAACGAACGAGTTTCCTCATACTAGTAACACCTCTAGAAAATTCGTAACACTACAAAAAGGAAGAATACCCGCGGAGTTGCTCCGTGTCAAGGAGAGCAGGTGACCCAGAGAGAGGTTGTCGCGTGCCCTTCCTTCTTGCCCTTCTGATAAAAGGAGGGATATAGTTACAGAACTATGGAACCGTTCATATCTGAAAAGCCACTTGTTGGGATGATTCACCTATTGCCTTTTCCAGGGAGCGCTCGCTACACAGAAGGCGGGAGGCCTCTGATTGTAAACACCGCTCTACGCGACCTCCAAGCGCTGGAAACAAGGGGGCTAACGCAGTGCTCGTGGAAAATCTCCGGGATGTCCTGTTTGCCAAACGCGCGTCGGCTGACACAATTGCAATCATGACTGTGATCGTAGAGGAGATCATGAGAAAGGCAC
>Ga0307427_1000723_pt1 | contig 19338 bp, 15 predicted proteins | sample SalMarWE160190MG_FD_202162 | JGI IMG/M metagenome (GOLD analysis project Ga0307427, IMG submission 202162) | Salt marsh sediment microbial communities from the Plum Island Ecosystem LTER, Massachusetts, United States - WE1603-190 | ecosystem: Environmental > Aquatic > Marine > Intertidal zone >... | reverse complement strand
GTCGTCCCTGCGGTCGGCTCAGCCGCAGGTGCCGAGGTCCGTCAGTGGATAACCTTATTGAGGGGGTACACAATAATACCCGATGCGCCGGCTTTTTTCAACTGGGGTAGGAGTTCGCGTTCCGTGGCGGCCGGCAGAATGACCTCGAAGGCCAGCCAGGGCTCTTTCTCCTCCTCCTTCGTGGCCAGCAGGCTGACGGTCGGACTGTGCTCGGCCGGGAGCATCGCCTTGATCCGGTTCTCCAGACGGACGGGCACGTTCATCTTCATGCCGACCATCTCCTTGGCGTCGATGGCGCCTTGAAGCAGGAGGCCCAAGTTCTCGATCTTATCGCGTTTCCACGGGTCCTTCCAACTGTCGCGGTTGGCGATGAGTTGGGTGTTGGACGTCATGACGGTCTCGATGACGCGGAGCCGGCTCGCCTGCAGGCTCGAGCCCGTCTCGGTCACGTCGACGATGGCGTCCACCAGTCGGGCCTTGACCTCGGTGGCGCCCCACGAGAACTCGACCTTGACGTTGACGCCGCGCTGCCGGAAGAACCGTTTGGTCACCTTGACGAGTTCGGTGACCACGAGGCCGCCTTCGAGGTCCTCGACGTTGCGGACTTTGCTCTCCTCGGGGACGGCCAGGACCCACCGGACGGGGACCCTGTGAGCCTTGGCGTAGATGAGGTCGTGGACCACGTGGACGCGTGACCCGTTCTCGGCGATCCAGTCCTGCCCGGTCAGGCCGGCGTCAAGGACGGCGTCTTCGACGTAGCGGCTCATTTCCTGTGCGCGGAACATAACGACGTTGATTTCGGGGTCGTCGGTCTGGGGCTCATAGGACCGTTCCGCGAGTTGGACCTCGTAGCCCGCCCGTGCCATGAGGTCGAGTGTGGCCTTTTCGAGACTTCCCTTGGGCAGTCCGAGTTTGAGGATGTGGGTTGGCTTGCCCATGCGGGGTCCTCCAGGGGCTTATCGGCTATTCTTTGCGCCGGTCTCGCCTGGGTTTCCTGGCGGCAGCGCTGTTGCGTTTGGGCGTGGATTTCTTTTTTGCCTTGGCCTTTGCCGTCTTCCCGGCGGCGGTCTTCTTGGCTGTCTTCTTCTTGGTTGTCTTCTTCTTGGCGGCCTTTTTCCTGGCGGGCTTGCCGGTCTTGCGTTTCTTCGGCCGCCGGGCCGACGGACACGTCTTCTTCAGGGGACACTTGCCGCACAGCGGCGAAGAGACCAGGCACACCTGCTCGGCCAGTTGCTTGACGAGCCGGTGCAGTTCGAGGGCGCGGGTCGACTTGACGGCGCGTTCCAGGAACGACTGCATGTCGGCCTCGGACTCGGCCGACGGGTCGACGATGCCCAGCCGCCCCAACACGCGGGCCACGTCGTTGTCGACCGGAAAGGCGTGGGCGCCGGCGCAGTCGCGTGCCATGGTGGCGGCCACGAAGGGGCGGACGTCCTCAAGTTTATCGAAGTAGGCCCGGGTCTCGACCTTGCCCATCGACTCCAGGAAATCCCAGATCATGCTGTTGTGCTGCTTGAACACCTGGTCCAGCAACCGCTGGATGACGCGTGCCTTGTGTCCGGCCCGGGGGAAGGCGTCGCCGAGGACCTCGCGGATTTCGCGTGGCCGGCTGACCCTGAGGTCGTTCCAATCGACAAAATAGTCCCAGAGCCGTTCGACGGCCTTCTCGACGGCGTCGCGGGTTGCCTCTTCGGCGAGGATCGTCCGGATGGCGTGCTCGACCGGGTGCGTGACGGGCGTGGGGGATTCATCGCCGTAGCGGCGCTTCAGCGCCAGCCGGATGCGTTCGAGGCGTTTGGCCTTGTCGGTGAACGTGGGCATGGTGCGTTCTCCGTGCGCTCTTCTATAGGCCGCCTTCGGCCGGTTCGTCCGGCGCGGCGACGGGTTGGTTCTCGGGCTGGTCGCCAGGGTCCTCGACGCCCCGTCGGATGCGGTCGGCGCGGGCGGCCTCGTCTTCGGCCCGTGCCTTGGCGATCAAGGCACTCAACGAGACGCTCCGCTTGACCGAGTCGTCCAGGTGAAACCGCAGGACGGGGCAGAACTTCATGGCCACGGCGTCGGCCACACGCTGCTGGACGTGTCCGTGGGCGTGCCGGAGCGCCCGCAGGCACGCCTTCTGCTGCTTCGCATCGCCCATGATGGAGACGCGGACGTCGGCCACGCGCATGTCGGCCGAGACCTCCACGCCCGTGACGGTCACGAAGGCCATTCGCGGGTCGTTCAGTTCGGTGACCAGGGTCTGGCTGACGACCTCTCGGATGACGCTTGCGAGGCGTCGCGTGCGTCGTCCGGGGGTGCGTTTTTTGCGGTCCTGTTTCATCGGCGGGTTTCCGGCCTAGAGCACCTCGGTCTCGTAATCGACCAGTTCGGCGCCGCCGGTGCGCCGGACGAGGTCGACGACCTTCGCCATGACCTTGTCGGCAAAGGCCCCGTCGTTGGTGACGAGTGCGACGCCAAGGACCGCCGTCTGGCGTCGGTCGAGGGCGTCGACCTCGCTGACCGAGACGTTGAACTTGTTGCGGATACGCTCGCGGAGGCTCTTGACGACGCGCCGTTTGTCCTTCAGGGAGGTCGCCTCGCGAATGACCAACCGCATCTGGAGGACGCCGACGACCATGACCGGTCTCCGTCCGCTACGCTCACCCTGGCGGCTACTGCGAGCATCGCCGGGCGTTGGCCGCCTACAGCGTCCTCGCCACGGAGACGACCTCGTAGGCCTCGATGCGGTCGCCGACCTTGATATCGTTGTACCCTGCAAGGCGGATACCGCACTCCTGGCCGGAGCGTGCCTCGCGGACATCATCCTTGAACCGTTTGAGGGACTCGATGCGGCCGGTGTGGACAACGAGGCCGTCGCGGATGATGCGGAGGCTGGCGTTGCGGTTGATGGCGCCGTCGGTCATGCGGCAGCCGGCGATGGTTCCGACGCGGCTGATTTTGAACGTCTGGATCACTTCGGCCTCGCCGATGTGCCGCTCTTCCTCCAGCGGCGCCAGGAGCCCTTCGAGGGCTTTGCGGACGTCGTCGGTCACGTTGTAGATGATGCTGTACCGGCGGATGTCCACGCCTCGCGCCTCGGCCAGGAGGCGGGCCGCCTGGTCGGGCACCGCGTTGAAGGCGATGATGATGGCGTCGGAGGCGTCGGCCAGCAGGACGTCGCTCTCGTTGACGCCGCCGACGGCCATGTGGATGACTCGGACGCGGACCTCGGGGTGCTCGATTTTCTCGAGGTTTTCGCGGACGGCCTCGACGGAGCCCTGGACGTCGGCCTTGATGATGATGGGCAGTTCCCTGACCTCGTGGGCGGTCATCTGCTCGAAGACGGCCTCGAGGGTCCGCGGTCGCCGATGCTCGGCCAGCACGGCCTCCCGCCGGGCGCGGTATTGCTCGCCGGCGAGTTGCTTGGCGAGCGAGAGGTCGTCGAAGACGTAGAAGCGGTCGCCGGCCTCGGGGACGCTCGAGAGCCCCGCGACGCGGACCGGCACGGTAGGTCCGGCCCGGCGCATGCGTTTTCGGTTCTCGTCGGTCATCGCGCGGATCTTGCCACACGCCGTTCCCGCCACGACGACGTTGCCGGCCTCGAGGGTTCCGTTCTGGACGAGGAATGTGGCCATGGGTCCGAAGCCTTCGGTCAGTTCAGCCTCGATGACGGTGCCGATGGCGGGCCGGTCGGCATTGGCCTTCAGTTCGATCATCTCGGCCTCGAGCAGGAGCGATTCGAGCAGTTGATCGACGTTCTGGCCGGTGACGGCCGACGTTTCGATACAGATCGTCTGGCCGCCCCATTCCTCGGTCAGCAGTTCGTATTGGGTCAGTTGCTGCTTGACCCGTTCGGGGCTGGCCTGCGGGAGGTCGCACTTGTTGATGGCCACGACGATGGGCACGCCGGCGGCCTTGGCGTGATTGATGGCCTCCTCGGTCTGCGGCATGACGCCGTCGTCGGCGGCGATAACGAGAACGGCGACGTCGGTCACCTTGGCGCCTCGTGCCCGCATGGCGGTGAACGCCTCGTGTCCGGGCGTGTCGAGGAAGGTGATCCATCGCTCGCGGACGTGGACGCGGTAGGCGCCGATGTGCTGCGTGATGCCGCCCGCCTCGCCGTCCACGATGCTCGACTTGCGGATGTAGTCCATGAGCGACGTTTTGCCGTGGTCCACGTGACCGAGGAACGTGACGATGGGCGACCGCGGCAGAAGCGCCTCGGGGGCGTCCTCCCGCTCCTCGAGTTCGCGGATGAGGTCGGCCGGTCCGCGCTCACGGCGGATCTCGAGTTCGATGTTGCGGCTGACGGCGACGTCGAGCACCTGGTCCTCGGCCAGGGCGTCGTTGATGGTCGCCATGACGCCCTGCACCATCAGGTGCTTGATGATGTCGCCGGCCCGGATACCGAGGGCGGCGGAGAGGCCTTTGACGGTGACGGGCATCTCGACGACGACCTTCTTCCCGGCTTCGGCGGGGTGCGGCTTGGGGACGTGCCGCTTCGCTCGGGCGGCAACCGGCCTGCCGCTGCGGCCGAGGCGGGCGCGTTCGCTCGATACGGCCTGGCCGCCGGCGCCGCCCATGGCGGCCACGTCCTCCATCTCTTCGCGTTTGCGGATGCGTTCGCGTCGTCGGAACGCCTGGGCTTTGCGGAGGCCCTCGGCTTCCGGTTCGGCCGCACGTTCGCCTCGTCGTCGTCCTCGGCGTGCGCCCGGCGCGGCTTCCTTGATTGGCGCCGCCTTGGTCTCGTCGGCAGCGGTGGCCGCAGGTCGGGCTCTGGGTTTGGCCGGGCGTGCGGGCGGCTTTCGCTTTTTGGGTGTGCCGACGCCGATGGCCTGGGGATGGGGTGCGGGGGGTGCGACCTTCTCGGCCATCTTCTGCGGATGGCGAGGCGGTTTTTTCGCCAGTTTGGGTCTCGGCGCCAGTTTCGGTCCGGGGGGCCGGCGAGGCAGACGTCGGCGCTCGCGCCGTTCGGCGGGGGCCTCGGCCGGGGCGGCTTCGGCCGGGGGAGCCTCGGCCGGGGGAGCCTCGGCCGGGGGGGCTTCGGCCGTCGGGGCGGCCACCTCCGCAGGCGTCTCCGCCACGGGCTGCTCTTCGAGGGCGGCGGGTCGGCCGCGGTCGCCCTCGCGGACGGGTTCGGCCACCTCGGCGGCCGGCGCGGCCTCGGCCGCAGGCGCCTCGACGACGGGCATCTCCTCGACGGCGGGCATCTCTTCGACGGCGGCAGGCGCTTCGGCCTCAACCGTCACGGCGGCGGCCGGGGCTCGGCGGGCAGGAGGTTTGCGTCGGCTGGGCAGTTTCAGCCCTTCGGCCTTGGGTTTGCCGCCTCCGCGGGTGGGCAGCGCGATGACGCGTTTGCGTGCCCGTTCGAGTTGTTCCTCGGGGGTCAGTTCGGGCTCGGGCGGTTCCGGGGGTTCGATCGTCGCGACGGTCGGGGCCTGGGGTTCGGGCGGCGGCGCGGGCTCCGGTTCGTCGGGTTCATCGCCCAGGAACGCCACGAGGCGCCGGCGGACCTGGTCGGCCTCGTCTTCGTCGATCGTGCTGGAGTGCGATTTGACCTCGAGGCCGACCTCTCGGCAGATGTCGAGGACCTCTTTGCTCGGAATGTCGAACTCGCGGGCGAGTTCGTAGATACGTACCGACACCGCATACCTCCCTGGACGGCTACGTTTCGGGCGTCGCGTCCGGCTCCGGGTCGTCGCCTTCGCCGATGTCGTCGGACTCATCGTCAGGCGCCTCGTCGCTCTCCACCGTTTCCTGCTCGTCGGTCGACGTTTTCTGCTCGTGGTCGGCCGGTTCGGCTTCGGTTTCTTCGAGTTCGGCCCCGTTGCCGGCTTCGTCGTCGGGGGTTTCGCCGTGGGCGGCTTCGTCGTCGGGGGTTTCGCCGTCGCCGACTTCGTCGGCTTCGTCGCCGGCTTCGGGCTGGGCGGCGGCCTCGGCGTCGGCAGCGGCCTTGGCTTCGGCGTCGGCGGCGGCCTTGACGGCGGCCTCGGCCTGGAGTTCCTCGACGCGCTGGGCCACCTGGGCGATGATATCCTGGGCCTGCTCGGCATCGACGCCCGCCAGTTGCGACAGGGTTTGGGGGGCGACCTCGACGACGTCGGCGAGACTGATGTATCCGGCGGCCATGAGTTCATCGGCCATGTCGGGTCCGACGGCCTCGATGCCGGTCAGTTGCTCGATGGCGGTCTCTCGCTGCCGGTCGTACTCGGCGGGGGTGAGGATATCGATGTTCCAACCGCTCAGCCTTGCGGCCAGGCGGACGTTTTGTCCCCGCTTGCCGATGGCCAGGCTCAACTGGTCCTCGGACACGAGGACGTTCGCCCGGTTGATATCGCGGTTCAGGAGGATCTCCTTGACCTCGGCGGGCTTGAGGGCGTTGGCGATAAAGACCTGGGGCGACTCGTTGAACCGGACGATGTCGATCTTCTCGCCAGCGACCTCTTCGACGATGTTCTTGATGCGGCTGCCGCGGATGCCGACGCAGGCGCCGACGGCGTCGACGCGGCTGTCGGTGCTGGAGACGGCCACCTTGGTGCGGTGCCCGGCTTCGCGTGCGAGTCCCTCGATCTGGATGACGCGGTCGGCCACCTCGGGCACCTCGAGTTCGAACAGGCGGACGATCAGTTCCGGATGGATGCGTGAGAGGACGATCTTGACGTTGGCGCCGGCCTCGCGGACCTCGATGATCAGGGCCCGGATGCGGTCTCCGACGTGGAGCGTTTCGCCGGGTATCTGTTCGCTTCGCGGGAGGAACCCCTCGGCTCGGCCCAGGTTGACGACGCCGTTGCCGCGGTCGACCCGGGTGATCTGGCCCGAGACGATCGTGCCGACCTGGTCGCCGTAGTCCTCCATGAGGCTGGCCCGTTCGGCGTCGCGGATTTTCTGGATGATGACCTGCTTGGCGGCCTGCGCGGCGATGCGTCCGAGGACGGCCGGGTCGAGGACCTGGTCGTTGAGCGTGGCGTGGATCTCGCCCGTCTCGCGGTCGATCGAGACGACGGCCTCATCGACGGTGCCGAAGTGCTTCTTGGCGGCCGAGGCCAGGGCGGTCTCGATGCCCTGGAACACCACCTCGGCGTCGATGTTTTTTTCGCGCCGGATCGCATCCACGATCCGGATCAGGTCGGCACCGTTCATTCGCGCCCGCTGCTCCTCGTGTCCGATTGCCGTTCGTCCGGCCCCCGTGTGGCCGGCGGAACAAAAAAGTGGGACCGCGACCAGACCCCACTTCGGCCGCCTCCCGCCCTCCGGGCGTGGCGCGGCCCGCACCTCGCCTCGAATTAGCCGGCGTGTGCTACATGCTCAGGCTCCAAACTGACGTTGTCGCCCGTCTGGTCGTCAAACAGGTGAATCCGGCCCGTGTCCAGGTAAGCCCGGACCGGCTCGTCCACCGTCACCTTGATGTGGGCGTCGAGTTTGCACACGATGGTGACGTCGCCCGGCCCGCTGAGGTGGATGATCTGCTCGTCGCCGAGCGGTTCCACGACGCGCACCGTGGTCGGCAGGACGTTCTCGGCGCCCTCGGACTCGCCGGCGTCCGCGACGCTGATATCCTCGGGCCTGACGCCCAAGGTCACGCGTTTGGCGATGCGGTCCTGGAGGCGTCCGGCGAGGTGGTCCGGGAGAAGGATCCTGGACGAGTCGACCTGGAAGTACGTCCCGCCGCCCTCGCGGGTGATCGTGCCGTCCAGGAAGTTCATGGCCGGTGTTCCGAGGAACCCCGCCACGAAGCGGTTGAGGGGGTAATCGTAGACCTCGAGGGGCGGCGCGACCTGCTGGATTTCGCCCTCGTCCATGACGACGACGCGGTCGCCGAGGGTCATGGCCTCGGCCTGGTCGTGCGTGACGTAGATGATGGTGGTTTTGAGCCGATGGTGGAGGCTTTTGAGTTCGGCCCGCATCTCGACGCGGAGTTTGGCATCGAGGTTCGAGAGCGGTTCGTCGAACAGGAACGCCTGGGGCTGGCGGACGATGGCCCGGCCGACGGCCACACGTTGCCTCTGCCCGCCCGAGAGGGCCTTGGGCTTGCGGTCCATCAGGTCCTCGATGCCGAGGATCCTGGCGGCCTCTTTCACGCGCCGGTCGATCTCGGCCTTCGGGAACCGCCTGAGTTTCAGGCCGAACGCCATGTTCTTCTGCACCGTCATGTGCGGGTACAGGGCGTAGTTCTGGAAGACCATGGCGATGTCGCGGTCCTTGGGCGGCACGTCGTTGACGACCCTCTCGCCGATCCGGATGACGCCGGCGGTGCTCTCTTCCAGGCCCGCCACCATCCGCAGCGTCGTGCTCTTGCCGCACCCCGACGGGCCGACCAGCACGATGAACTCCTGGTTCCGGATGTCGAGCGTGAAGTCCTTGACGGCCACGGTTCCACCGGGGAACACCTTGGTCACGTCTTCCAGTGACACGTCCGCCATGGCAGCATCCGTCGCCAAAAAATTCCCGCCTCATGCGGGAACGGTTCTAAATGTACCGCGACCACACCCGGCTGTCAACTACTTTTTCGCGTTTGGCCAGCCGGCGCTCGCCGTGTAACACGTTGCGAAGAAAGACGTTACAAGCGATATGGGGCGGAGTGGTTACACCTCCTCAGCCGGTTTTTCGTTATCGGCGGCCTCGGCCGGTTCGGCGGCGGCCTCGGTCGGTTCGGCACGGTCTTCGGCCGGTTCGGCGTTCGCGGGAGCGGCCGGTTCGGCGGCGGCCTCGGTCGGTTCGCCGGCGGCCTCGGCCGGTTCGGCGCGGTCTTCGGCCGGTTCGGCGTTCGCGGGAGCGGCCGGTTCGGCGGCGGCCGGTTCGGCGGCGACCTCGGGCGGCGGCTCCTCGTCGGCCGGTTCCTCGATGCGTTCGATGCGAATGGCGTGGCCCTCGCGGATCTGGCGGAACACCTTGATGTCGCCCTCACAGCGGCCGATGGGGTTGACGGGGCTGGCGGCCCTGGGTTCGTCGCCCTTGGAGGCGGGCGTTCTGCCGAAGAAGATGCAGAAGGCGCTGCCGGTCGGCCAATAGGCGACCTCCCCGATCTCCATGCGGTCGCGGGCCTCCAGGCTGAGGTCGCACTGTACGGGAACGCTGAAGTAGATCTCCTGCCCCCACGTGTTGACGGCACTCTCGATGGGCAGGGCGTCCCAGATCCGCTCAGCCGTGTCCGACTCGTTCAGTGTGGCGAGCATCTCTATCTTCTCTGTTGCAATACGAATTTCGTGCATAGGCCTTTCTCTTTACAGTACAGTCCGCAAACGGCGCACCATACCGTCCGGCGGCGGGTGACGCAAGCAAAAAGACACCGCCAAGCGAGACGGACCGGAAACGCCCCCTGCGGCAGGCGAATCCGATCCGTCTCCACAGGCCCCACGCAGCGCGCGGGCCGCTGGCAAAGACCGCCGGTGACGCCGACTACCCTTCCTTCTGCTTCTTCTTAATGATGACGTACACGACGATCAGGATAACCAGGACGACAAGCAGAATGTACCACCAGAAGCCCATAACGTTCTCCTTCCTGTCGGCAACTTAGACGACCGGCTGCCGGCCGCCCCTTGCGTCCCTGTCTCCAGAATAGTGCCCGGCGTGGGCGAGTCAAGCACTATTTACTCGTCCGAAGTATCATCCGAGGGACCGGCAGCGCAGACGTTGAGTTCCTCGATCCGCGTCCGGATCATCTCGCGGGCCTCATCCTTGAGGCGCAACCGCGTCACGGGCATCTGGCGGTTCAGCCGCAAAACCTGCTGGTACGCCTCGACGGCGGCTGCCTTCTCCCCCAAAGCGTCGACGGCCTGGGCCAGACGCAGCCGCGTCGGTATGTGCGTCGGATACAGGCGGGCGGCCTCCTCGAGACAGGCCCGGGCCGCCGCCAGGGCGTTCGGATCCCGGTCCGCCCCGTCCGGGGCAAGGTAGCACGTCGCCAACGACAGGTACGCCCGACGCATACGCGGGTGCCGCTTCAAGACGTCGCGGTAGGCTTGAATGGCCCGTTCGAGATGGACGGCGGCTGCGGCCCCTTCCTCTGCGGCCGCCTCCCGCCTCCAGGCCCGGGCGCGGAACAGGTGCGGCTCCCACGCCAGCGGGTTGACCCTGGCCGCAGCGCGGAGCGGCTCGTCGCCGTCGAAGGCGGACCGATCCCAGCCCGCTTCCCTCAGCAGCGCCAACTCCTTGCCCACCGGCCGAACCAGGCAATAGACGTACACGAAGCACGTCCCCATGGCCGCCAGCATGAGCAGGAATCGGGCGGCAGCGCCGAGGGCGAAGCCGGGTGGGGCGGCGGTTTCCGGCACGCCACCATCGCGGGCACCGCGGGATGCCCCGTCGCTCCCGCGACGGGCTCGGTGATCGCGACGGGCTCGGTGATCGCGACGGGCTTGGTGATCGCGACGGGCTTGGTGGTCGGAGCGGGCTTGGTGGCCTCGAAGCGAGATGCCGACGACCAGGAGCATGGCCCAGGCCGCAGGCGCCTCGAGAATAGCCGTGCCGATCTGTTCCTGAAGCGCAAACGCCAGCACCGCCACCACGCACGCCGTGTGCAGGCTGCCAAGCGGCCGGCCCGAGGCTTCCAGCCGCGACGGCTCTTCGCCCGCGCCGAGCCCGATGACCATCGCCATGACCGCCGCTTGCCCGACGAGCAGACACCAGCCGACCTTGAAGAAGTACTCCCTCTGCTCCCGCGGCCCGGCAAGGTAATAGCACAACATGGCCAGGAAGAAGATCGCCATCACCGGCACGAGCAGCACCAGCAGCGGCTCGCCGGGGGGAACCGCTCGCTCGCGCTCGCGGCTCGGACGGTCGTGGCTAGTGGGTTCACGACTCGATCGCGCCTCGCGCAGCCACACCCTGACCGTTCCGACCGCGAGCAGCAGGAGCGCCGTCACGCCGGCCAGGCCCAACGTGCTCCACGTCGACAGGAGCATGTTGTGCGGGTCGGCCACCTCCTCGGGCGCCCGGGCAACCTTGTACTGGACGTAATGGTTTCCGAAGTTCTCCAGGCCGACGCCGGTCTCCCAGTGACGGCGGAGGATCTTGAGCGTGGCCCCCCAGTAATCGAGCCGATACCGGAGCGTCTTCACCGCCCCCGCCACCGCCGGATGCTCCACCTGGGTCGCCGCCGCCAGGGCCACCGCCGCAACCACCAGCGGCGCGGCGTACAGGACGAAACGCACTCGCCGTTTGCGTACCCGCCACGCCACGGCCAGCCAGTAAAGGCCGACCGCCACGGCCGCCACGGCCGCGCGGCTCTGGGTCAGGACGATGCCGGCGGCACACGCGACAGCGGCCGCCACCATCACAGTCGCCAGCCCGCGTGCCCCGCGTGAACCGACCTCCGTCCACTTTTCCCGCACGAGGCCCACGGCGACGAACAGGCCGAGGGTCAGGAAGGCGGCCAGCACGTTCGGATGCCCCATCGAGGCCTGAACGCCGCCGAAGAACCGGTCGACGAACGCCTGTTCGTGGTACCCGCCCGGCTCGATGCCGAACTTGGCGAGAATCTCTTCGCGGTTTGCCTGGAAGACGTCCCACGCCCTCGGCAGGCCGATCATCGCCTGATGGACGGCAACACCAGCCGACAGCACCGCCGTCGCCACCAGCATCGACAGCAGGAACCGCCGCTCGGCGTCCGTCCGGATCGCCTGGGCCAGGGCGAACAGACCGACCCACAGGCCCGTTATCTCGGCCGCCCGGACCAGCGCCGACGCCTTGTCCGACGCCACGGCCGTCGAGACGGCCGCCCCCAGAACCAACAGACCCGCCGGAACCGTCAGCCAGGCGGTCGGCAGCGTGGCCCGTCGCTCGGCCACCCATGAGGCCACCAGCAGGACCGGCATCAGCCAGAATCCCAGACCGATGACCAGGATGACGGAGGGCCCCGGCACGTCCGGCACGCCGAAGAAGGAGGCGTTGGTGGTGAAGCGCGGCAAGGCGGCGAGCATGACGGCGCCGATGACGATCACCGCCCGGCGGAGCCATCGGGCGGCGGTCCGGCCGGATGGAGGGCCTGCGCTCACGGCGTCTCCCCCCGTTCCGGAGCGCGACGGGCCCAAAGCATCGCCACAAGCACCAGCGTCGCACCCGCCGAGCCAACGCCGAGCAGGGGAACGGGGAAATACATCAGAAGCGAGGCCCCGCCCGCCAGGACCGCCAGGCCCGCCGCTGCCAGGACAACCGTGCGCGGACCGGCCCCGCGCGCAAGCATCCGATGCCCGAAGTGGCTCGTCGCGTCGCCGACCATCGGGTTCCTGCGGCGCGCAATGCGCCCGACCACAACGCACACCGCATCAAACAGCGGCACCGCCAGCACGACCAGCGGCACGAGGACGACGCACGGGTGCGTGCCGCGCGACGGAAAGTAGTACCGCGCGGAGATCGTCAGGGCCGCGAGGATATAGCCCACCAGGTGGCTTCCGGCGTCGCCCATAAAGAGTTTGGCGGGCGGGAAGTTGTGGATGAGGAACCCAAGCAGCGCCCCGGCCGTGACCAGCGCGACGCCCGGCACGAACCACTCGCCCATCATCATCTGGCCGGCGGCCAGCGCCACCAGCGCCACCGCCCCGACGGCGGCCGCCAGACCGTCGGCGTGGTCGAGCATGTTGTAGGCGTTGACGACGGCCACGATCCAGAGGATGCTGACGACCTCGGCCGCCCACGGCGCCTCCAGCCACACCGTCGCCTTGATGCCGAGTCCAAGGACCGCCAACGCCGCCGCGAAGACCTGGAGGAGCAACTTCGGCCACGCCGACAGGCCGTACCGGTCGTCGAGCAGACCGATGATGAATATGAAGACGAATGCCCCGACGGTCAACCGCACCAGCGTCGCCGTCCGCGCCTCGAGATGGTCGCGGACGCCGGGCGGCAGCCACCCGTGCAGCCAGTCGGCAGAGGCGTAGAGGCCCAGGACCCAAGCGCCGCCCACAATGAGGATGAGCGTGTCGGCGATGGCCAACCCGCCGCCGTAGGGGCGCGGCTCGGTATGCAGACGGTCGGGCCGGACCGCCGCCACCAGACCCGCCGCCCGAGCGACGCGGCGGGCGATGGCGGTAAGAATGGCCGAGACCGCCAGTGCCGGCACCAGTGCCACCAGGGCGAACTCAATCATCCGGCGCCTCCCCCGAAGGCCGTCCTCCCGGCGCATCCCGGCGCTGCTCCATCAACCGCTCGCGGACACCCGTGAAGAACTCGTGGTACGCCGGCGTCCGGTAATCCGGATACGTCCACTCGAACTCGTGCCACGTCCCGTGCCGGAACAGAAGGGTGACCTCGCCGTAGATGCCGCCGTCGAGGTAGATGCGGTGCGAGTAGTCCTTGGTGCTCGAGAGGACGAGTTTCGAGGGGGCGATGTAGCCGGGGTCGAGGTTCATCGGCCGGACCACGGGCCACTCACCGTCGGCTGCCATGCGGGCCTCGACTTCACCGGTCAGACGCTTGACGGCGGCCAACTCGCCCGGTGCGATGAGGCGGTCGAACGCGGCGAAATACCGGACGAGCGGCTGGCCCATCTCGTCGCGGTAATACTCGGTGAACTCGTGGGCGAACAGGTCGCTCCGCAGGTCCACCGGGCCGAGGGCGTCGGTCAGGGAGGATTCGGCGTCGGCAAACGCCCCCGGATACGCCGACAGCATGCCGACGAACAGTTTGACGGGTTCCACCTGGCGCGTCTGGCCCATAGGCAAGATGATACGTCCGCCCCGTCGGCCGTGCCATGCAAATCCTGCCGAAGCCCGGTCGCCGGGTGTGGCAACGATTTCTGGCAGGGCTGTTGTGCCCAGGGCTGGGCGGGCCTGTCATTTCGACCGAGGTCGCCTTGGCGACCGAGCGGAGAAATCTCGCCGTCCGAAACAGCCAGCGGCGAGACCCCTCGACTCGCTGCGCTCGCTCGGGGTGACAGAGGCCATCGCCGGCCCGCCAGAAAAACTTGACACACCCCGACCGCCGGCGTGGGGCAACTTTTCCTGGCACGCCGGGGTGGGGCGAGGCTGGGGGAAAAGGAGGAGTTGGGTCTACTTTTGCGATCAAACGGGGCCGTTCCCGTTTGATCAGCAAAACACGCCGGTACCAGGACCCTGCGTAGCAAGCGGCACGGCATTCTATACAAAACCAGACGGCGGGTTTTGTATAGAATATAGACCCAACTCCTCCTTTTCCCCCAGCCTCGCCCGACAGCAGCCTTGCCTGGGCCCGCAGACACGGTAGAATCGTGGGACAGGCCCGCGATGCGCGTGGGCAACGCCTTCCTTCGGAGGATCGCCGTGGACATGGTCACGACACCGCATCGGTTGACGGTCGGTCTGGCCGCGATGGCGGCCTGGGTAGCGGTGCCGGCGATGGCAGCGCTCCTGTTTTCAGGCGCCGCCGCACGCCAGGTAGACGGCGGCACGGGCTCGGCGCCCCGGGCCATGCGGGTCTACGTCGGCACGTACACCGGCGCCAAGAGCAAGGGCATCTACCAGTTGCGTCTGGACCTGGCGTCGGGGTCGCTCAGCCCGGCCGAACTCGCCGGCGAGACCACGAACCCGTCGTTCCTGGCCGTCCATCCCAACCGGCAGTTTCTCTACGCCGTCAGCGAGATCCAGGGCGGCAAGGGAAAGCGGGCCGCCGCCGTCGTCGCCTTCGCCGTTGCGACGGACACCGGCAAACTGACGCTGCTCAACACACAGCCCACCGGCGGGACCGGGGCCTGCCACCTCTCGGTGGCCCCGACGGGCCGACACGTGCTGGCGGCCAACTACGGCAGCGGCAGCGTCTGCGCGCTGCCCATCGGCGAAGACGGACGCCTGGCCGAAGCGACGGCCTTCATCCAGCACACGGGGTCGGGGCCGAATCCGAATCGCCAGAAGGGCCCTCACGCCCACTCCATCAACCTGGATCCCGCCGGCCGATTCGCCCTGGCCGCCGACCTCGGCCTGGACAAGATTCTCCTCTACCGCTTCGATTCCGCCAAGGGGTCTCTGGCGGCCAACGATCCGCCGTCGGCCTCGGTGGCGCCGGGGGCCGGACCGCGCCACCTGGCGTTCCATCCCAACGGACGGTTCGTCTACGTCATCAACGAGATGGGGTCCACCGTCACGGCCTTCGCCTACGACGCCGGGCGCGGCGCGCTCGCCGAGGTGCAGACGCTTTCCACCTTGCCGGCCGGATTCGACGGCCGCAACTCGACGGCCGAGATCCAGGTGCACCCCAGCGGCCGCTTCGTGTACGGCTCGAACCGCGGTCACGACAGCATCGCCATCTTTGCCGCCAGCAGCGAGACCGGCAAACTCCAACCCCTGGGTCACCAGTCGACGCTGGGCAAATGGCCGCGCAACTTCGGCATCGACCCCACCGGGGCCTACCTCCTGGTGGCCAACCGGAACTCGGGCAACGTCGTGGTCTTCCGCATCGACCGGAAGACGGGCGGCCTCAGCCCGGCCGGCGCGGCCGCCGACGTGCCGATGCCGGTTTGCGTGAAGTTCATCCCCGTGCCGTGACGCCTGCCATAATCCGTGGGCTCACCCACCGGCGCCCGGGCGCAATTGCAGCCTTGCCAAGGCTCGGCGAGACGGTAGAATCATCGGACCGGCCTGCACCGGTCCGCCGGCCGACAGTCACATGGGACACCCCGACCTGAAGGAGACAAACACGATGGTCGAACCAAGACGTCAGACGAACGACTCGCCGCCGGCGACGCTGACGCGGCGAGGGTTTCTCAGGACGGCCGCCGCCGCCGGTGCGGCGCTGGCGGCGCCCGCCGTCATTCCCACGTCGGCACTGGGACGCGACGGCGCCGTGCCTCCAAGCGAACGCATCGTGGCAGGCGGTATCGGCCTGCGCGGCCGCGGCATGAGCGACCTCCGGTGGATGCTGCCCGAGAAGGACGTGCAGTTCGTCGCCATCTGCGATGCCCAGCGAGCGTCGCGCGAGAAGGTCAAGCAGACGGTGGACCAGCGATACGGCAACTCCGACTGTGCGGTGTACCCGGAGATCCGCGAGTTCCTGGCCCAGCGCACCGACATCGACGCCGTGCTCATGGCCACCGGCGACCGGTGGCACGCCCTGGCGTCGATCCTGACCATGCGGTCGGGCAAGGACGTCTACACCGAGAAGCCCTCCTGCATGACCATCGCCGAGGGCCAGGCCGTCGTCGAGACCGCCAGGCGGTACGGCCGCGTCTACCAGACCGGCACCCAGCGCCTGAGCCAAGGCAACTTCGTGTTCTGCTTCGAGATGGTCCGCCTGGGCCGGCTCGGCAAGGTGCACACGGCCTACGCCCACATCGCCCCGTGGGATGCGGCCGAGATGCGGCACGACTGGCTGCCCGCCGAACCCGAACCGCCCAAGAATGAGGTGGACTGGGACGCGTGGCTCGGACCGTGTCCGTGGCGACCGTTCAACCGGGCCTACATCCGGGGGGGCTGGCGGGGCCACTACGATTTCCACACCAGTTGCATCGGCGAGTGGGGCGCACACACCTTCGCACAGGCCCAGGCCGGACTCGGCGCCCTTGACACCTCGCCCGTCCACTACCAGTACGTCAACAATACGAGCGGCGACGGCATGGTCACCACGTTCGCCAGCGGCGTGAAGATGATCCTGTCGCGCGGCAACCAGTATTGGCGGGGCTCGTGCGGCATGCGATTCGACGGACCCGAAGGATGGGTGGCGGCGGCCGACGGCTACCCCAAGCCCGACGGCTCCAACCCCGCATTCCTGGCCGACTACAAGAAGATCGTCGGCGATTACACCGCACGAACCGGGCGCGCCTTGAACCACATGCGCAACTACCTCGACTGCGTCAAGTCGCGGCAACTGACCGTCGCGAACCCCGTTGTGATGCACCGGACCATGACCGCCGTGCACGCCGCCAACATCTGCATGTGGCTCAAGCGCGACATGAAATACGACCCCGTCAAAGAGGAGTTCGTGGGCGACGCCGAGGCCAACCGCCTCCGGTCGCGCGCCATGCGGGAACCCTGGATCATCTGACAAACCATTCAGACCCGAAAGGGAAACCTACCATGCCAAGGTCAACAACGCTTCACGTTCTGGCGGCCGCGCTCATGCTCACCGCCCTCGCCGCGACCATCGGGCAAGCCGCCCAATCCGCCAACAGGGTCCAGGAGGCGAAACTGATCGCCGTCGTCACGTCGAACGCCTCCCGCAAAGAAAAGGCCGATGCCTGCCAACTCCTGGCGCGCATCGCCACCCGCAAGGCCGTCGCGCCCCTGGCGCCGCTGCTCGCCGACAAGGAACTCTCGCACATGATCCGCTACGCGATCGAGACGATCCCCGACCCGTCGGTGGACGAGGCCTTTCGCGACGCCCTCGGCCACCTCAAAGGCCGGCCGCTGGTCGGCGTCATCGGCAGCATCGGCGTGCGGCGCGACGTTAAGGCCGTCGACTTGCTGACCAGGTTTCTGGGCGACGCCGACGCCGACGTGGCCCAGGCCGCCGCCCGGTCCCTGGGCAAGATCGGCACCTCATCGGCCGCCAAAGCGCTCACCGCCGCCCTGCCCAAGACGCCGCACGCCAACCAGGTCGCGTTCTACGAAGGCCTGTTCCGCTGCGCCGAGACGCTGTCGGCCTCAGGCAAGCAGGACGAGGCCCTGGCCATCTACGACCGGCTGCGCGGCACGACGAAGGCGCCGCACCAGGTTCGTGCGGGCGGGCTCCGAGGGGCGATCCTCGTGCGCGGAAAGCAAGGCCTGCCGCTGCTCGTCGAGGCCGTTCGCGGCGACGACCACATCCTGGTCGCAGCCGCCGCCCGGGCGGCCATGGAGATGTCGGGGACCGAGGTGGCACAGGCCCTGGCGGGCGAACTGGGCAAACTCGCCGGCGACAAGAAGATCCTGATCATCCAGACGCTCGGCAACCTCGGGGATGCCGCCGCGATGCCCGCCCTGTCCGCCGCCGCCAAGACCGGCGAGAAATCCGTCCGCGTGGCGGCGATCCGTGCCCTGCCGATGATCGGCGATGCCGCCGCCGCCCCCCTGCTCCTGAAGTTGATGAGCGACGCCGACGCCGAAGTGGCCCAGGCCGCCCAGGAGAACCTGGCCGCACTGTCGGGTCCGAAGGCCGACGCCGCCGTCGCGGCGATGCTCAAGTCGCCCGACGCCGAGACCCGCCGCGTCGCCGTTGAACTGCTCGGCCGACGCCGCGTGGCCGGCGCCGTCGCCGACCTCTTGAAGGCGGCCGAAGACAGCGACCAGTCGGTCCGCGTCGCCAGCCTCAAGGTCCTCGGCGGCCTGGCGGGCACCGACGAACTCCAGGCCATGATCGGCCTGCTGATGAAGGCCAAGTCGCCGGAGGAGGCCGGCGTGGCCGAAACCGCGCTGGCCGCCACCTGCATGCGCGGGGCCCGGCCTGTGGTCGGCAACGTCGTCATCCGCAAGGCCGTCTACGGCGACCTGGCCGGCGGCGCTGTGAAGGACGTGACCAAGAAGGTCGCGGCCATCGTGAAGGCGGGTACGCTTACGGTGGATGCGTCCAACACCAACTTCGGCGACCCTGCCCAGGGCACTCCGAAGAAACTCCGCGTGGAATACACGGTGGAGGGGACGACCCACGTCCAAACCATCAATGAGAACGACACGTTGACGATCAGGGCCGCCGTGGCGTCACCGGCCTGCGCCGCCGCGCTCTGTGCGGCGCTCGCGAAGGCGCCCGTTCAGCCGAAACTCGCGTTGCTTCGGGTCCTGCGTTCGGTGGGCGGCGCCAAGGCTCTCGGCGCGGTCCGCGCGGCCGCCAAGGAATCGAATGCCGAGGTCCGCGGCACGGCCCTCCGCGCCCTGTGTGCGTGGAAGACGGTGGCCGCCTTGCCCGACGTGGCCCGGCTTGCCAGGACAAGCACCGATGCGACGATCAAGGTGCTGGCGCTGCGCGGGTGGATGCGTCTGATTCCGATGCAGAACGTTCCGGCCGCGCAGAAACTGGCCTCCCTCAAAGCGGCCATGGGCCAGGCCAAGCGCAATCAGGAGAAGAAGGTCGCCCTGGCGGCGCTCGGCAGCATCCCCCTGCTCGAGGCCCTGAACCTCGTCATGCAGGACCTCGATACGAAAGGCCTGACGGAAGAGGCCAGTATGGCCGCCGTCGGCATCGCCGAGAAGATCGTCGGACGCCATCCGGCCGAGGTCAACAAGGCCATGCAGCAGGTGGTCAAGGCAACGGCCAACAAACTCGTCGCCCGGCGCGGCAGAAAACTGCTGCAGCAGACAAAGCCGGCCAGGTAGCAGCCGACCCCATACCGTTCGGCCCTGCCGCCAACGGCAACGGTGGTTCGGCGAGCCTTCTTCATGCTGCGCGACGTGGATGTGGGAAAATCCGCGATGAAGACGCAGACCCAGGTGTTGACGGCGTTCAAGGCGCCCCTTGAGGCGAGGGAGTTCGACCTGCTGCCGCTTG
>Ga0307427_1000719_pt1 | contig 19355 bp, 17 predicted proteins | sample SalMarWE160190MG_FD_202162 | JGI IMG/M metagenome (GOLD analysis project Ga0307427, IMG submission 202162) | Salt marsh sediment microbial communities from the Plum Island Ecosystem LTER, Massachusetts, United States - WE1603-190 | ecosystem: Environmental > Aquatic > Marine > Intertidal zone >... | reverse complement strand
CAAAGGTCCTCTCTTGTTTCCCCATTCTTGGGCTAGCAGAATTCATTTTCTTTAGAAGAATGACTTCTCAGGCATCTTTCCTGTCTGCGTAGCGATCAAAGCGACTTGAAAGAATGAAAAACGTTGGTGCCCAAAGACCAACAAAAATTCCGAACCGTTCAGCATGTGCCAGAGCTTCTGATGATAAATCTCCCCTGGTAATATACCACATGAATATTGAACCAAGAATCGAGATAAAACCCAAAACAAAGCATAGATTCGATATCAACCGTAACTGTATCTGAGACAGTTTCAACATAACGTTTCTCATAATGTGCCCCCTTTTTATAAAATTCTTATACGCTTTAACCTACCTCTTCTTCAAAGCCATGCTAAGCCATGCTATACTGCAAGCCTTATAGTGTTTAAATGAGTCAACAAGACTGATCTCTCCCGATGCTACAGGGTAAGGTTTGTTTTTTACTTTTTCTCCTTGTTTCAGTCCAGTGCCATGATATTTCAAATCATGAGACCGTGATGTAGAGATTCACCAGATTTTGTACTTGGGGTGTATAGGTTTGTTCGCATGATACCTGCCAGATTCATGTAATAAATTCTATCTTATTTTATTTCGGTATTCAAACACAATCCTTAAAAGTTTCAGCTCAAATATTTTCCACAGCAATGCTGTATGGTAAGTAATATAGTAAATAGGAGGGTTTGCACTTTACTTTTACTCTTAAAATGGTAGAATTTCGTATGTCATGTCTGCTTGGAATTGAGTTTGAAGGCGCTATGTATGATTAATGCTATTTATATAACAAAATAGGTTACCTATCATGAAAAATAACACTGAAATTTCAGAAGCGATGACTATTAAGCTGGATAATGATCTTCCAGAAATGCCAGAATTTGTAGCCGGCATAAGAAGGGCTCCTGACAGGGGATTCAGGCTTGAGCAAAAACAAACCGAGATTGCCTTAAAAAATGCGCTTCGGTATATTCCAGAAGAATTACATGAAAAATTGGCACCTGAATTTTTAAGCGAGCTTCTTACACAAGGAAGAATCTATGGATACCGTTACCGGCCTGAAGGGCATATTAAAGCAAGGCCTATAAATGAGTATAAGGGAAACTGTATTGCAGGGAAGGCCTTTCAAGTACAGATAGACAATAACCTTGATTTTGATGTTGCCCTGTATCCTTATGAACTTGTCACATATGGAGAAACGGGAAGTGTGTGCCAAAACTGGATGCAGTACAGATTGTTAATAAAATATCTTGAAATTTTGACAGAACATCAAACCTTGGTTGTAGAGTCTGGCCATCCTCTTGGTCTTTTTGAATCAAAATCGGACAGCCCAAGAGTAATTATAACCAATGCGTTAATGGTTGGAATGTTTGATAATGAAGATGATTGGGAAATTGCAGAGGAGATGGGTGTTGCTAATTACGGGCAGATGACCGCCGGGGGATGGATGTATATTGGTCCCCAGGGCATTGTACATGGAACATATAATACAGTACTAAATGCAGGAAGGCTAAAATTAGGATTAGATCAGAAAGAAGATTTAAAAGGTCATTTGTTCATATCATCTGGTCTCGGCGGTATGAGTGGTGCTCAAGGCAAGGCAGTAGAAATAGCTGAGGGTGTTGGGGTTTTTGCCGAGGTTGATATATCAAGGGTGAAAACAAGACATAAACAGGGATGGGTACGTGAGGTATTGTTTGATTTAAAAGAAGTCTTTGATATGGCCAACAAATATTTAAAAAAGAAAGAGCCTATGTCAATTGCATATGTTGGTAATATTGTTGATTTATTAGAATATATTGAAAAAAATAATATAGAGGTAGAATTGCTTTCTGACCAGACGTCATGTCATGCGCCGTATAATGGAGGATATTGTCCTCAGGGTATTAGTTTTGAGAAAAGGACCCAATTACTTAAAACAGGAAGGGATCAATTCAAACAGCTCGTTGACAAGAGCCTTAGGCATCATTTTGAATTAATAAAAACCTTGGTGGATAAAGGGGCATATTTCTTTGACTATGGTAATTCTTTTATGAAGGCCGTGTATGATGCCGGTGTTAGGGAGATATCTAAAAACGGGATAGATGAAAAGGATGGGTTTATTTTCCCGTCATATGTTGAAGATATAATGGGGCCACAAATTTTTGACTTCGGCTATGGTCCATTTAGGTGGGTTTGTTTAAGTGGAGATCATGGAGATTTAATAAAAACGGACAAGGCTGCGATGGAAGGCATAGACCCAGATAGAAGGCCTCAGGACAGAGATAACTATGTATGGATTAGAGATGCAGAAAAGAATAAATTGGTTGTTGGAACACAGGCGAGAATATTGTACCAAGATGCAGTAGGGAGAGTAACTATTGCCCTTAGGTTTAATGAAATGGTTCGAAATGGAGAGGTTGGCCCCATTATGCTTGGGAGAGATCATCATGATGCTGGCGGGACAGACTCACCGTTTAGAGAGACTGCCAATATATACGATGGAAGCAATGTAATGGCAGATATGGCAACTCAATGTTTTGCTGGTAATGCTGCCAGAGGCATGACCCTTGTTGCATTACATAATGGTGGTGGTGTTGGTGTTGGGAAAGCCATCAATGGTGGATTTGGATTAGTTCTTGACGGTCGAGAAGAGATCGATGCCATTATAAAATCGGCTATGCGATGGGATGTTATCGGGGGTGTTGCACGGCGTGCATGGGCCAGAAATGAGAATTCCATCGCAACCGGCATTGAACATAACAAGGCAAATAAAGGCACAGACCACATTACTCTTCCGTATATACCCAAACAGGATTTAGTGAAGAGCCTCGTTTCAGAGGCCTTTAAAAAGAGCGGTTAATGCTAATAGCATTGGCAATAAAATTGGTTTTTTAAGTAAGGACTGTGATTGATATATAAAAGGATCAGAACAGCATGGCTAAACAATTAATAGAGTGTGTTCCGAATTTTAGCGAAGGTCGCAGAAATGAGATCATTGAAGCCATTGTGGAACCGTTCAGAAAGAGAAAGGGATGTGCCCTTTTTGACTACCGGGCGGACAAAGATCACAACCGGCTTGTGGTGAGCCTTGGGGGTGAACCAGATTCTGTTCAGGCGGCGATCTTGGAAGCGGCTAAAGTTGCTATTTCCACTATTGATTTGGCACAGCATCAGGGTAGTCATCCCAGGATAGGGGCTGTGGACGTTATTCCTTTTGTACCGCTTCAGAACATAACCATGGAGGAGTGCGTGGACCTGGCCCATCGGTTTGGGCAAAGGTATTATAAAGAGACAGGGGTTCCTGTTTATTTTTACGAAGAGGCAGCGCTAAGGCCTGAAAGAAAGCGCCTCGAGGTTATTCGAAAGGGGCAGTACGAAGCCCTGAAGAGAGAAGTAATAAATCCGGAGAGGCATCCAGACGTGGGAGAAGCCACACTACATCCTTCTGCTGGTGCCACGGTCATCGGCGCGAGAAAATTTCTCATTGCCTTTAATGTGAACCTTGGAACAGATGACGTGAGAATCGCCAGAGAAATAGCTAAGGTGGTTCGCTCTTCAAGCGGTGGATTACGTCATGTAAAATGTATCGGTCTTCCTCTCAAGGAGCGTGGATTAGTACAAGTGAGTACAAATATCGTTGATTACGAAAAGAATGCACTCTACCGCGTGTTGGAACTTATACGCGTAGAGGCCAAAAGATGGAACGTTCCTGTAAAGGAAACTGAAATCTACGGGATGATTCCTGCTGCAGCTATTGTGGATACCACGTCCTTTTATATGCAGACTTCAGGGTTTGACCCCAGCCAGGTGATAGAACTCCGCCTGCTCCAGATGTTAGGAGATATCAACACATGATTCGGAAGCTATTTACTAATGCACATATAGTAACACCATATGATTCTGGTGTTCCTATGGCAGGGAAGCACCAGGGAGAGGTACGTCATTTTGAGAAAGGAGCCCTCCTTTGCAAGGATGGTATGATAGAAGCAGTAGGGAATGAAGATGAGATAAAGGCATCTCTCGTGCCTCGCGACGTGGATTTAGAGGTAGATTGTGGCGGATTGTGTCTCATCCCCGGATTTGTAGACCCCCATACCCACATGTGCTTTGCGAAAAGAAGGGAGGAAGAGTTCACTCTTCGCCTCGAAGGAAAAGAGTACCTTGATATATTACGCCAGGGAGGAGGAATTCTTTCTTCAGTTCGGGAAGTGAGGGCTGCCTCTGAGGAAGAACTATTTTCTGTGACCCTGCAACATGCCTTGTCCGCTCTTCAGTTAGGAACCACCACTCTTGAGATTAAGAGTGGTTACGGGCTTGATACAGAAACAGAAATAACAATGCTTCGTGTTATTGACCGGATTGGCAGGGAAACGTCTTTGGACGTGGTTCCTACTTTTCTTGGGGCACATGCTGTGCCGGAAGAGTACGCCCAATCACCTGATAAGTATGCTGATCTTGTTATTCGAGAAATGATTCCCGCGGTTTCCAAGCAGGGCATTGCTCAGTTTTGCGACGTTTTTTGCGAAAAGAACGTCTTTTCTATTGATCAAAGTCGCCGAATCTTACAGGCCGCCCGGGAAGCTGGCTTAGGGCTTAAGATTCATGCCGATGAAGTGCACGATCTCGGAGGAGCAGGGCTTGCAGCGGAGCTCAAGGCTACGTCCGCCGAGCACCTTCTGGCAGCCAGTGATGAAAACCTTTATGCTATGGCCCAAAAGGGCGTTATTGGGGTGCTTCTTCCAGGAACTGCATACAGCTTGCGAAAAGGATACGCACCTGCCCGGAAACTGGTAGACTTGGGTGTTCCACTGGCACTTGCCACCGATTGTAACCCCGGATCAAGCTATACGGAATCCATGCCTTTCATCTTCGGTCTGGCTGTTCTTAACATGAATCTTTCAATATCAGAGGCCTTGGTAGCGGCAACATTGAATGCGGCCTATTCTGTGAGAATGGAGAAAAAGGTGGGCAGTCTTGATGTTGGAAAATCTGCCGACTTTCTTATACTGGATGGAGAGAGCTCTGCTATCCTGGCATATCACGCAGGTGTCCCCCCGGTTGTGGAAGTCTACAAGCGGGGAGAGCTTGTAAAAAAGAAACTTGAAACTTGAAACTGGAAACTTGAAACCAGAAACCCGTGCTTTGTTATTCGTGTGAGATACAGATAATTCAAATTAAATCGACCGTAGAAAGTGAGGGATGATTTTTTATGGAAGAAATTCTTCTTGGCATGGACGGAATGAGCCTGGAGGATCTGGTGGCCATTGCACGAGAGGGAGCCAAGGTTCGACTGATAAAGGAATCAGAAGACCGGATCATAAATGCCAGGAAAATGATTGAAAAGTGGGTTAAGGAAGAGAGAGTTATTTATGGCGTCACCACTGGGTTCGGGGCTCTGAGCGATGTGACCATCTCCAAGGAGGATACTCAACGTCTTCAGGAAAACATTCTAATGAGCCATGCAGCGGGAGTAGGAGACATTTTGGATAAAGAAACTGTTCGCGCGGTCATGGCACTCCGCATCAAGGATCTGGCACGGGGACATTCGGGCATTTGTCTGGAAACGGTCAGCCACCTTATAGATCTTCTTAACAGAGGTGTTTGCCCTGTTGTTCCGGAGAAGGGATCAGTTGGGGCCAGTGGTGATCTTGCACCTCTGGCGCACCTTTGCTTAGTGCTTATAGGCCAGGGGGAAGCCTTCTACGAAGGTCAAAGGATATCCGGGATTGAAGCCTTAAAGAAATGTGGCCTTAAGCCGCTCCAGTTGAAGGCAGGAGAGGGGCTTGCACTGGTGAACGGTACACAAGTAATGACCGCCATAGGCGGTCTTTCGGTCTATGATGCTATAAAGCTCTCCAAAATGACAGATATCGCAGCTGCTATGAGCCTTGAAGTCCTCATGGGAAGCAAAACCGAATTCGATCATAGGATTCACCAGGTGCGACCACACCCGGGGCAGGCCGCGGCCGCTGACAACATGGACAGGATTACAAGAGATAGTGAAATCATCACCTCCCACAAGGATTGCTCCCGCATTCAGGACGCCTACACCTTGAGATGTTCCCCTCAAGTACACGGTGCGAGCAAGGATGCAATCACGTACGCCAGGAAAGTGGTGGAAACGGAGATGAACTCTTCTACGAATAATCCCCTTATTTTTTCGGAATCGCAGGAGTTCCTGCTTGGAGGAAATTTTCATGGACAACCAGTAGCACTTGCCCTGGATTTTCTCTGCATGGCTATCTCTGAATTTGCGAACATTTCAGAGCGACGCATTGAACGGCTGGTGAACCCTCAACTAAGCGGACTTCCGGCATTTCTTGTCAGCGATGGAGGCCTTAATTCAGGATTTATGCTTGCCCAGTACACGGCCGCATCCCTGGTTTCCGAGAACAAAGTTCTTTCCCATCCCGCTTGTGTGGATTCCATCCCCACTTCAGCTAACAAAGAAGATCATGTATCCATGGGAACCATTTCTGCTCGAAAATTGAGAGAAATAGTAAGAAATGCAGAACATGTCATTGCTATCGAACTTTTATGTGGTGCCCAGGCCATGGATCTTTTTACCAATATGAAACCAGGGGAAGGAACCCTGATAGCATACAAGATTATCCGCGATGAAGTTCCCCATCTCGAAAAAGACCGCATTATCTCAAAGGATATTGAAACAATGGTGCATTTAATGCGAAGTGGAAAAATCCTCAAAGAGATTGAGAGAGTGGTTGGAGAGTTACAGTAGAGCGGTCATTACTGTTTTATCCCTCTTAAGATAACTTTCGGCCTCATGATTTAGCCAGCCCATAAAGGTATTTCGAAATTTCCCGCTCTCCCGTGATATCTTTTAGATGGCATTTTCTACGGAATAGGATATAATACATCTCTGAATATTACACTCATTATTGGACAACACATTCTATCTATTGGATAATTATAATATGGTAATTGTGCTACAGTAATATAAACCTGGATAGGCAGTATAATGTTGGGCCAAGCATATTTGTTGAATGACAAAATCGCAATGAGATTTCTGAATGAAGATACATGAGCTCATTTGGACTGAAGACAGAATTGACCCTATCAGGCAACACAGGGTGACACCTGAAGAAGTGGAACAAACTTGCTTTGGCCAACCGTTTGTTCGGCGTGCAAAATCAAAAGGGGAGAATCCTGTCTATTATATACTTGGACAGACAGATGCAGGGCGATATTTGTTCTGCGTTGTGATTCAATTTCCTGATGGCAGAGGATACCCAGTCACAGCACGACCGATGCCTGACAAGGAAAAAGTTCGGTATAAACAATGGAGAGAACAATGAATAATCCAAAAATTCCCGAAACTGATTCTATTCAACAATTGGCTCATTTTTGGGATACACATGACCTTACTGACTTCGAAGATGAATTAGCAAAAGTCAGTGATCCGGTTTTCGAGCGTGCGCCCGTAATGAAGATTCGCTTGCTACCCGATGAGGCCGAAGCGGTCAAGCAACTCGCCAAATCCAAAGGAATTCCTTATCCTGACCTAATCCGGGAATGGGTTCGCGAGAAAATTCAAGTCCAATGAATCTGCGGTTCATTAGTTACGGCTGTGTCTTTCATAGAAGCGGCTTTCCTAACATCTGTTAACGGGGTCAAGCAATTAGTAAGGGGGAGACATCGTGCAGAAATTGCTTGACATCTAAGGGATGGGACGCCCCTGAAATATTGAATTATACTTGATCAAAAGGCGGTTGAGATTATTCTTTTAACTGCCTTTTTCTTTCTAAGAGACGGGAAGTTGGGGTATTTTGTTTATAGCCGTCTAATAATCACTCACCATTATGTAAGCATGGTAGGCCCTAAATCTCCCATATCTTTTAGATGGCATTTTCTGCGGAATAAGATATAATCCTTTTCCGAATATTACACTCATTATCGGACAACACATTTTACCTATTGGATAATTAAAATCTGAAATTTGTGTTGCAATAGTATAAAATGCATAAAGGCAGTACAATCTAAGGTTGGGCAAAACACAGCGCGAACCCCCAAACCGGTAATTGACTCTACCTTATAGAAGTTAGAGATATGATTAGCAGATGCACAGAAAATTGTGCACGAATGCACAGTTTTCTGTGTGTTTTTGTACTCTTTCCCATCTCATCAGACCCACCTTAAATCAATTCTTAAATGATACATTATTTATGCACTGCATCACGATCGCCTGAAACTTCTATAAGATATGGGTTTCCGAATACTACGGGATGAAGTTATTCATCTCAATTCCACTTGTCTTGAAGGAGATGCTAAGTAATCAGCTTCTGGCACGGAAATTGAAGATAATATGTTATTAAGTTTCCATTACCTAAAATTTTACTATATTAACCACAGTGATTTCGAAGCTCCGAATCAAAGATTTCCTGAATGAAAATAAGTTACCGTGAGCAAACATAAGATCCCAGCTATTATCAATCTAATCGGTTGTGTTTTTGATCTGTAATCCTTAAGCAGAAATCAGCATTGATTTTTTTTGATTTATATGTCTCATTGAAATTTGAAAGAAAGAGAGAGTTAGCAAGCACTTTGAAGCTCTATCTAATCTTGATCTTCCCAGTTTCATAGTTCTAGCGCTTCTTATTACTTTATGCTAGTCCGCTGACCTAAATTTGTTCAACACCCACTGAGCCTCCCAATAAGCTGAAATTAGGACTATAAGAGATTTCCACTTCTCAGAAGAAATACACTACTCTGTCTTGTTCAAATAGGTGAAGGGAACAGACATGTAGCGATCCATCATTTCTTTTCACTTCGCCACTACATTGCACGGTGCCATGGATGGTGCGTGACTTGCGCCAGGGAGGGATCCATGAAAAGTACGGCAATCTTGATCGCTGAGGGCGATGAGCTTTTGCGTCGAGATCTGAAAGGCCGCTTATTTCACCACGGGTTCCAGGTTATCGAAGCGCCAGACAGAACCGATATCCTCCAACTCTTCCTAGACAGAAAACCTGATCTTGTCATCATAGGATCGTCTCCGGCGAATGCCTGGGATGAACTCAAGGTGGCAGAGCAGATCCGCCAGCGGGACAGAGAAGTCCCGCTGATCCTGATCACCAGGCATAGTTATGAAGCGCGAGTTATTGCCGCCCTGAGGGGAGGTATCAACGATTATTTCAAGGTTCCCTTCTCGTATCGTCCTGGATCCAACGGGGGTAAGATATGCGGTGAAGAGCGGAGAAAGGATAACCAAAAAGCCAAACCATCCGTGAGGGGGGGCGGAAAACATGGATACGGGCTATTATATTGCAAATTCGTTGCATTTTTCGGCTTAGTTATGTTGCAGAAATATCACAATATAAGGTCGCTTTTAGTCGACCGAATTTAAAGTTGGCTGCAGATGAAAAAGTCCGAAACACAAAAAGGGAGGAGGAAAACACCATGCCATGCAGAGTAGGAATAACCACCGACCCGAATGCAAGGCGAGCCTACTGGGAGAGCCAAGTTGTGGGGTTAAGAGATTGGCGAATACTGAAGACCTTCAGTCGCAAAGCTGAAGCACAGGAATACGAAACACAGTATGCCGCTAAGTATGGTTGTCAAGCGCATGCTGGGGGGGCCGACACGCCTGGCACATGGTACGTCTATCGCTTCGATTACACCAGAACACGTAGTTAAGGAAGTAGCGCCAACCATAGGCTGCACTTGACAGGGTAACCGCTTCGAGGCCACCTCCCAAGTGAGCACTAACGTTATAAACTAATTATCCGAGTCGTACCTTTCAACTTTATAAATATTTAGAAGGAGGTTGCGCCATGAATCTTTGCATTATGGTCGTGAATACAATACGGATTATCGTGAGGACAGTGATTCAGGTAGTCCGGGAAATTGTTACGACAGTATGTAGTTGGGTCACGACAATCATAAGGACGATTAGGGAAGTAACGGAAAAGGTTTGCAGTTGGCTACCTTGGCCCCTAAACAAAATATGCAACTGGGTTACAAAAACAATCGAAATCATTGAGACCGTTACGGAATGGGTATGTGAAGAAGTCATTGAAAGAATTGTTGATTGGGTAGAAATCTTTTTTGAGTATATATTCTATATCTTAACCTGGGTTTGCTGGTTAGTGAGCTGGCCTTTTCGCTTTCTACTTGACCTCATTTGGTGTTGGCTTGGAATCAGACCCAAAAAATTCATTCACATTTGCGTGAAGATATTGACAGATGAAAAAGACAATCCGGCAATGTCAATAGATGATGTCAGAGCGTTAATTACTGAAACCCAGAAGCGTTTTGACCAGTGCAATATTACGCTTTGTGTATTAGGGCTTGAGCTTGTTAAAAAGCCCGAATATCTCACTGATGTCAGTTGTGGTATTCACGGGCTTTTCAGTGGTCATCACGTATGGTTTACGAACAACCAATGCACTGGTGGTGTTGGCTCTTCGATCGTGCCTGTTACCTTATACGTGATAAAAAACGTCAAGCCAGGCAAAGGTTGTTCCATTCCTGGAACCCATTACGTCATAATAGACACTGAGGCATCAAATGCTACTATAGCACACGAAATTGGGCACTTATCAGACCTATGGGGTCATTCAGATAACCCTCAAAATGTTATGTACTCTCCCACGTCTGATGACTCTGTTAATTTCACAAAGAATCAGTGTTGCATGATCCGTACTTCACGTTATTCAACACTCAGTAGCTTTTTTGGATGTTCCAGTAAACAGTTGCGAGATAAAGTCTTATCTGGAAAATCAAGTTCGTGTTGTGGGGAAAAATAACTGTTTATAACAACCGCATCAACTCGGAATGGGGAGGATCACTGAGCAATTACGATACGTTCCATTGCCAGCTGGTTATGCGCAGGATTCTAACAACTTGTAGTATTCTTTAATAGATTCTAAGTTTTCAATAGCACTTTATCTAAATGAAAGAAAGGAGGTGCCACAATGAGGGGCTATGAGAAAGCGATAATAGGCGGTTTAGGTGGTTTGGCCGCGGTTTGTGTTAAATTTTTAGGTCAAGATTACTATGTAGTAGTTAAACAAGCCGCTAACCTTACGGGAAGCCAAATCACATCATACATAATCGGGTACTCTATCTTAACCCCCATATTGATTTTTTTAGGAAGTCTTCTCTCATGGGTCTCGGATGAAAAAAATAGACTTAAACTACTTGCGATAGGAGTAGCTGCACCGGCGCTAATCACAACATGGGCTGGGGGTATAAAAACTGACAGCCAAATCGCCCTTAATTCAATAGTGATTGATTCGGCCTACGCTGCAGAGGTTGATTCTCAAACAACATCACAAGAAAGAAGCTTTGGATCTAAAATAGTTGACGGTGTAAAAATATTTTTTGGAGTAGGGAAGGAAATTGAGCGGTACTGGGTAATTGTGGGGTCATTCAAAGATAAAAAAGAAGCCCAAGAGTATGCTGATTTAATAAACCAAAAAAGAGATGATCTAAATGCATTTGTTGGCATTAAGGTTCCTCCGAATCAATATTATCCGGTCATCGTTGGCCATTATGCACCTCTTAGTGAAGCAAAGGTGATAAAAGAAGAAGCGTTAAAGTTAGATATAATAAAAGATGCGTACTTATCCTCCGGGGCAAAAAGGTAGACTATTAACCTTACCTATTAATTCTTTGGTACTGTGCATAACACGCTCATGGAAACTGATCGCTGTTTCGCTAGCGCTCAACATCGACAGGCCATGAGCACGTTAATCAATCAATGTCACTCACATTGAGGGGTTCTTTTGCCCTGTTTTTTCTTCTGATTAAAACTGTTTAGTACAAGATTCAATCGTGGATAAGAAGAAAACGAAAAGATGCTTATTTGCTGTTGAATTATTTGCAATGAGAACAAGGGAGGATTTTTTAGGCTGGCCACTGAAGGTTTCAAACGCAATTCGAAAAAATAAAGAGCCGGAATGATACTAAGATTCAGTTAATAGTAAGTCAAAGATGGATTGACATCATCGCTAAACAATCCATAGGGCTCTAAACCGCTTTACTCGGTTTGACCATAGATCAATAGCTTAATTTTAAAAGGAGGAGGGTACCATGGACTTTGAATTTCATTATTACATCACAGGGATCATAGCCGGACGGGCAGGGTTCAGTGAGAATGACGCCAAAATCATAGCCTATGCGTCACAATTTGTGGACGACAATGATGTGATCCTCGATGTCGAAGATAGAAAAAAAGATGAGATCTACTCCAATTACATCAGCCAGACCATGGATATCCTGAAACCCAAAAAGGCCTTGATGCGGATCTATCCCATCTTTCACTTTGTGCCTGGAAATCCTGCGGCTGAGTCAGCGCGACGAGGTGACGGCAAGATGCACATCTTGAACACAACGCCTGACAACGACATTGTTAATGAGCTGCTTTCAAGTGCGTTGAAAGCCTCACCGGACATTCGACCTTACCGTATAGGCATTGCCAGCCATGCATATGTGGATACCTGGGCTCACCAGAACTTTGCTGGCTTTAACGACAGCTTCAATGGAAGTATCCTGAACCCGATCCCCAATATCGGACACGCAGAATCGAAGCATCATCCAGATTGGGTCAGCCATCGATGGGAAGATGACCGATTAGTGGAAAGCGAAGTGGACAATAATCTGCGCTTTATTTCAGCAGCAAAGAGATTGTTTGAAAATTACGTTGCGCACCTCGGATCACAAGCCTCATGGGACGATCTTGAAGAAGAATTGCTTTTGACCATGGGACGTTCAAGACGTGGCGACCAACCTCATGGGCAGGCGGAACGTTTGAAACACTATTCAACGATGGCAGAATGGCTACCCCCTTACGACGAAGATGCTTGGTTTAATGAGGCGATAGGACAAAAGGTCCGTTGGTTTAAGGATTCTCAGGACGGTATTTTGTCAAAATTCACAATCTTTAAAGATCAATACTGGTGGAAAGAAGATGTGAACAAGGAAGATAGCCACTGGTTTAAATTCCAGGAAGCGGTTAAAGAGCATCAGGCATTAGCCTTAGGCCCAGTGAACGAGAAGTGTAAAACTATGGGCATCAACATTCGTATGCTTTGACAAGGTATAGAATTGTTAATGATAGCTTATAGTGCAAATGAATTCGAATTTTGATGACTAGAAAAAGGAGAGTCTGCTTAATTTATAATGTTATGGTTTTTCGTAATAGGGAGTATCCTATATTGCCCCTGTCAAGAAAAACGTGAAAAGATAGTTCTCAAATTCTTGGATCAGAGACAGATATGAAACTATGGGATAAATTGAATCCGGAATGCTCCTTTATCGGTGCAAAAATTTTGCATGATAGTGTAAAGGGGGGACAGGAAGGGGGTGTGACATGAGTCTATAGCTCGCAACAAGCTCGCAAGGGATTTACGGGACGTCCATTTGTAATTAAGTAAAAATACGTCGTCCCGGATTCACGTTACGTGAAAGAGGAAGCAACGTCATGTCCATTGTAAAGGAACTCATTGGTGACTTGAAAAAGTCGGAATGATAGTAGTATTACAAGGAATAATGGTTTTTAAAGAGAAAAAAACCTTTAGATTGGCTTCAGATTAAAAATGGGTTTGATCAGCCCGACCTTAATTAAATAATGGTGATGATGGCAGCCTATAACGTGCATGAGAAAATATGGAACATAAAATTATAAGTTTTACTAACCTGATAAGATCATGAAACTCGCAGTACCAGAACAATCGGGTTCCGAACGCTGATTATTTTCAATCTAATCACATCTTAAACCTTTCAGACTTTGAGAGGAAACCTCAACCTTAAATTTTCGTATGGCAGCACGGATAATTCCACCCATTCAAGAAAATTTTCCTGCAATTCAAAGATGCCCTGTGACTATAAACCTTAACATTAAATCCTATATTGAAAGGAGGTAATAGCCATGTTTCAAACACTGGAAATCATGATATCACTTGGTGTCATATTTTTAATCCTGAGTATGATTAACAAATATTTGATAAGCTTTGTTAAGAGATTCATTAGTACAAAAGCAAAGGTTATCACTAACGAGATGGAAACGTTCATCGGTGAGAAAACCTCGAAACATCTGAAATCCTATCTCAAAAACAAAGGGAAGCACTTAAATTTTCTCGATGACAAGGAGCGCCTCAGGCAGCTAAGCAAGGAGCAGTTAAAAGCTATAGTTGGCGATTTGGATAAATTCATGAAAAATGAAAATGTTACCGAGTTTAAGAAAATACTTGGCATTGATATTACTGACAAAGAGATCAAGGAAGAAATAAATAAAATAAAGGCTCATCTTAATAATTTAAAGGATGAAATTGAAAATATGTATGATAACACTATGGAGAAAATTTCCGAAATCTATAATAAAAATCTCCGATACCTGACCCTTATTGTTGGGATACTACTCGCATTTGTCATTAACGCAGATTTATTCGGTATATATATTATATTGTCAAATAATCCGATTATGCGTAAAGAAATTGTCACCCAATCGGAAAAAATTAACAAAGAAATGGAAGAGTTGTTTGAAAAAATAAGGAATGACGCAGGAGAGGGAGTAGAGAGTATCCAAAAGGAAATAGATAAAGCAAAAACAGAGGTCACTGACCTTATAGGCAAAGTCGAAAGCGCCGGCATTGTACTGGGTTGGACAAAAGCAAAATTCTGGAGTGCCTTTAGCAGTCCCGGATCCTTTTTTTACAAGTTGATAGGCCTTTTGTTAGCAGGTTTTCTCATCAGCTTTGGAGCGCCATTCTGGCATGATTTTATAGGAACATTTACCGGACTCAGAAAAATCTTAAAGGGAACAAAGGGAGGAAACGCAGGGACGAAATCTTCATTCCGACCGAACCCCCTGCTACCTTAATTAGGTTAATTTTTTATCCGTAACATTTCCTGCTGTTATAATGACTTTAATAAGGAGATTTTACTATGGTTACCAGTTCAGCAACCTTGGTACTATTTGCTATTCGAAGCGCGGTTAAGCTTGGGCAGCAAGCCATGATTGCCTATGTTGACTCAACGAGACGCCGCGAACTGACCCTGCCGTTACCGGATTTTTTTAGTAGCCTGAGTGTTAACGATGCAGTTGCATTTTTCGAAACAATCGGAAAACGCTTTGTTGACGGTTATGAGATAAATGGCGAATTTGTCAAAGGTTCCAAACGGCTTAAATTATTACTTAACAAAGTTGAAAATCAATCGATACAAAAAGAAGAGGAAGAAGAGCTTAAAACATTCCACACCGAGTTTTGGAATCTGGATAGTGCTGAAAGTGGAAATCTTTTGTGGGAGAAGAATGTTTATGTTGACCCGATTGCTATTAACGCTCTTATTACTGTCCGACAGTGGCGACGTGGTGCAGATCCAACATCTTCCACGCTGCAACGAATAGCTGGAACATTTGTGGAAATAGGTGTTGATTATGCCCTGATATCCCCTGACCTGTTCGATAAAAACTCTTCTACCGGCAAGGCCTTGACAGCATTTCTGCAGGCTATGGATGAAATCCCATTTTCTGAAGCCGATCTGTCTGAACTGCCCTTCCGCATGTTTATCGCTACAATGGAAACCGTATCTGAGCATGCCGAACTCGCTTCCGGTGATCAAAAGGTGCAGGAATTGATTCGTGTTACGGCAATGGCATTAAGCACTGATGTAGCAGCCCGCATAAAGGAGATCAATAATTCCGGTTTAAATGCAATAGAAAAGCGCAATGCCAGATTTCGTATTGAAGAATGGGCGGAATTAGTATTCCGAAGTACGCTTGCCTCCGGCGGACGTCTTGTCGTGTCTGATCCCGGCCGTTATCTCGGCATGAAGGATGCTGGCGGACAAGCGCTTGTCACAAATGTTGGGGGCTCTGTTCTCGACCTGATTTTAATCCAAAAAAATGGTAATTTAGACACAGTATTTAGCCGCGCAGGTCTTGAAACTGTTCTGGCTGCGTCGCTGAAGACAGTTGGTGAGCACCCTGAAATACTGACAGATACAAACAACGAGGGATTGCGCAAATTATTATCCCAGATTGCAACAGACTTAAGCCAAGTTGAAAACCTTTTGAACCGAGATATCCTGCCGGAAATAGCAAGGATGACACTGGAAAGATCCGCCGAAAATATTGATGTGTTCTGGCCTGACCTCAAAAACCATCCGGAAAAAAATCTGCTTCTTACTGCTGCTAAAAACACCCTTGAGATACTCAGCCGTAAACCTGAAAAAGCTGAGACCTGGAAGCCGAGTTTTAGTCGTAGCGACCTCCTTACTGTTACCGAAGCCGTCTTTGATGAATTTGTAGCCAACCCTTCATGGTTAATTGATAAATCCGGAGAAATAAATAATGTGCTTCGAGACGTTCTCAAAGCTGCATTGGATGTTCTTCGTAACAGGGGTGATCGCTGCCTAAGTACAGCTGTTGCCAGGGATGTGCTGTGCGAGGTATTGAAAGCTGCAGCTCTTCGTAAGGAATTTTTCGACAAGCTACCCCCGGATCACAGTCAGGCCGGGCAGCAGATAATCATTGCCGCGATTGACGCTGTTTTAGCTACCATTTTTAGTGAAGCATTAGATGCAAAAGCCGCCTGGCAGCTGTTACGCTCGGATGTAATCACAGGCCTTGTCAAAGTGTCGCTTAATGAAATGGCTAAATCCAAACTTGATGCAGGCACTATTGCTAAACTGGAAGAGGTTTTAAAGAATGAAGTCGAATCCCTTGTTGAAGGTAAAGCCTTTAACCTGGATTCATTCTCAAAAGCGCTATCTGAAAGCCTTCAAGCCTAATAGAATTTCACAACATTAATCTGTCAAACAGGGGGGATACAATGACTGAATTTTATAGGATTTCATTATTACGCGTGAAAGCATTGAGTTGGCTGCTGATACTAACTATTGTACTTTGTCTTCCATCAGGTTGCCTCACTATCAGCAGTGTAAACCATCTCCGTCAGGCCCAGGAAACATTCAACAAAGCCGCATCAATTGAGAATCAATCTCGTTTCGATCCAAAAAAAGAGACTGAACTAAACGCGAATATCAAATCGAGCGAGGGGCTCACTTCAGCGCAAAGCGGATACGCTGCTGCCTTGGTAATTTTGCGGCGAATGCCTGATGAAGAAAAAGAGGCTTTAAAAAAAGAAAAACTCATGGGCGTAAAATTAACTCTTGAAGGGCTTGTATTATGGAGACTTGGCAAATACAAAGAGGCTCTTGATATAACCGACCAAGTGGAAAGAGATGCTAAAGGCCAGATATACCCTCGGGACAGCATAATTATCAGGGCATTACCGGATCTAATCAAAATCGATCTTGCTAAGACGATGATCCAGGAAGCGGAATATTCAAATAACGAAGAAAAGAAAAAGGTTTTAAATAAAGTAGTGCCATTGCTTGTTGAAATGGACACAACAAAAGCCAGTAGACATTGGAGTGCTGTTCAACATATAAAGGCAATACGTCAAAAGTTGAATAAAACCCATCCTATTCATAGTTACCTGATCCAGGCTCAGTTAGCGGCCTATCGTAACTATAAGGTTGCCTTTACTTCCATATCAGATTCATCTCACAAATTCGTTCCGGATGATGACAAGTACAAAAAAGAAGCAAGTTATAACCTAAAAGATCTTGAGGTTCTAATTACAAAGCTTGAAAAACCTGAAATCAGTGCCAAGCTTAAGCGTTACTGGGCTATTAGATGTAATATTAAGCCTGAGGAGACCACAGTGGAATAGGGGACAACCTATGATCTCCCAGTCAAGCAGAAAACGAAAAATATTAATTTACTATAAAATCAAAAGGTTAAGGTTTGCATCATTTTAAGAGTGTGAATAGGGTCAGGCAATTTTAATAAAGTATTGAATAGATGCCATGCTTACACTCTTCACAAAGTAGAAGTCGGTTTAGGCTTTTTCCTATTAGTTCTTCGACATTTGTGTTATGGGTAAACACATAAATTTATACTCTTAGCACAGTAGAATTATCATATGTTACGTCGACTTCGAATAAGAGAGAGGATCGCATATTAAATATTAGATATTGGCTTTTCAAACTATCTTTCCTAATTTCTTTATTTCTTTCAATCTTTAATTCCAAGTTATCAGTAATGTTGAAAGAGAAAAATAAAAATTTCTCGAATAACCTTCCCTCTTCTTCTTTAAAATCCTTATGATGCTTTTTTCTTTGGAATAAGATATAATCCTTTTCCGAATATTAAACTCATTATTGGCTAACGCATTCTGGATAATTGCAATCTGCAATTTATGTTACAGTGACATAAGCCTGCATATAGGCAGTATAATGTTAGGGTGAAAAAGAAAAGGAGGGAATGTGGCAAAAACATATAATTTGTTCTTTAGTCACTCATGGTCGTATAGTGATGCCTACGACAAATTAGTAGAACTTCTCAATGCAAGGGGTTATTTTCCGTTTAACAATCATTCAGTCCCGAAGGATGACCCAATCCACAATGCCCCTTATGATTATCAGCTATATGAAGCAATAAAAAATAAAATACAGGGAGTCCATGCTGTAATAATATTGGCTGGCGTATATGCCTCGTATAGCAAATGGATCGATAAAGAAATAAAGATTGCAAAAACAGAGTTTACGGCTCCAAAGTCAATAATTGCTGTTCAACCATGGGGTGCGGAAAAGACCTCAAAAAAGGTCAAAGATAATGCTGATCGTATTGTGGGATGGAACACAGAATCGGTCGTAAGCGCAATCAGAGAATTGGGGAGCTGAAAATTGAATACTTCTGAGAAATTGTATTCGGTCTCAAAGGAAGAGTATGGTGGCGAATATAATTCCCACGTCATAGAGATTTACAAACTCTATGTGGAGATGGCTGACCGTATCAGCACTAGACGGCAATCGGCTAACTCGTTCTTCCTTTCTATCAATACTGCTATCGTCGCAATAGTAGGCTATGCTCATTTGGGCCAAAAAGCGGGCGAAGCCATAGATTTTTATTGGGTTGTCGGTCTTGCTGGCGTAGCACTTTGCTATACATGGTACCGGCTTATCCGCTCGTACAGGGGCCTGAATTCAGGAAAATTCAAGGTTATTCACGAAATTGAAAAACGGCTTCCTCTATCTCCTTACGATGCTGAATGGGAAGTTATTGGAAGAGGAAAAGATTCCAAGCTCTATCTACCTTTTACAAGAGTAGAAACGGCAGTTCCTTGGGTGTTTCTTGCTCTCCATTTATTGGTAGTTATCAACGCAATGCCTTGGAAGATAATCGGTGCCTTGCTTACAAACACACCCTAACGAATAAGGATAGATTGTGAGAGCGTAGCGAACCACAATCTATCCTGTTGTTGGACAAGCCCGGTCTCTCCTCCTGTGGTGTCTATATATAAGGAAATATCTTTTTTGAATAGGGGGAAGG
>Ga0307427_1000716_pt1 | contig 19430 bp, 13 predicted proteins | sample SalMarWE160190MG_FD_202162 | JGI IMG/M metagenome (GOLD analysis project Ga0307427, IMG submission 202162) | Salt marsh sediment microbial communities from the Plum Island Ecosystem LTER, Massachusetts, United States - WE1603-190 | ecosystem: Environmental > Aquatic > Marine > Intertidal zone >... | reverse complement strand
CAGCTGAAAAGAAGATCGTCGAGCGTATATTTGATTTTTCTGAAACCGAGGTGGAAGACGTTATGATACCGCTCGTCAACGTAGAAGCATTAGAGATACAAGACCATATTGACAAGGCTGTAAGTCTTGCCCAAAAAACCGGTTACTCAAAAATACCAGTATTTTCAGAGGAAGCATACAATATCATAGGCATCGTTCACGCCTTTGACCTCCTTACTGCCCAGCAAAAAACGCAGACCCTCAGAGACATAATGAGACCCGCCCCATATGTTCCCAATACTGCCCCTGTTGATGAACTTCTCAAGCAGCTGCGAACTGAAGGGAATAGTATTGCTATCGTAGTCAACGAATATGGCGGTACTACAGGCATTGTTACTATTGAAGATATACTTGAAGAGGTTGTCGGAGAAATATACGATGAGTACGATAAAGAAGAGCATTTCTTTGTAAAAATTGGAAAAAACAAATACCTTGTAAACGCCCGCATGGAAATAGATGAACTCAATGATCATCTCAAGCTACAGCTTCCCAAGGATGATTACGAAACAGTAGCAGGTTTCCTCCTCAAGCATATGGAAAGGATACCCCGCGTTAATGAAAGCCTTCAGTTTGCCAACCTGAAATTCATTATCACGGAGGCTGACAAGCGCTCGATCAAAAAAATATCAATTACTATCCGTGATAATAAAGAAAAAGGAGAGGAAACAGGAATACAATAATGCTTAGAAAAGAAAACGCAATGACCGAAAAGAAATGCCTTCTTATTGTAATTATTCTGCTCATATCGCTTATCAGTTGCGCTACACCGCAATTTTTAGGTCCACCACCTATTGTACCCACAACTGCTCCTGCTAGGGAATCTGATACACTTATAAAAGCAGCGGAGGCATATTATACTGCCCCTGATGTAGCCAGTATGCGAACCGCTGTTGAAGCAGCCCGAAAAGCCGGTCCAGATACAGCCCTCTATCATGAAATCGCAGCCAACCTTGCATATCTGGAAGATCGACGTTCAGATCGATTTACACACCTTTTTGCTTCCCTGCTTGATCCAGACAATGATACGCCGCTCTTGCATCTTCACTTGCTTTCCAAAATGTCCTTTACTCTCAAAGAACGTATGAGAATGGAGCATCTCTGCGAGTCCTTGCAACACCATCCTGATCAAGAGGTAAAGGCCCTGGCAACCTATCTTTTGGGAATTTCCTTGTTCGTGCGCGGCGAGGTGAAACGCATGGAAACAACAACTGCGATGATCGGGTGGAACATTCCTCTATCCTTGATCGGGACATGGGATAACGATCAGAACAAAGGCTTTGATATCTCCTATCCACCGGAACAGGAAATTGATATGGATAAAACCTATAAAGGGCAACTGGTTGAGATCGGCTGGCGGACAGAGTATCCAACAGCTCTCTCAACCAACACAATAAATTTAAAAGAGCTCCTCCATCCAAATGTCTGGGCTGTTGGTTATCTGGCATCGGTCATACATGCAATAAAAAAAGGGCCGTATGAGCTTCGCCTGTCTTCAACCGATGCCATAAAGGTTTGGGTAAACAACATCCTTGTTTTTGAAAACCGTCATATTAGCCAGTGGACATTTGACGGCATTGTCATTCCTGTTATACTTCGCTCTGGGGCAAACAGTATCCTCATTAAAAGCGCTCAGGATAAAGGTAGGTGGCAACTACGTGCACGCATAACCAGACCGGGGGGAAGGCCTTTTGACCCACACAGCTTGAAATCCCTTCCTGCTGACACACCATGTCCAACCGATACATTAAAAATGTTAAGACCATTAACACCTGATATTTTACCGGCTCGATTTACCTCCAAAATTCAAAATGAAATTCGCAGACAATTTTTATTGATCAGGTCTGCGAGATTATTGGGCCTGAAAATCTCAGCAGTGAAGTTGGCCGAAACTTTTAACAACACATTCCCCAAAAGCCTTCCGGGACGTTTTCTGTTATCCTCAGCATTGTGGGATAATGCCGAGCGCGGCCGCACCGCTGACTTGCTCGGATCGCTTGTTCAAGAGGCTGGAGACCAGCTCATTCAGATTTCCAACAAACAGGCACGTTTCTGGCGTCAGAATAATCTTACCCAAAAAGCACGAAAATTGCTCTTTAATACAACTACAGCTCACCCGAATCGTCCAACCGCTTGGAAAACCCTTGTAAGCATTTATAGACAAGAGAAATGGAAAGAGGATGCCCTGAATGCCTTGAAGGTAATGAAAGGACAATGGCCGGATTGGCCTTTTGTACAAGTGCAGCTGGCTAATGCACTTGAAAGTCTCGGCTATCAGAAACCTGCAGAAACCATTTATCGCCAATTACTTTCCCATTTCCCCAATGACCGTCTAATATTGCAGTCAATGTTTAGAATCTCTCGCATAAAACAGAATTACACGGGAGCTAAGCATTATGCAAAACAACTCACCAATGCATGGCCTCACCTCAGATCTTCATGGTGGCGGCTGGGAGAGATTCGACGTCAATTCAATGATCGCCATGGAGCTGAAAAGGCATTTCTCACACTCATCGAAATGGCACCTACAGCACCTGACGGATACCGTCTATATGCCGAGCAGGCTTACCTATATCGAGACCGAGACAAGGCCATACGCTTCTGGCAAAAAGCCCTTGATCGGGATCCGGACAATGAACGGTTGGCAAACCGTCTGGATTTTATCGCGCCTCCGGTTTCAGGTCCCTGGGCAAGTGATGTCCCCGATCAGGAGACTATTACAAAGGCAGTGGCCTCCCGTAGTAATATTCGGTTTCACAGCGGCGCAGACACAGCACTATTGCTTGATGACATGGTAACTGAACTTAAAAGAGATGGAAGCAGTGTTAATGTAATTACCGCCGTCACTCATATCTTAAACAAGTCCGGGCGTGATCAAATGACCAAATATACCCTTCCCAAAAGTGGTCGCTCCCGAATATTGCAAGCCTATTCGGTTGACCCAGAAGGTACAAGAGTCGAGGCCTCTTCTATCCGGGGGCAGACAATCCGATTTAGAAAAATGGATATCGGTTCAACAGTGGTTGTTCAATTTCGCCATGATGCCCCGCCAAACAAATACCTTGTGCAATATTACGCAAATACCTGGTGGTTTCAACAATATAAGACTCAAATATTCAATTCCAGATTTGTTCTATGGACACCTGAAGATACAAAAATATTAGAATTTTTCCGGGGAAACATCAAAAGGCAGCCACATAAAAATGGAAATTTTATCCGTATAGCATGGAGCACTTCTGAAGCTCCGGTACTTATACCTGAAAGCAGATCACCGCATATCAGCGACATCGCATGGGTACTAAAAATCAGTACAGTTCCAACCTGGGATCTATTTCATAAGTGGGAAGAGGCCCTTTTGCAAAACGTTTTCCGTGAGAGCCCAGAAATCGTTCAATTGGCAAACACACTTTTTAAAAATGCTTATACATCAGTTGAAAAACTGCAGCGCATACAAGCATACCTAATGACCGAAATCCGCTACCAGAAAGACTATGAACATATTATTACAGGAGTGAAGCCTCATGCAGCACCCGTCGTACTCGCACGCCAATATGGAGATTGTAAAGACAAGGCAGTATTGTTTATCACACTCGCACAACTCGGAGGAATTGAGGCCCAATTTGCACTAATACGCTCTCGCTATTTTGGTCAAATAATACGGAAAGTACCGATGCAGCAATTTAATCACGTCATTGTATATATCCCTCCCCAGCCAGGCCTTGAAAAGGGGCGATTTTTCGATCCTACAGTCGATGCACTGGATGTCAGTCATTTACGGCAGGATAATCAGGGTACATGGGCATTTGTCTTGGATTTAAAAGGTGGGTATGCGTGGAAGCATGTGCCCTTTCAGGCGGCAGAAATAGATTATTTAAAAAAGCAGATTGTGATGAATATTGTGAAAAACGGGAACTGTAATGCTGAAGTTGTAATTACCGCCGAGGGCCGTAACGGAGCGGTAATTCGCAGGATCGCCCGAAATAAAGAAAATTTCACTCAATTCCTGCAACGCATCCTTAGCAACTTTATACCCGGGGCAAAAATGATCAATTATCAAACAATCGAGGTAGTTGATGTCACGCGTCCTGCAAAGATTAAGATTAGTTTTGATGCGCCAACATTTGTTCGTCGTGAAGGGAACGAACTACGGTTTAAAATACCAAAAGATTGGCACCCAAAAAATCTCTTCTCCCTTGCAAAGCGAAACCACCCACTTGTGCTTGGTGTGCCAAGCACTCAGTATCTTGAGATAGACTTCATCTTCCCCGAAGGAATCGAGGTAAAGTATACCCCCGATTCTAAAGAGGTTAGGACTAATTGTCTTTCACTCAGACGGAGCTTTGTTACAAAAAAGGGGAGTGTAAAGATAAGGCAATCGTTTTCGAGCTTTTGTGAACGCATTCCAATTGAGGATTATCCTGCTCTGCGCAATGAAATTGATAAAATGATACAATTACAGGAAGAAGAAGTGGTGCTCAGGATTAGCGAATAGTTTTTAGAGACAGTTGCAGGCTTTTGATTTCCCCCTTTTTCTATCAGCGCATATCATTTTTTCTTTTTATTCCTGCTCCCACCTTTAAAAATGTGAAAATTCACCCAAAAGTGGAATTAATTTACCTATAAACTGGTAATTATTTACCAATTTTACAAATGCTTTCCGTCAATGTTCAGCTAACTATATGAAATCTAATACAATTTTTTTAATCTACTAATGTGGCATGATTTTAGCATAATAGTAAACATAAGTGCTTATTGAGTGCCACCCAACTTCAACACCTAAATAATAAACCACGTGATGGCCCAAGGCCTCCAAAGGTTGTATCTTTATAAAGGGAGTTTGAGGTGGCACTTAAAAGGGTTCTCGGATGTGTGTGCATCTTTTTCGCAGGGTATCTTCATACAACATAGAAAGAAAGGATTTACACCTGCAATAATAACAGCATCTTGGAAAGCACTACATTAGATGGCCATAATTGTCTACGTAAAGTCTACGTCTCTTGTAACTTAAACTATTAAGGACTGTATGCTCATTATGGGAGCAGGCATTAAGCATTACATGAATCCTCTGCATATCTATTGCCGCCTGCGGGATATAGGAATTGCAAAAGGCACAGCTATGTTTCTGTGCCGAATTTATGAGCGTTCTATATTTCGGCACTTTTTAGGGAAAGAAACCATACTCAGGTAAGCTGGACTTTACCTACCAACCAATGCATTGTAGATAACCATGAAAAAAGATGTAAAAGAAAGCACCGGTATACAGCTACTCGTAAAGAAGTATAAGGGAATATTTCGAATTCCAGAAAATCTGAGGTATTACTCTAAGAGAGATTATAAAACTGCTGAAAAGAAATTTTTATACTACGCATTACTGGGGCGCAAAGTTTAAAGTCGACAGGAATTGTAAAAAGTAAACCAGTATTCATAATCCATGAAACTCCACGCCCTTACGGAGGTCTTACTTTTAAAATTCAAACTCCGCTTGTCCTGTATCTTCTTTCCCTTGCATCTCAACATATTTCCGAATAATCTTCTCATTGATTCCTACCTTTGAAACTAAAAATCCTTTTCCCCATATTCCTCTTTTATCCCAATATGCTTTGCTCAAAAAAACCAAATTTCGCCTTCAATGCCCTGCTCGTATTCGTCTTGATTATATCTACTACCTGACTCACCGCATATTTCGGTGGTATCACCATATGTATATGAACATGATCAACATCTATTCCTATTGCGATATACTCCCATTCAGGATAATACTTCCGTACCTCACGAAATTTGGTTTCCAAATACTACCGTAGCACTTTAACCAGGATTTTTCGTCCGAATCTCGTTATCCACACTATATGATACTGCGTCTTGTAAACTGTATGTGCTGATTTCTTCAGTTTCATACAGCTATTATATCAGAACATCTTCAGAAGATACAGAATACGGCTCTCACCCCCGTCCTTACGGACTGGGAACTCGCGCTAAATTAGAGGGGACATTTTCATTAAGCTAACACATCTTCAATTTTTCAATTTTTCCCTTGACAAAAAGGGGATTAATTTATATATAATTACACGGTACAGATGTGCCTCAAGTGCACAAATGTGTTATTCTGTAATCTACACACACCTAAAAAAATAAAAGGTGATGAACTACCCCGCAGGGTAAGCCCTGGACTGTGCTTTAATCTGCAACCCCACCACAAGCGGAGGGGGCAATAACAATCATAATAAATCCATGATGCAGTTTAAAGCCGCCGTACTTATATGATCTATCTCATAACCACACGACCAGAAAAGGACTAATTTCCACTGATAAAGGATGATTTACTTTACTGTTACAAAAAGGCCTTTTAAACGTTTAAAATAATAAAGAAAGGAGGAATAAAAGAGGCTGATATTAAAGAAGGGGTGTCTCGCAAAAAACAGAATTGAAACCAAAACAAGGAGGTAGAAAATGAAAAAACAAGGTAAATTTAACAGTTTCAAGTGGGGTGTTGCCGGTTTACTCATTTTTTTACTGATGGTTGGCGGGCTTTTCGGTAAGGCCGAAGCAAGCCGTAAATTCGTAAGATTCGGTGGCAGTAACCCAGGAGGATCCTGGTTTACAATTGTTGGGGGATTATCTGCCTATTTGAGTGGACAGATTAAAGATCTCAATGTGACGGCTATTGCTACCGGCGGATCAGTTGATAATAATCGGCAAGCGAGAAAAGGAGATCTGGATACCTGGTTGACCCATTCATTAACGGCCCTTGATAATTGGAATGGTGTTGGTGTCTTTAAGGGGAAAAAACCGTTTAAGTCTATCCGATTTTTAAGCGGGGTGTATGAAAATCATCATCATTTCGTTGTCTTAGCCAAGAGTGACATAAAAAAAATGTCTGATCTTAAAGGGAAAAAAGTATGCGTGGGTTCGGCAGGAAGCGGCGGGGCAATCAACTCTGAGAATATCTTAAGAACCCTTGGTCTCTGGGATCAAATTACACCCCAGCATTTGACCTGGAGTGCCGGTGGTAGGGCATTGACGGATGGTCAAGTTGATTGTATGGGTGCAAGTAGTGCGCCTCTTCCAGCTATGATAACCGCTGAGGCCATGCATAAGATTCGTCTCCTTGAACTCACTGACGAACAGTTTCGCAAGGTACTTAAAAAATACCCAATCTATTATAGAAGCACTATACCAGCAGGAGTCTACAAGTCATTAAAAAATGATTCCCCGTGTATTGCCTTTCAGGTATATTGGGCAGCTCACCAAAATGCTGACCCTGAATCCATCTATAAAATGTTAAAAGTCGCCTTTGACCCAAAGCATGCCAAATCCATCGGTAGAATTCACCGACATTTGAAGTCATTGAGCAGTTCCCTTGACGCCATGAAGTCAATGGGAATTCCACTGCATCTCGGTGCGGTGAAATTTTGGAAAGAACAGGGTTTAAGTATTCCTTCAGTACTTATACCCCCTGAGAAGTAAGGCGTTTTGTCATCAATGCAGGGTATCGTTCATCCGACATCAGCCGGGGAAATTTAATGAAAGATTTCGGGCGATACCCTGCATTTTTAATTTTATAGACCCATTAACCACAACAAGGGGAGTATTTTAATGAAGGAACGCCTTCCTAAGGATACCGGAGTAAAAATGCGCCAACTGGAGGGAAAATTAGGCGTTATCAGCACCATCATTGCCTTTGCATTCTCCTCGTTCTTTCTATACACATGTGCATTTGGTCTTATCTCTTCTGAGCTTCATCGGGGCGGCTACCTTTTGTTTACCCTGATACTCTGCTTTATGCTCTACCCTTCAAGAAAAGGTCTGGGGATAAACCGGTTAACCGTGTTCGATTGGATATTATTTACGCTCACCGTTATTTCTATCGGCTACTGGATAATAGAATATCCATCTTATGCTTACCGGATAGGGGATCCCAATCAGATGGACATCCTTATGGGTGTAATCATAATAGTGCTGTCCATCGAGGTTGCGCGGCGTGCAGTAGGATATGTATTACCCGTGCTGGCCATACTTTTTTTACTATATGCCTATTTTGGTCCTTATGTGCCTGGAATACTGGCTCATTATGGTTTTAAATGGCAAAGGATTGTGGAATATACTGCCGTCAGTATGGGAGGAATATACGGCATTGTGGCCAACACCTATGCGACCTTTATATTCCCTTTTATTGTTTTTGCTTCCTTTCTTCAGGCTGCAGGTGGCGGATCCGCCATTGAGGAGATTTCCTGTGCATTGGCAGGGGGCGCGAGAGGAGGTCCGGCAAAAATCGCCGTAGTTTCCAGTGGCTTTATTGGGTCTGTTACAGGGTCTTCGGCGGCAAATGCCGTCGTTACCGGTTCTTATACTATTCCATTGATGATAAAGACGGGGTATAAACCCGTTACGGCAGCGGGCATTGAAGCAGCAGCCTCAACAGGTGGGCAATTCATGCCGCCGATTATGGGTGCAGCGGCATTTCTTATTGCCTCTTTTACAGAGACTCCCTACCTGCAAATCATTAAATTAGCGACGATTCCGGCAATTCTATACTTTCTGGGGGTAGGAATGATGGTGCACTTTATTGCCGCTCGAGAGGGGTTGAAAGGGTTACCCAGGGATCAAATACCAAATTTAAAGTCCGTTATTCTTCAACGGGGGCACCTGCTTCTTCCCATCGTTTTGATACTGGTGTTTTTAATTGCCGGTTACTCCGCCCAATTGGCAGCTGTTGCCGCCGTAGTCTTCACAGTGCTTTTGAGTTATGCTCGAAAAGATACACGGATGAGCTCCCGAAAAATACTCGATGCCTTAATTTTGGGTGCAAGAAATTCATTGGCTGTAGGCGCTACAGCCGGTGTAATCGGAATCATCATGGGAGTCGTCACAATGACCGGTTTGGGAATTAAATTCTCCGCCGTTATTATCTCCTTGTCCGGAGGATTTCTCCCGCTAACTATTATTTTCGTGGGAGTGGCTGGCTATCTTTTAGGGATGGGGGTAACAATAACCGCTACTTATATACTGCTTTCCGTACTTGCGGTACCTGCACTGATGGAGCTGGGAATACCTTTAATAACAGCTCACTTTGTCGCCTTCTGGTTTTGTGAAACGGGCGGTGTTACCCCACCGGTGGCTTTAGTTGCATTTGCCGCTTCATCCATCGCACGTTGTAATCCCTATAAGGCGGGAACCGCTGCAGTCAGATTAGCATCTCCCTTGTTTATTGCCCCCTTTCTCTTCGTGTATACACCGATATTGCTTAACGGACCTTTGGCAAATGTTATGGAAACCATCGTGAGTTCCTCCATTGGAATCATCGCCTTTGCAGGAATGATGCAGGGGTATTGGCTGAAGCGAACAAATGTCCTGGAGAGAGTACTGTTAGGATTTGCCTCACTCTGTCTGTTTACGCCAAATATCTATTCCGATTTGCTTGGGCTTGCTATGCTGGTAACAGAAACGCTCGTGAATCGAAAAAAGCAAGAAGAAAGGCAAATCGTGCTTAATTAATAGAAACTTTGGAAAAATTCCAGATTTATCCATTTTGTATGAAATTTTTCAGCGTCTTATTGATTGAGCGTTCAAATAAGAAGATCATAGTAATACTAACTCAATTTAAAATTAATTTTTATTCTAACCTTAAGTAAAGAGATTGAAACAGTTTTGATATCCTTACGCAGTAATGAAAAAATGGAGGTAATTCAAATGAAAAAAAAACTAATTGTACCCTTAAAGGATGCGATTACGGGCGTTTTACACGGTGGCGCGGGGAGATATCGTATTCTCATTGATAAGGAAATCAGCGGTGCCAAACACTTTTCCCTTTTAGTTAACACAAGTAATGCTGGGACTAAAGGTTCAGAGCACAAGCACGAAGTCGAACATTGCTGGTATATACTCTCCGGAAGGGGGACGATGTATAGGGACGGTGAACCCTTTGAGATTGGGCCTGAAATGGCAATATTCACGCCCGCACATGTGATGCACAAGGTAGATGTGGGTCCGGACGAAGATCTAACCTATGTAGTAATTTATGCACCCCCTGGACCGGAACAACAACTGAAAAGACTGGGTGCTCGTGCATTCGAAGATAAGTAAAACAAGATCTTATCAGTGCATTGAAGATCATTCTGAAACATTTGGTTACAGCTACAAACCTTTAATCCTATCCATATGCCAGCGATCAATATTCATGCAATTCAGAAGACACATTAATGGGCACGGTCGATTTTACTTAAAATCAGGCCATTGATCCCCCATCTACGGTAATAACCTCTCCGGTTATAAAATCAGAAAGGTCTGAGGCAAGAAACAAAACAGCACCAACCACATCACCTGTTTCTGCAATCCTGCCCATAGGAATTGTTCGTACAACCTCCTTTAATAGACTTTCATCACTCCAGAAAGGTTGACTAAACCTGGTTCTTACCATGCCTGGAGCAACTGCATTTACATTTATATGTTCTGAAGCCAGCTCAATTGCCAAAACCCTGGTCAACATCTCAACTCCAGCCTTGGCCACACAGTATATCCCCATGCCCCTGCTTGCCTTCCGGGCTGCGATGGAAGATATATTAACTACCTTTCCGCCTCCTGAGCCTTTCATAAGCGTGACTGCATGGCTACTGACAAGAAAAGTGCCCTTTAAATTCGACTCAAGAATCTTATCCCATAATCCCTCATCAGCCTCTACCACAGAAGGGGTTAAGATATTCATACCCACATTATTTATAAGGATATCCAGCCGTCCAAACTTCTCCTCTATAGCCTTTATGAGTGCCTTTACCTGGTCTGATTTACCTATGTTGGCACACACAGCCATTAAATCCAGACCAAGCTTCTGGAATTCCTCTACAGCCTTATCCAAATTTTCCTTTTTTCTCCCGCAAATGACAACCTCCGCACCCCTTTGAGCCATTTTTAGAGCAATATCTTTACCAAGACCTCTGCTACCTCCGGTCACCAATGCCACCTTCCCTGACAGGTCGATGTTCTTGTCTACCATCTTGTTCTCCTTGTTTTTTTTATAAGTTCAGCCACCAAGTCTCAAAGGCACAAAGAAATGATTATGTCTCTTATTAATAATGATACTTAAAGAATTATAGAATAATCTTGGTGGCTTGATGTCTTTGTGGTTGAACTATTACCTTATGTTGTAAAAAACTTTAAGCCAAAAAGTTTCTCCTGCTCATACTAATAACCAAAAAAACTGCCATTCATGCATGGAAAAGTTCATCCCCCAATACCGCTAACAACCCTTCCTGAGAGGAAGTGGGATCAAAAATAGATTCATTCTGCTTGGTTTCAAAAGAAACTGCTGTATTGAGCGGCACAGAGCAGAAATATCGCTCACTCTGAGCTGGGCAGAACATCAGCAAGCGACAAGCTCCTAGACAGTAAGAGTGTTGATATTCAACAAGGAAATAGAGAAGAAACGATCCCTTTTTGGATTCTAGGCTAAATCTCGCCATGAGATGCAGGTTAAGCTAAATGTGGGTAGCTCGTGTCTTGAACCTTTTCAGTAAACTCCAGCATAGGGTATCCAATAGAACTTCGCCTGTAAAATTATTTGGCTACCAGAGCATTATTTGGTAATAGCAGGAAGAAATAAAACTATTTATTTCACCTAACGTCCTACTTCTTGCTAGACCATACTTTCGCTTGTTTGCCTGTTCTGGCTGATTCGATAGACGCCCGAATCAAAGCAAGTGCAGCCAAGCCTGTATAAGCGTCGGTCTCTGGCCGAGCTCCTGTCGTAATGCAGTCAGCAAACTCGTCAATTTCTTCCAAAATAGGGTCTCCCTCTGTTTCTATGGGGATATCCTTCGCTCCAGTCTCCCCTTTTTGGAATATTTGCAGTCGAGTATCATGATCTACTCGCGGTAACCATAGGAGGTAGTCAGCAAAGGCCAATTCAGGCAGAGTGACGGTGCATAACAGATTGGCCTCGGTGCCGTACACATACATCCAGAGGGCTTTAGGTGAAGCAAAGTTTGAACCCAGATAACCGTGAACACCTGAATGAAATTGAAAAATTGTCGTTGTTACATCCTCAACAGGTGCCTTAATATAGTGCCTGTTGAAATATGAAAAAGTCCATTTTATCGGGCCAAACAAATAGTTTAGTGTATCGGCAATATGGATACCCATACTCATGAGCGGACCACCAGGCGATCCAGAGTCATCTCCACGCCATCGAAAATCTTCTGGGGTTAATTCAAATCCAAGATTATGCGAAAAATTTGCTTCAACTTGGATAGGATTTCCAATTGAACCCCCACCAATAAGCTCTTTTAACTTTCGGAATCCTCTCCACCTACGCATGTAATGTCCGGTCATCAGGGTCACACCAGCTTCTTCACAAGCTTCGACCATTTTCATCCCGTCGGCTATAGTGTTGGCAATGGGCTTTTCGACATAAACATGTTTACCATACCTTGCGGCTAGCACTGTTTGTTCAGCGTGTATGGCATTAGGTGTTGTGAGGAGGACTCCATCAACGTCATCTCTGTTTAGGAGAGTTTCGTAACTCTTTTCCTGGTCACATTCATACTTCTCGCTCCACGCCTTTCGTTTCTCTGGGATTGTTTCGAAGCAGGTCACTAGTTTAGCTTTCTTACTTTTCAATACTGCATTAGCAATTGCAAATGACCATCCCCCTAGCCCAATCTGTGCAAGCCTTACACCGTATTCTTTACTCATTTAAACTACCTCCTTTGATATCCCTTCGCTCGTATCAGTTTCTTCATTATCATCAAAACAGACTCAGGACAGCAATTTATGAATGAAAAAATAGTTTGCATTTTTCACAGAAAAAGATGCATGTTTCATAGCCTTCTAAATCATCCTATTGTTGGAAGGCTTCTTGCTATTTACCTCGAAGCCTTTTCCATCGACGGTCCCTTTCTAATAATCTTCTGCTCAATCCGCTCTTCCATATCTGCCTCTACTGAGCCTATGCATTTCATAGAAAGTATGGGATACCTTGAGGACTAGCATTATAAAATGTTTCCCGGCAAAGAACCACGTGCATCGTCTATCATATCGCGTTCCTCCTTCTACCGCAATTCCTGACAGTTCTTAGTAAATTTTCATGACGACTGTTGCATCGCTTTGATCCCAACCGTTATAATGAGCTTTGAGAAGAAGCTGGTGATACAGACCTGTCATAGGTAGCGCAACACCCAACTGCTTTGCGCTCTCCAGAACGAGTTCAAGATCCTTAAGGGCCACCCATACAGCACCCTTCTGTTCGAAATTGCCTTCCACCATATTTTTTCCTCGATTTGCGATCAGATCGCTTCCAGCGGACCCAGACATCAAGACATCGAGCATCACATCCGCATCAAGATTGGCCTTGAGCCCAAGCACTAATCCTTCAATAGCCGCAGCCTGATTGAGAAAGAGCGTCTGGTTAACCACAAGCTTCAGCATGGCGGCAGCACCATTCTTGCCTACATAGACCGTTTTTTTGCCTATTTTATCGAGCACCGGTTTGATCTTTTTAAACACTGACCTTTTACCCCCAGCCATAAAAACCATATTCCCCACCCGAGCTTGGTCAGAAGAGCCAGAAATAGGCACATCCATCCACTCAATGCCTTTTTCCGAAATTCTCTCTGCCATGGTTTTTGTCTCCCAAGGGGGCACAGTGCTGGTGTCAGCAACAATCTGACCCTTTCCAGCACCCGCTAAGATGCCTTCTTTTCCTTCAACAGCGTCAAGCACTGCGCCCCATTTTGGTAGAGATAGCATAATTAGGTCTGCTCCCCTTGCCGCCTCTTTTGGGGATTTCACCGGTTTTAGACCAAGCTTCACTAAATTCGATATCTGCTTTTCAAGGATGTCAAAACCTGTCACATGGTAACTTGCCCTTAAAAGTAAGGTGGCAAGGGAAGTCCCCATTGCCCCAAGACCTATAATCGAAATATTCTTTATACTCATCTGATTTATCCCTCCAATCTTCGAATTCTCCTCTATTTCACCTCCACAAAGTCTGCTGAGAATGGTGAACAGGTGAAGAATTCAATATGTTGAAAATCCTTATCTGATCTTTTAAGTGTCATGTGTTTTTTCCCTGCATGGATGTACATAATGTCTCCGCTGTTAATAGGGGACTCTTTGCCCTCAATGATTTCTATTGCCTCTCCGCTTAGTACGACAATAATGAACTCACGTTTTTCATGGTAATAGTAAGGCACCTTACTGTCAGCAACAAGCAAGCCAAACATCCCACCAAGATCTTTGGCCTTTTGCTCGCTGTTTAGAATTTCAGACCTATAAGGCTTCCCAGGGCTTGGATTTTCTATATTGATATACTCATCCGTTTTGAACATCTTCATATCATGCCTCCCTGATGCAAGATTATGATGATTGAATTCCTGTCAGCAAACCCAGTTAGAACAAGTATATAGTTTGGCAGATTCTCAAGAAAATATTTCAAGGAAGATACTCGACAATTCAAGGCATACCTTCCCAACTACATTTATCTCATCTTCTTGCAAACCTTTCATACTTATCTCTTGAGAGACTATTTAAAAGCCCAAAGAAATGTCTTTTTAACTCCCAGGCAAGGTATATTTTTACATTTTTGCAGGTTAGGTAAAAATCTTGCTGTAAATCCATAAGGTATCGTACTTCCCCACATAGCACCTCGTACAATTGGAAAGGTGTGTAGGCTTGAACCAGTTATCTTATCATTCCTGATAAGGCAGCGAGAGCCAGGAAAAAGAAACTGTTTTTTTACTCAACCTTTTCAAAGTCGGATTCGATGAACGGGCCATGGGTACAAAATTCAAGGAAGCGCACATCCTTATCGGTCTTATTTACTAGGCCATGTTTTTTTCCTGGGGTCATATACACCACCACCCCCGGTCCGACAGAGATCTCCTTTCCTTTCCAAATCACGGTTATTTCCCCACTTATGGGAATAAAAATCGATTCACGCTTTTTGTGAATATGGGAAGGTACTTCATTGCCAGGCGAAAGCAATCCGAAAAAACCAATAATATTATCCTTCTCCTTACCATCCTCTGTTAAAATGTAGTCTCTATAAACTTCACCAGGCGTAGGATTTTTAAGTTTAACATAGTCTTCAATCTTGAATATCTTCATTTGATATCCCTCCGTGTTCTAAACAGGAGTAGTTTCCCCTTGTTGACCAAATCTTCCTGCCAGGCAAAAAATATTATCGCTTATCACTTGGTTGCTTTAGATATCAAGGACTTCTTTCCTTGATCTTCCCTTATATTCCACAGGGAGATCTCCAATTCTTGCTTTCAGATCAATATCAAAATTTAGTCTCCTCAGGATATCCTCAGTTTTTGAATAAATACAGCTCCAGAACAGTCTTTTTTGAAATTTCCCATTCATATGTTTATTAGCATACTTTAGTGTCCAGAAATCTCCTGGGCATTGGCGGGCTGAACCACGCAATCAGGTAAATCTTCTTGTTCAACATCGTAGGGCAATGAAATATCAGCATAGTTTATCCGTTCGAAAAGACCCGTATGCACATGATCTTTACCAACGATATTTTTTAAGTCTTTAGCTAATTGCTCTAAATTTAGATCCATTTCACGATTACATCCTGTTAACTACCAAGAATTACTTATAACCTACTTACCGTTCCTATCTTCAGGTATTTAAAGAGGTTATTATCACCCATTCTCTCTGCATCTGTCCACCAATTCAGCAGCCTCTAGTATGAGCGCTACCGCCATCCGAGCACCCTCCTGGTATATATACTCACACGTGTGGTTTTCACTCAGCGGGACGTATTTTTCTCGCAACTCACGACATGTCTTGCATCCAAACTTGGCCTCGAAACGGCTATGCAATTCATAGCTAAGTTCATCGACACAGGTCAAATCATCCGTCGCTTCACGTCTCCCAAACAGTAAACCAATGCAGACAATTCCCGAAGCAAGGGCACCGCAGAGATGGCCGGTAACCTCTATGGGGAGTTCCTCGACCGGACGGCGATCACGCCCCAAGGCTATTTCTTCAAGTGCTTCATTAAGCTCCACTTCAGGATATTTGCGATGCACACCCCCACCACCGTGAAAACCAGTCACAGCTCGTACCATGGCAGGATCAATGATATCAAGTGTACCATTGATAGCTAAGAAAACAGATTCGCTGCAATGAAAACCTTTGTGCCGTGCTTCTAATGCAAGAAGTGCTGCTTTGTCTGGAAGCTCCTTTTCTGATTTTTTCACCAAATACTCCTCTTTAAAGGATAGACTTTTCAGCCCTAAAAATACTAATTATTTGTGTAATACAGTAGATTCTGACAACCTAAGGGAATTTGCCTGTAATCCCACCATAGAATCCGTTTTAAGAATTTTCGGCAGGTTATGCGAAGTTCTCATATCTTACCGATTCAATGAGGTTTTTAGTGTTTTTACTGCAACTCAGTGTCCACTGTGGAATTACTGAATATGTGAAATAATTTTCTTCGGAACAAAAATATCGCCGTTTCCTCCTTTTTCTAAACAATTCTTTTTGGTCCATCGTTTGCTAAAACCTTCTCTTAAGCTTTCGAGTCTCCTCGTAATGCTATGCTCAGTTATATTTTTTGAAAGATTTTGTTTACCTTTCCTTAGATAGCTTACGTTACTCGGGAAAAGAGTATTCATATTCTTTCGCAGGGAATGTGTATTCCTTTTCTGAAAATTCAAACGGCTCTGGGTAACAAATTCTACTGGGAATATAGTTAGCTCCTAAATTTACTCGCATTTCCGCTATATTCATCATTACTTCCTGAGGATCCATAACTATGACTCCTAATGTCTTTCTTATCCTTTCCAATGCATCTTTACCTATAAGGGGAAACAAAGGGCTGCAAACATTTATCACCAATTCTGCCCCTTCTTTTAACAATTCCTTGGATATCTCGATAAATCTAGCCTCTACCTCGTCTTTTTTAATACTAAACTCTAAATATGGATTGAGGTTAAGGGTCTTTACCGCCACTATGTGTTGCCCGACTCCCAAAGCTTGAATTCGTTTTTGTACAAGGGTTTTGAAGCGGGCCATTCCTGTAATTAATCCCCAGTGGTCGCCTAATAAGCCAGCTAATTGATACATTGACTCGGTCATTCCTATCACTGGGATGTTGACCGCTGCTTTACAACCCTCAAGACCCGGTTCCCATACACAAGAGATAATTACTGCATCATATCCCTTTCGCTCGGCTTCCTCAACTCGGGCTAGAATAAGAGGGGCTATATTAACTATACGTTTAAGGTCATAAGCTGGCTTCACCCATCCATGAATCTTAAAATCAGGAGGCAACAGAGGTCCTCTTATGTCCACTACATCAACAGTTATGTGGGAGGGAGTAATTGATGCAACATACTTACGGAGGTATTCCAATCCTTCAGGAGTGAACGATTGAGCAGTAACTTGCATAAACCTCATTTTTTCCATTTGACTTCTCCTCTCATTAATATTTACCCAATGAATCTCCCTGCAGCAAGCTGCAGGGTATCATAGCTGATTTCATATTATCTATCCCCTCACCCTAACCCTCTCCCCAATGAGAGGAAAAAATGTATGACCCTGTAGCAAGCTACAGGGAATAAACAAGTTTAAAAGTCTCTATTTACTTTCCATTCTGGATTTAGCTAACCTTATAAAAACTCGCGTCGGGTGGGAGAGGGGGATTGCTCGCCCCCGCAACCCCCAGAGATCCAGACCTACGCGATTGACACATCCGGCTCCTCCTATTCTAGCCTCGCCGCATGTTTAGGAGCTTGGAAGCCTTGGCGTTGGCAATGGACACCTTTCTCCGCAGATGCGCAAAGGCACTCCGTTCATACGTGATCACTTCTGGATGAAGGCTCAGGGTAAAGCGTTCCATCCGTTTGAGTAGTACCTCCATAAACTTGTCTACATCTGCTTTGGACTAAAACAGGATCACTACATCGTCGGCATGCCTAATCACGTACGTCTCCCATCAAGCACCCGCAGTTATATCCTGAGTAAACCACGCATCCAGCACTTCTTGGAGGCAGACGTTCATTAGAGTCCGTTAAACCACACCACCTTTTAAATCCTTGTAAAAGAATTTATTTCTTGGCACCCCACTTACGAGGCCATTTGTATCCCAATTGGGTCGTTATTTCCTGATAGCGTTTTACGATTTCCCAACCGGGATATCCTTGGGCTGACACTTCCTTTGCCCATAGAGCGGGCGTATCAGGGACCATACCAGCCCACTTGTTTCTTTCTGATTCCGAGAGCCTAAATGTTTCTACACCATGTTCTTTGAAGGCCTTTTTCGCCTTATCGGCCCATTCCAGAATAAGTTTACCTGCTATTATGGGCTCTGTTTTTAGCCGAGCTTCAATAAATATATTTTGGACTTCTTTAGGTAGCTTATTAAAGCTATTTGCATTGATTACTATATCCCATGCAACATGAGCGAAGGCATCAATTAGAATCTGGTATTTTGCCTGCTCGTAGTGCTTTAAAGAAGCTTGAACATCAATCGGAAGAAGGTCCAACTCCCCTACGCCCGTCTGCAGCATATTGTAACGCGATGGCATAGCGGATCCTACCGGGACTGCACCGCATGCCCTGATCCAATCACCTAAATAGCGACCCATAACCAGAACCTTTTTGCCTTTGAAATCGTCCAACTTCCTAACTTTTACTTTCGACAAGAGTTGATACGGGGTGCTTCCAGATACCTGCAGTAATAGGGCATTGTATTTGGCATAATCTTTTTTGAACTGAGGAAACTCAGCATACATTTGTCTTTTTGCTTTCCAAACAAGAACGGAGTCCACTGGACCAAACGGAAAAGCATTTTCGAAAACTCCCAAAGGCAATTTCCCTGGTGTCCACCATGGATAAATAAATGCTACATCGACTATTCCTTTTTCAATAAGAGATATATGCTCCGCAGCTTTTCCCAAAGCCCCACCCCAGAAAGTCCGAAATGTAACTTTCCCATTAGTTCTCTTTGTCACCTCATCCATCCATATCTGTGCAGACGCGCCGCCCAAAGAAACAGAAGGTGGAGGAAAAGGCGTGGCAAACTTCAGTTTTATCGGCTTAATTTCCGCTAAAGTTGGATTCGAAAAAACAAGAGCTGATAACACCACTATACTTATAATCAAAACAAACACATACATCCTTTTCATAGTTTACCTCCAGTTGTTATTGTGAAAAAACATTGACCAAAACACCATTATGGCGACAACCCAAGTTAATTATTATCACCACCTCCTTTCCCGTTGTATTTAATAATCATTGTAATGCCTAGAATAAGATAACTAAAGTTTCACCGAAATTGTGTCCTATAGAATCACGCAACCATGCGCAACAAAGTATCCACGAAAGATTTTCGCGGGAGTTTATCGTGTGTACGGCAAACGGCATCAAAATCATCTGTCAGGGCA
>Ga0307427_1000715_pt1 | contig 19431 bp, 8 predicted proteins | sample SalMarWE160190MG_FD_202162 | JGI IMG/M metagenome (GOLD analysis project Ga0307427, IMG submission 202162) | Salt marsh sediment microbial communities from the Plum Island Ecosystem LTER, Massachusetts, United States - WE1603-190 | ecosystem: Environmental > Aquatic > Marine > Intertidal zone >... | reverse complement strand
ATCCGGACAGTTTCATGCTTTGGGGGCTGATGGCGGCGAGCAGGTGCGCACATATGTACGCAAAGGAGGGGGCTATATCGGGATCTGTGCTGGCGGTTTCCTTGCGGCTTCCGCTCCTTACGAGTGGGGGATGGGCCTGGTCGATGCTCGCGTCGTTGACCATGAACACTGGGCCCGCGGGGTTGGGGATGTCGAGGTCGAACTCACGGCTGCCGGCCAGGTCATTCTCGGTGGCGGCCCCCGGCGCCGCATCTACCGCTATGGCAACGGTCCGATTCTGGCTCCTGCTGGTAATCCTGAGATCCCGGACTATCGCACCTTGGCTGTCTTTCGCACTGGCATGGGGGAGAACGGTGCCGATCCGGCAACCATGGTGGGCACGCCGGCGGTCATCGTTGGCGAGTATGGAAGGGGGAGAGTGCTCGTCACCAGCGGTCACGCTGAGTGGAGCACAGGAATTGAGTACTGGCTCCAGCGCTACGTCGATTGGGCCGGGGGCCGAAGGCGAGTTGCTGGCTCTGGTGATTGAAGCGAAAGCGAAACTCTGGCCTAACAAGGTGCTGCAGTCGGACCGCGCTTCGCGCGGCCGCTGAGCGCGGGCGTTAGCCGAGGCGTTACACATACTCTTTGTCGATCCTCACCTGCCCGCAGTACCCTGAAACCCTGCGAAAGGCCGGCTGACTGAATCAAACCCCGCTTTTGCCGTCCTATTCTCCGGCAAGACGAGTTTAACCTGTGACGGCCCCGCCCGGGGCCGTTGGAAAGAGCCGCACGGAACGGGCGTCCCTGGACGCGAACCAGCAGAAGGAGAGTACGATGCGACGCACATGGGTGGTACTGACGATAGTCGTCCTGGCCGTGGCGGTGCTGGTCACCGGGCTGGATGCGGCCCAGAAGAAGCCACAAAGCATGGACGTCAAGGCCGACCAGATTGAGAAAGTCAAAGCGGCCCTGCCCGCCGCACCCACCGTCAAGCCGAAGAAGGCCCGCAAACTGCTCATCTTCAGTCTGTGCAAGGGCTTCGTTCACGGGTCCATCCCGATCGGTGCCAAGGCGATTGAGTTGATGGGCGCCAAGACGGGCGCCTACACGAGCGTCTCGACGCTCGACCCGGAGGTCTTCCGGCCGCAGACGCTCCGCCAGTTCGACGCCGTCGTCTTCAACAACACGACCGGCACGCTCTTCGAGGACGAGGGGCTGCAGAAGAGCCTCCTGGCGTTCATCGCAAGCGGCAGGGGCATCGTGGGCGTCCATGCCGCCACCGACTGCTTCTACAAGTGGGCGGAGTTCGGCAAGATGATGGGCGGCTACTTCTCGGGCCATCCGTGGCACGAGAACGTCGGCATCAAACTCGACGACCCGTCCCACCCGCTGCTGAAGGTCTTCGGCGGCAAGGGATTCGCCATCACGGACGAGATCTACCAGTTCCGCGACCCGTACAGCCGCGCGAGCCTGCGGGTGCTCCTCAGCCTCGACACGAACGCCATCAACATGAAGAAGGGCGGCATCAAGCGGACCGACCGCGACTTCGCCGTCTCCTGGCTCCACCAGGTCGGCAAGGGCCGCGTCTTCTATTGCTCGCTCGGCCACCGCAACGAGATCTTCTGGAACCCCACCATCCTGAAATACTATCTGGACGGCATCCAGTACGCCTTGGGCGACCTGCCGGCCGACGCCACGCCGACCGCCCGACTGAGCCCCGCGCCGAAGCCGGCCCTCGTCCCCGACGAGGTCAACCCGCAGAAGAAGAAGGCCGAGGGCCCCGCCCCGGTGCGCGTGAAGGTCTATGCCGCGCCCCGCCGCGCCCCCGGCAAGCCGGTGACGCTCTTCGACGGCAAGGACACGAGCGCCTGGCAGAAGCCCGCCGCCGACAAGTGGACCATCGAGGACGGTGTCCTGACTTGGCAGAAGGGTTGCGGCAACATCTGGACCAAGAAGATGTTCGGCGACTTCATCTTCGACCTCGAATTCAAGACCACCAAGGGCACCAACAGCGGCATCTTTCTGCGGTCCGCCGAAGGCGAGAAAAACTGGCTGCACGGGTCCATCGAGATCCAGATCTCCCCCTCTTACGGGCCGGACCGCAAGCCCGGCATACACGACTGCGGCTCCGTCTACGACATCCAGGCCCCCAGCGTGGCCGCCGAGAAGCCCGTCGGCGAGTGGAACCACATGGTCATCACCTTCAAGGGGAACCTGCTCAAGATCGTCCTGAACGACAAGCAGATCATCGGCATCAACCTCGACCAGTGGACCAAGGCCCACGAGAACCCCGACGGGTCCAAGAACAAGTTCAAGACCGCCTACAAGGACATGCCCAAGGTCGGGTGCCTCGGCCTGCAGGACCATGGCCGGCCCGTCTGGTATCGCAACATCAAGGTGACGCCGCTGAAGTGAGCGTCTCCAGCGCCGCCAAGAGAAACGGGCGTGCCCCAATCGGGCGCGCCCGTTCGTGTGCGCGACGCATACACCGCGGCGCTTGGCCACGCGCCACGGCGCGACGCATACACCGCGGCGCTTGCTCACGCGCCACGGCGAGAGAGGATAACCCGCTGCTTCCGCAGCGGGCTCGGGCGGCGGGCTCGGCAGCGGGCTCGGGCGGCAGGCTCGGCAGCGGGCTCGGCGGCGGGCTCGGGCGGCAGGCTCGGCAGCGGGCTCGGGCGGCGGCGGGTTACTTACGCTTGGCCTCCTTGAGCACGCGTTGGGCGTCGCGGCGAACGTTGTTATTCTGCGACACCTGGAGCACCTTCTCCATCGTCGGGACGATGACGGCCTTGAGTGGCTCCTTGCGCACCTCGCCGCGGAACTCGCGTCCGATGCGAACCGCCGCCGCCGCCGCCTCCTCACGGAGCGCCGCATCGTCCAGCGACGCCGCAATCAGTCGGATCGCCTCGATGGCCTTGACCTCGCCGAGCGCCGACAGGATCATCTTCTTCTCGTCGGGACGCCTGGCCACCGCCATCGCATCCTTGTACATGGCGACCCTCTCGGCGCCGTTCAGCCTCTGTTCCTTCACCAGGCGCACGTACCCGCGCAGGGCCAGCACCTGCTGCGTCTGATTCCGCCCGCCCCTGGCAATCGCCAGCAGGTCCGGCGCGACGGCCTTGCTCGGCCAGTCCGACAGGGCCCGCACGGCGGCATTCTGAATCCTGGCGTCGGCGTCCTTGAGCGCCGCTCGCACCGCATCCAAAGCCGTCCTGCTCGGGACCTTTCCGAGGACGCGAATGAGCGCGCACTTGGCGTCGGTGCTCGCGGCGGCCATGGCGGGCAGGATCGTCTTGACGCAGTTATCGCGGTTGGACCGCTCGCAGATAGCCCCGAGCGCCTTTTCGCCCGCGCCCCGCACGCCGCCGCTGTCGGTCTTGACCACCATGTTCACCACCGCCGGCACGTGCTTCTCGTTACCCAGCACCTCCAGGGCCTTGAGGGCCGATTCCTGGACACGCTTGTCGGCGTCGCTGGTGGCGGCCAGGACCGCGTCGGAGTGATCCCGAGCCCCGCGGGCGGCCAGAACGCCGAGCAGATCGCGCCGGACCTCCGGCCCCGCCGCACCCAGCGCCGACGCCACCGCCGCGCTTGCCTCGTCGCCCGGGATGCGCTCCAACGATTGGCGCGCGCCGTCGTGCTCCCTCCGCTCCTTCGATGCCAGGAAGGCGATGAGTGGCGGCACGGCGCCCGTGCCTTCGAACGACCTGGCCGCCTCGATGGCCGCCAGCCGCACGTTGACATCGCGTTGCCTCATCGACTCAAGGACCGCATCCTGCGCCGCCCTGCCGCCGCGCTCAGCCAATAGGGCGATCACGCCGGGCTTGGCGTCGGCCGACACGGCTGCCAGATGAGCCACCCACTTCACGGTGACCTCCTCGCCGGGCATCGAGACCGCCGCCTGCGTGGCAGCAGCGCGAATCTGATGGTCCGGGCTGTTCATCGCCACGACCAGTTCATCCATCGCGTCGATGCCCTGGGTGTTGGCGAGCCCGAGAATGGCGGCGCACCGGACGTGCCGCTCCGCTTCCGTCACGCGGTCCTCCCAGAGCGTCCGATAGATCCGCGCGGCCTCGTTGCGGTTGCCCGCAGCGCCGGCACGCGGCACGCCCGGACCAAGCAACACCGCTGCCGCAAGCGCCAACCCGACGGCCGGCGCACGGCACAGCGAGAGTGGTGAGGTCGTCACGGTCGTGTCTCCTACCCCCTCGTCCCGGTTCGCAGACGCGTGAGCGCACGCGCACAAATCACAATAGTTCCCGCCCAAAGCGGGCTGCTACCAGCGTGAACAGTATACCACGGGGCGAGTTTCGGGAAAATGAAAACCGGGCCGGCGCCCTTGGGCACCTTGACGGGTGGCACGGCCACGCTTGCGCGGCCATGGAGCAGGCGCGGCGCGAGTTGGCACATGGCCACGCAAGCGTGGCCATGCCACCCGAGGCGCCTAAAGCAGGCGCGGCGGGTCGGGCGACCCACCGCGCCTTACCGCACACCGGCGCTGCGGCGTGCTCGCCGCTTAGCGCCAGGGGGGAACTACTTGTCCCACCCGCTGTACGTGACGTCGATGAAGAGCGGCTCGTCAAGGACCAGAATCTTTTCGAGCCGGAACAGTTGACCGTCAATCGGCAGGTTCACGCGGATGGGCGTGGCGCCGGCGGCCGTCGCACGGGTGTCGGCCTTGACCTGAGCCGCCGCCTGAAGCGCCTTGGCGGCCTTTTCCGCATGAACCCTCGGCCGGCCCATGACCCCCATCAACTGGCGGAACTCCTTCACCGGCGTCAGCGGACCCTCGATGGCCGGGTCGCTCGACCAGGCCTTCGTGTACGTGCCCTCCTTCGGCAGGTAGAGGTTCACCATGAAGTGGGTGACGGGCTCGGCGGCGCGTGGCAGTTCGATGTGGAGGGTTCCTCTGGGCGACGGTTTTTCGGCCCCCGGCGCCTCCTTCTCCACATACACGAGTTCCACCGGGAACGCCGACAGCCCGCTGGCGGCTCCCTCGGAGCGGACGAGCGGAATGAGGACACGGTCCTGGTCGTCCTTTGCCGGGCGGATCGACTTGCCGCTGACGCTGGCCGACCAGATCTCCACCCCCTTTGGCATCGCGAGACGCAGGAACTGCTTCCGGTTGTTCCGCACGTTGTAGACGGCCTTCGTAATCCGCCGCCCGTCCAGTGTCTGCATCGTCGTGACGACGGCCGAATCGATGATCGTGACCAGCACGTCCACGTCCTCGTGCTTCTTGATCGCCAGTTGTATGTCGAAGGTGTCGGTCACGTACCGGTAGGCCAGCAGGATCGGCTGGCTGGTCATGGAGAGCAGTTCGGTGGGCAGTTCGCGGACGTCGATGGCGGTGGCGCCCTCGAGAGTCGGCGCCGACAGTTCCACGTTCGCCAGCGCCACCACGCCGATGTGGCCCTTCTCACGGACCACGTCGGCGGCCCGAAGGATCGGCAGCGGCGCCGCCGCCTGCTGGGCACCCGCCGCCTGTTCGTAGGTCACGTTCAGGGCGTAGGCGCCGACGACCTCGGCGCTCAGCGCCACGTTCAGTTCGTCGTTCGCGACGCGCCAGTCGCGCACGCGGTCGCCCTTGACCTCGAGGATGCTGACGCCGTGGGGCAGTTTGAGTTTCAGCACGCGGACGCCCGTGTGCAGGATGTTGAAGTTGATCCGCTCGCGGCCGATGAGGATACCGTCGCCCACGGCAACGAGCGTCTGGGTGTCGGCGTAGAGTTTGGGCGGCACCTTCTCGGCCTCCGGGATGGCCCGCTCCCAGGACAGTTGCACGGGCGCGGCCGCCGGAAGCGCCGCCGCCACGCGCGTGGCCTGGCCTTCCTCCTTCTTGACCACCGACTGGGCTCCCACAATGTCGATGTCCACGCCCGTCTGGGCGACCCTCAGGTCGAGCACGCCCGTGGCGCTGGGCACCCGGTCGAACTTCAGCGAGAGCGACCCCGCCTGTTCCTGGACGGCCACGGCAAAGACGACCGTGATCTCGATATCGCCCGCCCCGGCGGCCGTCATCACCTGGTAATGGCTCTTCTCGAGCCTCAGGTACGCCCCCGCGGGCAGGGTCACGCTCTGGATGGCCACCGTCGCGGGCAGCAGCGGAATCACCTTCCAGTCCTTTTCCTTCAGGATGCTGATCTTGAAGGTGGCCGTGAACACCGCCCCGTCCTTCGACAGGTCGCCGAAGTACTCGGCGCTGGTGACGGCGAAGTCGGTGGGCGGAGGCGGTGTCTCGGGCTTCTTCTGTTGGATGCTCCACAGCAGCAGCGTTTTGAACTCCTGCCACGGAATCCGCAGTTTCGCCTGGCCCACCTTCTCGATCTTGATGCCCAAGAGGTCCTGGACCTCCTGCCACGACAGCGTGAAGGCGCCCGCCTCGCGCGCCTTCAGGTCGTCTTCCGACAGGCCCGTCACCGCCTTGAACTTCTCCCACGACAGCGTGACCTTGTTGTCGCCGTCGGCGGGCGCGGCGGGAGGCTTCGCCTTCGGAGCAGCCGCCTGCGCCGCGGCGCTCACCAGGACCGCCACCACCAGGGCCGTCGGCATCAGCCAGTTCCGCATTCTCATCGCTCGTCTCCTTGCCACGTGTAATCGGCTACCAGTTCCACGTTATCGCTTGCATCGAGCAACGTCTTCTCGAACTTGACCGTGTACCCGACCGTAGGCACCACGACGACCGCCGGCACGCCGGGAAACCGCACCGGCGCCGCCTCGACCGACCAGTGCTGCATGCGGCCGGACTTGACCGCCGTCAGGTACCCGCCGTTATCCACGAGCAGGTAGTCGTCATGGGCCACCTGAAGCGTGTTTCCGTTGTAACTCAGGGTGTTGCGTTCGTCGCCCGCGCGGCTGATCGCGACGGGCAGACCGTTGGCCAGCAGCGCGTCGGTGCCGACGATGGCTTCCTGGTAGGCGTCGCGCGGCGGCAGTTGGCCGGAGCCGGCCGCGCCGATGTCGCGCTGCTCCACGTCCATCACGCCTCGAATCTGCCCGTCGTTGACCACCGCGTAGCGGACGCCGTTTGCGCCCGTCTTCCACCGGATGCCCGCGGCCCGGGCCGTGTCGGCATCGACGAAGAAGTTGCGCGAGGCGACCGCCACACGCTGACCCAGGTTCAGCCGCAGCCGCTCCAGGACCTTCTGGACCCCCTTCACGGCATCCGGCCGGTTCTCAACAACCAGGCTTCCGCTGTCATCCGCCTTCAAGGTGACCCTGTCGCCGCCGAAGTCGGTGTCGAAAAAGACCGTGCCGCCGGTGATGCTGGGTTGCCGGCCCGTGCCCCGCCGCATGGCGTCCGCCTTCACCGCCGCGCCGTTCCGGACAACGATGCCGCTCACGTCCTCTCCCGACGGCTGTCCCGCGAACGCCCACGAGTAATTCCGCGCGACGAAGTCGACCAGTTGGCGGCCGTTGTCGTCGCTGGCCGTAAGATCTTCGACGTTGAACTTCACCTTCTCCTGCCGGCGCGCCTCGCGTGCCAGTGCATCCCGAGCCTTGGTCACGTCTTCGAGGGCCTCGCGGACACCCCGCAGGTCGGCGGTCTCCTCAAACGTCACGTATCCGCGCGGCGGCTTCCCGACGTCGGGTTTGACGGCGGGTACCTTGTCGCGTCTCGCCGTCGCGGTGACCGGGGCAAGGTCGGGTCCGGCGCGCCGCGTCTCCGCTTCTCCGGCCCTCGCCGAGGTTTTCCCTTCGACCCCGGTCTGCCTGAGAAGAGGGTCAAGCGACCGCCCGTGCGCCACGCTCGGCGTCTCAGGGATCAGCGTCAGCCCCATGTCGGTCGAGGCGGTCCCTGCAGGCCGGCGAGGCCGGATGGGCACGGCCGGCGCCGGCGGTGGGGCCGCGGCAACCGCCCCGCCCACGACGGACGGTTTGGGCTTGGCGGCGACCGACGGCGTCAGGACGGCGATGCGATCGGACTCCGGGCGGCCCTCGGCCGGTCCGTCCTCATCGATACCGCCCAGGGGGACAGGCCGTGTCGCCGCAACGGGCGCCTTCGGTCTGTGCTGGGCGGGGACTCCCGCGAGCCCGGCGTACTCGCCGTCGGCCGCCCTGCCCCGTCGGGCGAGCACGTCGGCCGCGCCCGCCGTGGCGTGCGCCCGTTTCTCGATGTCACCGAGGAGCCGCTCGGCCTCGGCCAGGCGGCCCTGGCGGGCGAGTTCGGTGGCCTTGCGGGCCTCGGCCTTCAGGTCCTCGGCCTTCTCGGCCACCTGGCGGCCGAAGTGCGCCCGGACCTCCCATGCCGCGTCCGTCGTGCCGAAGAGGGCGCCGGCTGCCTTGCCGGAGCCCGGTCGGGCGGTCACGGTCGCATCCCCCACCTCGAAGCGGGGGGCTTGGCCGCTGGTGTCCGGCTTTTTGCGTGCCAGTTGCTTCTGGATAGACTCGAGTTGCTCGACCTGCTTTCTGAGTTGCTCGACCCTGTTGGGCGCGTACGCCGATTTATAGTCGAAGCCGCCGCCCGTCCCCAGGCCGCCTCTCCGCCCACCCTCCAGCGTGACCTGCTGCTCGGCCAGGGCTTCGCCCAGTTCAACCTGAGGCGCAGGCTGGGCTGCCGTCTGGCCCGGAGCAGTCTCTCGCACGGCGCCGTCTTCGCTTCGGAACAAGCGGCCGAGCGCGGGCACATCGGTCAGGACGAGCGCCCTGACGACCTGCTGCATCTCCTCACCCCCCGCTTGGGTGATGTTGTGCCGGAGGACCTCAACCTGCTGCTGGAGGCCCGCGACCTGCTCACTCGCTTCCTTGCGCTCCCGTCCACGCTTGTCGAGGTACGTCTGGGCCTTGCGGACCACGGCCTCCTGCTCGTGGGCCTCCTCGCCCCGCACTCCGAGTTGCCTGGCCAGGTTGACCGCGACCTGATAGGCCGCCTCGGCCTGATCCTGCTTGCCGTGCCGGACGGCCAGGTCGGCCTGGGCGAGCAGTTTTTTCTGGCGTTCGCGCAACTCGATGTTGCCCCACTGCTGGGTCTTCTGGACGGCCTTGGCGGTAGCGCGCAGGCCTCGTTCTTTCGCCTCGCCCTTCTTCCCTTTCCCGAGGGCGACCGCCACGTTGCCGAGGTATTGCAAGGCCTTGTTGGCCTCGAGCGATTTCGGGGCCGCGGCGACGGTCTCCCTGAACATTTCGGCGGCCTTCTCGTAGTTGCCCTGACGGTAGTAGTCTGTCCCCGCGCGGAAGAGGTTCTTGCCCTGAAGCACACGTGGCTGAGCCCCGGCCCGCTCATCGAACTCGACCGCACCCGTCTGCCCTTGCTCACGGGGCCGATCCATCTGGCGGTTTCTCAGCAGTAGCGCGTTGTACTTGGTGTCGGACGGCCGAAACAGATGGCCGATCGCATCGAGCAGTCCCGGGGCTTTCGGCTTCTGCGGCTCCTTTCCGGCGGGCGGCAAGTCCGGCGCCTTCTCGGGCTTTGGCTGAAGCCCCTCGGCCAGATGCCCGCGGCCGTACTCGAACTCCAGTTCCGCCGTCTCGCTCGACCACACGTCGGTGCGGCGGAGCACGCCTTGCCACTCGTCCACCCGCATCCCGTCGGGCACCATCAACGCGCACCGCGCGTACGCCACCGGCAGGTCGGCGCGCGGCAGCGGCAAGCGGAACCTTCCGGAGCGCAACAGCCTCTCGCCACGCATCACATACACCAGTTCGACGGGGAAACTCACCAGGCCCGCCGTCGTCAGGACGCTCTTTTCGAGCGGCACGTAGACCGTGCGGCCGGGGCCGCGCGCAAGGTTCTTCTGCTCCTCCGACACGCGGGCCACCACCAGTTCCGCACCGGCCGGCAGTTCCACCGTCATGTACTGCAGCGCCCGGTTCCGGACTTCGTAGATGACCTTCGTCATCACCCGCCCGTCCGGACGGTAAAGCACCGTGTACAGGGCGCTGTCGATGAGCGTCTCGCGAACGGGGAACTCCGACATGCTCACCAGGTCGACCCGCGCCTCCCACGGTCCCGTCACCCGGTACGCGTAGACGGGCGTCGCCGCGAGGAGGGCCCGCGTCCGGTCGGGCAAATCGTGAAGCGCCATGGCCGCCAGGCCCGGCGAGTCCATCTCCAGCAACACGCCGCCCGCCCCGCCCGCGATGGCCAGTGTGCCGCCGCGGTGGCTGGCCCCCTCGACACCAAACGCCGGCAGCGTCATGCGGCCCGTCGCCGGTCGCGGCGCCTCGAATTCAACGTTCAGCCGCGACCGCTGCCGGACGGCGCCCCTCAGAAAAACACGAGCCGCGTCCCCGGCGGTCTGGACCTCGCGGACGTCGGGCCCGGTGATGCGGACGCGGTCGGCGCCGGGGGGCAGGTTTACCATCATCAGCGAGGTCTCACCGCCCCAGAGCCGGAGGTTCAGAACCGCCCGCACCTGGTGCACGCCGTCGGCCAGCGTCCAGCCGACGTGGGCTTCGGTGGCGATTTGGGCCGCCCGGTGCACGGGCGGCTGCGGCGGCTGCCACCTGATGTCGAGCCGATCGCCCGCGCGAAGGCCCACCGTGCCGCGCGTGCCGGCGCCGGTTCCCTTGACCGAGAGCGGCGACCGCGAGAACCGCACGTCCCACGCCCCGTCGGAATCGACGGCCCCGCTGGTCCAGCCGGCGGGAGCCGTGCCGAACTCGATTCGGTGCACGTCGCCGGTCGTTTGCGATTTCAGCGTGGCGGTTGCCGTGACGCGGTACCGGCCGGGTTCCATCGCGTCGAAATAGAGCCAGCCGTCGTCGGCCCGGCGGAGTTCGGCCTTGCGGCCGTCGACCATCACGTCGCGCCAGGCGAAGTCGGGCGGCAGCAGCCGCGCCGCCGTCCCACCTTTGCCGGGGAGACGGACCACGTCGAACGTGGCCGCCAGCGTCGTTTCCTTCTCGTCGATGCCAAGACGGTAACGAGCGCGTTCGGTCCACGTTGCGACAGGCGGCTGCGGTGGGGTGGGCCCCTCGGCAAGTTCGCGGACGTACGCCTCGTACACCGAAACGGGGATTTCAACGTCCGTACCCGGCCATTGCGGGACGCGGCGTAGAATCTCGCGCACCAGGTCGCTGCGCATGCTCGCTGCGGCGGGCGGTGCGGCCGCCCACAGTGCCAACACAACGAGAAGCAAGGTCTTTCGATTCACGTGCCGCCCGTTCGGTCTGATTGAACGCCGGGTGCGGATGGCCTGCGTTACTGTATGAGACCGCAGCCACCGCGAAAAGTTCCAGAAAAAACACGCCGGCTCAATGTATACTGTGCCCGTAAGCCCTCTGGGAGAACCGCCATGCCCGTTTACGACGTGACCGTTCCGATGCGTGCCGGCATGCCGCTGTGGCCCGGCGATCCGCCGTTTTCGCTGGAGTTCGTCCGGACCATCGCCGAAAGCGGCATCGCGAACAACTCGCGCATGGCCTTCAGCAGCCACACCGGCACGCACATCGACGCGCCGCTGCACTTCATCGACGGCGGAGCCACGGTCGGCCAAATCCCGCCGGAGGCCCTCGTGGGGCCGTGCGTGCTGGTCGACGTGGGCGACGTCGCCCTCATCACGCGCGACGTGCTGGAAGGCCTCGACCTGGCCGGTCGCAAGCGGATTCTTTTCCGCACGACGAACTCGGCCTGGATCGCCGAACGGTTCGACGAGGGGTTTGTGGCGTTTTCGGGCGATGCGGCGGCGTACCTGGCCGAGTTGGGGCCGACGCTCATCGGCATCGACGCCCCGTCGCTTGACCCGCGCCACACGCCGGGCTACCCGGCTCACATGGCGATTCTCGGCAGCGGCGCCATCAAGGGCGCCATCGAGTGGCTGGCGCTGGAGGGGCTGGAAACCGGCGATTACGACCTGTTCTGCGGTCCCCTGCGGGTCATGGACGCCGAAGGCACACCGTGCCGCGTGCTGCTCATGCGGCCGTAATGTGCCCCGCGGGGCAAGCCGCGGCCTGCCGCGTCACGGGAGGCACCTCACGGGTTGCCTTTGGGTCCGTCGTAGGCGCAATGGAAGTAGTCGATGTCGATGTGTCCGGTGGGCTCTCGGTCGTTCCAGCAGAAGAATCCGAGAGCGTTGTCGTATTAGATGCCGTGCGTGCGGACCGCTCTCATGGTTTGACTCTGCCGGCCGAAGCGTGCACAATGGTGTGCCGTGCGGCAGGGGCCGCTCCTGAAGGGAGGATGGAGGATGACGTCAGGGCCGATTCGGGGCGAGGACGACCAAACGCGACAGAACCGTCGGAAGTTCCTGAAACGCAGCGCCGCCTTCTCGGGCGCACTGGCTGCCGGCTGCCTTGGTTCCGGAGCGGCACCGGCCGACGGCGGGCGGCCGCCCAACGTCGTCCTAATCATCAGCGACGACCAGGCCTGGGGCGATTACTCATTTCTCGGCCATCCGACGGTCCGCACGCCGCGCATCGACCGCCTGGCCTCCGAGAGCCTGCTCCTGCCGCGCAGTTACGTGACGGCGCCGCTGTGCTGCCCATCGCTGGGGTCGATGGTCACGGGTCTGCACCCGCACCAGAACCGGATCACGTCGAACGATCCGCCGAAGGGGGGCGGCAAGGGCGGCTGGCCGGCAGAGCGGCTGGCGCTGCGCGAACAGGTCATCTCGAACATCGAACGCGTGCCCACCCTGCCGAGGCTCCTCAAGCAGAAGGGGTACGTGAGCCTCCAGACGGGCAAGTGGTGGATGGGGCACCACAGCCGCGGCGGGTTCACCCACGGCATGACGCACGGCGACCCGAAGCGCGGCGGTCGTCACGGCGACGCGGGCCTCGCGATCGGCCGCGCTGGGCTGCAGGTGATTCACGATTTTCTGGACGCGGCGGGGGAGAAACCGTTCTTCGTGTGGTACGCCCCCTTCCTGCCGCACTCGCCGCACAACCCGCCCAAGCGGCTGCTGGAGAAGTACCGCGACAAAACGCCGTCGATCCACGTCGCCCGGTACTGGGCCATGTGCGAATGGTTCGACGAGACGGTCGGGCAACTGCTCGACTACCTGGACAAGAAGCGCCTTGCCGAGAACACGCTCGTCCTGTACGTGTGCGACAACGGGTGGATTCAGAATCCGAACGCTTCGCGGTACGCGCCGCGGTCGAAGCGGACGCGGTTCGAGGGCGGCGTCCGAACGCCCATCATGGTCCGCTGGCCCGGCCGCGTGACGCCGCGGCGCGACGACGAGACCGTCGCGAGCAGCATCGACCTCGCCCCGACGATCCTGGCGGCGTGTGGCCTGAAACCGACGCCCGAGATGCAGGGGGTGAACCTGCTGGATGAGAAGGCACTCAAAGGCCGCGAGGCCGTCTTCGGCGCCGTGTACACGCACGACGCCGTCGACATCCACAAGCCCGCCAGCAGTCTGCTGTGGCGCTGGTGCGTCAGCGGACGGTGGAAACTGTGTGTGCCAAACGCCGCCGCCGTGCCGGACGGTGCCGTCGAACTCTACGACCTGGTGGCCGACCCGCACGAGAAACGGAACCTCGCCGCCCAGCACGCGGACGAGGTAGCGCGGCTGCGCGGGCTGATTGATGCGTGGTACAAGCCGACGTGACGCATCCGGCCACGGTCGTCGGCGTGCCGCCGACGGCTCAACACAGCCCGGCGCATCCGTCGCGCGGCGGGCAAGACTGCCCGCCGCGCAAAGTACAGCGTTTAGCCGTCGCCGCGACGGCGACGCACGTTCGCTTCCAAGCACGACGCGGCCGGCCCCGTCGGCGTGGCGCCGACAGCGTGCCGCCGACGGCTAAACACAGCCCGGCGCATCCGTCGCGCGGCGGGCAAGACTGCCCGCCGCGCAAAGTGCAGCGTTTACCAACACGACGCAGCGTTTAGCCGTCGCCGCGACGGCGACGCACGTTCGCTTCCAAGCACGCCGCAGCCGGCCCCGTCGGCGTGCCGCCGACGGCGTGCCGCCGACGGCTAAACACCTGTGGCCGACGGCTCAACACGGCGCGGGCGCAAGGGCGACGGCGCAACGGCGCGCGGTTACTCGCCGACGACGCCGAGTTCGGCGATGGAGGCCCATGGGGCGCCGTTGATCTCCGAGAGGATGCGCATCAGGACGTAGCGGCCGCGAACCGGTTCGCAGGCAACCTCCTGGGCCGTCTTGATCTTGCGGAAGGTCGTCTTGGCGGCAACCTTGTCGAAACGCTTCGGATCGCTTCCGACGTAGAACTCGCAGTCCTTCACGGCGCCGTTCCAGCCGGCGTCCTGCCGGGCGAGGTACCGGAAACCGCGGACGGTGCGTTCGGCGCCGAGGTCGATAACCAGTTCGTGGGGGTGCGTCTCGGCGGCGCCCTGGAAGTTCGTGTGCCAGTGGGTGCGCGGGTTCGAGTCGAGGACGTGGCGGGCGAGTCTGCCGTTGCCCTTGGATTCGCTGCTCGCGCGGAGAACCTTGCACTCCTTGCGGGGGATGAGGCCGTCCTGCGAGAGCGCGTTGACCTTGCCGGAAGCCTGCGGCCGGGTATCGCCCAACTTGGCGCGGCGGTCCTTCTCGTGGAGGTCGCGGTCGTGGAAGGTGCCCGGCCGGGCCGGTTCGTGTTCCCTCTCGGCGACGGCTTTCATCGTCGCGAGCCTATCGGCGCGTTCGGCGGCGAGGTCGTTCTGTTCCAGGAGGTCCTTGCTGAGGTCGTAGAGTTCCCAGTCCCTGCCCTTTCCGGGCTGGATGGCCTTCCAGTGACCCATGCGGACGGCCGTCTGCGAGCCATATTCCCAGTAGAGGAACTCGTGCGGCACCTGTTTGCGTCCTGCGGCTTCCTCGCCGAGCAGTTCGGGCACAATGGAGATGCCGTCGACGTCTTTCGGCGCGGCGGCGCCGGCGAGTTCGGCGAGGGTCGGCAGGACGTCGGGAAAGTACCACAGGAAGTCGCTGACACCTCCCGGCCGGATCTTGCCCGGCCAGCGCACGATCATCGGAATGCGAAGGCCGCCCTCGTACAGGTTGCCCTTGTGCCCGCGAAACGCTTTGCCGGTCTTCGGATTGACGTTGGGTCCGAGGAACCCGCGCGGGCTATCCTTGGCGCGGAAGTAGTCGTTGCCGCCGTTGTCGCCGCAGAAAAAGATGATCGTGTCGCGGGCCAGGCCGAGTTCCTCGAGCAGCGCGAAGACCTCGCCGACCTGGCGATCGACCATCGTAACCATGGCGGCGTACTGGGCGGCCTCGCCGGCCCACTCCTTGTCCTTGTAGAGCGCCCAGGCAGGGTCGTCGTCCGGAATGTCGAACATGCCGTGCGGCGGGGTCACGGGCAGATAGCAGAAGAAGGGCCGGTCCTTGCTCGCGCGGATGAACTTCTTCGCTTCATCGAAGATGACGTAGTGGGAGTAGGTCTGGCCCGTGCGGCCGCCGCGGTTACCGGGCAGGACCATCTCCTCGCTGTTGCGGACGATGTAAGGCGGATAGTAAGAATGGGCGTGGACCTGATCGTAGTAGCCGACGAAGACGTCGAAGCCGTGCCTCTCGGGCACGCCGGTGGAGCCTCGCCCGCCGCAGCCCCATTTGCCGAACCCGCCCGTGGCGTAGCCGGCGCGTTTGAGGACGGAGGCGACGGTTTCCTCCTCTTCCCGCAGGGGCGTGCCGCCGTCGTTCTTGCGGACGGAGGTGTGGCCGGCGTGCTTGCCGGTCATCAGGCAGCACCGCGTGGGCGCGCAGACCGACGCCCCCGCCAGGGCCTGGGTGAAGCGCACACCTTCTGCGGCCATTCGGTCGACGTTGGGCGTCTTGATATGCGGGTGCCCCATGCACGAGAGTTCGTAGTACCCCAGTTCGTCGGACATGATATAGACGATGTTCGGCTTTCGCCGCTGTGCCGGGGCGGCACGGGATATGCCGGGAGCCGCCGCCAAAGCGCCGCCGCCAGCCAGTTGTCGCAGAAACGCACGTCGGGTACTCGTCATGGTTGGCCTCCTGAACCAGTCACTTCGCCTTCTTGTCCGCCTGGTGGCCTTCCCAGGCCACCAGGAACAGGCATAAACTGCGTTCGCGGCGGCCTGGGAAGGCCGCCGCGCGGAGCGGGAGCATCGCACCAACGGAGAATCTATCGCGTCACGACGCCGGCGGCAACGGCAAAACGGAGCGTGCCGCGCTCTGCACCCCCGGCCGGATGCCCGGGCACGTTCCGGCGGCTTGCTCAGCGGCAAGGCAAAGGCTGTAACCCGGGCCGCAACGCTGATACACTCAGGCGGCAAGGTCAAGGTGGATCGCATTTCAGGTTGCCTCTAACCAAGGACTTGCGACAGGAAGGCGCGGCGATGGTGCAATGGAAACGGTTGGTCGGGCTGGGGACGATTCTGTGCACCGTGGCGGCCTGCGTGCCTGCGCCGGGGCGCGAAGCGGAGGGTCTGCGGCAACTGGACGGCGACCGGCTGCAGGCCACGTTCGACGCTCGCGGGCTGGCGGCGATCCGCGACAAGGCCCTCGGGCAGACCATCGCGTTCCAGGGAGACCGCTTCGTTCTCAACGTCGATGAAGAGACCATCGACAGCCGCACCCTCAAGGTCAAACGCGTCGAGCGGGCGGGGCACACGCTCCGCTACCACTACGAGGCGAAGGGCCGGCCCATTGAGGTCGTGTACGAGTTGCGGCCGGGTTGGCGGTTCGTCAGCAAACACGTGCGGATGCGGATGCCGGGCACGCACCGCGTCAAGCAGGCGACCGTTCTCAGTGCCGAGATCCGGACGCCGGTCGTCGGTGAGCACCGCCAGCGCGGCGGCAGTTACGGCGCCTTTCTGCGGTTCGCGGGTGATGCGACGGCGCCCGGCAAGGCCACCTTCGGCATGTTCGCCGTCATCCAGAATCCGTTCCTGAAGTTCCGCTTGAAAGACGGCGCCCTGTCGTTGGCCTACGAGCCCGACATGGACTGGTCCGCCGGCGACGGTCCCTTCGAGACCGACCGCGTGTGCCTGGGCACGTTCGCCCTGAGCGGCACGCAATACCCGGCGCGGATGCTGCCCGAGTGGCACTACGTCCCGGACCCGGAGGCGTACGGCCGCGACGGGCCGCAGGTTGACATCAACGAGACACTGGCCCTGAGCGAGTGCGTCCGGGCGTTTCTGACGTGGCGGCCGGCCAAGTCGATCCGCATCCACGTGGACTGGTGCGAGAACGCGTACCAGATCGACGTCTCGACCGCCGAAGGGTGGAAGGAGTATCAGCGGATCATCCAACGGGCCGCCGAGGTGGGCTGCGATTACATCCTCTTTACGCCGCATGATGAGAAACTCGCCCCGGCGAAGGAGAACCGCGACGCCTGGGGATGGGAGAGCCTCCTGTGGCTGAACATGGGCCAGAAGATCCGCAAGGGCGAGTGGGTGCCCGGCAAGGACCCCCTGCCGGCCGCCGTCAAGCAGCGCCTCGACTATGCTCACGAGCACGGCATCCAACTGGTGGCGTATGCATACCCGTCGCTGCCGTTCATGCAGGACCCCGCGTGGACGAAGTGGATCGCCCGCAAGCCCCCGGGCACGCACAAGCCCGGCGGATACCTCGGCGCCGATACCGGCGAGCGGAGTTTCCAGGACTGGCTGATCAAGCAGTTGGTCGCCTTCACGCGACAGACGACCGCCGGCGGGTTCGCCTTCGACCATTGGTGGATCGCCTACAAGGAGGCCACGAGCAAGTACGCCCAGTGGTACGGGTGCCGGCGGATCCTCATGGAGGTCCGCAAGCAGTGTCCGGACATCGTCATGGACGGCCGCCAGCAGTATCACGGGTTCGGCCCGTGGACGTGGGTGGCCGGGTCGTACCCGCATCCGCTGGCGTCCGACGAGCAGCCGCAGAGTTTCCGGTCGTTTCCCGACCTGCACTGGTCGCGCGCCTCGGCCGACCGCCAGCGGTACATCGGCTGGTGGTACCGCGTTCAGTGCCTGGCGCCGGTGGAGATCATGCCGGGGTACATGACCCATCAGACGATGCGCAGCGACGCCAAGGGCCGCATGCTGCGGACGCGGTACCGGACGCGCGATTTCGACCTCCTGGGCTGGAAGTACTCGGTCATCTCGTCCATCGCCACGGCGCCCGTCAACCACGTGGTCAACTACCTGCCCGCGCGCGACGAGGCCGAGTACGAGCACTTCCCGGAAGCCGACCGCCGGTGGCTCCGCGATTGGCTCGACTGGACCGACGTGCACACCGAGACCTTGCGTAACCTGCGGCCGATCATCGGCCAACCCATGGTGGGGCGGTGCGACGGCACGGCCGCCGTCAACGGCGACCAAGACTTCGTCTTCCTCTTCAACCCGAACTACCGGCGGGTCGATGCGTCGTTCCGGCTGGACGATTCCATCGGCCTGACGGCGGGCAAGCGTTTCGTCTTCCTCCAGGTTTATCCCGACGTGGACAGAGAGCGGCTCATCGGCCACCCCGAAAACGGGTTCTGGACGTTCGGCGAGACGGTCACGCTGCCGATGACGGGCGCCTCGGCCCTCGTGCTGGAACTCATTTCGCTGCCCGAGCGCCTGGGGTATCCCATGCTCCTGGGGACCTGCGGCAAGGTGGTGCTCGCGGCAACCCGATTGGAGGTGACCGGCGTGGAGGGCGAGGTTGGCGTGCAGCAACGCGTCACCGTGCTCCTGCCGGGCGACCGGCAGATCGAAACCGTCACCGTCAACGGGAAGCCGGTGCGCTTTGCCCAGTCCGGCCGCGCGGTCACCGCCACCGTTCCGTTCGCCGGCAAGCGGTTCGGCAAGTGCGAGCAGGTCGGCCGATACGATCCGACCTTCAAGGCCCGCACGTTCACGGGCAGGTTCCAGGTGCCGAAGCGTATCTTCGACCAACTCGCCGCCCGCAAGAAGGCGTGGCCGATTCCCTACAACGAGGACGAGTTGAAGGCCACGTGGACCGCGCCGCACCGGCTGCTGCTGTTCATCAACATCGCCGACCCGAAAGACGAGATGACCGTCTCGATGACCCTCGACGGCCGGGCCGTAGACGTGACGAAGGCCTACAGTTGCGTGTACCCCCAGGCTGCGAAGCGGACCTTCCTGGGTTTCTACGCCGACGTATCGGCGCTCGAGCCCGACACGCCGCACCAGGTCGAGGTGACCCTGCCGGACCTTCAGCCCGGCCAGTTCCAGGGGCTGTTCTTCGACAACGTCGAGCCGCAGTTCACCCAAGAGATAGGCTCGTAGAGCAGTTCGCGTGCCGTCGCGTTCCGCGCGGCGGCCTTCCCAGGCCGCCGCGAACGCAGTTGATGCCTGTTCCTGGTGGCCTGGGAAGGCCACCAGGCGGACAAGAAGGCGAAGTAGGGTTGTAGGATTAGCCACGGCAAGTGGAGGAAAAGACAACGATGAGACGAGCGATCGCGCTGAGTGCCCTCGGGCTCCTCGCAGTTTCCGCCGCCGCCGAAGGCGCGACCAAGGAAACGGTTCTGGCCTGGTACCGCGTCACTGCCGACACGCCGCACGCCCAGGCATACAACGAGGTGCCGTACGTCTGGACGGGTGCCGCCACGATTCACCTCGCGATCGACACACCGCCCGCGCCGGGACACATCCTGGAACTGGAGTGG
>Ga0307427_1000714_pt1 | contig 19453 bp, 14 predicted proteins | sample SalMarWE160190MG_FD_202162 | JGI IMG/M metagenome (GOLD analysis project Ga0307427, IMG submission 202162) | Salt marsh sediment microbial communities from the Plum Island Ecosystem LTER, Massachusetts, United States - WE1603-190 | ecosystem: Environmental > Aquatic > Marine > Intertidal zone >... | reverse complement strand
CGAGCAGCGCGAGCGGTGGCTGAACCCGCCGGAGTGGATCGACCCCATCGCCGAGACCGTCGATACGGCCGAGGACCTCTCCGATGTCCCCGACGAGGCCCGGCCGCTTATCCGCGAGTCGCTCATCATGGCCCAGGCGGCCAAGGACCAGCGCCTCAGAGTACGGACCCTCACGAACCTCTACAACGAGCGGCCCACGTGGCTGCGCCTCGCGCACCGCGACCTCGACCGCGCCGTCCTGGCGGCCTACGCTGCCACCGACCCCGATGGGGACTGGTCCGAAGGCTGGGCCGACGTGTGGGAAGAGACCGGCGCCGGCCAGCCGCTTCCCGAAGGCCATGCCCGGGCAGACCGGCGGGCGGAAATCGATCGCAACGTTCTTGCCAATCTGCTTCGTCTTAACCTTGCGCGCAGTACGTAGGGTGGGTGCTCCGCACCCACGCGGCGCACGCGAGATCTTGTCAGCGTGGGTGCAAAGCAGCCACCCTGCGATTGTCACCTTGAGCGAGCGCAAAAGAGCGGTCGCCACGGCGCCCAGCCAGAGTCGAACGGGTCTCGCCGTTGCCGTTGCTGTCCGTTCCGCATTCCGCCCAACACATGGTCACCCTTTGGGATGACCATGCCACCCACCTTGAGCACCGAGTGAAAACATGGGTCACGCGTAACGTCCCCAGGTTTCCAGGTTTTCTGCTGCGGCAGGCGCGGGTTGTTTGTGGGCGCGGCTGACGGTAGAATGTCCAGACACGCAGACCGCCGGGCGGCCCGGCTCAGGAATCCTGGCCCCGTCCCGCAACCGCCCGGGCAAGGAGGAGAAAGGAGAAGGCCATGCATTCTTCGATGCCCTTGATTGTGATGCTGCTGCTGACGGGCGCCTTGGCACAGGCGGCGGAAGAGGCGCCGGCGCCGATCCCGCGGGAGGCCCCTCAGCCGCTACTTCGGCCGGCCCCGCAGCGGTCGCCGATTCCCCCTCGCACCATCACCGTGACCGGCAAGGCCGTCGGGTACATCCCGGCGGACACCGTCATCTGGACGATCACCCTGGAAAGCACCGGCAAGGATGTCTCCGACGTCAAGCAGGTCAGCGACCGCCTGGTCAAGACCCTGGCCGACGCATGCAAGCGTCTGGGGATTCAGCCCGCCGACATTGACACAGGCCTGATTCGTATGGAGGATGCGCGAATAGTCGGCCTCGCCACGCCCGAAGACATCAAGAAGCCGTTTACCGCCACGCGCACCGTGACGGTCCGCCAAACGGACGTGGGTCGTTTCAACGAGGTCCTCGAGATGCTGAGCCGGCAGAAGATCAAACGCATGCGATACGTCTTTGTGGGTTCAAAGAGGGAGACCGTCGTACGCGACACGATTGTCGAGGCCACCCGGGTTGCCCGGGACAAGGCCGGTGCGATGGCCACTGTCGCCGGCAGCACACTCGGCAAACCGCTCGTCATCAACGAGTATGCGCCGACGCATCTGAACATTCCCGAGGATGCGGTTCCTCTTGACAAGGACTCCGGCGCATTGGGCGCCGACGCGGAGAGAATCATCGCCACCGTGTATGTGACGTTCGAACTCGATTGATTGCGCCGCCGCGCGAGCCGGATGCCTTGGCCGCCACCTTCAAGCCGGTCCACATGCGGTACGCCCAGCACGTCAACCAGCGGCCGCCCACGCACACATTCGCCACCGTGAGCACCGAGCGAAAACATGGGCAACGTCCCCAGGTTTCGAGGTTTCGAGCGAAAACATGGGCAACGTCCCCAGGTTTCCGTCCCCGCAGCGGCGAAGGGGCTCGAGGCCCCGCCGGAACTGGCCTGCATGGAACTGGGGAACTGGTACCGGTCGCTTGCCGACGCCGCCGCCGAGGACGTCAAGGCCGCCATGCTGGCCCGGGCCGAACTGTACTACGAGCGGTTCCTCGAGATGCATGCGACGGACGACCTGGGCCGCGCCGCCGCCACGATAGCCTTGAAGAAGGTCGAGGCGGATATCGAGAAACTGGGCGGCCGGCTGGTCGGGCCGCTTGCTGCCGGCGCGGCCGCCTCGGGCGAGACGATCAAGCCCGGCCGGTGGGTGGAAGTGATCGGGAGGATCGATCCGAAGCGCGATACGGTCGACGGCAAGTGGCAGCGTCGCGGCCGCAGTCTGGCGATGTCATCGCCCGCCGCCGAGAACCGGGCCGCGGCGCCGATTGCGCCGGCCGGGAACTACGTCCTTGACGCGCAGTTCGTCCGCACCTCCGGCGACGACACCGTGTGTTTCACCCTGCCCGTCGGGTCGCGCAGCGTCTCGGTCTTCTTCAGCGCGTGGCAGAGTGCCGTGCACGGCTTGAGCGACATCAAGGGCCAGGATGCCCGGTCGAACCCGACGGGCGTGAAGCCGGGTACCCTGAGGAACGGCGTGACGTACCGGGCATGCATGACCGTCAAGGTCCGCGGCGAGCAGGCCCGGATCACGGTGCGGTTGAACGGCAGGCCCCTGATCGCCTGGAACGGGCTGCTGGCTGACCTTTCGCCGCAGATTAGTTGGGCATCTCCCAGGCCGGGCCGGCCGGCCTTCGGCACGTCGCACTCCGACGCGGTCTTTCGCAGCCTGCGGCTGAAGATGCTCTCCGGCCAGGCCACGTTGCTGCGCTGACGCAGCGCCGGAAATTGGAAATTGGGGACAGTCACAATCCACGAGCCGTCGTGGGCTTGGATTGTCTTCAGACGGAACCCAAATGAAACATGCATGGAACATGGATGCTATCCGTGTTTTCCCTTTCCGTTAAACGCCATACATCACAGTTCGGGGCGCATGTGACGGCAGGCCGCTCCGCGTCACATTTATTTCATGGGCTCAACGAACTCACCCTTGTCATTCCTGACTGCATCGATGGAAACGCCGTGGTAAGCGCGTGCAAGAACAGCGATGTTTCGGTCATCGCCTCTCAACTGGTGCACGGGACGTTCCAACAGCCGCTCCAGCGGCAGAAGCGAATCGGCACCGGGCTTGGCGAAGCCGTACAGTCCCACGCCTGCCCTCAAGGCCGCCGGGACGACGGTGGTTGCGTCCTGCCTGTTCCAGTTGGCCAGGCAGGTGATGAGGCGCGTATGCTTGCCGATCATGGGTTTTACGGCGTTGATGCGCTTCAAGTCGCCACCCTCGTTCATCAGCCAATCCGCCTGTTTGTACATCGCCGAGTTGACAACATGCGGATGTGTCGGATGGTTGCTGGTTAGCCAGACAATGCACTTCGGGTTCGCGTCTTTTGCGGCCTTGTAAATTGTTTTCCAACATCGATCAATGGCCTTGCGGCCGTAGGCGACTTCCTGCTCTTTGGACAACGTGCCTTCTTCCGGGAACGCCTCGCCCATGAGTTGCGCATACAGTTCTTGCTCGCACTGCAACCACTTGCCCCTCGTGGGCTTCCGCTGCGGTTGCCACACCCAGTCAATCATGAAGCCGTCAATGCCGGTCTTCCGGACCGCATCGCCGATAGCGGTTGACAGATAGTCGAGATACTCATCGGTGTACGGAATATGATAGGCATGCGGATATCCATAGCTCAGTTCAGGATGTTCCTGTCCCCATTTGGTGTTCGCGCCAATGCAGAAATAGCCCATTACAAGCATGCCCTCCTGATGCCCCAATCGGACCATCTCGGGAAGAAAGTCGTGCTTCAGCCCAGGCTGTTCCGGCACGTTGCCGTTCTTGTACCAGGCGTAACCGTTGCAGGAGACGCAGAATGTCTGGATGACATTGGCACCCATCGCCTTGTACCAGGCCACATGCTCGACGGGATCGGCATCGGCCCACAATCCGGGCTTGGCAAACCGATTGGGCCCGCCTGGCCCCCAGTTGAAATCAATGCAGTAGGATTTGATGTCTTTAATCCGTGCGGGTGCGACAGGAACATTTGGGTTTCGAGGTTCGGCCGCAGAAGCCGCGCCAATCATTCCCAGGCTCAGGATTGTTGCTGCCAGTTGTGGTTTCATGTGATTTCCTTTCCGTGCCGGCCTTTCCCAGGTTTTCAGGGTACTGCGGGTGGGTGGGGGAATCAAGGAAGATGAACGCGAGCCGGCCCGGCATGCCGATGAGATCGTTGCAAGACGCCTCTTATCGGAGGCCGGACCGTGGCTCGCTATGCGGCTTGGTGAACACCTACTTCCAGGAGTGGGACCGGCTTATCATCATCGAGCGGCTGGCATACACCGAGCCGCTTTGGTACGGGTACGTCGTGGTTGCGTTTGGACCCGATGGCCCCGAAGCGGTGACGAACATGGCGCCAGAGCATGGCTCGCCCTGGGGTTGGCTGTGCGGTCTCCGGCCGCGTCGGGTCAGGATTGACCGGGAACGGCTCGCGCCTGTTATCGCCGATCTGGACGGGGCTATTGGGGCTTCATCCAGGGGCGCATTGCTGTGGTTTGATGCGGTAGATACGCCTATTTGCGTGTTACATGACGTGAGGGCGGATGGGCACGCCTTTTCCTTCGGCATCCGCGGCTATGGGGAGGAAGGGCGGGAGTGGTTAAAATATGAACTGGCAAGTCGTTTTCTTGAGCACCAAGTACGTAGGGTGGGTGCTCCGCACCCACGCGGCGCAGGCGAGATCTTGTCAGCGTGGGTGCAAAGCAGCCACCCTGCGATTGTCACCTTGAGCGAGCGCAAAAGAGTCGAACGGGTCTGGCCGTTGCCCTTGCTGTCCGTTCCGCATTCCGCCCAACACATGGTCACCCTTCGGGATGACCATGCCACCCGCCGTTCCGTGGCAGTTGCGGTGACACACCCTATCTTCAACACATGGTCACCCTTCGGGATGACCATGCCACCCGGCGAGGCGTAGCGTGGGTGCAGAGCACGCACCCTAAACCTGGCCGTGGCGGCGGTGCCAGATCTCCTCGGCCTCGGGGCGGCGGACGTAGACGGGTTTCAGCCGCAGCGGGTCGGCAAACTCGGCGCGCCGGCACATGGCCAAGCCCAGACGGGCGACGGCTGCGGGTCGAACGTCCCAGAGCGTTTCGGGTGCCAGGTCGAACGCCGCCAGGGCCTCGGCCGCCTTCGGGACGCCGCGACCGAGGACGAGAGCGGGCCCCTCGAGGCGCAGCGCCAGGTCGGCCGGCTGGATGAGGGCCGGGCCGAACGTTTGCTCCAGGCCGCCCGCTCGCCGCTCGAACAGGCCGGCATAGAGTCCGCCGCGTTTGGCGTCGCGGATGCAGGCGATGCGGAGGCAATCGGCCGGGGCGTTCTCGGCCATCGCCCGCAGGCTCGGCACCGCCACAATGCGGGCGCCGGTGTCGGAGGCGATGAACTTCGCCAGCGTCACGGCAATCCGCAGCCCCGTAAACGACCCCGGTCCGATGCTGACGGCCACCGTATCGAGGTCGCGCGGCCGCCAGCCGGCCCGTTCGCACGCGTGTTGGATGACGACGAGCAGGTCGCGTGCGTGGCGGCCGTCGGGCAGGAGCACGTCCTGGACGATCGCCGGCCCGTCGGCGTCATCGAGCAAGGCGATACCGCCGCTCGCGCCGCTGGTTTCGACGGCAAGCAGGTGCATGGTGTGACCTCGAATCGCTCTCGCCGAGACTACCGCTCCCGTGACGGTGGCGGCTGGGCGGAGGGCCGTCACGGTTCGGTTAGTGCTACAACGCTACCTGCGCGTCTGCCCGGTTGTCGCTCGGCCGGGGAAAAAGCGGGTCAGGGCCATATTCAATGCCAAACCAGCCGTTCGGTTTGGCTTTGAATGGTTTGGCTTTGCCGGCGCCCAAGACCTTCAAACGGCCTCTTGGCTGGTCAAACCGGAAACAGCCCCGGTTTGACCGCCAAGTGGCCCTGACCCGCTTTTTCCCCGGCCGACGGGCGGCCTCGCTGAAAGGTCTCATAGCGTAGTCGTATTAGGCGCATTATATCGGCGGCAGGGGTGGTGTGAAAGGGGGGTGATGGATAAAACGGTTGACTTGGCCCTCGCGCCGCCTAAACTGACGGGCCGCGGTGGAGGCGGTGACGTGTGCTGCGCCCGCCTGGAGGCCAAGCCATGATTGACGAAAAACTGCTGGACGTCCTCGTCTGTCCGGCCTGCAAGACGAAGGTGGTTCTGGACGGCGAGTGGCTCGTGTGTCAGAACGCGTCGTGCGGTCTGCGGTATCCGATCCGCGACGATATTCCGATCATGCTCATCGAGGAAGCGGTCAAGCCGGACGAGGCCGGCGGCAAGGCCAACTAGCCGCCGCACACCGCAGCCGTGCGCTCGTTCTGACAGCCCGTCGGCTGCCGCCCTCAAGACGGGCCACGCCTGGGAGCATCCGGGGAACCGATGGCGAATACCAGGACGATTGCGGTCATCTCCGACATCCACGCGAATGTCGAGGCGCTGGACGCCGTCTTGGCGGACATCGCCGGCTGCGGCATCACGAAGACCTTCTGCCTCGGCGACGTGGTCGGCTACGGGCCGGACCCCGGGCCGTGCATCGACCGGGTGATGGAATGCGATTTCACGGTCATGGGCAACCACGACCACGCGGTGTTCATGGAGCCGACCGGGTTCAACACGCCGGCCGAGAACGCGGTGTTCTGGACGCGTCGGCAGTTGAACGCCGAGCCGGACGAGCAGGTCCGCCGGCGTCGTTGGGAGTTCATTGCCAGCATGGCGGAGTACCGCGAGACGAACTCCGTGCTGTTCGTCCACGGGTCGCCGCAGCGTCCGATGCACGATTACCTGTTCCCGGACGAGGCGGAACTGAACATGACGCACCTGATGGAGGTGTTCGACCTGCTGAAGCAAATCTCGTTCGTCGGGCACACCCATCTGCCGGGCGTGTTCACCGAGACGTACGAGTTTCTGACGCCGGCCCAGATCGGCGAATCGTACACCATCAGCGACCGCAAGGTCATCGTCAACGTCGGCAGTGTCGGCCAGCCGCGCGACCTCGACCCGCGGGCCTGCTACGTCACGATTGCCGGCCGCGAGGTCCGCTGGCGCCGCGTGCCGTACGACCACAAGAAGACCATGGAGAAGATCCTGGCGACCGACGAACTCGACGACTTCCTGGCCAACCGCCTGGCCGAAGGACGATGACGGCATTTCGGAGCGAGGCCACCCTTGAAGCGTGAAACTCTGGAAACCGTTGTCCGCACGCTGGTCGCCGGCGTCATCATCCTCGGCGTCCTGTTTGCCTGGAAGTACGTGGAGCCGTACCTTCCGGGCTCGTCGAAAGAGGCGCCGCCTCCCGCCGAGGCCCCCGCAACGCCGCCCGGCGAGACGCCGCCCGCCGAGACGCCACCTGTCGAGAAACCTCCGGCTGCGAAACCTCCCGCCGAGACGCCGCCTGTCGAGAAACCACCGGCTGAGAAACCGCCCGCCGAGACGCCTCCTGTCGAGAAACCGCCGACCGAGAAACCGCCGACGTCTCCGGCCGAGAAACCGCCTGTGCCGCCTGCCGTGACGGCGCCGAGTCTGGCGGCGGCGGGTGCGGCCGAAGCGCCGAAGGAGCCGGTCGTTCTCGGTTCGGCGAGTGCGGCCGGTCCGTTCGACCTGGAAGCGGAGATTCTGGCGCGCGGGGCGGCCGTCGGGAGGCTGACGGTCGCACGGAAGCAGTTCTTCAAGACCGTCACGGACCGCAGCCTGCCGGCCGACCAGCGCGAGGCGATGAACCTTATCGAGCCCGATTCGCCCGAGGCGGCCTTCACGATCCCCGAACTCGCCGTCAAACTCAAAGGCGTCGACGCCTGGAGCAAGGTGAACCTGGCCGACGTCATCTGGCGCAACGAACCCAAGACCGGCGACGCCGAGTCGGCGACCCTCGCGGTGGACGTCAAGGACGCAGGCGGCGCCGTCCTGCTGACGGTCCGCAAGACCTTCACCCTTCACAAGCGCGAGACCCTGCCGGAAGGCGCGACCGCCGACGTGCCGCAGTACGAGATGGGGATGACGCTGGAACTTACCGCCGCCGACGAGCGGGTCGAGAAGGTGACGTACCTCGTGCAGTGCCCGTCGGTGCTTCCGCGCGAGGATCCGCGGACCGACCTGCGAGCGGCGGTCTTCGGCAAATGGCCCGAAGGCGGCGGCCGGGTCGACGTCGAGGCGGTGGCCGGCGCCAAGATCGAGGACATGGCCGCACCGGGGGCCGAACTGGCGTGGGTCGGCCAGGCCGACAAGTACTTCGCGGTGATCCTGATTCCGATGGCCCCCTCGGTGGGGGGGACGTTCGCCCTTCCGGAGAGTCCGCCTAAGCCGGAGGACCGGATTGCGGCAGGCGTCAAGGGCTTGGCCCGCGAGGTGACCGAGCACCGCAAGAAGATCAAACTGCCGGTCGTCCAACTGCTCTCGAAGGAGACGCCCCTGGCGGTCGGCACAACCGTGACGCACGCCTACGCCGTCTTCGCCGGTCCGAAGGATGCGAAGCACCTGGAGGCGTACTACCCGGCGATCGGCCTGGATCAACTGGTTCAGTGGACCCGGTGTTGCGTGCCGATACCGGGGCTCCAGCACATCAGCCGCCTGTTGCTCTGGGTGGTGGACCGGTTCGAGTCGCTGGTCGGCAACTATGGGTTGGCGATCATCATGCTGGTGCTCTTGCTGCGGGCGTGCCTGCTGCCCGTCTCGAAGTGGAGCGCCAAGTCGATGGCCGACATGCAGAAGATGGCGCCCAAGATGCAGGAGATCAAGGCGAAGTATGCGGGCGACCAGAAGCGGCTCCAGGAAGAGATGGCCAAGGTCGGGGGCTTCAAGGCCTTCGGCGGGTGCCTGCCGATGTTCATCCAGATGCCCATCTGGATCGGCCTGTACGGGGCCCTGCAGGCGGCGATTCAACTCCGGCACTCGGCCCTGCTGCCGGCCTCCTGGATACCGGAGTGGTCGGTGTTTCTTCAGGACCTTGCGGCCCCGGACGCGCTCGTTGCGTGGGAGACGCCGTGGTACATTCCGGGCCAGGATATTCCGCTGCTGGGTTGGGCCATCGGCGGCATCCAGGGGATGATGGGCGGGGGGCTCACGAGTTTCAACATCCTGCCGCTCCTGATGGGCGTGGTCATGTTCCTCCAGCAGAAACTGACCGTTACCACCGCGTCCGGGCCGCAGGCCGAGCAGCAGAAGAAGATGATGATGTTCATGATGCTCTTCTTTGCCGTGATTCTCTACAGCGCCCCGTCGGGCCTGTGCCTGTATATCGCCACGTCGATGGGGCTGGGGCTGGTGGAGAACAAGTTCTTCCGCAGGAAATGGATCGAGGCCGCCAAGGCCAAAGAGAGCGGCGAGATGCCGACGCCGACGGCCGCCGAGCCCAAAGATGTCCGAGAGCAGTCGCTCGTCACGGGCCGCAACAAGTCTTTCGGTGAACGGGCCGAGACCTGGGTCAAACAACGCATGGGCCAGCCCAAACCCAAATCCGACGGCAAGAAACGCCGCAAACGCAGAAAGTAAAGCGCCTCGCGGCGAATGACCGAAGGCGTGTGCCCCGGCGAGACGCCGGCGGCGGGTGAGGCGGCAGTGCATGCTTTCGCCAGCGAAAGCATGGCACCCGGCTTTCGCCAGCGAAAGCATGGCACCCGGCAGGCCCGTACTAGCCCCGCCCGTAAGGGCGGGGACGGTATCACGAACGGCGTCTACTTCACCTTCCGCTGCCATTGCAGGCGGTCGGCGGCGCCTTGTTGGGAGGTGAATACCCAGATCTCGGGTTTCGTGACGGCCAGGCTCGTGATGAGGGAGACGCCGAAGCGGGCCTTGTAGGTTCCCGGCTGCAGGCCCAGGGTGAGGTCGGCGCCGGGTTTGAGGACGCGTTGGATGCCGTTCCCGCCGCCGGCGGGTTCCAGGCTCATCTCGAGGTCCCCCTCGCCGCGGTTGGCGAAGGTGATGCCGACGGCGGGGCGCAACTGGCGCTTCGGCTGAACGAGGGCCGGCGCAGCGACCGGCGCCCGCGCAGCGGGTCCAGGGGTCGCCGGGACGGGGGAGCCGACGGCCGCCTCGTCCGGCGGAAGTTCCTCTTCCGCCGAATGGGCCGCAGGGCCGCCCACCACCAGCATGTAACCGAAGACGCCGACCATCGCCAGCAGGACCAGGCCGACGATCACGCCGCCGGCGATCAGGCCGGTGCGGCGGCCGATCCGCTCGATCATGAGGGTCTCGTCACCGGTGGGAGACGAGGCCGTCAAGTGGCCGAACGGCCGCGGGGGCGGACGCGACTCGCTCACCAGCGGTATCAGCAATTCCACGCCGCACGCCGCGCATCGGGCGCGCTTGCCGGCGTCCTGCGACCGGACGAGGAGTTTGCGCCGGCACGCTTTGCACCAGACGACGATCGGGTTCGGGCCGGGCCCTTTCACCATGGCGACATCCTCAATCCGCGGGCGCGCGGCGACGCCCCCCATGCGCCTGCGGGACAAACCTTCCCTTGGGTAAACCCCTGTGTCTTTATAACCCGGCGTCGGGGTGAATGGAGTCTGTTTTTCCGGGCGGCAAAACGGTATTCTCGAACCGCCTGACGAGGACGGCGCAGCAGATGGACCTTCAGGACACGATCGTAGCGGTCAGCAGCCCGGCCGGCGCCGCCGAACGGACTATCGTACGCCTGTCGGGCGAGAGGGCCATGGCGATTGCCGAACGGCTGTTCGTGCCGGAGCCGCGGCGCGTGGCCATGCCACCCGGCGAGGCAGAGCCCATTTCCACCTGGCCGACGTACACGGCCCGGGCGGGGAGGGTGGTCTTGCCGGGCGAGGGGCTGTCGGCCCCGGCGCTTGCGTATCTGATGCGGGCCCCGAAATCGTACACACGCGGCGACGTGGTGGAACTGCACGTGGGCGGGTGGCCGGCCGTCGTGCCGCTCGTGCTCGAAGCGCTCATGGCGGCGGGGGCGCGGGCCGCCGAGCCGGGCGAGTTCACCTTCCGGGCCCTGGTCAGCGGCCGGCTCGACCTGGCGCAGGCCGAGGCCGTCATGGCGGTGGTCGATGCCGGCAGCCGGGCGGCGCTTCGAGCGGCCGGCGACCTGTTGGCCGGGCACCTGTCGCACGAGGTCTCGCATCTGGCGGACCGCGTGGGCGAGGTGCTGGCGTTGGTGGAGGCGGGCCTGGATTTCTCGGACCACGACATCGCGCTGGCGCCGCCGGAGGAGATCGCCGCACGCATCGCCGACGTCCGGACGGACCTGGCCGGGATGGGCCGCCGGGCGCGCAGCATCGAGACGTTCGGCGGCGAGGTCCGTCTCGTCCTGGCCGGGTGGCCGAACGTCGGCAAGTCCAGCCTCTTCAACCGACTCCTGGCGAGCGACCGGGCCATCGTCACACCCGTCCCGGGCACCACGCGCGACGAGTTGCGGTCTCGCCTGCACGCCGGCGGGATGACCTTCACGCTGTCGGACGTGGCAGGTCTCGATGAGGCGCGCGACGAACTCGACGGCACGGCCCACGCCCGGGCCGTCCAGGCCATCGGCCGGGCCGACCTCGTCATCCTGGCCCTCGAAGCGACCGCCCCGTCCTACGACCGCACGGACGAACTCCTTTCGCTCGTGGCCGCACCGATGGTCGTCGCGGTGACGAAGTGTGACCTGGCCCCGCCCGACGGCGCCCGCGCGTGGCTCCGGGAACGCGGCGCGGACGCCGAGGTCGTCGCCACCAGCGCCGTGACCGGCGAGGGCATCGAGGAACTCACGGCGGCCCTGGTCCGCGGCGTCGCGGGCGGGACGGTGGACCGTCAGGCGGCGGGTCCGGTGGTGACGGCGCGGCACCGTGCGGCGGTGGAGCAGGCGGCGGCGGCGCTGGCGCGCGCCGCCCGGGTGGCGCGGCGGCCGGGCGGGGCGGGCGAACTCGTGGCCGTGGAACTCAACGAGACGCTCAGGGCTCTTGGAACCATCATCGGTCGCAAGGCAGGCGGCGACGTGCTCGAGGCCATCTTCTCACGGTTCTGCATCGGAAAGTAACCGCATCAGCGCGGCGCTTCTCCGCGTCAGCGCGGCGGGTCTGGAGTATCCGCCGCGCAAGGTCCGCGTCGGACGGCATCGAGGCAGGCCAGCCGGGGGGCCAAACCAACGTTATACGGGCGGCGGGGCGCGCAGCGCGAGGTTTTTCCTTGACGATTCTCCGCGGGTCTCGTCTAAATAGAGGCGGCGGCGTCCGCCACAGCCTGCTTGGCGTGCCGCCTGGCCAACACCGGACGCATGGGGCGGTGAGTGCGGCGGCCGGCCTTCGGGCCGGGTTGCCGCCGATAGCGTCGGGGGCCCGCCGAAGCGTTGCCCAGGTAAGGTGAGGAACGCGTTATGGCAATCACCAAGACCGTTTGGGGTATCGACGTTGGGCAATGTGCGCTGAAGGCGCTGAAACTGCAGATGCGCGACGGCAAACTCCGCGCCCTGGGTTTCGACGTCATCGAGCACGGCAAGGTCCTGAGCCAGCCCGACGCCGACGAACAGGCGCTGATCCGCAGCGCCCTGTCGAAATTCCTCAGCCGCAACGTCATCAAGGGTAGCACGCTCGTCATCAGCGTGCCGGGTCAGGCCAGTTTCACGCGGTTCATCAAGTTGCCGCCCGTCGAGGTCCGCAAGATACCCGAGATCGTTCGTTACGAGGCGCGGCAGCAGATCCCGTTCGACCTGGAAGACGTGGTCTGGGATTACCAGACGATCAGCCCCGCCTCGGCCGGGCCGCGCGAGGTCGAGGTCGGCATCTTCGCCATGAAACGCGATATCGTGGCCGACTACGTGTCGGACTTCCTGGCGATGAAGATCGAACCCGACACCGTCCAGATGGCGCCGGTGGCCCTGTACAACTATCTGCGGTACGACGCGACGCCGACGGGCGGGGCGACGATCCTGTTGGACGTGGGGGCCGAGAATACGAACCTCGTCATCGCCGACGGCGACCGTGTCTGGATCCGCAACGTGCCCCTGGGAGGCAACAACTTCACCCAGGCCCTCTCGAAGGAGTTCAAACTCCAGTTCTCGAAGGCCGAGAACCTCAAGCGACACGCCGCCGAATCGAAGCACGCCCGGCAGGTGTTCCAGGCGATGCGCCCCGTCTTCGGCGATCTGCTGACCGAGATCCAGCGGTCCATCGGCTACTACACGAGCCTGCACCGCGACAGCCGCATCGAACGCGTCGTGGCCCTCGGCAATGCGTTCCGTCTGCCCGGGCTGACGAAATTCCTGTCGCAGAACCTGGGCTTGGAGGTGACCAAGACCGAGGGGTTCGAGACCCTTGGCGACGCCGAGGCGCTGTCGGCGCCGCTGTTCCGCGAGAACGTGCTCTCGTTCGGCGTCAGTTTCGGCCTGGCGCTGCAGGGGCTGGGCGTGGCGCAGATCGGGACGAGCCTGCTGCCGCCCGAGATCCTCAGCAGCAAAATCATGAAGCGGAAGCGCCCGTTCTTCGTGGCGGCCGGCGCGGCGCTGTTGGCCGCCGTCGGCGCATTCGCCTACGACCAACTCGCCGCAAGCAGCGAACTCGACCAGGCCAAGGCCCAACGTCTCAGTGCCAAGGTCAAAAGAATCGAGAAGGACAACGCCTCGTGGCAGGGCAAGTTCGACGAGCAGAAAGACGCCCTCGCCGAGCAACAGAAAAAGATCGGCGAGGTCGAGTCGCTCCTCGAAAACCAGGCCTACGCCTACCAGATCCTCCGGACCGTCTGGGACGCCTGGCCGCACGATGACGCATGGGCGACCTACGATCCCGTCGAAGATGAGCCGCCTCGCTCCACCCTCGGCATCATCGAGATGCTCAGCCTGACGATGCACCCGGTGCTGGACGTGCGGGCCTACTCCGAACAGGTGCAGCGGGGCTCGGCCAGCGCCGAGAAGATCACGGTGGTCGGGCACGGCCCGCCGCCGCCGGCCGAGGGCGAGGAAGAGCCCGCCGATGCCGCCCTGCCGCAGGCCCTGCCCCCCGTGCCGGGCGTCCTCGTCCAGATCACCGGTGTCACCCCCCGAACCGGCACCGACGGACGCCGACACGTTGACCAGAAACTTATCGCCAACCTCAGAGCCTGCAAGCGGACCATCGAACTGCAGACACCGGCCGGCAAGGAAACCCTGGCCATGATGCCGTCGGTCGGCGTGTTCCGGAACCAGCCCGAGTATGCGAAGTACGGCTACAAACGCACCTCCAAAGGACGGACCAGGAGCGGCGAGGCGGTCCCCGACGAACCGAAGGCCGACAAGAGCAAGGACTTCTGGTTCAAGGCCCAGTGGGTCGTCGGGGTCGGCCAACTGGCCGAGACGCAGCGGCTGCACGCCTTCAGCGACATCGTCGATGCGACCCGGAAGGCCCAGCTCGACGACCCCCGCAAGATCGACCTTGCCCGTGCCACCGGCACCGACGCTGCCAAGGTCGCACAGATCGAGGGCGACCTCGCCGACGTCGCACGGGCATGGCTCGTCTCGCGACGCGACCTGTGCGACATCGCCATAGAAGGCGTGACCAAGGAGTGGGCCGGGGTCGAGGTGCCTGCGGCCGAGTGAACGGTAGCGGCGGCGGAGCGAACGGGCCCGCCTCGCCACCGAGGACGGACCCCGCGAGCCGAGACGGAGGCGAGGAGCCATAAGATGATGGAAACCATCAAACGCCACGCGTTCCTGGCGGGACTGGCCGCGGCGGTCGTCGTGATCTCGCTGGCGGTCTTGTTGACGGCCTACTTCTTCTACATGGGGCCGAACCAGACCACACGCACGGTTATCCGCTCCACCGGGTCGCGGGCAAAGGCACTCGAACAGGGGAAACTGTTCAGCGAAGACCTCGCCAACGAGTTGGCCCAACACGTTGACCGTCGCGAGAAGCAGCACGAAGACCTCCTCGGCTATATCAGGGGACTCGGCGCAGCACGCGAACCCCTGGTGGAGGGCCTGTTCCCGACCAGCACCGACGTCAACCTCAGGCACTCGTTCAAGACCGCCTACGATGCCAAGATCGCCACGTTTATGAAAACCCTCGGGGCGGGAACCCCCATCGTGCCGACCGGCAAGGGCGGCAAGGGAAAAAAAGAGACCGACGACCTGGCCAGGGCCGCCGCCAGAGAGGTCTACCGCAAGTTCACCATGTTCGCCCATCCGAAGGAGTCCTTCGAACGCCCCACCTGGGTCGACCAGGATATAGCGCCGTCGGTTGAAGTGGCCCGATACGGCCAGGAAGACATCTGGCTGATGGAAGACATCGTCGCGGTCATCGCCAAGATGAACGCCGACGTCATGGCGGCCAAGAAGGGCGTCCCCGCCGTGGTGGCCAACGTGCCCGTCAAGGAACTTGTCTCGATTCGTATCCGGCCCGGCGCCGACGCGCTCTCGGAGACCGACATGCAGAGCACCTCGGAACGGTACCGGCCCGGCGCCGCCTCGGCCGCGCCCGCCGACATCTCCGGCCGCGCCCCCAGCCTCTCCGGGCGGTACTCCCAAAGCGGGTTCTTCCTCATCCTGCCGTGGCGGCTGACCGTGGTCGTCGAGTCCGCGTACGCCGGTGAACTGATTCGACGCCTGAAAGGCAAGGAAACGTTCCTGAGCGTCGAGGCGTGGCGCATGAACCCCATCACCGGGATCTCGTTCAGTCGCTTGCGGACGTTCATGGCCGACGTGCGGGGGGACTACGGCAAGCGCGGCGTGGCCCTCCTGGAAATCGTCGGCGAATCGATGGTGTTCCAACTGGCGGGGGGACGGGTCACGACGCTTGTGACCGCCGCCAAGACCCCGCCCGAGAAGGCGACCGGGAAGAAGACCGGCAAGTAACGGGAGGTGTACGATCCGCGAGCCTGCCCGCCAAAGGCCCTTTGAGCCGCTACCCGCTTCTCGGCCGGCCTGTCCGCCGTCGCTTTGGCGAAGGCCGAAACCGCGGCGCAGCCCCGTAAGCGGAGGGCGTCGCGCCGGGAGCGGACGCCTGGCGCCGCCCGCCACCGGCACGGAACAGGGCTGACGCAGGGCTCGCTAGAGGAGTGACGCACATGGCAGCCGACCTGACGCAGTCGTTCGTGGGCAAGCACGTCGAAAAGATGATCCTGGCGGCCGCGGCCCTCATCTTTGTCGTGTCCCTCGTCTGGTTCGTCTTCATGCGCGAACCCCAGGGACGCGACCTCGTTCAGGTCGAAGGCCTGGTCGAAGGGGTTGCAGCCAGAGCCTACAAGCCTACCATCGTAGACGCCCTGACGAAGGAGGAACGCGTCCGGCTCGGCATCGACAAGTCCGTCACGACGGCGGCCCAGTTCGCTCAGGCGCTCAACGGCCTGCCCGCCACGTGGGACGCCGTGGCCAAGATGGTCGAGGGCATGCCCGAAATAGTGGTCAAAGAAGTGATCGCCGAGGAGGTCAATCCTCCCCAACAGATCCTGGCCGTCGAGGACGTTCACACGGTCTGGGGCCGCGGCGTCACCAGCGACAACGTCGAGATGGCCCTGGCCAAGGTCGACGTCAAGGCCGGAACCCTCAGCGACATCGTCTGGGCCGGGTCCGTCGGGACGTTCAACCTGACCGAGCAACTCAAACAGTACGCCCTGCCGCGCAGGTTTATCTCCCCTCAGAGCCCCGTTACCATCACGAAGGTCGAACTGCGGCGCCGCGAGCGTCAGCCCGACGGGGCGTGGTCCGACTGGAAAGCCGTTCCGGCCTCCGTGCCGGCCGAGGTGGCCGACGCGCTGCCGGCACTTCCCGCCGACCCGAACGACAAACTCGCCGTCCGGGCCTGGGGCGTCGGGGCGATGAAGGCCCAGGCCGAGATCCGCCATCCGCCCTTCTACCAACTCGTCCTCGCGGACCCGGAAGGCAAAACGGTCGAGTCCGAGGCCGGTCCCACCGACGGCGTGGCCAAGCCCGACCCGGCCGTGCTTGAGAAGGCCGAGGAACCCCCCGCCGACGCGAAAGCCGACGACCGGAAGAAACCCGCCACGCCGAAAAAGGAGACCGAGACCAAGAAGACCGGCGAAGACCTCCCAAGGTCCCCGTGGGAAATCAAAGAGACCAGCAGCAAGAAGCCCAAGAAGACGGGAACCGAACCCGAAGAGCAGACGACCGCCGCTGACGTCTATGCCACCGTCTGGGTCAACGATGCCACCGTCCAGCCCGGCAAGACGTACCAGTACCAGATGCGGCTGGCCGTCCTGAACCCGGTCTGGAGCCTGCCGGAGGTCAAGGACGCCAAGGCCCGATGGACCCTCGAACTCGCCGGGCCCTGGAGCGACATGGGCGAGGAGGTGACCATCCCCGGCCTCGTCCAGTTCTATTTCGTCGGCACCTTCGGAGGGCGCGTGAACCTGGAACTGCATCGGTGGATCCACGGGCAGTGGATTGTCGTGCCCAGTGCGCCCTTCCTGCTCGGCGCGCCCGTCTCGTACAAGAAGCGGACCAAGATTGAGATTGGAAGCGCCAAGAGGGGCAAGCCTGAGGAGATCATCAAGGACGTGGACCTCAGCCCGGAGGCCCTGATCGTCGACGTCATCAAGGGGTTCCCCTACAAACCGCAGGGCGGGAACCGGTCGATCCCCACCAACGTGCTCGTCTACGCCGACGGCAGGGGCGCGGTCCGCGAACGGATCGAGTGGGAAGACCGGCAGCGGGCGGCTGAGGCCCGGGTGCGGCGGAAAGAGGCGGCTGCCCCTGTGCCCGAGACGCGGCGGACGCGGACGAAACCGCCGCCCAGCACCCGCCCCAAGAAGACGCCGCCGCGTTCCAGCACCAGGAAGAAACGGTAACATCGCCCGGACCGGCCGACGTGGCGGGGGGCCGCGGTTTCGGAAGTTTTGTCCGGAAGATTTTGCTTGCTCGCCGCTGACGTTGCGTTACAGTGTGCCGTATCCGCAGCAGGGGGTCGTTTTCAGGGTTCATGCCTCTTCATATTGCGTTATAGAATCGTGTTGGGTAAGTAGGTTGTAGTAAGGGGGTCACAGGAGGGCACCGCTAAAAACCGTCTTCCCAGTATAGGGAAGGTGGTCATGCGCCCGCCGAAAAGGTGGGGGGCGGTGTCCGATTGTCTAGGCCCGCAGAGGGAGGTCCGATGAAACTCGGAAAAATCCTGGTGATGGTGGTTGTAATGGGGGCAGCGTTGGCGGTCGTGGGACCGCATCTGGTGGCCCAGGCGGCGCAGGTCCCGCCCAAGCAGTTGCTTGAAGAGGCCAAGAAACTCTACGCCGCCCATGACTACGATGGCGCACTGAAGCGGCTCCAGCGCATCAAACGCGCCGACCTGGGCTTCTTCGAAAAGGGAGGCTACGATTCCCTCCTCGACAAGACCCAGAAGGCCGTGACCGGCAAGGCCGTTGATGAGAAGGCCTTCGCCGACGGCAAGGAGGCCCTGTCGAAAAAACGCTTCGGCACGGCCGTCGAAAAACTGACCCAGGCCGCAAACTCGGCGTACCTCGACGCCGAAAAGGCCGGGCCGGCCAAGGGCCTGCTCCGTCTCGCCAAGGACGGTCACATCAAGGCCCTCGCCGAGGCCAAGACGCTCCTGGCGCAGGCCGCCGCCGACGCCAAGGCCGGCAAGACCGACGATGCCCGCAAGAAGGTCAAACAGGTCGAGGCGATGGACATCCGCCCGGGCCAGGCTGAAAAGCAGGCACTGGCCGATGCGAACAAGGCGATCGCCGCCGCCAAGCCGACTACGAAGGTGGCCGCCAAGCCGCCGGCTAAGCCTGTCGCCAAACCGGCCACGAAGCCGGCCGCCAAACCGGCCACGAAGCCGCCAACGAAACCGGCCGCCAAACCGGCAACGAAGCCGCCGGCCAAACCGGCTCCCAAAAAGCCCGAACCGAAAAAACCGGCCGAGCCCACCGCGGCCGACCTCTACGCCGCTGCCAAGAAGACCTATGAGGCCGGCGACTACGATGCCGCCAAGGCCGGACTCGCCAAGGTCGACCGGGCCAAACTCGGCTTCTTCGAGAAATGGGGATACGACGCCCTCGCCAGAGACATCAAGACCGCCATCGGGAGTCGGGCCGCCGGCGAGAAGGCGCTGACCGACGGCAAGGCCGCACTCACGAAGAAAAAGTACACCGTCGCCCTCGAAAACCTCTCCCAGGCCGCCTCCTGCAAGCACCTGCCACCCGACAAGGAAAAAGCCGCCAAGGCCGCCTATCGAATCGCCAAGGATGAGCACGGCGAGGCCGTTGTCAACGCCAAGAACCTCATAGCCAAGGCCAAGGACGCCTTGAAGGACGGTAAGGCGACCGAGGCACGCACAATGGTCAACCAGGTCAAGGCCCTCGACGTGGACCTCGGCTGGTGGACCGGCCGCGACCTGAAGGGCCTCGACAGCAAGGTCACGTCGGTGGAGGTGGCGTTGGTGGCCGCCAAGCCGGCCGCCAAACCGGTTGCCAAACCGGCCGCCAAGCCAGCGGCCAAGCCCGCCGCCAAGCCCGCCGCCAAACCGGCCGCCAAGCCCGCGGCCAAACCGGCCGCCAAGCCCGCCGCCAAGCCCGCCGCCAAGCCCAAGCCGAAATTCGACCCCGCGGCCCTGGCCAAGCAGGCCAACCGTGCCCGGGCCGAGGATGAGACGACCCTCGGCGAGGCGGCGCTGGCCAAGCACGAGTATC
>Ga0307427_1000713_pt1 | contig 19468 bp, 18 predicted proteins | sample SalMarWE160190MG_FD_202162 | JGI IMG/M metagenome (GOLD analysis project Ga0307427, IMG submission 202162) | Salt marsh sediment microbial communities from the Plum Island Ecosystem LTER, Massachusetts, United States - WE1603-190 | ecosystem: Environmental > Aquatic > Marine > Intertidal zone >... | reverse complement strand
GATTTGCATACTTAATCCATGAATGTAAAGACCTCCTGACATAATATCTTACTACACTATCCGAATACTTCGCAGGTGAAAGGTGATGATGAGTTATAATCGATCGTCTTCCTTTTGACAAAAGAGACAAATTGTGATTAACTATATGGTATAAATCGTATCCTGAAATATATTTGCTACACTTCAACCAAAAAAGTACTCCATTATTTATTACGGGAGTTTTTTTTATTTTAGAAATCAAAACCCTATCATGATCTTCGATTCTTTCAATCCTACTCTCAGCATAATTCAAAAAAATGTGATCGACATTACATAAATTTTTAAGATGCCTATACAACTGAAACGCGTATTCTCCCATCCCACTGTATTCCGGCTGGTCATTAATTAAAGCTATTTTCATATAAACTGTTTCCTTATAAACACCAAATCTATACCTCTTTAGAAACTAAAGTTTTTTAAAGATATGTCAAGAGTACTCACATATTAAAGGACAAGAATAGCGGGTGTTCACCTGCGCATTGGATGAATTTTGGGTGCTGAAGAAGAACTTCAAGCAATAGAAAATAAGCTCCTCTCTCATCCGAACCAAAACAATTAATTATTCCCTTTTATAGGAGCAGTAGCAAAACAATAAACGGTTAACCACATCCAACAAGGGAGTAAAGATACCAATAGTGGGTAAATCTTAAAAAGTGCCGGGAATCGTTTGGACAATCTCATAAAAGGAAAAGTACCTAAAAACTCTGTCTTTTCAAAATAATCATTTATCAATTTCATGAAATATTTATAGCTCATTTCGTTTACATGAGTAGGGTCTATCTTCTTCAAAGATAGCCAAGTAGTTACCCGATAAAGCCATTTATTTGGTGTACAGCAAATAAAAACACCATTAGGTTTCAGCCAACTTGTTATCTTTTTCATGGCATCTTCAATAAAAAATAAATGTTCTATAACATCAAACATTAGAATAATATCAAAATAATTAGCAGCAAACTCTACATCCTCAACGCGTTTCTTTATTATTTGGATTTTTCCATCATGAGCAAACCTAACTCTTGACTCTTTATAAGCAGAAGAAGGCTCTATCGCTATGACTTTGCTAATTTCCCCTTCTTTAATACGGTTTAATATATTTTCCAACTTAAAACCCTCTCTCGTACCTATATCAAGCATATTTCCTCTAATCACTTTCTCCATCTGGGCATAAATATCTCGTGGTAAAAGGATTTTAGAACTTCCTATTTTCAAGTTCTTATCTTTATTCATGCCACTCTATATGAATTTTCATCCCCATAAATTAGGCTCTAACTGCCATCTTTTTTATGGAAAAAACCAAAGCAATAATAAAAACAATAAAGCCCAGTAAACTAAATATAGAAGCGATATAAAATATACTTGATTCATATATAAAACGAACTTCATGTTCTCCTTCCGGCACAAAAACCCCGTAGAAAATATAATCTGCTTTATATATTTTTTCTTCTTTCCCGTCTATATAACACTTCCAATCCGGATGATAATTTTCCCGAACAACAAGAAAAGCCACTCCATCAGTCTTTACATCCAAAACTTTCTCATTGGGAATGCTTTTAACGATACTAACTTCTCCGCCGCCTTTTGATAGAGGAAATCCCGGGTTTTCCTCTAAGAATACAACGCTCCCCGGTTCAAATTCGACGGATAAAATCATATTTAAAGCTGTCTCTGCATTATCAACTAAATTATAACCATGCACTAAAGAATTTCTGGGAAGGAAATTCTTATTTTCTAAAACCTGATATTTTTTTTCGACAAAAGTAACTTCAAAATTCGAATAAAAATTCTTATATTCTTCGATTATTCCCCTTACCCTCTTATCATATCCGGATAAATCCTCCGGCAAGCGAGGGCCTACTATATATTTAACATTTAACATAGATAAAAGATGCGGATATTTGATTAAATTTCCGGGATTAAACATAACGCTCTTGCCTGCGCCAATAAACTCTTGATATCTTCCCGGAGGATTAGCTCCATACCCACCAATATTTTCAATACCATGAAATTGAAAATATGAGTTCTGGGATATACCTTCATAATTAAAAGGAAATACCCTAAACATATCATCTTTCTCTATAATAAACTTCGTAACTTCATCAGCAGCAAAATATTCTTCAGGCCTCGACACTGCAGAAAGATATTTCTTATTAACTGACCAGAGTTCAATTATCAGTAAAAGAGCCAGCGCCGAAAAAACTACTTGAAAATTGATTTTCTTTCGTAAAAAAGCAATTATCAAAGCCCCGTTCAAAACAAAAATAAAAAACGATATCCATAAACTCTTCTTAAAATCTGCGAAATTATTACTCATAATATAAATTTTTTGTTGAATACTATTCCGGTCCAAAATACCAACCCAATTACTACCGAAGTGACTTTTCATCCAATTCAAGATACTACCGTCACCAAGAGTTACAATTAAAGTCCCAAGAAAAATCAATCCCAAAAGTACATACAAATACAAAATAGCATTTTCCTTGTTTTTATTATTCTTTCCATTCCTGATTTCTAATAACGCCTCTGCTCCAAAACCGGACAAAACGGAAATTCCAAAAGTCACAAGGTAAAAAAACATAGCAGGCCCTCTAAATTTCTTAGCCATGGGAGCAAGATAATAATATATTTTAAACAAAGGCGTATTTTTACCAAGCGCTAATATTAAACTAATTACTGTGAACCAAATAAAAAATTTAGTTAAATATCTTTTTTTACTATAAAGAAACACAAATCCGAGAAGCATAAGAGGTAATATACCAAGATATCTGGAATCAAGTTTAAAGACATTTTCTCCCCAATAATCTTTAAGAATACCCGAAAAATGCGGAACAATAAGGTTTAAAAGTTCCGAGGTCGGCATAGACCAGGATGTCGAATAACTATAACCTCTTGTTACACCTCTCGCACCATAACTTAAAGACAAAGCGGGCGGTAGAAACTTGATCAGGATTATTAAAAATAAAACAATCATTCCGGCAGAAAAGAAACCGCCGATCTTTAATATATCTCCCTTACCAAGTTCATTCTTTCTATGAAAATACTCAACAATAAAATAAGATAGAACACCTATCATACCCCAATAACAAACCTGAGTATGTCCGCCAAGTAGAAACAACCCCGTTAAACCTCCAAAAATTATAAAGTCTTTAATTCTTTCAGTCTCAAATGCTCTATGCAAAAACAGAAAAGCATAAGGCAAAAAGACCGCCCCAATCATCCTTCCAAGATGACCTGCGTGTGTAGTTGTTATCAATTGACCCGAAAACATAAAAATAACTGCACCAAGTAAAGCAACGGGCTCCGATAATTCATACTCTCTCAGAAGTAAAAACATACCCAAACCCGCGAGAAATATATGTAACACAAACAAAAAAGTCCATGCATAATGTACCGGGAAAACAAAATATAAGATATGAGGAGGATAAACCATCCCACCACCACCTCCCGAAGTTACAGTAGGATGTCCGCTGAAATTATAACTGTCCCACATAGGAAAGCGCCAATACGATTTTACATGCTCCACCCAGGAAGAATGATCCGTGTAACCTGAAAGAAGCCAATCGGAACCGTACATCATTTTAGAAGGTATTAAAAGAGAAGCAAAATATATTAAAGATAATGCAAGCAGAATAAGAATAAAAATATAAATTAATTTCTTCCGGTCCGAAAAGAAACTTTTTGGCACTTATACCTCCTTAAATTCTTATATAATTTTTTATCCCTTGATACTCTTCCCATCTTTTTCACAAGAATCCCAATAGCACAAAACCCCACTAGAATATCTGCCGCCCCCAACAACTTCAGTAAAAATATCACACTACAAGAAATTACCCGGGCTTTGAATGCAATAGCCTCAAGAAGTCGACAAAAACTTAACAGAAAGTGATATCTTGTCAAGTATATTTACATAAAAAAATGCAAAAAACGAAATAACCTTGTTTTTTTTTAAAAAATAAATATTCTATCTCTAGGAATAATGAGTCAAGGTATAAGAAAAGGTTCAATCTATGTTTTAATAGGACAGGTCTCAGCCGGAGTTTTCTTAGCTCTATTTGATGCTTTTGCCGGAAGATGGCTGGGCATCGAAAAATACGGGGCTTTAAAAATTCTATACGAATCAATCTTTTTTTCGACCGCAATAGTAATCGCGGGCGTAATAGAAAATTTATCAAGAAACATTGCTCACTTTGAAGCCAAAAAAGATAAAAACGGAATCGAACAAACTATTCAGTCTTCTCTTGTAATATCTTTTATAACACTAATACTACTTATCGGGTTAACCCTTTTATTCGGAAAGTGGTTTACTAACAAATTCTTAAACTCCGAAAGCATCATGCTAATTCAATTTCTTTTGGGTGTATGCCTCCTATCTGTTTACCAATTCTACAACGGAATATTCCAGGGATACCGAAGGTTTCATATCTTTTCTTTCGGAATCGGAACTAAAGAATTTCTAACTCTTGGATTCTTATTTCTCATTATAAAAGTTTGGAGTAAAAGCGTTCCGGAAGCCGGCTGGAGCATTGCGCTATCTCCTGTCGTTATAATCTTAATTTTTACTATTATTCTATTATTCAAAAGCCCCAACGCAAATATAGAATGGAAAAATATTTTTAAGAACTTTAAAAAGAATAGTAATTTCTTAAATTTACTGAAATTTGTATTAGCTATTAAATTTTTATCTATTATGAACCAGTGTATTCTACGCGCCGGACCACTCATTCTAAAAGTCATAGCAACGAGTAACCCGGATTACTACGCAGGTATTTTTAGTGCGATAACCATGCCGCTCAAACTAACAAGAACTTTCCTTGCCGCTCTCTGCATCGGGCTCCTTCCAAATCTTACAAAAGCATATTCCGAAGGAGATGAAAGTAGAACTAATAGATATATTTATAAAAGTTTAGGGATTTTCGCATTAATAACTATCGCGATAACTTCTTTCTATTTATTTTTTGGTCCTCAGCTAATAAAACTAATTTATGGAAAAGAATTCGTAGTATACCGTAGCCATACTACGCTTCTTGCTTCCGCAATGTCCTTCTTTTACCTGGGAATACTTATGTCTACGATAATGATTGCAAGAGGAACACCAAGAATTTCCACTATATCACTTTTCATTGGTCTATTATTCATGGCAACAATTATAATCTTCTTTAAAAACACTATGCCGCCTATAAATTTACTGGGAACCGCTTTATTAATATGTAATTTTATTTATTTCATCATTCAGAGCTTATATTTCCTTTCTATAAAAATTCGAAGAAAAAACAGCTAATCTTTTGGTAAGTTCGATTTTCCGAACTTGACAAAAATTTCACGGATTCTATCTTAAAGATATGAAAACGCAAAAAGATAAACTTAAAATTTTATATATTGTCACCGCGTTCCCAAGAAACGAGAAAGATCCTATAACTCCATGGCTTACGGAAACAATAAAAAGATTAAAAGCCAAAGGCTTACAAATTGACGTATTTACCTCTGCCTATAAAGGCTTGAGAAAAAATAAAATATCAGGTATAGATATTTTTCGCTTCAGATATTTCTTTAAGACTTTCGAAAACTTAACACATGAAGAAATGACTCTCGAGAGGATGAAAAAAGGGCTGCTCTACAAAATATTGCCTTTTTTCTATGTATTATTCGGTTCTATTGGTATCTTTACCCACTGCAATAAAAAGAAATACGATATAATACATGTTCACTGGCCATTTCCTCACTTCATATTCGGATACCTTGCCTCAAGAATCTGTAAATGCCCGGTTATTTCAACTTTTCACTCGGTAGGTCTTATCTATCTTAAAAGAACATTCATAAATATGGATTTTTTCATTAACTGGGTTGTAAAAAGAAGCAATATCATAACAGTAAACTCGTCATATACAGCAAGAGAATTAAAAAAATATAGTCCTAAGAACTTAAAAATAATACCTTTCGGTTCAGCAATAGAAAATAAAGAAAAAACAATACAAGAAAGAAAAAATGATTATTTTCAACTGCTATTTGTAGGCAGACTGGTAGAAAGAAAAGGAGTCGAATATCTTCTTCAAGCAATAAAAATTTTAAAAGAAAGAACAAAAGTAAAATTAACAATTGTAGGTGATGGTAATTTAAAAGATACATTAGTAGATAAAAAAAGCCAGCTGAATTTATCCGATAAAGATGTTCAATTCACAGGGAAAATTTCCAGAAAAAAATTAATAGAGCATTATAAAAATTGTGACGCTTTTATATTACCGGCTATTATAGATTCAAGTGGAGACACGGAAGGATTAGGAGTTGTTTCATTGGAAGCAATGAGTTTTGGTAAACCTGTTATAGCATCGAGAGTAGGAGGTATTGTCGATATCGTAAAAGATAAAAAGACCGGGATTTTAGTTAAAGAAAAATCCCCCGAAGAATTAGCATCTGCTATTGAATTCCTGATAAACAATCCGGAGAAAAGAAAAAAGCTGGCTCAAAATGGTTATTTGTTTCAGAAGGAAAATTTCAGTTGGGAGAGAATAACAACTTGTCTCAAGGAAATTTATAGCGTACTCACTTAAATTTATAGATATCCCATCTCTATACTTATTTCTTAATTGATTCGCCGTCTTTTTCCTTTAAATAATATTAATGTATATTTCTATCAATGCATTCTAAATTGCTAAAATCTATTTCCAAAGATTCTGTTTCAATTACTTCGTTCAAATTTTTTCCACCTACTCTTTATATAGTATTACTTTCAAATCTCGCAAAAGTACATTCCGAAAGAAATGAAAATAAAATTAGAAAACACATCTATAAAAGTTTAAGGGACATATTATATACAATTCCATTTACTTCCTTCTTCAAAGCTCCTATTTCCTAACTTGAAAAATTAAAAGAAAAAATAATCAAACTATATAATAATACAAATTTATTTTTTTGGTGTTTCCTTTCTTAAAATAATGCTAAAATACCCTCCAAATAAACCAAATTTTGTCTTGCACAGTTTTCTTTCCAGGTAAATCAGAATTTTTGATAAAATCGGTACTTTAAGTAAAAACCCAAAGAGAACAAAAATTCTAACACCTTTAAAAGATTCCAATCTTACATCAGGAGGGATCATTTTTTTCAAGTCCCAATAATTGTAAAAACGCTGGTACACATGAGGATAAAAAACCTTATTTATCAAAAATTTAAAACTAAAGGGATTATAGAACTCCAAAATTAATACACCACCTTCCTTGGTAATCCTAGAAATCTCCGATATTGCCCTTCTAATGTAAGGAACATGGGAAAGGACTTTAAATGAATAGGTAACATCGAAAGTCTCATCTCCAAAAGGCAAACTTACAACATCTCCCTGGATAACTTCTAAACCTTTAGAATAAGCTATCTTTAACATCTCACCGGAAAGATCAATACCAATACCATGTCTTACAAATTTCTGAATCTTTTTAAGAATTAACCCCGTTCCACATCCGATTTCTAAAACCTTCTTATCTATACAATAATTGAGCACTATCTCGGTTTCCATATCATTAACGAAATTAAAATACCTTCTAGTTCTATCTCGATCATAATCAGAACTAAAAAAATCATAATGCTTTTTAATTTCTTCTCTCACTAACAACCTCCTCAATCATTTTACCAATTTGTGTCACAATCTTACCTATCGAATACTCCTTAGAGATCTCCTTTGACCTTTTCCCCATCATTTTACGCTTTTCTTCGTCTTCTATAATTAGTTTCAAGTAATGAATAAGCTCTTCATCCCTATTAAATATAAACCCATTGTAATTATGCCTCACAAGAGGAACAAGAGAAATATTATTCGAAGCAATTATCGGTTTTCCAAAAGTCATTGCCTCAAGACACGAAAGAGAAACCCCCAAAATGGAAGTGGCATCTCTATAAGGAAAAACAAGAATATCACAAGATTTAATATAACTGACAACTTCATGACAATATCCGCAAATATGTATATTTTCCCTTCCCGCCTTTAATTCTTTAAGTTCTCGCATAAGAGAACCAGTACCTGCTATAAAGAGCTCACAATTTTCGGGGGCAAGTTTCAGGAAAGCCTTTATTAATCTATCAACTCCCTTTGATTTATTTAGATGCCCAAAATAACCTATACGGATACTATCTTTTCCCTTTTTAACCGGAATCATTTCCAATCTCCCCGGATCAATTCCCACAGGAACATATACCGCTTTCTTATATATCCTCCTTACAATTTGTTCTTTAATAAAAGGGTTAGAAAACCAAAAACCTACACATGTTCTATTTAAAAATCGAGAAAGAGGAATTATTGAAAAACTCGGAATATTGTGTTGATAAACAATTAAAGGTATAGAAGGGCATATTAATTTCATGAATAATGTAATAAATAATAAAATCTCTGGATATTTAATACCTGAACCCAAAATTATCAAATCCGGTCTTAAATGCTTCACAAGATATGCACTTCTCAATCTAAAAGGAGCTTCAACCCGTCTTACACTATAATTAGAAAAGTTCTCCATACTTTTGACATTTTTAGAATATTTCCATGAAATAACATCTAAATCAAACCTTTGCGCAAGATTATTACACAAATCATATGAAAAATTCAAGATACCCGAATGACGTTCCATCGGAAAAAAATATTTATTTATATAAACAATTTTTATATTCGGCATTTAAAAAATATTATAACTAATTTATTTTGCTTCGCAACACTAATTCAAACTTCTCTCATTGTATTTCTTGGAGTTTCGCCTTGACAAAAAACCAATTATTCCATAATATTTAAAAAGTTTATTATATTAAGAACTCATCAATAAAGGAGGACAAAAATGTTTTTGCTTTTAACTAATTACAGTTTCCTAACTTTCGTTTTATTAGCAGGTACACCTGATATTTACGTCAAATCCGAATTAACAAATTCAAATAAGAGTTACCTATCTCTATCTTACGCTAATTTCATACGCGAAAATCCCGGAGGAATAAAAAAATCTCATCTAAAGAAAAAAAGCACATATTTCAATATCAAAAGGGCTAACAGATACCGGTTATCAATTTTATAAGCTCAAAGAAGACAAGAAAGCATTGGAAAAATATGAAGAAGCTTTATCTCATTATGCCACTGATAGACTTTATTACCACTACGGAAACAGTCTCTCAAATATTAAAAGACTTAATGATGCAATCAAAACTTACAAAATATCTTTGTATTTAGGAAACGATAATAAAGGAAGAGTATATTACAATATTGCATGCGCGTACAGCAGATTAAAAGATAAAGAAAAGGCTTTAGAAAATCTGGATAATGCGATTATAAATGGTTACGATAATTTTAAATACCTAAAGATAGACAAAGATTTATCTTTCGTTCGTTCTCAAAAGGAAGGGGAAAAATGGATCACGGAAAGAGAAAATCTTTTTAGAATCAATATCCCACGTGATGGGTTGATAGCCGAATATCTTTTTAATGGGAATGCCAACGATGGAAGTGGAAATAAAAATCATGGAACATTATTTGGAGCAACCTTGACAAAAAACAGGTTTGGCAATCTCAACAGTGCTTATAGATTTGATAAAAAATATGATCGGATATGCCTGGACGATCCTTCCGATAGTACCAATCCAACTTTTGATGACTCTATACATACAAGAACACTTTCCCTATGGTACAAAGCAAGTAACTTAAACGATAAACAGGTGATTTATGAAGAAGGCGGGCATGCAAACGGACTTAATATTTACATTAATAATTCTTTAATATGGGTCGGAGCCTGGTCCCGTGATTGTGGTTGGACAGAAGGAGTTTGGCTAAAAACACCAACCACCAAAGACAAATGGCACCATATAGCCTGTGTTTTTGACTCAGAGCAAAAACAAGAATTTAAATTGTTCCACGACGGTAAGCTAAAAGACGCAAATTCAGTACCCAGACATATAAGCGAACATCCCCTTGAAGATGCAATTGGTTGCATGGTTAAAAACACCAGGTTTCACACCGGAAGCGTTTACAGTAATATGGATTTTAGTTTTAAAGGTATAATTGACGATGTTCGGATTTACAATCGAGCCCTCTCGAATAAGGAGATTCAAGAATTATATAACGAAAGCCGGTAAAAGGCTTTAGAAGGGAAGACCGCTTTACTTTCCCAATAAAACTCTCGAGAGATCCTGAATAAAATTTATTTCCGACTAATATCTTTTGACTCATAATGCTTTACCCTCTTGTCAATTAATACAACATACACTGAGTTAGAAAGCTTGACTTTATAGAATCTCTTTCTATACTAAAATCATATGCGATTTCATACGAAAAGATCCAATTACATAAATTCTAAAGAGAGTAAAAACTTATGTTTCTAATCATATTTTCTCTTTTTCCACCCTTAAGAACCGCACAGGAAATTGGCTTTGGCAACATATCCGAATTACCTGAAAAATCTTTTTCCGTTACTTACCAAAATTTATACTCAATTTCGGAGCTTCAAACTGTCAGAATCAATTGGTTAGCTGATTCTTACGGATTGGGAATCTCCCACTTTGGTACTTCTTTTTACAGAGAACTAATAATGGAAGGCATTTTCCGGATAACAATAGACAAAACCTTTTTTATAATCGAACCTTCTTTTTTACACTTATCGGGGGAAGATAAAGACAATTTTGGATTCAGTGCCGATTTTCTCATCGGCATTTCTTTAGTAAATCACGGGATTTATTTTAAAGCTTTTCATCCCGTTTCATGGATAAGAAATAGTACCATACCGGCCGAATTAGAACTATGCGGTATTTACACGGACCAGTGGAATGAAATTGGGGTAAAGATCAACTTTACGGAAAACTGGGGCATCGGCTTAGGATTTGGATATGAAATAAAATTTCCAACCTTCGGCGCTTCGCTTGGTTTATTGACAAATCCCTTAATTCCTACCGCGGGTTTTTCCTTTAAAATTTCAAATATAAAATTCGCAATAGGCATTCAGAATCATACGGACCTCGGCTTATCGGAAACGTTCACCGTAAATTACCTATCGCGGCAAAGCCGCTAAAATGTAAAAATTAAATATCAAAGTGGAAAATGATAAATCAAAGTTCAAAAAGTTATTTCACCGCAGAGGCACAGAGTACGCAGAGCCCCACACCATACACTATTTATTTTGTTGTTTTTACAAAAATAAAATATGGATGGGGTTGGGAAAGACATGGTTATCCGCGAAAATCAGTGACTAATAAAAGGGGTATAAAATGAAAGAAAAAATAGTTGAAGAAAAAAGAATTTTTACCGGTAATTTGTTAAATTTCAACGCAGATAGAGTTGTCCTCGCAAACGGGATGAAAACTTTCAGAGAATATGTTTCTCATCCGGGAGCGGTAGCTGCTCTACCTTTTCTTAACTCCTCCGATATTATTCTTGTTAAACAATACCGTTACGCAACAGGTGAATTTCTTCTTGAAATACCCGCCGGAACAATCGAAAAAAATGAGACTCCACAAGAGACTGTTATAAGAGAGCTTCAAGAAGAAATAAACTATAAGCCCGGCAAGCTCGAAAAACTGGGATATATTTACCTTACACCCGGCTACAGCAATGAAAGGATTCACTTATTTAAAGCTACAGAATTAAAGGTCAGCAGTTTAAAAGCTGAAAAAGATGAAAAAATTGAAATTGTCAAAATTAAAATTGAAGAAGCATTATCCAAAATTAATTCAGGCGAAATAAAAGATGGAAAAACTATTATTACTATTTTCTCTTATATCAATAGAACCGTTTGAAATAGACCAGGAAACGACACAAACTCCTGAACTCTTAGAAACAATAAAACGGTTAGAAGAAAACCCGATAAATATAAATACCGCGAGAAAGGTCGAATTGTTGCTCATACCGTACGTAGATAATTATCTCGCGCAGCGGATAATAAATTACAGAAAAAAACACCTCTTCACAAAAAAAGAGGAACTACTCCTGCTTGAAGGAATGACACCTTACCTTTTCGATAGAATAAAAAACTTCCTAACAGTAAAAGAGGCAGAAAGAAGAAGAAAACCCAGGGGATTCGATTTTCTATCCCGCTTTGAATATAAGGAGCAAGAATCTCAAAATAAAATATACAACAGAATTATTATTCCATACAAAGGTATATTTGTAAATGCTCTTTTTGAAAAAGACTATGGGGAAGAGGATTATTTCGATTATTACACCGCTTCAATTTATATTCCCGAAAAGCTCGTTATCGGCGATTATGATCTTGATTTAGGAATGGGAATTATATTAGGCAAACCGGATTTTTTTTACCGTAGTGCGGGGCTAATTCCCGGGGAAAAAGGTTTCAGCCCTCATCTTTCAACGTACGAAGAAAATTTCTTCAGGGGTATCGTAGGTAAGTGGAAAGAGCTTATGCTTTTCGGTTCTTACATCGAAGAGACTACCTGGGGAAAAGAGAAATTTCTCGGAGCGAGTTATAAATTTTCTTCTCTCAGACTAACGGGAAGCTTTAGCGAATCCGAAGAAAAAGGAAAATATGGACTAGGGTCTTTTTATGCCGATAAAGAACTTGCAGGGAATCTCTTTCGTTTCGAAATTGCAAGCGGAGGGAACACTTTAAAAGAAACAAAAAACAACATATCTTATTCAATGGGTATTGACAACGGTAAAGGGTTAAAAGCAATATACGTCAATATAAAAGATTCCCTGCCCACTTTAAGAAATTCTCCTTTCTATAAAGATGAAGAAGCCTTCTATTTAAGCTATACCAGAAAAATTTCACCCAATCTCTCAGCCGGTGTTTTCACCGAACTCTCCAGAAAAATCTCAGATATGGAATCTTTTAACAGAATAGCAGAAATTCATCTTAGCTTTTACCCCATTAAAAATCTCTGGATACAAAACAGAATAAAAACACAAAGAGGAAAAAACAGCGATAGATTCGACGTGATTCACAAAGTAAAAGATATAACTTTTCGAAGCCGCTTTGAAGTTTTAAACAGTTCCGAAGGTTCCGGTTTTCTCACTTATACATCTCTGCGTTACTCTAAAAATTACATTCTTGAAGGGCGCTTAACACTTTATGAAACAGACATCGGTGGAGCAAGAATTTATGAATACGAGAATGATTTACCGGGAAAGTTTACAATAAAGCAACTCTCCGGTTCCGGCAGACGCTTCTATATTATCCTTGGAGAAAAAATATTACCAGTGCGGATCTATTTAAAGTGGAGCATAGATTTCAAAGAAACGATTTCTCACGAAGTAGGCTTAGCTCTCTCTTTATGAAATACTTTAACGTGGCCATCCCAATTGATAAATTTTGCCTTTTTACTTACAGGGGAAAAGAAGATTTGAAATTAAAGAAAGGAAGCGTTGTCCTAATCCCTTTCAGAAATAAGATACTTGAAGGGGTAGTTATTGAAGAGGGAAAATGTTTTAAAGGAGCAAAAGAAATCCATGAAAAGATACTGGACTTACCTGAAGATTTATTTGAGCTTTGTCAATGGATTTCCCGATACTACGTCTGTCCAATAGGTCTGGTATTTTCTTTCTGCCTTCCTCCGATAATGAAGAAAGTCAAAATATTTAAAGAATATCCCAAAAAAGAATCCAAAATCAAATTAAACTCATTCCAAAGTAAAGCTTATAAGGAAATATTGAACACGATAGTGAAGGAAGAATTCGAAATATTTCTCCTTTTCGGGGTTACGGGAAGCGGGAAAACAGAGATATATCTGCAACTGATGGAACATATAATAAACAAAGGAAAAAGCGTCCTTTATTTAATACCGGAAATCTCAATCATACCTCAGGTTATCGAGAGAATAAGGTATAGATTCGGAATCGGAGAATCATATCATTATAAATCATCCAGAGGCACGAGATATTCATACTGGATAAATGCTTTAAACGGCGATTTGAAAATCGGAGTAGGTTCAAGAATGAGTGTTTTCAGCCCGTTTAAGAATCTAGGGCTGATTATAGTTGATGAAGAACACTCTGATTCTTACCGGCAGGATGATATTAAACCAAGATTCTCAGGACGAGATGTCGCCGTAATGAGGGGTAAAATAGGAAATTTTCCGGTGATACTTGGTAGTGCAACCCCTTCGATCGAGTCCTTTTACAATACAGAAAAAGGTAAATATAAAATCCTCGAACTCCCCAATAGGGTAAAAGGTATGAATCTGCCGGAGGTAGAAATTGTCGACCCGAAAGGAGAACTTTTTTCGGAAGCTATGGAAAAAGAAATCAAAGATACTTTAAATAGAGAAAAATCATCAAGAGTTATTCTCTTTCTCAACAGAAGAGGATATGCTCCTTATGGTAAATGCTATAATTGCGGCTGGGTTGCCCGTTGCGAGAACTGTGATATTTCTCTGACTTTACATAAATCATCAAACACTTTAATCTGCCATCACTGTGGAGCACAAAAGAGAAGACTTGAAAACTGCCCGGATTGCGGCAAAGAAATATTCTATCTCGGATGGGGAACGGAAAAAATCGAAGAAGAAATAGAAAAGAAATACACAGGATACAATATCAAAAGGATGGATACAGACAGTGTTTCCGGCAGACACACTCATGAAGAAATATACAGTAAATTAAAAAAAGGAGAGATTCAAATACTTCTTGGAACCCAGATGGTTACAAAAGGACTCGATCTCCCTGATATAGGATTCGTAGGTGTCATCTCGGCAGATATTACGCTTAACTTTCCCGATTTCAGAGCAACAGAAAAAACTTTCCAACTTTTATCGCAGGTAGCAGGCAGAGCTGGTAGAGGAGGAAAAGGCAAAGTTTTAATACAGAGTTCGAATCCGGAACACTATGCAATTAAAAGCGCATCAAATCACAACTACAGGGATTTTTATAAGGAAGAAATAAAATTCAGAAAATCCGCCAATTATCCGCCTTTTACCAAACTGGCAAAAATTATTATCAGATCCAAAGAAATAAAAAAGGCGGAAAATGCTTCCATTAAGCTAAAGAAAATAATTGAAAGTATGGCAGAAGCTAAAAGAATCACTATTCTCGGACCTGTAGTCTGCCCCATCGGAAAAATTAAAAAATATTTTCGATTCCACATACTGTTGAAATCAAAAACAGGATCTCCCCTCCAAGACACATTAAGGAAACTCTATAATAAAAAGATTCCGGGAGTTAAAATTTCTTTAGAAATAGATCCGGTAAATATGTTGTAAGATAATTAAATATTAAAAATAATATTTAGTTAGTGGATTAGTGCGTGGTTGTGTTGGTGTGTCTTTTTTAAGTAAAACGGTCTAACCGACCCACAGAACACCAGTATAAAACCTCTTTGTTCTTTGTGGCTTTGTGTGAGACTGATTTTTAGGTGGTTAGAAAGGGTTTTCAACAACAGAAAATCCCTGTTTTTCTCTGTGAGTTTTTTGCTTTCTCTGTGTTCTCTGTGGTTCAATAGTTTTGGTGTTGTAGGAAGGGTTTTAAACAACACAAATATTTAGTGTTTTTCGTTTGTTTCGTGGTTGAATAATTGTTTTTTCCGTGTACTCTGTGGTTAAAAAATAGGGGGGGGTGGTGAGGTGGTAAGTAAAACCTTCAGGATTCTTCTAACAATTTGATTATCTTTTTCTTTAGATAAGAATAATTACGTATAAAATACCCGTCTCTGACTATACCTTTCTTATCAATTAATATAAAGTCAGGCGTATTGGAAACTCCATAATCATAAAAACTCACTTTACTTACGCCTATCGGCCAATTGATTTTTCTTGCCTTACGATAATCATCTATGATATGTTCGTATTCTTGCTGACCAGAAATACCCGGTCCAAGTTGACCTTTACGGACATAATTAATTGACCCGACAATCATGAAATCATCGCTATTAACTTCTTCCTGCAATCTGAATAAATACGGTAAATCGATATTGCACTGTTCACAATCCCAGTCAGAAAATTCTATCAGGACCACTTTACCTTTCAAATCTAAAAGTTTAAGAGGTTTTTCTGTACCACTCCAATTTTGATTTCCCAAAGGCAGGGCTTCTTTACCTAAAACTTTCAATCTTCTTGCAATAGACTCCAGTTGTCGTATCAAATAGCTGTCGGAATGTTCTCCTTTCGCATCTTCTATAACTTTATAAGCTTGCTCGTTATATCCAACTTTTTTCAAAACAAAAGCCCTTACGGTAGAAACATCCAGCACCGGAATCAAATCTTTTTTTGACTTATCTGAAATGATTAGCTGGTAAAGATTTTCCGCTTTTCCCGTATAATTTATCGCCTCTTCAGTATTTCCCCACTCGGAGAAACTTAAAGCGAGCATATAATACATCCATAATTGGCCCTCAGGTGTAAACATGTCGATATTAATATATTTAACAACCTCCCCGGGCTCGAGCAGACATGAATTCATAAAAAAGGTTTTCATCAAATTTAGATCACTCCTGGATTCAGGAAATTTCTCAAAAAGTATCTTAGAAATATTAAAGACTTGCTGTTCATCTTTCGCAACTTTCGCGATTTCTAAAAAGCCTATTAAATCATCTTCATTTAAATCTGCAGGAGAAAACTCTGTTAAAAACTTCATTGCCATGTTTATTCTCTTATGCATCAATCCATAAAATTCGTCCCGCATCGCGACATACTCAGCTCCTTTTTTACCACGCAAAGATTCCTGTGCTTCTGTCGCTATTTCTTCCAATCTTTCAAGCTGGTGGAGCAGACTCTCCACATCGCTTTTCCTGCCAAAGAAAGAACTCTTTGAAAAAATTTTCGAAAACTTATCTTTTATTATTTGTTTAAATCCTCTCGGAGGATTGAAAGAATAAACATAAGGAACAATAATTACAGGTTTCTCTTTGAGATTAGCTTTTAAAGTTACCTCTTCCCCATGATCACCTTGTTTAAAGGGAGGACGAACCGCAATATTAATTGTGTAATCCTTACCCTCTTCTACCGTATCAACCTTAATTTTCGTCTTCTCATTCGGAGGAATTATATCGGTAATAAAAAGCGGTCTATCAAAAGAACTTCGCAATCTAACGGTACCGATAAGGAGAGTATCCCTCCTATCTATCTCTCCAAACATTAGCGCCCGGGGAATCACCTGCGCCTCGGCAGGGGTCTCGACTATATTTCCCGTTACAATAAGGGTAACTTTATGATCATCAGAAATATTCGTCCTAACAAAGACCTTATTACTTACATGTCGTAGAACTCTTCCTGCTTTGTATGTTATACTCATCTTCCCACTTCCTCCGGGCGCAACTCTTTTGTCGTATTCGTCAATTATTGTACACGATGAGCAGGAAGAACGAACACTTTCAAGCACCAAAGTATCAGAACCGGGATTGAAGAACGAAAACGAGATATGGGATATAACTTCTCCTCTCTTGATTTCTCCAAAGTCACAAGTATCGCTTTCAAACCGTATAGCAGGTACTTCAATTCTTTCATTCTTGCAGCTCTGAATACATAAGAGAGTAAAAAGAAAAGATATAACCGTATTACGCACACTCTTAATCATTATTAAACACCTTAAACTAAATTAAACACCTTAAACTAAAAGTCTCCATAGTTTAAATAATATAAAAAATAAACAAAGTTTGTCAACCTGTTATCCGGTTATCTATTCTTTACTGGGGGGGGGTTGACTTTCCGGGATATTCCTTAATATTCTCTAACAAATAAAATTTAATTTGCTTAATTCTAACAGGAGGCAATAGAATATATGAAAAAAAAGGATCACAGAAAAACAAAAAGACGATATTCTCTCCCGGATTTACGGGACCCAATCGAAGAAGCGGTAAGGAAAGGAGAACAGGAAAAAACCGGAGAAAAAATTCTGATCCAAACTATAACGGCCCTGAACAGAGGAAAGGGAAAGACCGCCGAAGCGGAAAAGATAGAAGAAAAACAGAACAGACCGGATATTTACTATAGACTTTAAATCTCTTACTAACGACTACTCTACCTAATACTATAATATATCGTTTACGTTTAGTGTTTTCCCCCAACCCGCAGCCTATTTTTTAACAACAAATTGCACAAATTTCACAAATAATTTTTTAATTAGCCACTAATTTCCACGGATTAGCACAGATTGCCCAACTACCCATCCCTAAATACTTTGTTGTTTTTAAACAACAAAATAAATCTTTTTTTAATCAGTGTTTATCCGTGTTCATCCGTGGCCATTTCCTTTTTTTATATTTGTGTTATTTGCCTGCCCCGTAAGGAAGAATGACTGTATCGGGGTGTGATTCGTTGTTTCTCTTTTTTGTTTTCATTTTTGAACTTTGATATGCATTTTTACATTTTAGCGGCTTTACCGTGCTATGTGCCCCTTGAGTAAAAGAAAAAACATTTTATATTTTAACTATGAAAATTATCGAGAGAGAAACAAAATCAATATACACAAGGACAAAACTTCCAGGTATAGAATATACAATTAACCAGTACGTAGGATGTGGACATAGATGCGCTTACTGTTATGCCCGGTATATGAGCAAATGGAAAGAGTACGGAAAATGGGGAACGTGGATTGAAGTAAAGACAAACGCCCCGGAGCTTGTGAGGGAAAAGGTGAATGGAGAGGTATCAATGAGCTCGGTTTCCGACCCATATCAACCCCTTGAAAAAAAGATTCAACTCACCAGAAAGGTTCTTGAGAATATGGACAAAGATAATACTAAACTCTCAATTCTCACCAAGTCCGATTTGATTTTAAGAGACATCGATATACTCAAAAAATTTAAAAACTTAAACGTCGGGTTAACTGTAAACTGCTTTCCGGAGAAAGCAAGAAAGACTCTCGAACCACATGCAGCATCAAACGAAAGAAGAATCAAAGCACTTAAGAAATTAAATAAAGAAGGGATAAACACCTTTTGCTTTATAAGTCCCGTCATTCCAAAGCTCACAGAAGTAAGAAAAGTCTTAAGAAAAACCAAAGGAATAATAAATTATTATCTAATTGAAGTTCTGAATACCCGTCTGGGAGGAGAAAATTTCAGGGAAATTTTAAAAGAAAAATTTCCTGAGAGCTACGAGTATTTAAAGGACAGAAAAAAGATGGAAAAGTTCGTGGAATTACTAAAAAATTATTTCGAAGAAAACAAAACTCCCCTCGCAGCATTCGTCAGCCACTTTGGGGAGAATTATTATAAGGAGAATCACTAAATATGAATCACAAAGAACACAAAGATCACAAAGTTTTTCAACAACGAATAACACAAATAGCACGAATAAAAAAATCGTTTGTTTTACTAAATTCCAACCCCCAAATCCCAAATCCTATTATTTTCTCACTTCCAAACTATCCAGAACTTCATCCAGATGTTTATCGCCGGGGAATCTCTTTTTTATCCTCTTTATCAACTCAATTGCACTCTCAATATCATCTCTTTCTAAAAGCATGAAAACATCAGAAAAGGCTCTTTGATCCTTCACCAATTCATCTATCACATTTTCAAGTTTTTCTTCTTCTCCGGAA
>Ga0307427_1000712_pt1 | contig 19477 bp, 17 predicted proteins | sample SalMarWE160190MG_FD_202162 | JGI IMG/M metagenome (GOLD analysis project Ga0307427, IMG submission 202162) | Salt marsh sediment microbial communities from the Plum Island Ecosystem LTER, Massachusetts, United States - WE1603-190 | ecosystem: Environmental > Aquatic > Marine > Intertidal zone >... | reverse complement strand
AAATCTTCTTTTAAATTCTCAAGCAAGGTCGCCACAATCCGCAAGAGAACCGCATTATGAGTAGCCCGAGCTATACTTATGTGGAATTCACGATCAAATTCCATGCCTTTCTCATATTCCTTTGAAACCGAAAGCTTATCTACGATTTCTCTCATGCTGTCCAAGGAGTGCTTGATTGAAGCTATATCCTCTGCCTGGGCTTTTTGAGCTGCATATCCAGCCACATCAACTTCGATAATTTTTCTAGCTTCTAATATTTCAAAGGGGCTTTCTTCTTCCTCTAGATGTCGATAATTTTGTTTTAGAATCGATGAGTTACCTACATTTTTGATAATGTTACCTTTACCTCCCCTGCTGTCCACTAATCCCAGTATTTCTAAAGCCACAATGCCCTCTCGTACAGAAGGGCGAGAGACCCCTAGTCTTTCAGCCAAGATTTTTTCAGGGGGAAGTTTATCTCCAGGTTTAAGCTTACCATTCCTCATAAGATCCCAAACCTGTTCTAAGACCTGTATATATACTTTTTTCGTTTTTATGAGCTTAAACATTTGATCTTAACTAAAAGTCATAGGTGCATTATCTATTTGTTACTCAACAACTAAGAAGTGAATGCCCAACTTAAAAAAATCCCTTCTTGCTAACTTTTCTTTATGATATATATTTTATAGATATATAACTTGTCAAGCAAATTATTACTTTATTCAAAAAAAATATATTGGGCTATCCGGTTCACTCAAATAAGGCCAAAATATTGTGTTTACTGAAATCAGAAAGTCGACTTGAACTGGACAGCAAATTCAAAACAAGTGCTCTCTAATTAAAGTTATTTTATTGTTTCTGACAAGTAAAGAACCCAGTACTTCCGCACGGGGCATTAAAAGAGGAATTTTAATTGTGTAGGAGTTTTTTCCTCATGTCTATGGTATTTTATATATTTTTTTATCGTCTCACTTGTCACTCTGTCTCTAAAGGATCTGACAAAAAATCCATCTTACCAAAATTCTCCACCCCACAGTTCTTTCTTAACCTCTGAATGTCTCTGAAATATTTCCTTTGCACTCAGACTTTTGAGAACTCTCACCATATCTCCAACAGAATATTTGGGTGGTATAGATGTAAATATATGTACATGATCTTTTGCTATTTCCATCTCTTCTATTTCACAGTCCCTCGCTGTCAGTATCTCTTCAAACAATTCTTCTACACTATTTCGCACCTCATCTCTCAGTACCCATTTGCGATACTTGGGTGCCCAAACAAGATGATACAGCATATCATACACTGCATAGCTCAGTCGTTTAATAGTCATGCAGTGTATGATCTACATTCTTAAAGAAAGGTAACCCTTTCCTCCCAGTGCTTCTACACGGGGTACCCAGGGTTGGTTTTTCAGAATGCAGATAATTGTCAAAGAAAACGAGATCTACATGATTACTCTTAAATCACAAATAAAAGCATTTAAAATATAGCGTCATAGAATCCACCTAAAAATATCTACTGGAAATTGAGAATAATTTATCATATAATTATTTTTGAAACTATTTACTACATAGAAAAAAAGGAGAATAGCCCATGAACGAAGAAAAAACAGAAGAAAAAAAGGCCCAAGAAACCGAACAGAAACCCGAAACTGTTGAAACAAAGGCCAATGATGTCGCATTAACAAAGGCTGATCCTGTCAAACGGATAATAGCATTTATCATAGATGCTGTAGCTTCTATGATAGTAGGGTTCATTCCTCTTGTCGGGGGCATTATCGGCGCCCTTTATATGCTTCTACGAGATGCCATGCCTATCGAAGCCCTTGAGTATCAAAGCATTGGGAAGAAATTACTGAAATTATCTGTAGTTAATACTGAAGACCCTGCAGCGAAAGTAGATTATGCTATTTCTGCAAAGAGAAATTGGATGTTTGCCCTTGGTCCCATTATGTTGTTTTTCTTGTTTATACCAATTCTCGGCTGGATCATTGATATCCTGCTCGGAATCGCTGTTTTTATCCTAGTTATCATTGAAATTGTTAAACTCTTCACCAATGAGAAAGGATTACGATGGGGCGATAAAATGGCAGGCACAATGGTGATTGAGAAATAGACTTAAGGGTAGTATCAGAGGGATAGATACCAATTCTTTAGTGACCTGCAAGTTTTATCCCCTTGTTGAAGGCTGCCATATTGGCATCGAATTCTTTGAGTATCAGGGGATATATATTATTGCCCCTTTTCTTCGGGAAATAGGTATACTGTTCCTGGCATCTTTGGAATTCTTTTCACACACTTCATCTCAGAACTTGATCTATCAGTAATCCCTCTGAAAATTGACTTTAATAAAACAATGCATTTTGTAATTCTCTAAAAATCAAAATATAGTGGACTATGCAGAAATTCTTCTGCATGCCCATTGTTCTTCGATGGGATGAAATAAGAATATGGAATACGATAATCATATCAATACGTTAAACAACAGGCAGGATAACACCCCCTGAGGGAATGATGTGTACCTCAGGATTGGGAGAGCAAATGGACTCACTCAGATCAAATGCCTGCTCAAGATCATCAGCATAAAGGAAGCCCATTTTTTCGCCACTTACTCTCGGAATGTCCTTTGATACCAGGATTATCTTAAACCGATGCTGAAGAGCCAGGGTCAAGCCCAAGGCCATATTGAAATCAATGGCACCGCCTTCCATGATCAAACGGTCGTGCTCAAAATGATCAAGCACCCCTCCTAAAAGATTATCGCTGTATCTGGTATGAAACCTTTCAAAACTGTCAATAAAATCATTGGGAAGGTTCCCCTCACAGTCTGCGACCAAAATAATACAGCCACCCTCCTTTGTCACCATTGAGGCAGGGACAAGAGGCTTTACAATCTGTGGGCCTTCAGCGTAAGGGAAAGACGTGATGAGGGTCAGGTCAGCCTTTTTTGAAAACTCCTGAGAAATGATTTTCTTGCTTTTCTCAATCCCTGCAAGATGGGCGCTGACTGGATCTCCTGAAACCATATCATACACCTGATCCTTTTGATCAAGGATGCTATTTATCACGTAATCAAGCTTTGCTGACCTGGCAATCGCGCAGACCTCATCATAGAAAATATTTCCCTTAATTTTTCCAAGCCCTGTACCCTCATGAAAGGTATATTTGAAATGATGCTCACGGATGGCATCGAAGTCCGCGACCCCGGGAAAAACTATCTTTCCTCCGCCTCCAAACCCGTTCATGGGGTGCGGGAATACAGAGCCAATCCCTATCCTGAATGTTGCCTCATAAACAGCAAGGTTGATCTTGACATCCCGGCCTGTCTTCAGCCTGCCCACACGCACAAGGTCCGGGGCATGACAATCGTGATTAATAAACTCGTATGTTTGTATAAGCTCTCTTCCAAAGGTGGTCTCCAACTCCTCTGGTGTCAGTCCTCGATGAGTGCCAACAGATATGATAACCGAAACATTTTCTCTGTGAATAGGAACATGATTTAGCTCTTCTATCAAGGTCTCAAGGATGAGCTTCTTAGGAGAAGTACGGGTTAGATCCTCGATTATCACGGCAACTCTGTCAGAGGAAGAAAGGCAATCTTTTAAAAGGGAGGATTGTATAGGGTTTCTTAAAGTTTTTCTTGTCAGTTCACTGATATCGCCTGTAACCGGTTGATCGATAAGACCAGCGAATGTGAGAAGTTCCCAGGTAGGGGGGATTTCAAAGTGTACCTTTTGTTTTCCATAGATAATAAAGGCCTTTTCCATTTTTGTATGACTTCTTTGGACCCAGCTGTCATTCCCGGAACTTAAACCAGCAGGTACTTTTTTCTGACCTCCTCGTTCTCTCTCAGGTCAACGATGGTCCCATGATACCTGATAACTCCATTATCAATGATATATCCCTGATCACTGAGTCCAAGGGCAACCTTTTGATTCTGTTCCGCTAATAAAACCGTCAGCCCTTTATCTCTAAGCTTGCCTATCTGTTCCTCAAGAACGCTAACGATCATGGGCGCCAGTCCCTCGGTTGGCTCATCCAATAACAGGAAATCGGGATTCGTCATAAGGGCCCGGGCAACCGTGAGCATCTGCTGTTCACCACCACTTAAAAAACCGCCCTTACGGGAGTCTATATGTTTTAAGGCCGGAAAGAAATCATAGACGCCATCCTTAGTCCACATTTCATCGCCCCCAATCTTTCTTTCCGATATCTCAAGATTGTCTCCAACTGTCAGGTCGGCAAAAACCCTCCGGTCATCCGGAACATATCCGATTCCCTGCCTGGCAAGCTGATAAGGCTTTTTACCCGTGATAGGTTCCCCTTTAAATTTTATGACCCCTCTGCGAGGAGGCGTCAGGCCCATAATGCTTCTCATGGTAGTGCTTTTCCCGGCTCCGTTCCTGCCTAATAAACATACAATCTGACCCGCTGGGACACTGAGCGATACATCAAACAGGATATGGCTCAGGCCATAATAGGTATGAATCCCTTCCACCTCTAGCATGGCTCAGCACCTCCCAAGTAGCACTCCTGGACCTGTCTTGAATTCCTCACTTCATCAGGTTCCCCCTGGATAATCGTCAGCCCCTGATGCATAACCATAATGCTCTGAGCAGCATTGAACACCACTTCCATATCATGCTCGCAGAACAAAATAGTCAATCCTCGCAAATCGGCGAGTCTTTTGACCATATCTATAGTGGCTGTGGTCTCCTCAGGAGACATCCCGGCAGTGGGCTCATCAAGGATCAGCAATTCTGGTTCATTGCCTAAAGCGATGGCTATTTCCAATGCTCTCTGATCGCCGTGCGCCAATGAGCCGGCCGTATTCCCGGCCTTATCAGAAAGGCCCACGCTTTCCAGGATGCTGTTAGTTTCCTTTACCGCCAATTTCTCAGCAGGATAAAAAAGCTTCCTGCTCTTTCCCTGCTGAGACAGAACAGATACCTGAACATTTCTGAATACCGTAAGGCGTGGAAAGATGTTCGCTATTTGAAATGACCGGGCTATCCCTCTCCCGCAGATCTGATATGGGGGCAGCTTGCTGATATCCTCTTCGTTAAAGACTACCTTTCCCTTATCCGGCTTTAGCTGTCCTGTAATCAGATTAAAAAGGGTTGTCTTTCCCGCGCCATTAGGACCGATCACTGCCACAAGCTCGCCTTTTTCCACAGCGAGGTTAGCACCGTTTACGGCCTTGAAATCGTCAAATGATTTATGTATTTCCTCTACCCTCAGCATCTACTCACTTCCCCCTTCAACTGCTCCTTTATTTTGACGACCGAATTTTTCCAGAACATAGCCCCATACCCCTTCCGGAAGAAAGAAAATCAGCAAGATCAGTATTATCCCTAGGATCAAAGTCCAGTACTCGGTATAGATCCCAACAAATGTCCTAAGAGATACCATTATTATCGCCCCCAGAATTGGGCCGGCAAACGTGAACCACCCTCCCAAAAGGCACATAATGAATATTTCCAGTGAGAAAACCCAGAACAGGAGATCCGGAAAAACTGAACCCTCCACTACAACAAAGAGGACTCCTGCAACTCCCGCAAAGAACGTAGCGATGACAATTGCAATGAGTTGATGGCGTTTGACGTTAACGCCTATGGCTTCACATCGATCGGGATTGTCGCGGATGGCCTGAAGGGTAGCACCGAATGGAGATTTAAAAATCAGGTAAATTACCATAATACAGATTGCCAGGATTATCAAAGCAAAGTAATAGGCGCCTTTCGAAGAGGAGATAATGGACGGTATAGGAATACCATGCATGCCATCATCGCCGCCAGTCAGGCTGTACCAGCGAAAAGCAATCGCCCAAATTAAAGATCCTAATGAGATCTGAAGCATTCCGAAATATAGTCTGGTCAACCTGACACAAAACATGCCAATTAGCAATCCTGCAAATGCTGCCGCAAATGGGCCGGCGACAAAGCCAACCCACGTTGGCAGGGACGTCTTGGTCAGCATGAGGGCAACGGTATAGGCCCCCACACCGTAAAAGGCCCCATGATGAAACTGAAACAGCCCACCATGTCCAACGACCATATTAAGGCTCATTGCTACTAAAGCAGTAACAAAGATCACCGCAAGTATATAAGTGTAAAACCTTGGTATTATTGGAGGCAGAATAAGCAGAACAAAAAAAATAGCACCGAGAAGTATAAGTGATTTCAGACTGAAAGTATCCTTAAACAAATTTAGCTCCTCATAAAATCGCTTTTCTTTACTGCACGATTTTATTACCAGACCGATCTAAGCATTCCTCTGGGCCGCCAGGTCAACACAATGACTACTGCAATGTATGGGAAAACTATAGCGAACTGCGGCCAGAATAAAACACCATAGGCTTGGGTAAGGCCAAAGATAAGTGATCCTACCAGAGCACCCCACATATTTCCCAAACCCCCGATAGTGACTATAAGAAAAGCCTCCATGATGATATCGTGATCCATCCCTATGCTCACGCTTACCATGGGGGAGACCAACGCCCCGCCCAATCCGGCAAGGAAACATCCCAAGACAAATGCAAAGGCAAATACCCAGCTTACATTAACCCCTATGGCACCAACCATCTCTCGATCAACAGCTGCTGCTCGCGCAATTTTTCCAATCTTGGTTTTATTGGAAAAGAACCAAAGTCCAATGCCTACCCAGGGGCCAACGATGAGAAGAAAGAGGTTATACCGGGGAAACGGCGAACCCAGTATGGATACAGAACCCTGAAGCGCGTCGGGCGCCATGATCGACCGATAATCCGCTCCCCAGAACATCTTTACGAGGTCGCCCAGAATAAGCATCAATGCAAAAGTGAACAATAGCAGCATGAGATGCTCCCTTTCGTAAAGATGGCAGAAAAGGGATCTCTCTGCTACAAGCGCAACGATGGCCACAACAAAGGGTGCTAGGATCAATGCCAGCCAAAAGCCGCCCGAACCGCCACCCAATAGGTTGGAAAGGCTAAATGCCGAAAAGGCTCCAATCATATACAGGGACCCATGTGCAATATTAGGTACCCTGAGCACACCGAGAACAAAGCTCATCCCAGCAGAAACGATAAACAGGATCATTGCCCGGCTAAGACCAACCAGGAATTGAGAACCCAATGCAGAAAAAGTAAATACCTGTCCTATATCCATTAGTACGGTTCCCCTTTAAAAAAAGGGGTCAGATCACTGACCCCTTTTAAACCTAACACACTATTTTCCGCGTGCCTTCCTGATCTCATCGCATGTGGGCAGTACCTCATTGCCGGTCAGCGTTACAATATCTGTGGAGATTACACAACCGTATTTTGCCGACATCTTGGTTACTCCCAAGTACATCGGAAGCGTCACTTGATGATCACAAGCTCGCATCTCTAACTCACCTGCAGGGCTTTGGATTTTCAGTCCTTCCAAAGCATCGATGAATTTTTCTTTGTTCACAGATCCTGCTTTCTTATATGCCTCGGCTATAAAATGTGCTGTGATATAACCGTGAAACGCAGGAAAACCGGGTGTTCCCCCATAGGCATCCTTATATGCCTCAACAAATGCCATGTTTGCTGCTGTCTCAGGATAATAGAAATGATAATCCATGGTACCCATCACACCTTCCGGGCCCTCCGCACCCAGAGGCTTCAGAACGGCGTGGTCTGTGCCGGTGTGAACCCAGATGGGCACTTTCTCCGCCACGCCAGTTGCCTTGATCGCTTTCATGATATTGGTCATGCTGCGGCCACCGGTGCAGAAAATGACGGCATCCGGTTTAGCCCCTAAAATGGGTGTGATATAAGGGGCAAGGTCGGGTTCGCCCGGCTTCCACCACGATTTTCCAATCATCTTTACATCGGGCTTCAGTGCCTTCAGGTTCCGCCAGGCAGCATTCGCAATATCATGACCATAGGAATAATCGTCCCCTCCGATCCAGTATTTTACGTAGGGCTTCTTAGACAGGGCAACACCACCGGCTTTGCCTGCCATGGCCGTATTTTCACCGGTCGAGAAAACATAACGATGGCCCTTTTCCCCAGTGATTCTCTCGCTTTTGGAGATCCAAACCATAAATGGCACCTTTTCCTTTTTGGCAACCGCATCGGATACTGCCAATGCTGCCCCACTGTTGATGGTGCCCACAAGGACATCAACATTCCCTCTCATGACCAATTCCTTGGCCATATTAAGTGCAATATCAACCTTGAACTTGGTATCTCTGGTGTAAAATTTAATCTTTTTACCCAGAACACCTTCCTTATTAATATCATTCAAGGCCAGTTTAAATCCATTAAGGGCATCGTTGCCGAATACGGCGGCAGGGCCACTATAACAATCTATAATACCTACTTTAATTGGCCCTGCATCAGATGATAATGGATAGATAACAAAGAGAGTGAAAAAACCCAATAAAACAATGAATACCCACAATACCTTTTTCATAATAAACCCTCCTTTTAAATGTTAATAAATTAAAAACCTACCTTACTATAATTAATCGGTCATACTTAAAATCCTATCTTTTGATATCTCTATCATACCATTGAATAAAGTCAACATTAAACATATGAATACAATGTATCTATTATTTCTCCCAGTTTCCTGGATTCATTATTCCATTTGGGTCTAAAAGCCCCTTAACCTTCTTTATTAATTCGGCGGTATTTGGATCCATTTTTTCCATTGCTAATTTTTGTGCTCCTGTCTCTCCTTTCCAAACTATCCCCCCCAGCTCAAATGTCAACCTGTTTGACTCATCAAGGGCCTTTCTGGTTTTTTCAACATCCTCCTCATCAGCTCTATTAAAGGAATAATTAAACCCGAACATAATGCTGTTACCCATTAAGACCTGGTGCACATAGGAGACTATCATGCCATATTTATGCGCAATCTCTATCCCCTTTCTCCATGCCTCCGGAACCTTATCTATTGGCAATATTGCACCGGTATATTCAAATCCCCCGCCCTTTCTAAAGTCTGCTGCCAGGGCAGCCAGAGGTGGCACATCCAGGAATCTTTTCTCTAATGCCGGATGTAGATCTTCCACAAATTTTACTGTGTTTCCTCCTTTAAAGGCCCTAAATAATTTTTTATACATATCTTTTTTAAGCTCAAGTTCCTCTTTCGCGTGTGCGGATACAATGATAACAAAAAAGACATGATTCATCCAATCTGGCTTCTCCTGAGTTATAAGAAAGAAATCCTCTAATAAATCGAGATGCATAACATCACGAATTGCATCTGTTATTGAATTTATATCATCTGTTGAAAAGGCCATTACCTCCCGGTATGGTGGTTTGGGGTAGAGCTTTATAGAAAGCTTTGTCACAACGCCAGTTGTTCCAAACCACCCAATAAACAGCCCTGATAAATCTGGCAGTGGCCCTCTTGTAAACCAATATGGGCTAACAGAGCGCGATCCTATCTTGCATACCTCACCTGTTGGGAGCACTACCTCCATCCCATTTATCATATCTGAGTTAACACCGTATCGTGGTGATATATGCCCGTGCCCCTGAATAAGGGCATTTCCCACGACCGTAACAGTGGGAGGCGCCTCTGGGGTAGAGTGTTGAAGAGTAGGGCAATTTTTCTCAAGATACGTCTTTAGTGCAGCCTGTGATACCCCTGCTTCAAGTACAGCATATCTGCCTATCTCATTTACTTCGATAATCTTGTCCATTCTTTTCATATCCAGGACTATCCCGGCTTTATTAGGCACAACCAGACCCGACAGCGTAAAGCCCCCACCGAGTGGGGTAATAGGAATCTTCTCCTTGTTGGCTAAAATTACTATCTGCTGTACTTCATCAACAGTTTTGGGCATGACAACATAGTCTACCTTTCTGGGAGCTTGTGCACCTGAATCTCGAGAATAGATAAAAAGCTCCTCTTGATTATTTGATACCCTCTCTTCTCCCACGATATTAATTAATGCGCTCAATAAATCCATAGAGCCTCCTTGATCTCTGATAAAGTGTCTAAAGTGAGCTAAAGTGAGCTAAAGTGAGCTAAAGTGCCTAAAGTTATCTAACCCAGTAGTCGTAAGCGTTTTACGAGTTTCGTTACACTCTCGCTAAGCGATTCATGCCTTTTTTTCATTTTACAATCCCTAAATTCCTAAATCCCTAAATCTATCTTTCTTTTACCGCTTTAATAAGCAACTGTGCCGCTTGATCAACTTCAGCCTCGGTAGTGGGCCTCCCAAGGCTCAATCTAATCGCTCCCATCCCCACCTCTTCTTTGACATCCATGGCCTCAAGCACATGAGATAATTTTACAGACTGATCATGACAGGCAGACCCTGTTGAGGCACATAGTTCAGGGGTCTCCTTAAGAATCTCCTCTCCAATCATTCCAGGAAATGAAAGATATAAGGTATTGGGGAGCCTATGTTCCGGATGACCGTTTAATACAACCTTCGGAATTTCAGTTTTTATCTGATCATACAAACTATCCCTCATTCTTCTTAAACGTGACATATCATCATAGAGATTATCCATGATCAGCTCACATGCCTTACCCAGACCTACATTGAGGATCACGTTCTCTGTGCCAGACCGCAATCCCATCTCCTGGCCACCGCCATGTATAAAGGGTTCAATCTTTACCCCATTTCTGATATAAAGTGCACCTACACCTTTAGGGGCATAGATCTTGTGGCCGGCAATGGTTAAAAAATCAACGCCGAGATCATGTACCTTAGTTTCTATTTTACCAACAGATTGAGCTGCATCTGTATGAAAAAGAACTCCATGTTCTCTGGCAATAGAGCTAATCTCAATGAGAGGCTGGATTGTGCCTGTTTCATTGTTTGCATGCATCACTGTTATAAGGATGGTATCTTTTCGTAGTGCCTTTTTTACATCATCTGGATCAAGGGAACCATATGCATCTACAGGAAGGAATGTCACATCACAGCCGCTTTCCACGAGAAAGTTAGCTGTATTAATTATGGCAGGATGCTCAATATTTGTAGTAATTATGTGGCCACCTTTTTCCCGTAAACTCCATGCTACACACTTTAAAACCATATTGTTTGATTCGGTTCCACCGCTCGTAAAAATAATCTCATTGCTATCACAGCCCAACATTCTGCATATCTGGCCCCGGGCTTTCTCCAGGGCCTCCTTTGCACTTCTTCCCATAGGGTGGGCGCTGCTCGGATTCCCAAAATCCTTTAAGATATAGGGCATCATTGCTTCAGCTACTTCCTTAGCGATGGGTGTTGTTGCATTATAATCAAGATAAATCATTTTGAACCAATAGTTTTATAGATTTTTCATTTAACCAATAGATACAATTTAACAATAAAACAACCTTTTAGACTATCTTCTGAGTGTTGCCCTTAACCTATGTGGTTTTAATAAAAGGTCAAGAGCATCATTTATAGTAGCAACTACCATATCAGAGGCCATCATCGCCTCAGCCGATGCCCCCTCCCCTCCTACTATACAGATTCCAATAGCAGACTCTTTGAGCATGGAAACATCATTACAGCCATTTCCTATACTAACAGTATTATTCTTTCCTTTTTTTAAAACCACTCTAAGTTTCTGGTCGTTTTCTTCGGCTTCTTTTATTTTATATAGTGTAATTGGTAAATCTCTTGTCAATAGTTCTGCGTTTTTATTCGTATCAGCCGTAACCAAAAAGATATCCAGGTTCTGGCTCAACATGGCCACCTTTTCTTTTACACCTCCTATAATGTTTCCATCTATGGCAATGGTTCCATTGAGGTCTAAGACTAAATTTATAATAGTGTAGTTACCCCTTCCAGGTATCGTTATCTCTATCAATTTATTCCTTATCTCACTAAAATTTTCCCCTTAGGCTCCTTTACCACCTCCCCAATAATAGCAGCCTCTTTTATTCCTTCTTTATGGAGTTTTTTTACTAACCTCTCAGCCTTTTGTGGAGACACAGAGAATACCAGGCCTCCGGAGGTTTGGGCATCAAAGAGAATCCACCGCTTCCAGTCTGGGAAATCTGATATGACTTCTAACACGACCTCACGGAATTTTCTGTTTCGCTGACTTCCAGGAGGAGCAATTCCCATCTTTGCAAATTCTTCTGTCCTTGAGAACAATGGAACTGAAGCGTAATCAATTTCTATACCAAAATTCCCTGCCTCAATCATCTCTGCAAGGTGCCCTACAAGTCCAAATCCGGTTATATCTGTACAGGCATGCACACCCACTGTCAGCGCGACTTCAGAAGATTTCTGATTTAATGTCGTCATGGACCGAATGATTTCTTCTTCTGTCTTACTGTCCAATATCTCTTTTTTAAAACAATTGTTAAGGATACCGGTGCCAATAGGCTTAGTGAGTATCAACTTATCGCCTGCTTTAACCTCTGCATTTGTCAATATTTTTTTAGGATGCACAACTCCTGTGACAGCAAGGCCATATTTTACCTCTGTCTTATCAATCAGACTATGTCCACCTAACAGCGGTACTCCGGCCTCTTTTAGTTTATCCATTCCTCCTGCCAAGATATCCCTAAGAATACATAGATCCATAGAGGCAGCAGGAAAACAGATTATATTCATGGCAGTAATCGGCCTTCCCCCCATGGCATAGACATCACTTAAGGCATTAGCTGCAGCAATTTGTCCAAATATATAGGGATCTTTTACAATAGGAGTGAAATAATCAAGTGTTTGAACCAACGCTAGCTCTTCAGAGATTTTGTAAACTCCGGCATCGTCGAGTTTTTCTGCTCCTATAATAACATTCTGATCAAATAAAGGTTCTAATCCATGAAGCGCTTTATTTAGGTCACCCGGACCTATTTTAGCGCCTCAGCCAGCCCCCAGCGCTGCTTTGTCAAAGAAAACCCTCTTTTCGGTCATAATTGTTGCCGCCTCTTCTGCATCTTACTATTCATTTTCGTTTCTATTTCTAATAAATCTTGAATTATTTATTGCCTTTAAATTTCTCAAATTTGTATGCTACCGTTTACAATATGTCAAATAGTAAATTCCTGCTGCATTACGTTTCCTTTTTGAATTTCGAGTATGATAAGCAAATAATATCATGGAAAATGAACGATAGAAATTTATCTAATATCCACACGACACTATGGAGATTCAATTTAATAATATTAGGATTTAATTAGCTTAATTTTCACATATCAGGCTCAAAATCTTGACATATAAATGGATACCATATAAAGGTGCATAAACAGCATTAAATGCCACGAGCATACATACGAAAAAACGTATCTGCTCAATAATTTAAGGAAGGGCATGGGTGTCTTTTTTTGTTATGCCCTTCTAACAGGGCGCTTTGCCATGTCATTTCAAAATTGGGTAATAGCCTCTCGGCCCTGAGCCTGTCGAGAGCCTCCAGGTCGAACGACTCGAGGCCGAAGGGCAACTTGACCTTATAGTTATATGATCTGTCTATATTACCCAATTTTGAAACGACAACTAATCTTAAGTTATATTTAAGGGCATAAGCAAAAAAAGATACCCATGCCCTAAGAAAGCAGTAAATTTCCACAGGATTTTGAGCGATTACGAAAAAACTGCCGGAAAGAACGGAAGGGGGGAAATATGTATGAGCTAAAATTCGACACAAACCTATGTAAAACCTGTCCAACAGTAGACTGCCTCGTTAAATGCCAATATATAGATCTGGATAAAGATAGGGCAAAAGACGAAATTTTGAGGATAAGTGAAGGAAAGGATTCTTTTGTCCTACACGATTGTGTTACCTGTTACGGTTGCGAGGAATATTGTAAAAGAGGAAATCATCCCTTCTATCTAATCACCGAAATGAGACAGGAAAAGGGTATACTTACTGCACCCAGGGCCATTACAAAACAGTGGATCAATATTGGGGAGCCTCGGGGAAAATTTAAGATAGGAGACATTAAGAAAAAGATCCTGTCTTTCGGTTTCATGCCTGAATTCTTGCAATTAGTTCAGGGTAGGCTCTTTGATGATGTTATGCCCTCCTACATTTTTGGTCAGGAATTCTTCTGTAATGTTGTCTACATCCATTTTGCCAATACCTCGATAATAAAGGAAAGGCTCCCTATGGTGATAGATAATTTTAGGAAACTGGGCGTCGAAGAGGTTGTATGTATGCATGATGAGTGTTATGGCGCATTCGCCTCACTTGCACCAGCATATGGTATGGAGGTCCCCTTCAAGCCTATTCATTACTTTGAATATTTGTATAACAGATTAAAAGAATTAAGCAAAGAAATAAGGCCATTGCATATTAAGGTGGCCTATCAGAGGCCCTGCTCATCTCGGCTTTCCTCTGATAAACATCATCTTGTAGCTGATATTATGCAGTTAATAGGCGCTGAACTTGTTGACAGGAAATATCAAAACGAAAATGCCCTTTGCTGTGGAGATATTCTTGGTATGCTTTCTGGTTATGACCTACGCCATGATGTGCAGACACGGAATATAGATGATATGATAGATAATGGCGCTGAATACTGTTTTTTTAATTGCCCGGCATGTCAAAATGCCTTATCAACAAAAGTCGCCAAAAGAGGCATAAAGCCAATCCACATAATTGACCTTTGCAGAATGGCCATAGGCGAAAAATAAGAAACGGAGGTATAATGATATGAGCGATATCCGTCTTTCATTGGCTGAGATAGTGGGGGAAGATTATGTCTCAGATAGAGAGGAGGAAACCTACTTCTATGCACGAGACCCTGGTTTGATGCCTGCCCATAAGCCAGACTATGTGATTGTACCAAAAACAACAGAGGAGATACAAAAGATAGTGAGGCTTGCAAACAAAGAGAAGATACCTATTGTACCTATGGGGGCAGGTATGGCTTTAACTGGCCTGATTATTCCCTTAAAAGGGGGAATAGTGATGGATATGAAAAGGATGAATAAGATACTTGAGGTGAATGAAAAGGCAAGATATGTGATAGTTGAGGGAGGAACCTCACATGGGGTATTGAAGTCATACTTAGAAAAAAACTATCCCAGGTTGCGACACAGTATTCCTGACGCTCCTGCAACAGCAACAATAGCGGCAAACGTAATGATACACGGCCAGGGAAGGCTAACGCAGCAGTATGGCTTCAACTCTGACATGGTTACGGGATTAGAATTAGTATTGCCATCCGGAGAGATCTGCAAGATTGGCTCGTGCTCAATATCCAAGGAGTGGTTTTCAAAAGGGGCGCCACTTCCAGATCTATCTGGATTATTTTTGGGATGGTTTGGGGCTACCGGTATCATTACCAAGGTGGCAATTAAGCTCTATCCCCGAAAAAGGATGAGAGATGTAGAAATATTTGTGACAGATAGAGAAGATCTTATCCCAGATATTATCTATGAGATTACCCATACTGAAATGGTAGAAGATATAAACATCTTTGCCCAGCCTCTGCCTATGATATTCAAAGATAACCACCATATAACTATATTTCTAACTGGTGATACAGATGAGGAACTCGAGTTTAAAAGAAAGATGATCTGGTATGCGCTTGATGGATTTATAAAGAGTAAGGACGGTGGATTCATGTCGGTTCCACCAGTTATGAAGCCAACACTCCTGGACATGCCTCAACAGAGTGTCAGCAGATTTGCAGATGTAAAAAAGGGTGGTGGATTTGAATATTCCGGGCCAATTATACTGGTTGAAAGGTATCCAGAGTGTAGCAGAAAAGTAATGGAGCTGGCCTCTAAATATGATCTTTCATATTCTGCCATGGCAAGGATTATAGGAAGAGGTCACTGCATGATGTTTGGTTTTGCTTTTACATTTAATCGAGCAGATCCTGATATGATGGATAGAACAAGGAAGGCTTTGCAAGAGGTAAGTGACTATGCCCTGTCAGCAGGGGGAGTTTTTTGGAAGCCAACAGTAAATGAACAGAGGATGGCGCTTGAGCGGATGGATCCAAATACACGTAATCTCATGAAGATGATAAAAAATAACTTAGACCCAAATGGTATTATGAATCCTGGAAACTGGGAGGTGAATTAGATGAAATATGAAGAAATAGTACATAGATGCTTTAGGTGTGGTTATTGCAAATTTACCAGTGATTATGCCGATTTTAACTGCCCATCGTACCGAAAATTCTTCTTTGAATCATATTCTCCTGGTGGCAGGATGTGGCTGATACGGGCATGGCTCAATAATGAGATAAAAAACAGCGAGCGGCTCCAGGAAATCCTTTTCTCCTGTGCCACATGTGCCAACTGTGTCGAACATTGCGTATTTACATTCAGTGATGATCTGGTCAATATCTTTATTGCGGCCAGGGAAGAAATGGTAAACAAAGGGATCATACCACCTCCTGTAAGAGATTATCTGAAAAATATCAACATTAGCGGTAATCCCTATAAGGAGCCAGCAGAGGACAGAGGAAAATGGGCAGATGGAACAGCTATCCAAATCTATGATGGTCAAGAATACCTCTTTTATATTGGCTGTGTCGGCTCATATGATGAACGGGCTAAAAAGATTTCCAGGGCAGTGGGAAATATGCTTGTTAAGGCTGGACTCTCTATCGGAATTCTGGGTAACAGGGAAATGTGTGACGGAAATGAGGTGAGAAGCCTTGGTGAAATGGGCTTATTTCAATATCTAGCCGAACAGAATATCAGCCTATTTAAAGAGCTTAGTATAAAAAAGATTATCACCCTAGATCCTCACGCCTTTAATGCATTTAAAAAGGATTATCCAGACCTCGGAGGAAATTTTGAAATTTATCATTACACTCAAATGCTTGCCCCACTTATCCAGTCCAAAAAGATGCCATTAAAAGAATATAAAGCCACAATAACCTATCACGACCCCTGTTACTTAGGAAGACATAATGGTGAATATAAAGCCCCAAGAACAATCCTGGAATCCATTCCCGGAGTCGAGCTGATTGAGATGGATCAAAACAGAGAAAATGCCTTCTGCTGTGGAGGTGGAGGAGGAAATTTCTTTACCGATATACTGGGCGGGGGTAATGACAGCCCCAATCGAATTAGGGTCAGGCAAGCGCTTGATACTGGTGCGCAGATTATAGCTGTTGCCTGTCCACAATGCGCCAAGATGCTGGACGATGCGGTTAAAATAGAAGAACTGGAGGATAAATTAGAGGTTTTGGATGTGGCAGAGATAGTTACCAGGGCCCTGGCATAATCTACGAAGTCCATACCCGAGGGCTCAAGCTGCGGCTCTGCCTTTGATAGAAGCCTCCCAAGCTTATCTTTTGCAAATTGAAACAAAAAGCCACCAGAGGGTGGTTTTTTATTCCCTACTACAATGGAAGATCAAAAAACTACTGATATAAAAGTAATATTTGGATTGACACTTATTCATTTTATTGGTGACTTCTATTCTTCTTTTATCAATCCTCTCCTTCCTGTGTTTGTCGAGAAGTTTGCTCTTACCCTGGCACAGGTCGGTCTCATTGTAGGAATAAGCCGTTTTCTCGCTTTTATTATCCAACCTTCTGTGGGATACCTTGCCGACCACTACCGAACGCGTTTCTTTGTGCTGGGTGGTCCGCTTCTTGCCATCGTCTTTATTCCTCTTGTGGGAATAGCGCCCTGTTTTCTGGTGCTGCTTCTTGTTATATCCCTTGGATCCATCGGTTCGGCTATGTTTCATCCTTCGGTTGCCGGTATGATTTCTGCTTACTCGGGCCGGAATTTTGGATTTTCCATGTCAATTTTCAATGTGGGTGGGACATTTGCCTTTGGAGTGGGCCCTCTATTTATCACCTACCTAGTAGGTTCCTACGGCCTCAAAATAGCCCCATTCACAATGATCTTCGGCCTGGTAGTGATGATTCTTCTGTTCAGGATTGTGCCCTCACCCCAGGGTGAGGGGCTTAAAGATTTGGGCTTTATACATTCAATAAAAGAAGTATTGGGAGAAGTATGGAAATCGATTATCCTGCTTTGGGTGGTGATGGTTTTGCGAGCTTTTGTTGGTGTCTCTTTCAGGAGCTTTATCCCAGTGCTTTACGCGCAGGAAGGATATTCCCTTATTTCTATCGGAGCAATAGTGTCTATCTTCACAGTGGCTGGAGCAATTAGTGGGCTCCTTGCCGGTCACCTATCGGATAGAATTGGATATAAACCCATTTTTTATTGCGCCCATGGCCTGGCAACACCCAGCCTGTACCTGCTTCTCTATCTTCCTGGCAATTGGGTCTATGTTAGCGCTTTTTTAGCGGGATTTTTTTCTATGGCTACCATGCCGCTGGGGGTGGCTATGGCACAGGAATTAGCTCCACGGGGAAGATCAATGGTCTCAAGTCTAATGATGGGGCTGGCCTTTGGATTTGGAGGGATGATGGCTCCTCTGACAGGAAAGCTTGCGGATATCTTTTCGATCCGTGAGGTTCTTTACTTTCTGGCAATAATACCGCTCCTGACGATTTTCCTCATCTCCATGCTCCCCGAGAAAAAACTGAGATATAAGCAATCGGTGATTTAAGGCTTTCTACCCTCATCAACTCTTTTCATGAAATCTAATTGCATTTTTCTAAGAGACAACCTATCAGAAATTTACAGAGTGCCACTGGTGTAAACCCGTGGGTATCTGCCTTATCTTCGTCATTCATTAGCCCTTCACGACAAGTCATATTGTGATACTGTATGTATCTTTTAATCCAGTCGCAGTATGTTCACTCCGTATGTATCGAATAGTGATGAAGCCGCATCACATCCCGAACTTCATCAAACAATTTCTTCTCTTTCCTGGATATTGACATGCAATACTCCCACTGATAATATTAATAGAATGATAACAAGATAAGGCAAATTTGCTTGTCAATCAATGATTCCTCAAGGCGCTTCGCCCATCATGCCGCTAAAATTTGCCCGTCAAGTCGGCATTAGCCAGCCAAGGGAGGTAAAAAATCAAATGATTTGGTTTAGTTTTTGTGGAATCCTTCTTTCCTTAATTGGAAGTTACCTTCTTGTAAAGGGGCAACTTAAAACTTCAGCCGCCATCATCCGTGGTCGCTGGACAAACCTTGAAGAATCATGGAAAAAAACTCCACCAACTCTATGCACGAAGTTTACCTGTCTAATTGCGAAATGGTTCGGTTCGGGAGACGTGCAAGAAATGCAAAGCACCGTCGTCGACGATTTCATGTTTAATTTTTGGGGGTTTTTACTTTTGCTTTTTGGGTTACTACTACAATTGGTCCCTTTTGTTTATCAACTAAAAACCGTGATTTGTGGTTTGGCCGGCTAACAAATCACTGCAAGCGACGCGGCCTGCGGCCGCGTGTTTGAGTTCTATAAGTTAGATGATGAGTGCCACAACATCGATAACACTCATGTATTTTAAGAGACTTCTCATGTTTTCATAGCAGTCTAAATTCGAATTAACTGAAACCGCTGTGTGCAGTAGGAGCTTGGGTTTCCGTTGCTTTCGAAATTCATTGTCCTCTGTTTAAGATCTAATCGGTATTTGACTGTCAAACAACTATGTTAGCGATGTAGTGGCATTTCGTGCTGTTATCAATGTCGTGGCATTTGCCAGTTAGACACTAATCTTTATTTAA